>MCHG01000119.1_pt1 | contig 45530 bp, 43 predicted proteins | sample 787351 | NCBI WGS metagenome assembly MCHG01 (sample SAMN05430296, study PRJNA330682) | permafrost metagenome | biome: Cold desert; feature: permafrost; material: soil; isolation source: enrichment culture inoculated with soil incubated with H2/CO2 at 20 degrees... ... | reverse complement strand
CGTTATATACTTTCTAAGCATAAGTGCAACCAACGGTTTCGCTTTCGCTAAGGCTCGGCGAAGCCGGGTTTTCTTTAACGTATCAGAAAGTATAAGTTTAGGGGTGCCTAGAAAATATAGTAGGGGCAATTCACGAATTGCCCTGCAGGATAACACCTTGTCTTTATGCCAACATAATGACGAGGCAATTCGTGAATTGCCCCTACGGGTACCGCTATTATTTGCAGGAATACATGAGGAGTATATTTTTGTGATATCTAAGGACCGAGGCGCAGCCGAGGTTTTTCTTTATAAGTTTCTGAGTTCGTTCGCAGTTGTTTGGAGGAAGTGATTTGGAATAATGCGATGTGGACTACGCAGTCTGCGTTTATGAACTCAGAGAGGTTTTGAGTGCTTGTTGATCGTGAGAACGGCATGCATACGAAGAGATAGGGCTGGACATATTGTTTAAGGATTTACGCCAATTATAAACATCTGTGAGGAACTAAGAAGGAAAAGTATTAAAGAGAGTCGAAATATTGAAGATAGGTATGGAAGGAGAGATTAACAATGGATTATCAGGTCGGTATTCTTGGTGGGGGGCCTGGAGGATATGTTTGCGCGTTAAGAGCTGCCCAATTGGGGTTATCAGTTGTACTTATTGAGGGGGAAAGGCTGGGAGGGACCTGTCTGAACCGGGGATGTATCCCTACTAAAGCATTAGTCAAAAGCGCTGATCTATATCGTGAGATGGAACATGCAGAGGAATTTGGCCTATTTATAGGCGAAAAAAGAGTGGATTACGGTGCTGTGGTCGCCCGGAAGGACAACATAGTCAATGCGCTTGTTGGCGGTGTGGAAAAGTTAATGAAAGCGGCAAACATTCGTGTGATCAAAGGGTGGGGCGAATTTAATGAAGTAGGACAGCTTTCTGTGACAACGGAAAACGGAGTTGAACTAATTAAAGTAGAGAATGTCGTGTTGGCAACTGGGTCTGTGCCAATACGGGTTCCGATTCCAGGGGCTGATCTCCCGGGTGTCGGAACTAGTGATGAATTCCTCGATGAGAAAGAACTCCCAAAACGTTTAGTTGTCATAGGCGGTGGCGTGATAGGGTTAGAGTTTGCTTCGATTTATAAAGCATTTGGGGTTCAGGTTAGCGTAGTGGAGATGCTTCCAACTTTGTTGCCGGCTGTTGATGAGGAAATCCCTAAGCGGCTGACACCGTTGTTGAAACGCAGTGGTATGGAGATTTTCACGAAGACAGCGGTTAAAGGAATCCGCCAAGATGGGGAGAATCTTATTGTCCAAGTCGAAGATGCAAAGGGGGTACGGGATATCCCCGCTGATCGTGTCCTTCTTTCCACAGGACGCAGACCTAATTTGCGAGGGATTGATGTGGACAAGCTAGGGCTTAAGATAGAAAATAGGGTCATTAAGGTTAATGCTCAGATGCAAACGAACCTTCCCCACGTTTACGCAATCGGGGATTTAATCGGGGGCATCATGTTGGCTCATGTCGCCTCTTCAGAAGGAATCATTGCAGTGGAACATATTGCTGGTCGTTCAGTTGAAATGAAGTATAATGCTATACCAAGTGCCATTTTTACGCATCCGGAGATTGCTTCGGTAGGGTATACAGAACAGGAGCTAAAGGCTTTAGGGAAAATTTACCGTGCTAGCAAATTCCCCTTTTCGGCAAATGGTAAGGCACTTGCCTTAGGTGAAAGCATTGGTTTGGTTAAAATCCTGGCAGATGATGAGGGGGTTATCGTGGGGGCGAGTATCATGGGTCCCCAAGCTAGTAGTTTGATCGCGGAATTAGTACTGGCGGTAGAAAAGGGGCTACGAGCAGAGGATATTGCTCGTACGGTGCATGCGCATCCAACTTTGCCGGAAGCCATCATGGAGGCGGCACACGGGATCGATGGTAAACCCCTTCATCTAGCGTGACTTAAGTCGCGAAGACGAGGGGAAGCAGAACGAAAGACAGAACGAAAGACAGAACGAAAGACAGAACGAAAGACAGAACGAAAGACAGAACGAAAGACAGAACGAAAGACAGAACGAAAGACAGAACGAAAGACAGAACGAAAGACAGAACGACAAACAGAACGACAAGACCAAAGAAAAGCGACGGTTCCTGTGGATCACTAATCGATTAGTGACACAGGAACCGTTGCTTTGGCGTTATCCCCAAGTGAGACCTCTCTGAATTTTTCGTTAAAGTAGCTTAATCGACAGGATAAGACAATTACAGGCGCTCTGGGGGTAGGACCTTCTTCCTGATATTAAAAGATTTGCAAAAATAATTACATTTAGGGTTGCAGGATAATCGTTAAGAGGGTAGAATTAGTCAATTAGTGGTGTAGAGTGGGGCGAAGTGGGGCGGAAGACCACAACGGTGGGGTGAAGAGCATGTTTATGGGTGAATACATTCATACGATTGATGGAAAAGGTCGGTTGATTATTCCGGCTAAATTCCGTGAGGCCTTGGGAGAACAATTTATTGTGACCAAAGGCTTAGATCACTGTTTGTTTGTTTACCCGCTTACAGAGTGGAATACCCTAGAAGAGAAGCTGCGCGCTTTACCGTTTACCCAACCCGATGTTCGTGCTTTTGTCCGTTTCTTTTTTTCTGGGGCGACGGAATGCGAACTGGACAAGCAGGGAAGAATCCTATTGCCGGCTAATTTGCGCGACTATGCGCAATTGGAGAAGAATCTGGTTCTGGTTGGAGTGTCAAGCCGGGTTGAGATTTGGAGCGAGACACTTTGGACAGAATACAGTCGGCAAGCAGAAAACGCTTATGCCAGTGCTGCAGAATCCTTAGTACAGTTAGGTATATAGAAAGGAACGGATTTACTTGGATTTTCACCATGTCACGGTTTTGTTAGACGAGACGGTTAACGCGGTAGTCTCAGACCCCTCTGGTAAATATGTTGATTGTACACTAGGCGGGGGTGGACATAGCAAAAGAGTCTTATCTAAGCTTGATACATTAGGAAACCTGATCTGTTTTGACCAAGATGAGTTGGCAATTCGTCACGCTAAAGAAATTTTTGACGAGGACGAAAGAGTCACTTTAATCAATCGAAACTTTGAATCTTTGGAAGAAACCTTAAAGGAATTAGACTTAGTGCCTGTGAATGGAATTCTATTCGATTTAGGGGTTTCGTCCCCTCAACTCGATGAAGCTGAACGCGGTTTTAGTTATATGCAGGATGCTCCGTTGGATATGCGCATGGATCCTTCGAGCTCCTTGACCGCACGAGAAATTGTAAATAAGTGGACCGAAGAAAATTTAGCGCAACTTATTTGGAAATATGGAGAAGAAAAATGGTCCAAACGGATTGCGCAATTTATTGTACAAGCTCGCAAAGAGAGGTTGCTTGAAACTACGGGTGACCTAGTTCAGGCAATTAAAGCGGCGGTGCCTGCCGCGGTCCGAAGAAGTGGGCCTCATCCAGCGAAACGTACCTTTCAGGCAATCCGAATTGTTGTGAATGATGAACTAGGGGTCTTAGATCGAGTGCTGGATCAGGCGCTGAATTGCTTGGACCATGGAGGCAGGCTCGCCGTGATAACCTTTCACTCACTCGAAGATCGTATTGTAAAAGATAGAATGAAATCTTGGCTGGGGCGTTGCACTTGCCCGCCAGAATTACCGATATGTCGGTGTAATCCTGTGACCTTAGCTAAGGTGTTGACCCGAAAACCCATTCTTCCCTCAGAGGAAGAAGTTGAGCAAAATCCACGTTCCAGAAGTGCGAAATTACGGGTCGCTGAAAAGATATAACGGTCTAAAGGAAAAGAAGGAGGAATACCAATGGTAGTAGCGCAGGAGAAGATTGAGTGGCAGGAGCCCTTATCGCAAAGATCAAGCGAGAGAAAACCACGGCGCACGCGAAAAGGGGGTCTCGCTAAAGTAAAAAGTATTTTTGTATTGGCTTTAATTGTTGGGCTGACTGGTGCCATTGGGGCGACAACCATTCAACTAACAGTCGTCCAGGGGGCAGAAGTACGGACCTTAGAAAATGAAATCTCCACGATTAAGGCGCGGAAAGATCTTCTTCAGATGGAGGCTGACAAACTTCGTGCACCAAGCCGGCTTGAAAAGTCAGCACTCGCTATGGGCATGGAAAAACCTTCCGGAATAGTCTATGTGGCAGGTACAATGCCTACGATCAAAAATCAAAAGGTGGCTCTGTCTACCCAAGCGACAACACAACCAACTGAACTTAAACTAACAGTACTACAGCAATTTTCGAAGATATTTACTAGTTTTTTTGCTTCAACACAACGTTAAGGTAGAAGGCGCTTTGGGTACGCGGAGACCCCGATAAAATGGGGGGTGAGGGACTAATGAGTCCTTTTGTTGTCATGCGTAAACGGATCGCTTTTCTTTTTTTGTGCGCAACTATTTTTTTCTGTATCTTAGTTATTCGACTTGGGTATGTGCAACTTAGTCAGGGAGCGGATTTGCGAAAAAAAGCGGACGATTCTCACTTCCGTGGTGTACCGGTTGCCCCTAAACGCGGAAATATTGAGGACCGGCAAGGAAATGTCCTAGCTATGAGTGTTAGTAGTGAAACAGTTTATGCCATACCAGCAGAGGTTAGGCAATCTGGCAGGGCTAAGGAAATGGCCCAGACTTTGTCCCCCTTATTAGGGAAATCTGCAGCAGAAATTGAACAGCATATTACAAAACGTACGGCGTTAGAATACATACAAAAACAGATTAAGCCTGAAGTGGCGGCACAAATACGGGCGTTAGCGCTTCCAGGGATTGGAACCACGGAGGATAGTCAACGGTATTATCCGTTTACAACACTAGCGTCTCATATTATTGGGTTTGCCGGGATTGACAATCAAGGCCTTGAGGGGATAGAGTTAACCAGAGAATCGGAGCTAAAGGGGATTGCAGGTAGTATTCTTCAAGAATTTGGGGCAAATGGGATTCCACTACCCCAGGCAGAGCATCAGTACTTAGCTCCCAAACAAGGAAATACTGTGCGTTTAACGATTGATAAAAATATTCAGTTCTTCGCGGAACGCGAGCTGCAGAAGTTGATGTCTGGACAAGGTGTCAACATGAACGGACAAGTACCTAAGAGTGCTTCAATCTTGGCTATGGATCCGAGTACTGGAGAAATACTGGCTTTGGCCTCTGCACCGACCTTTGATCCAAATCATTATCAAGAATCCGATCCCAGCACTAGGCGAAATATTGCAATTCAGAACGGATATGAACCTGGGTCTACTTTTAAGATTATCACCTTAGCGGCGGCCCTTGAAGAAAAGAAAGTTAAGTTGCAAGAGCACTATTTCGATAAAGGATCTTACACAGTTCTCGGTAAAAATGTTCGATGTTGGAAGGCTGGAGGGCATGGTGACCAGACGTATATGCAAGTAGCCGAGAATTCCTGTAACCCGGGTTTCATCGAGATGGGTCAACGATTAGGGATGGATAACTTTTATAAATATCTTCGGGATTTTGGTTTTGGCCAGAAAACTGGGATAGAAATGTCTGGCGAAGCCCTTGGAATTCTTGCTAATAAGAAAAAAGCGACGGCGCTGGATCTGGCAACCATGTCTATCGGACAAACAAATAACGTAACACCGATTCAACTATTGACAGCTGTTTCAGCGGTGGCTAATGGCGGTACGTTAATGAAACCACAACTGGTGAAAGAAATTGTCGGTCCCAGTGGTAGGGTTATCACCCCTTTCGAAAAAGAAGAAATTCGACGTGTTATTAGTGAGGATACTTCAAAACTAGAACGCGAAGTCTTGGAATCTGTCGTTACCAATGGCACTGGGCGACGCTCTTTTCTTCCGGGATATCGTGTGGCAGGTAAAACAGGGACAGCTCAAAAAGTGGCAAACGGAGGGTATATTCAAGGGGAGTATATTGCTTCGTTTGTGGCGTTTGCTCCTGCAGACAATCCAAAGTTGGCGATGCTGGCTGTGGTCGACGGTACTCCATTTTATGGAGGAGTTGTAGCGGCTCCTGTGCTTCAGACGGTTATGCTGGATTCCTTAAGATACCTAGGCATTAAGCCGGATGCTCAAGCACCCATGACCCCGGGCAAACCCTTGCCAGGACTAGAATTTCCACCAATTAAGAAGGCGGCAACCGTTCCATCAGTCTTAGGGCTTCCTATAGCCGAGGCGCAAAAGGTTTTGACTCAAGCGGGATTTACGGGGATGACGGAAGGTCAGGGCGCTATGGTGCTTGACCAGATTCCTCATGGGGATACACAAGTAGAAGCGGGATCTACTGTACTCCTTTATCTAGGTAAGGATGCCTCTACCCCCACGCTTGCCCATTGGTGGGAAGATGAGGACGAAGATATTGAGGCAATCCGCAGTCTGGCGGGACGGGTTCCAATAGAGGTCAGTCCTCTTGGGCGCTAAGTCAGAGGTCAGAAGGTCAGAAGCCGGAGGTCGGATTATGGGCTCATATGCGGGCCCTGAGAGCTTGGGATTTCTATTTCATAGAAGTGGGAACCATGGGAAGTGAACGGTCGCTTGGCTAGGTCTGCAGTAGGGGTAAATTGTTTATAATATAGCTAGCTGCGATCATGAATTAATGTGTAACCTCAATAACTTGGAGAGGAATGATGAGGAATGCCCACAGCAAAATCACTGGCGGAGATAATTAAAGGAATTGAGGTCATGGCTTCATCTGGGGATAGTCAAATCATCGTTAGCGGAATGTCAATGGATTCGCGACGAGTTCAGCCGGGTGATCTTTTTACCTGCGTGCCTGGATTTAAGGTGGACGGCCATGACTTCGCGGTGAAGGCTATCGCTTCAGGAGCTGTAGCCTTAGTCGTCGAGCATTTTTTGCCAATTGATGTTCCTCAGGTAAAGGTTTCCGATGTGCGTAAAGTCCTTGGGCTATTGGCTGCCACTGTGTATGACCACCCGAGCCAAAAGCTGGAATTAGTCGGGGTAACGGGGACAAATGGGAAAACAACGATTACATATCTGATTGAGAAAATCGGGATCAAGCACGGCAAGAAAGTTGGCTTAATCGGAACACTTGGCGCACGGATCGATGGGCGAGAGATTCCAGGGGAAAGGACAACACCAGAAGCCATTGAAGTTCAAAGGCTTCTGGGAGATATGGTCGAAGAAGGGGTAAGCTTGGCCGTGATGGAAGTTTCTTCTCATGCCATGGACCTCGGACGCGTGTCGGGCTGCGAATTTGATGCAGGGATTTTTACGAATTTAACCCAGGATCATTTGGATTATCATAAGACAATGGAGGATTATCTTGACGCTAAGAGCAGGCTTTTTTCCAGTCTTGAAGGCAAGAAACAGCCCAAAATTGGTATATTAAATGGGGATGATTCCTCATATTCTAAACTGAGCCAAGCGTCGGCCGCTCCGGTTGTTAGTTATGGAATTCACAATGAGGTGGATTATCGGGCAGAGGCCGTGGAAGTCACCTCGGAAGGGGTGCGGTTTGTGGTACGCTTTCATGAGACTAAACAAGAAATACAGTATTCTACTCCCGGGGTTTTTAGCGTCTATAATGCCCTGGCTGCTTTTGCCTGGGGCGTTGAAAGGGGATATAACCCAGCGACAGTTGCTGAAGCCTTAGCGGAAATTCCAGGGGTACCGGGGCGCTTTGAAAGTATTCGTCTTGGACAACCATTCCAGGTCATTGTGGATTACGCTCACACGCCTGACGGATTAGTAAACGTTGTACGGACAGCTCGGGATTTCACCAAAGGAAGACTGATTACAGTCTTTGGGTGCGGTGGAGATAGAGATAAAGGAAAACGGCCGATTATGGGTGAGGCTGCCTCGGCGGAGAGTGATTTTCTCATCGTGACATCAGATAATCCTCGCACTGAAGATCCTGATCAAATTATTAAAGAAGTGCTCCTTGGTGTTTCTGGGGTGGATCATGTCGCCTTGCGAGATCGCCGCGAAGCTATTTGGAGCGCTTGCCGCATGGCTAAGGCGGGAGATACTATTTTGATTGCAGGTAAAGGACATGAAACCTATCAGATCTTTGGGACAGAGGTTCATCCATTTGATGATCGAGAAGTTGCACGAGAAGCATTAAGGGGGCTGGGATATGGGCAAGTGGACCGTTGAGGTAGTCGTCCGAAATACACGAGGGACCTTGATCGGAAACTCAGATTTAGAGGTTTCAGGGTGCATTATCGATAGTCGCCAGACTCAGGGCGGGGAAATGTTTTTCGCTTTGCCCGGGGAACGCGTCGACGGACATGATTACATAGAAGCCGCTTGGGAAAAAGGGGCATCGTTAGTAATTGCGGAGGAAGCCCGTTTTAAGGAGATGGACAAGAGCCCAATTGTTCCTGAAGGCAAGGCCCTGCTTCTCGTAAAGTCTGTGTTCGCGGCGCTTCAGGAATTGGCCAAGGCCTGGCGTTTGGAACTAGGAGCGAAGGTGGTCGGAGTGACTGGCAGCAATGGAAAAACTACCACGAAGGATATGATCGCCGCAGTCCTTTCTCAACGTTTTCGAGTGCATTATAATAAGGGAAATAATAATAATGAATTGGGGCTTCCTTTAACCTTGCTCAATGCTCCATTAGGTACTGAGATATTGGTGCTTGAAATGGGGATGCGTGGTTTGGGTGAGATCAAGGCTTTATGTGACATTGCGAAACCAGATGTCGGAGTGATAACGAATATTGGCACAACTCACTTAGAGCTATTGCTGTCGCAGGAACGAATTGCCCAAGCTAAGTGGGAACTAATTGAGGCCTTGCCCCAAGATGGTATCGCAATAATAAATGCTGAGGACTTGTTCTCTGTACAAAAGGCGAAAAACGACTTGCATTCAGTCCGATTTTATGGTGTGGAGGGTGCATTTGTAGAGCCAAACATTAAAGGGGCTCAACTGCGGCCTTGGGGTGCCCTCGGGACGACGTTTGACGTAAGTCATTTGGGTGAAAAAGCAACGGCTAATCTGCCACTGCCCGGTAAACACAATGTCTTGGATGCCCTTGCAGCGCTAGCTGTTGGAAAGGTACTTGGGGTTTCGTTGATGGAAGGGTGTGCGGGACTGGCTATGCTGGAATTGTCTAAAATGCGTTTAGAGGTGCGTTATGGGATCTATGGAGCTACGCTCATTAACGATGTCTATAATGCGAATCCCACTTCGATGCAGGCTTCGTTGCAAGTTCTTACGGAGCGAGCGGGTGAAAAAAAGACTCTAGCTATTTTGGGCGAAATGTATGAACTTGGAACCTCGGCAGAATCAGGGCATCGTGCAGTCGGAGAAACTCTTGCCAAGTTAGGAGTTAGTGAATTAATTACGGTGGGCAAATTGGCCGAAGAGATTGCGCAGGGAGCGCGTTTGGCAGGATTTCCAGAAGAACACATTGCGGTGACGTCAACTCACGAGGAAGCAGTTACGAAAGCAAAAGATCTTCTCACTCTATATGGGTCGGGGATATGGGTTCTGATCAAAGGTTCACGAGGAATGAAAATGGAAGAAATCACTGAGCAACTCGAAGAATCAGGCATATGAAAGGAAATAACAAGTCAAAGATGCCAAGGATATTTTGCGTCAGACAAGGAGGTATGTTCACCTCATAGCGGGGCTATTAGGTGAACATGCCGACGCAGTATGACACAAAATAGACTGGCATACTGACTGGTTATTTGCTTGAACGTGCCTTAAGTAAAGGATGGAAACATACATGTCTGAGCGTTTAGTCATGGCGGCAGGATTGGCCCTTATCATTACGTTAGTTCTGGGACCCTTATTAATACCAGTCTTAAGGACCCTGAAGTTCGGTCAAACTATACGCGATGATGGACCCAAAAGACACTTGAAAAAGAGCGGAACCCCAACAATGGGGGGGATGATTTTTCTCGTCGGTATTATTATCAGTGCTTTGGCGATGGCTGAAAAACCCACTTCTCTGGAAATGGTCACTATGGTGGGTATAACCTTAGGATATGGCTTAATCGGCTTTATTGATGATTTTATCAAAGTAGTCATGCATCGTTCTTTAGGGCTTCGAGCCTACCAAAAGCTTATCGGACAGTTTGCTTTGGCTTTTGTTTTGATGTGGGTATCCGTTCATTGGCTGGGAAGAGGTACGGATGTTGCTATTCCATTCACGGCTATACACTTGGATCTGGGCTGGTTTTACTATATTCTAATCTCCTTGGTGATCGTGGTAATGACAAATGCGGTTAATCTTACCGATGGGTTGGACGGCTTAGCAGCGGGAAGTACCATGTTCGCTGGTATTGGCTATCTTGTGATTGCTCTTCTGGCCGCCAACCAAGGAGGCGGGGTAGCGGTTTTAGCGCACGAGACAGATATGGCAGTCTTTGCAGCGGCCTTGGTCGGTGGAACGCTTGGGTTTTTGCGTTTTAATACCTATCCTGCCCGGGTCTTCATGGGGGATACGGGGTCTTTAGCTTTAGGTGGAGCCTTAGTTAGTTTAGCAGTTCTAACGAAAAGCGAATTGGTGCTTATAGTTGTAGGCGGGTTATTCGCTATCGAGGCAGTTTCAGTTATTATTCAAGTTATTTCGTTCCAAACAACGGGGAAGCGAGTTTTTCGTATGACCCCAATCCACCATCACTTTGAACTGGGGGGCTGGGGCGAATGGAAAGTGGTTATCGTGTTTTGGACTGGGGCGCTGATTTGTGCAATCCTTGGGATTATGGCTTATGTGCCGACGCTTGGGTAGGTATGTTTAAGCGACCTTTGCGTTACAACGCTCACTTGCTTGCTCTCGCAGATCAAACTAGGACTCAAGAGCTTGCTTGTGGGAGGGAGGGGTTCCCAACATAAGCGCCGTCCTTGGCGCTATGTCGGCAGTGTACATCCTTGTACACTGCCCCGCTAATGAAAGCACTCTTGAGTCAAGTTTGATTACTGCTCGATCAAAGAAGATTCGCTTTTGTAACGCAAAGCTCTGCTTTGTGGGTAATAACGGGCTGGGCTGTATGGGAGAAGGGGCGGTTCTTTCTTGCATGCTTTGAGTAAGTGCAAGTCGGGAACCGTCCTCTCTCCCCCTTTATCAATGGCCACAACAGGTAAAATAGGGGGGGAATCGTGCAGATAAGCGAGCAGGTAGAAAATAAACTATTTATGTCACAATTATGGGAAACTGAAAGAATGAGCATTAAGGATGCAAATTTACAGGATGTCGACAGATTACAAGAAATATATACACAGTCTCGTAGTACTGAAGGATGGACTAGGGCGGATGAGATGACAGCCGACTATGTACTTAAAGGTATTGTTGAGGGTCATTTACCACCTGATGGGAAGAAAGAGTGTTTTAGTATCCAATTGATTTCACTTAAGAATTCATCTGAAATCATTGGCTTTATCGAGTTTTATCAGGGCTATCCTGACAAGGAAGTCTTGTATATTGGGACTCTTTTGTTGAGTGGAGATTACCGTTATAAGAGTTATGGTCAAGAAATCATGAGTAAATTATTTACAGAAGCAAATGAATCAGGATTTCAGCAAGTTAGACTTGGAGTTGCTCTGAAAAATTGGCAAGGAATATATTTCTGGACTAAACTAGGGTTCGATAGGATTATAAAATTTAGTGGAGATAAAGTATTTGCCAAGGACTCTTTTGCAATGTTGGAACTTGGAAAAACCCTATAATAAATGATGGCGTGCACCTTAAGGAGGAACTTTTTGTGGAAAAAGGAATGATGTTATCTTATATTCTGGACGCATACCCTTATCCTATTGTATTTGTTGATTGTGAACATATTATAAGATACATGAACAAAAGGGCAGAATACCATTATTATCAAGAACGTGGTTATCGAGATTTAATTGGTAAATCGTTGTTTGATTGTCATCAGAACCCGAAATCAGAGGAAATGATAAAAGCAGCTGTTGAAAAACTAAAGAATCATGCGAATGAAGTCTTTTTAATGGTTAACGGACGAAATGAAAGAGTTTACATTGTTCCGGTCAGAGATGATCTTGGGGATTTGATAGGTTATTTCGAGAGGTTTGAGATGAATTTGCAAAAGTGATTGAACTCATTTCACCATTACAATAGATGGATGATCGAGTGTTCTTGTAACCAATGGATGACGAGAAGGGACCATCACCAAGTAGGCAAGATGCTCGTGTGGCAGGGGCGTGCATAGGCATATCACGGAATGCAAGTCAAAGAACCGTCCCATACTTGCATAAGGAACGGAGGATTTCAGTATGGAATTGTTGAATAAACCAGTTTTGGTTATCGGTGCTGGCTTAAGTGGTCAAGCGGCTGTGCAGAAGCTGATGCGTTTGGGTGCGGAGGTTTTCTTGACAGATAGTAAGACGATCGAGCAACTCGCTGGCGTTGAGGAGTTAGGACTCGATCAGGCACATTTGTTGCTTGGAAGTGTACCTGAATTAATAGGGATTAAGCCGGTGCTTGTGGTATTGTCCCCAGGGGTATCGCCTAAAGTTTCTTTGGTACAGGAAGCTATTTCTCAAAAGATAACTGTGTGGAGTGAAGTTGAGTTAGCTATGATTAATTGCCCTGCGCTGTGTGTTGGGGTCACTGGCACCAACGGGAAAACGACGACGACTACTCTGATAGGCGAATTAGCGAAGCGAACGGGTCGGCCTACGGTTGTGGCTGGAAATATTGGAGTGGCTTTAAGCGGGCAAGTCAAGGGCTTGGGAGAAGATAGTATAGTGGTGGCTGAACTTTCGAGCTTTCAACTAGAGTTTATTGATAAACTGCGTGTCCATGTCGCTATTTTACTGAATCTCACCCCAGATCATTTGGACAGGCACGGTACACTAGAAGAGTATCTTAGGGTCAAAGCACGAGTTTTTGAGAACCAAACAGCTACTGATTTGGCAATTCTTAATTGGGATGATCCATTAGTTCGAGATTTGGGACCGAAGTTGAAAAGTCGGGTCTTGTATTTTAGTCCCACTTCCTTTTTGCAGGACGGAATTAGTCTATGGCATGACCAGATCGTATATGCGGAAAAGGAAAAGAGAACCATGATTCCCATTATTTCGCGCAAGGATCTTCATCTCCGAGGTGCACATAATCTGGAAAATGTCATGGCGGCAGCGGCGGCAGCAAGAGCGTTCGGCCTGTCTTGGACTGAGATTGCTGAAGGCCTGTCCAGCTTTAAAGGGGTGGAGCACCGAGAAGAAATGGTAGGGACGTTTGAGGGCATTCTTTTTGTCAATGATTCAAAAGGGACTAACACAGACGCAGCCACGAAGGCTCTGTTAGCATTTGAAGAACCTTTAGTCCTGATTGCAGGGGGGAAAAACAAAGGACTGGATTTTCATGATTTCATGAAGGTTGTTCGGGTTAAGGTTAAAAGTTTAATTTTATTGGGCTTAGCGGCAGAGGAGATGGAACAGGCGGCGCGAGATGAAGGAGTACAAAAGATTATTAGGGCTACCACATTTGAGGACGGGGTAGAGAAAGCAATCGGTGAGGCGATACCAGGGGATGTCGTTTTATTATCCCCTGCTTGTACAAGTTGGGATATGTTTAAGAGTTATGAAGAAAGAGGGGAATTGTTTAAGGAGTTAGTGCGTAAGCATTATAGTAAACCCATTTAGGCATTTTCTTGAATGTGCCTTCAGGTTAAAGGGGGAACTATACATGCACATGCGAAAGCATCGACCGGATATGGTCTTGCTTGGAGCGATTTTGGCTCTGTTAGGGATAGGTTTTATTATGGTGTATAGCTCAAGTTCTGTCAGAGGGTACATATTGTTTGATGACCCCTATCACTTTCTCAAGATGGAAACATTATGGGTGATTATGGGACTTGTGGCGATGGCCTTAAGCATGATGGTGGATCTGCGCAAGTTGCGCAGATATGTTAAACCTGTTCTCTTCATAGCGATCGCTTTACTGATTGCGGTAAAAATTCCCGGAATCGGGCGCAGAGTCAATGGCGCGGATCGATGGATTGGGCTAGGGCCGCTTTCGATCCAGCCGTCTGAAGTCATTAAGCTTTCTATGGTGTTTGTGATGGCCCATATACTTGCGCTTGATCCCCATAAGATTCAATCGTTTCGCAAAGGTGTATTGCCTATTCTTGGGTTGCTTGGGGTGATTGCTGGACTGGTTATGTTGCAACCGGATCTGGGCACGACCTTGGTCATAGCAGCTACAGCTTTTTTTATGTTGATCGCAGCTGGGGCCCGGGTTAGCCACATTGTTTCGTTAGCGGGGATAGGGCTTGGATTAGTAGTTGCAGCTATTGCGGCAGCTCCTTATCGAATGCGGCGTATTTTTGCTTTTTTGGATCCCTGGGCTGACCCTTTAGGAAAAGGGTATCAGACGATACAGGGACTTCTAGCTCTAGGTCCTGGTGGATTGTTTGGTCTGGGTTTAGGGCAAAGTCGACAGAAGTTTCTCTATTTACCGGAAAACCATACCGATTTCATCTTTGCTATGATTGGCGAGGAGCTTGGGTTCATCGGTGCTTCTTTGGTTATTTCGCTCTTTTTCCTGCTTGCTTGGCGAGGATTTAGGGTGGCAATGAGGGCGCCGGATGAATTTATGGGTTTTCTTGCTGTTGGATTGACCGCTATGGTGTCCATACAGGCTATGATTAATATGGGCGTCGTTAGCGGGGTATTGCCGGTCACCGGGATAACCTTACCGTTTATAAGCTATGGGGGCACTTCGCTAGTCTTTACTATGCTAGGGGTTGGTGTTCTGTTGAATATTTCCAGGGAAGTCAGGTAGTGTAGGAAAGGGGTAACCAAGGTGCGTGTAATCTTGACCGGTGGTGGAACTGGTGGGCATATTTATCCGGCGTTAGCCATTGCCAAAGGGATGTTAGCGCGTGATCCTGAGACTATGATTCTCTATGTGGGAATCAAGGATGGTATGGAGGCGCGCTTGGTGCCGGAAGCGGGTATAAAATTTGCGGGGATCTCCGGAAAAGGACTTCCACGCAGATTAAGTCTGGATACGATAAAGGTTATCGGTACAAGTTTCAAGGCTCTCTGGGAGACTAAGAAATTATTGCGTGAGTTTCATCCCGATCTGGTAATAGGAACAGGGGGATATGTGTCAGGCCCCGTTGTTTTGACGGCTGCCCTTTTTAATATTCCGACTTTGCTCCATGAACAAAATGCTTTGCCAGGAATTACTAATCGAATTTTGGCGCGGGTTGTACGCCGTGTCATGGTGACCTTCCCCGAGAGCATGGGTCGTTTTGGAGTTAAGAAAAAGCTGGAACTTGTGGGACTACCGGTTCGTCCAGAAATTGGACATGTAACTAGAGTCGCGGGAGCAGCGAAATTTAAGCTGAGACCGGATCGCTTGACTTTGCTGGTGACAGGTGGGAGCAGAGGTGCTCGGATGTTAAATCAGGCTATGATCGAGGTCTTGGCGCAGCTTGCTCAGCACTCGGAGATTCAGGTGATCTGGGCAACAGGAAAACTGACGTATTCGGAAACTGTTGAGGAGTTAAAGAAACGGGGGATTTTCTGGGATCGTCCTCAGTGGCGCGTCCTAGAGTATTTGAAGGATATGCCGGAAGCTCTAGCCTGTGCGGACCTTTTTATTGGTCGGGCAGGGGCAACTTCTCTTGCCGAGTTGATGGTTGCCGGTATTCCCAGTCTGTTAATCCCCTACCCCTTTGCGGCTGAGAACCATCAAGAATATAATGCTCAGGCTCTCGTTCAAGTGGGGGCCTCAAAAATGATTTTAGACTCTGAATTAGACGGACAACGATTGTGGAAAGAATTAGAGGGATTGATTTCTCAGCCTTCACTGCTTGCTGAAATGGGAGCCGCTGCTAAGACGCTGGCGCAGCCACAGGCTTTAGATAAGATCGTGGATCTCTGTAGGTCTACTGCTTGGCACTAATCGTGGTTCGTAGTTCGATATTCGTGGTTCGAACGAAGAATAGCGAATATCTAACCACAAGTATGCCGTTCGAACCACGAACATCGAATATCGAACCACGAGTTGCTCACACCTTTTTACTCCAATGCATAGCATATGGCAGTAACCAAATGAAAGGAGTGAGCGTGGTGTGGCCAAAGAGAAAGATACGATTGGTTGCCTCTTCTGCGGCTCCAGGAATTGACGGAGTTCGGGCCTTGCTGAAAGGGATGAAGCTTGAATTCTTGGAGTCGGAGGATTTAAGCGGAGGAATCAAAGAAGATTGGTGGGAGAAGCCATTTGATCAAAAGACTGCGACTAACGAGGAGGCAGAGCCAGGGCTCGTGACGGACATTATCTTCTGGTCTGAGGGAATGGAATCCAACAGCTGGGAAGAAAGAGCATTATCAGAAGGTTTGAACCAGCAATCGATTGAATCGTTCATACATAATATTTTGGAAGATGAAGTAGTTTTAAGGGTACCGGAACCGACGATTGTAATAGAAGGGCGACCCTTGTTAGGGCATATTTTGCATGCGGCAGGCTATGAACCAACTATACTCTGGCCGAAGACGGACAGAGTATGGCAATGCGAAAAAAAACAAGGCATTCATTGGGTTATACCTGAGTCCTGGCAGGTGAGTTCTAGCGAGGCGCATACAACTAACTCCGAGGGTCGAGCCTCGAGCTTCGTCCCTCGCACAGCATCTTGGGTAGTTCGTGCAGACAGGCTGGATTTTTATCTAACTCAAAATGGTTTGAAATTCGTTGGCCAAATTCCAAGGTGGCCTGAACCGATGGAAGAGAATGTAGCTGCTGAAACAATCGCAAGGTGCCTTGAATTAGGAGTTTCCTGGTTGGATATTCGGTTGGCGCTTAGTTCTTTTTGGCAGAATATAGTAATGACGGATAACTTGAGGTGGAACATTAATGATATTGGATGGAATGGCTGGACGGGTGGAGAAGAATTACCCTCTGCACCAATTGACCACGTGGAAAATTGGTGGGCCCGCTGAGACTGTGTATTGGCCCCAAACAAAGGAGGATCTGTCAAAAGTGTGGCAACGTGCCCAGAAGGCAGAGGTCCCTGTGTGGTTAATCGGGCAGGGCTCAAATCTACTGGTGCCGGATGCAGGGCTTCCTGGAGTGACGTTGGTGACCACAGCTCTTCGCGCAATTGAGTGGGGTGATTATACGGTTCAGGTTGAGGCGGGGTACCCATTAGCCCGTTTAGCCCAAGAAGCGGGGGAACGTGGCTTTAGTGGCTTAGCATTTGCTAGGGGAATTCCTGGATCTGTTGGTGGCGCGGTTGTGATGAATGCCGGCGCTCATGGCGGAGCAATGGCTCCTCACATAGCTACGGTTACAGCGCTTTGGCCGGATGGTACGGTTAAGAAGGTAGGAAAAGCGGAACTTGAATTTGCTTATAGGTTTTGTTCCTTGCGTAGCCATGCATGGGTGCTGGAGGTCGAACTTATGTTTACTCCAGGGGATCGTGAAACAATTATGCAAGAAATGAAAGAGAATTTAAAGAAGAGAGCAATCAATCAACCTCTTGATAAACCAAGTGCGGGAAGTGTTTTTCAAAATCCTCCGGGTGATTCGGCAGGGCGACTAATCGAAGCCGCTGGTTGGAAAGGGAGAAGCGTGGGAGGAGCTCAGGTCTCAAATAAACACTCGAACTTTATTGTGAATACGGGTAACGCCAGAGCCATAGACGTTCTTACTTTGATCGAGGAGATCCAGAAAAGTGTACAGTTGAAATTTGGCGTTACCTTGAAAACTGAAGTAGCGTATCTGCAACGAGGCGTGATGCACGAGGCACGATGCACGAATCGAAGCGAACAAAGCTCACAGCATGATTAATATTTCAAAACTTAATTTCGTCGTTCGATTCACAGAATCGAATTCACATTCGAACCTCGAACATCGAACCTCGAACATCGAAAAGGGGGTAATATCATGGCGATGGATCGCTATGTCATCACAGGGAAACAGCGATTAGAAGGAAAAATTCGGGTAAGCGGGGCGAAGAACTCTTCCCTTCCTCTATTGGCTGCAACGATACTAGCTGAAGGGACGTCCACCTTGTTAGAAATCCCAGAGTTAGCTGATATTACGCATATGATCGAAGTACTTGAGCGCCTCGGATGTGGGGTTGTGCGCCAAAATGAGGCGATGCATATTAATGCGGGTGGGTTAGAGTCTTGTGAGGTCGATGAAGGGCTTATGCGGCAAATGCGCGCTTCTAATCTGATTTTAGGCCCGCTACTAGCCCGGTATGGACGGGTAAAGATATCTAGACCGGGAGGGTGCGCAATCGGTTCCCGCCCAATGGATCAACACATTAAGGGGCTTCAACAGCTTGGAGTTAAGGTAAAAGAAAAGCATGGCTACATTGAAGCTTGGACAGATCATTTACTCGGTGCGGATGTGTACTTGGATGTCCCAAGTGTAGGGGCTACAGAAAACATTATGATGGCAGCTGTTTTAGCTCAAGGGACCACAGTGATTCGCAATGCTGCCCGGGAACCGGAAATTGTGGATTTACAAAATCTCTTGAATAAAATGGGAGCAAAAGTACGTGGCGCAGGTATGGATGTTCTCAGGATTGACGGGGTAGAAAAGCTACATCCCGCAGAACATACTGTCATACCCGATCGAATAGAAGCCGGTACGCATATGATTGCTGCGGTTATGACTAAAGGGGATGTGCTGATTGAGAATGTTGTACCAGAGCACTTGGAACCTGTTATTGCTAAAATACGTCAGGCGGGAGCAATTGTAACCCTTCTCGATGATTCGATTCGTGTTCAGCACCGGGGAAGAATTAGGGGCGTGGACCTTAAGACAATGCCATACCCAGGATTCCCCACAGACATGCAACCGCAGTTTATGGCTATGCTCACGTGCGCAGAAGGAACGAGCATCATAACGGAAACAATCTTCGAAAACCGCTTTCAGCAGGTAGATGAGTTACGTCGCATGGGAGCACAGATTACGGTTGAGGGAAGGACAGCTATTATTCGTGGGGTTGAGACGCTTGAAGGGGCCTTTGTGGAGGCTACAGACCTTCGGGCGGGGGCGGCGCTCTTCCTGGCAGCCTTAGCCGCTGAGGAGGTAACCGTACTCGAAAAAGTAGACTATATTGATCGTGGGTACGACAACTTAGAACAGAAATATCGCCAAATAGGTGCAAAATTGCTGAGGATTTATCAGTAAGGATAAAACTAGTGGTTCGATAATCGATATTCGATATTCGAACCACTCGCATTTTGGACTTCGAATTGTATAAGAACAACAAAGCAACGAAAATTTTTTAAAAAATTTATTAAAAAGCATGACAGAATAGGACTGTATTCGTTATACTGGGAAAAGGAGGGTGAGAAATGCGACCCAAGAAAATGAATACGTCCTTTCTCTATGTTGCAGTCCTGACGATATTGCTTTCCATAGGTTTGGCTCTTTTCTTTCGGTCTAGTACTTTTACAGTGCAACACGTGATGGTACAGGGTCTCAAATTGAGTCCGGAAAGCGAAATCTTAAAATTAACCAGCGGGGTACAGGGTCAGAATCTATTTTTATTTGATCAGGAGGCACTCAGTCACAAAATTACATTACATCCGCTTGTTCAAAGCGTTCAGTTTGAGCGAAAGCTTCCTCAGACGCTGGTCATTAAGGTTACTGAACGGACTCCTGTCGCCTTGGTTGTTGTACCAAAAGGGGTCATAGAGGTGGATGAGCAGGGGACTTTTTTACGCCGTTTAGAAAGTTGGCCTAAAAATGATCATCCGGTGCTTACTGGAATTAATCTTAAGGATACCGTGGGACCAGGACAAAACTTAGCAAACCCATCCCTAATGGCGGCGCTCAACTTGCTGGGACAAGCCCCACCAGAGTTGCTTTCTCAGATCGGAGAGTTGCATGTAGATCCTACTTATCAAATGACGATGTATTTGCGAAGTGGGGTTGAAGTTCGACTTGGACAAGCTAACGACTGGAAATTAAAATTAAATGCGCTTTTTCAACTTGTAAACGATAAGGAGTATAAGTCATTTCAGCAAGGGGTAAGATATATTGATTTCACGGCGGCGAAACCTGTAATTGGACGCTAGGTCAAGGAGGAAGAATAAGCATGTGGTTACCATTATTAGGATTAGTCTTAGGATTGGCTATTGGGTATGTCAGCCCGTTTTCAGTTCCTATCGAATATGCTAAATACTTATCCGTTGGAATATTAGCAGCGTTAGATTCAGTCTTAGGTGGGATACGCTCAGCGCAGGAAGAACATTTCGACAGCGCGGTGTTTTTGTCTGGCTTTTTCAGTAACATGCTTTTAGCGGCGTTTTTGGCTTATGTCGGTGATCGTATTGGTGTGGATCTCTATTTGGCTGCTGTTGTAGCATTTGGTGTACGGCTATTCCAAAATCTAGGTAGCATTCGACGTCATCTAATAAAAAAGTGAACTCATTCAATTAAAGTTAAAGTTGAGGGAGTCTCGCGATTGGCTAAAGCAGGAGTACGGACACGATGCATCGTGTCCGTACTTTAAGAACATGTCCCTCTTTAACAATCATAAAAAATTTTTTATTTTAAAAAGAAGGGTTAAAGCACAAACATATCGAATTCGTTAAGTTGTGTGCTTTAAAGTACTGGAAGGACAATTTTAGGTGCTTTTGTGGGCATGTGTCAACGCATTTTAGTAAATAAGCGAGTATTTGGACGGCGCAGTTGAATATTTGGTTTAACGTGTACTTATCCAAAGCATAGAACCAGAGTGAACTCGTTCAACCAAAGAAGAAGAGAGGATTTCGGTTGGGGACTCTACCCCCAGCGAAGCAGAACAGGAAAAACCTACTTATTTAGAAGTGGGTGTCTCGAACAATAAAGCGAGGGGGTTAAAGCTTAGATGCTAGAATTTGATACTGACTTGATCCAATTTGCAGAGATTAAAGTGATTGGTGTCGGTGGTGGTGGAAACAATGCGGTTAATCGTATGATTACCGCTGGCTTACAAGGGGTGGACTTTGTTACAGTAAATACCGACTCGCAGGCCTTACAGCTATCCCGTGCAGGTCAGAAAGTGCAAATAGGGATAAAGTTAACCAAAGGTCTTGGAGCAGGAGCAAATCCAGAAATAGGAGCTAAAGCTGCTGAAGAGAGTCGTGAAGAACTTATAAGGGTGTTAAAGGGAGCCGATATGGTCTTCGTAACTGCTGGAATGGGCGGCGGAACGGGAACTGGAGGAGCACCTATCGTTGCGGAAGTGGCCAAGGAAATGGGGGCACTGACGGTAGGCGTAGTTACGCGTCCATTCACCTTTGAAGGCCGAAAACGGGCTATGCAGGCAGAAAAGGGAATTGCAGAGCTTAAAAGCAAAGTAGATACACTAATTACTATCCCGAATGATCGGTTGCTACAAGTGGTAGACAAGCATACCACGATTCATGAAGCTTTTCGCATTGCAGATGATGTTTTGCGCCAAGGGGTTCAAGGGATTTCAGATTTGATTGCGGTCCCTGGTCTGATCAATTTGGACTTTGCGGATGTTAAGACCATTATGTCAAATACGGGTTCTGCCCTGATGGGGATTGGTCAGGCAACTGGGGAAAACCGTGCCGCTGATGCTGCTCGCAAAGCAATTTCTAGCCCGTTGTTGGAAACTTCGATTGAAGGGGCCAAAGGAGTTCTTCTCAATATTACCGGCGGTGTTAATTTAACCCTCTTTGAAGTGAACGAAGCAGCAGGGATTATTGCGGAAGCCGCAGACCCTGAAGCGAACATTATCTTTGGTGCGGTCATCGATGAGAACCTTAAGGAAGAAATCAGAGTCACCGTCATCGCCACTGGCTTTGATCAGCAGTGGGCTGGTTTTGGTCTTGCACCGGGAAAAGCCCAAGAAAATATTATTAAACCGATATCGAAAGAAGGAGACGTTGACATTCCAGAGTTTCTGAGGCGTCGGCGTTAAGCATGAATGAGTCATTTCCAAAGCAATTATAAACGGCCAGATCCACTCAAATGGATCTGGCCGTTTCTTTTATCAATTGCTCACATTTAAGCTATCCTCCCTATAAGTCGACACATTCTGTCGACACACAGAATTCTTTGAAGAATTTATACGCCAGATGCATTCGTTCTCCTAAAAAATTCCATTCTAACCCACTGAAAGCGACAGGTTTTACGGCTGTCTTTAGATATAATTTTGTGAGAAGCGTTGGAAAGGGTGCACTAGATGGGCGTAGCACAAACTTATCTGGACCTGAATATTCTCATTAATGGAGGGATGGACGCCCTTATTCTTACTCTCACCGGCCGGCTCATTCGCCTCCCAGCGAGGCCCAGCCGAATCTTGGCTGGCGTCTTTCTCGGAGAAATTCCAGTGCTCCTAGCCTGTTATTCCGCTCCTCCGTGGACAACGTTGAGCAAATGGGTTATTCCGTTTCTAATGGTCGGAGTCGCTTTTCCTGCACGGAGACCGTACGCTTTTGTCAAGGCTATGATTGGCTTTTGGCTTCTTTCAGCAGGACTTGGGGGATTTGTATATGCCACATGGGGTTGGGTGCAATTTGATAACGGATTAGGGGGCGAACTATTTTCGCTGGCCCTAAATAATCTTTGGGTCCTTCCGTTGGTGGCATTAATGTGGTGGTTTATGCAGCGTCTTTGGCAACGATGGCAAGAGAGAAATGCGGTTTTGGAGCAAGTGATTTACGATTTGGAAATTGATTTTGGCGGTGATGGACGTGGAGTTGTTTGCATTAAAGCATTGTTGGACACTGGGAACCATTTGAGAGATCCCTTGAATGGGTCACCTGTTATTCTTCTGGAAGAGGAGGTTGCCCTGGCATCTTTGCCAGATAATGTGCGATCCTTTCTAGATATCCCTTGGAAAGACTACGCTGACCCTTGGCCATTGTTATGGAAACTCAATCCCAGTTTAGTAAAACGTCTTGTTTTTATTCCTTTTCACACAATAGATCGTAAGAGCTGGCTTATGGGCATAAGACCTGAGCGCGTGACGTGTTTTGACAAAAAAGGATCCCGGCAGATCAAGGCAACGGTGGCACTCGTTAAGCAAGTGTTAAGTCCAGAGGGTGAATACCAAGCTTTGATACACCTAGAACATGTGCAGAAAGGTGGAGATGAATAAGTGATGTGGTGGAGGAATATTCGAGATAGTGCCAGACGCTTTTGGTTCATGCTGCGTCAGAAAATTTTTGGAGTTAGTGGAATTTATTATGTTGGAAGCAGTGAAGCCCTTCCGCCACCACTTAACTCAGATGAAGAAGGGGTCCTCTTGGAACGATTGGAATTAGGGGACTGCTCTATTCGAGATATATTAATTGAGCGGAACTTGCGCCTGGTGGTGTATATTGCGCGAAAATTCGAAAATACTGGGATAGGGATTGAAGATTTGGTTTCTATAGGCACTATTGGGTTAATTAAAGCCGTCAACACATTCGATCCTCAAAAGAAAATAAAATTGGCAACTTATGCATCCAGATGCATTGAAAATGAAATTTTGATGTACCTTAGACGAAACAATAAGACCCGCTCCGAAGTATCATTTGATGAACCTTTAAATATTGATTGGGATGGAAACGAATTACTTTTATCCGATGTTTTGGGGACGGAAAATGACATTATCTCGAAGCCGATCGAAGAACAAGTAGACCGACAGTTGCTACATTTAGCGATGGGTAGATTAACAAATAGAGAAAAGGTAATTATGGAATTAAGATTTGGTTTGGATAATGGCGTTGAGAAAACTCAAAAAGAAGTAGCGGATCGACTGGGAATCTCACAGTCATATATTTCACGTCTCGAGAAAAGAATTATTCGCAGATTACGGAAAGAATTTTGTCGATTGGAATAACCTAAACTTTGTTAGGGCATACTTCCCAACAGAATTGTTGGCTGGGGAGGTGCTCGGAATTTGGCATTAAACAAAGTTGAGATTTGTGGAGTGAACACCTCGAAGTTGCCTGTTTTATCCAGCGTGAAGATGAAAGAGTTGTTTGTAATTTACCAAGCTGGAGATCGCAGTGCACGGGACAAACTTATTCATGGAAATCTGCGTCTTGTTCTCAGTGTAATTCAGAGGTTTACAAATCGCGGAGAGTACGTGGATGACCTTTTTCAAGTCGGTTGTATTGGCTTGATGAAAGCGATCGACAATTTTGATCTCGGCCAAAACGTTAAGTTTTCTACTTATGCTGTCCCCATGATCATTGGGGAAATTCGTCGTTATTTGCGTGATAACAATCCGATACGGGTAAGCCGATCCTTGCGGGATATTGCCTACAAGGCACTTCAGGTGAGAGATCAATTGGTTTGTGAATGCTCGCGTGAACCGACAGTTACGGAGATAGCCAATAAACTTTGTCTGCCTCGAGAAGAAGTAATTTTTGCCTTAGATGCTATTCAAGAACCGATTTCGTTGTTTGAACCGATCTACCATGATGGAGGAGATCCTATCTTTGTAATGGATCAAATAGGAGATGATAAGCAATCTGACACGGGTTGGGTTGAAGGACTTGCTGTACGAGAAGCATTGCGACGTCTCAGTGAACGAGAAAAGCTTATTCTATCGTTGCGGTTCTTCAATGGTAAGACTCAAATGGAGGTTGCGGATGAGATCGGAATTTCTCAGGCGCAGGTATCTCGACTTGAGAAAGCCGCTATGCAACATATGCGCAAGTATGTGTGAGTCGGAGATCGGAAGTCGGATGTCGGATGTCAGAAGCCAGAAGCCAGAGGTCCGAGGAGTTGAACGCAATTCAGACTTCGAGTTCGCAAGACTCCAGAACACTGGGCAGAATGTCCAAAACTCTACTTCCTTCGTAATTATGTGCGAACAGTAGGCTATTTTTAGTCCCACCCTCATAAGATGACATATACGATGCGCGATGTACGGACTTCGAACCACGAATTACGAACATCGAACATCGATCAGGGGGTGGCTTAACAATGCGAATTTCGGAATTGCGACTATTGGATGTTGTCAATGTTAAGGATGGGCGAAGGTTGGGTCCTATCAAAGACCTTGATTTGGATCTTGAACGTGGCGTAGTCAAAGGAATTATCGTGCCAGGACCCACGCGAAGTTGGGGACTTTTTGGCAATGGTAAGTCTGATGATTTTATTATCCCTTGGGACCGCGTGAAGAAAATAGGAGTTGACGTAATCTTAGTTGATGCTAAGGATCTGCCTGAATTTAACACAGATCTATGACGATCAACCATAATTTACTTAAAAGAATTTGACAAGCATAAACCCGCTGAAAAATCAGGATAAGGGCTTATGCTTTTTTTAAATCATCCGATCCCCTGCCTTGTGTGTGCTAGGACTAATGGCAGGTTTGTCCTCTGGGTTATTAAATGGTATATTTAAAGGAAATTGAAGGAGTCAGAGGAATGAGTTGGAAATGGCAAAAAAGAGGAAGCTTGAACTACCTAACTCTTCCAAAATGGCAAGCCACAGGGATAGACGTGGGATTTTCGACTCGTGTTGGAGGAGTGAGCCTGGTTCCCTACGATTCGTTCAATCTAGGGTTTCATGTAGGTGACGACCCCAGTACAGTGTTGGAAAACCGAAAGCGTTGGGTAGATCAATGGGAGGTTTCCTGCTCGATGGTGGCAGTAGGCGAACAGGTTCATGGCACGAATGTATTATGGGTGAATGAGGAAGATGGGGGCCGGGGGGTTCTTGAATTGAAGACTGCTATCCCTGCTGTGGACGGCTTAGTAACTAAGAGTGCCGTTGGATTGATGAGCTTGTTTGCAGATTGTGTTCCTCTATTCTTCTATTATCCAGATATTCAGGCCGTTGGAATTGCGCATGCTGGTTGGAAGGGAACTGCCCAAAAGATAGGAAAAAAAGTCTTGGAGTGTTTTGAAAAAGCCGGAGGACGAACGGAAACGGCTTGGGTAGCAATCGGGCCAAGCATTGGTCCATGTTGCTACCTCGTTGATGAAACCGTAGCAACCCAGTTTCGTGCAAATTTCGAAGAGACACCATTTCTATCTAAGCAAGAGGATGATCATTATCTTCTGGATTTATGGGAGGCTAACAGGACTACGCTTTTGGAAAAAGGCGTTAGACTGGAAAATATTGATGTGGCCGCTACCTGCACAGCGGACAATCCTGAATGGTTTTTTTCCCATCGACGGGATGGAGCGTGCACGGGGCGAATGGCAGGGTGGATCCGTCTCGTGGTCCGTGATTCGTAGTTCGTAGTTCGAACCACGAACATCGAACCACGAACATCGAACCACGAACATCGATTAGGGGGTGGGATTAGGTGGCAAAAATATTAGTTGTTGATGACGAGGAACCAATTCAAGAACTTCTCAGATTCAATTTAGAAAAGGAAGGGTACATTGTAAGAGTCGCAAAGGATGGTCAAGAAGCCTTACAACAGGTGGAGAATGATCAACCCGATCTGCTTGTGCTTGATCTGATGCTCCCTGGAATGGATGGCTTAGAGGTTTGCCGAAAACTTCGGTCTAATCCAAAATTCCAGCAAATTCCCATCATTATGTTGTCTGCAAAGGGGGAGGAATTTGATAAAGTTCTAGGGCTGGAGCTAGGCGCAGACGATTATATGACCAAACCGTTCAGTCCGCGTGAATTGTTGGCCCGTATTAAAGCTCGTTTGCGTCGTCCGAATTCACATGAGGAAGATACGGAAGCTCAGATTATTATTCGGGGCGAGTTGCGGGTTGACGTATCAGGGTTTCGTGTCCATGTGAGGGGTGAAGAGGCTGAGCTAACCCCCAAAGAATTTGAACTTCTACGCGTTTTGGTTGCTCACCCGGGGAAGGTATATTCTCGTGACGAGTTGTTGGAACGGATCTGGGGGTATGAATATGATGGGGATACTCGAACTGTCGATGTTCATGTGCGTCACCTGCGCTTGAAAGTGGAAAGAGATCCTTCCAATCCTGAATATATTGAGACTTTACGCGGCATTGGCTACCGCTTTAAAGGATAACGACAATGAGTATAAAATGGCGGTTAACAGGGCTCTTTATAGTGATGACGGGGCTTTCTCTTCTTTTATTTTGGGTCGGAGAGAGCGTGAGGATAGCATCAAATGTGCAACAGATTGATTTTGGAGTTATTTTATTAGCAGTAGGTCTACCCTCCGGGGTGGTTTACATTTATACTAGCCAATTATCTCGGCGGATGGAGAAACTTCATTTTGCAACTCAAAGGATTGCCAGGGGAGATTTCGAACATATTCATTTACCTGATTCAACCGATGAACTTGGGCAATTTACAACAGAATTGAATAGTCTTTCCCGTCACGTTGAGCTGATTGTTCAAAATGGAACACAGGAAGCATACAAAATGGAGACTATTTTGGCGGGAATGCAAGAAGGCGTAGTGGCAGTAGATCACGTGGGACGGGTTGTTTTGGTAAATTCAGCAGCGGAGAGGATTTTTGAGCGACAAGGAACAAATCGAGAGTTGAAATATCTATTGGAGTTGACTTATGATTCGGAATTGGAGCATTTAATTCGCAAGGTCCTTTCCGGGCAGCAACTTTCAGCGACGCGAGAAACCTTTATAGCCCAGAGGACGGTTCAAAGTCAAATCAACCCGATTTTAAGCGGACAGGGTCAGATAAGAGGCGCGGTTATAGTAATTCATGATGTTACTGAGCTTCGACGTTTGGAACTAATGCGGACAGAATTCGTAGCCAATGTCTCTCATGAATTAAGGACTCCACTAACTTCCATCAAAGGATTTGTTGAAACGCTTCTGGATGGAGCAGCGGAAGACCCCTCCTTACGTGACCGATTTCTAAAGATTATCCAAGCAGAAACCTTACGCTTACAACGGCTGATTGATGACCTTCTTTCATTAGCTCATTTTGAAGGACGTGATAATCGCGCTGAAATGACTTCAAGTAACGTGAGTTATGTTCAGAGGGCATATGAAACCATCAAACCTGTAATTCTAAGTTTTGCTCAGGCTAAAGGAATTAGAGTAGAGGTGGATTTGCCGAAAACTATACCACCACTGTTAATGGGCGAAAATCTTCTGAGTCAACTTCTTCTAAACCTGCTAGAGAATGCGGTTAAATATACAACAGAGGGACATGTTTGGTTGCATGCACGTGTGGGGCAGGAGTACATTCACTTAGAATTCGGAGATACGGGTTGCGGCATTCCGGAAGAGATGTTGCCGCGAATTTTTGAGCGTTTCTATCGGGTGGACAAGGCCCGCTCACGCGAACAAGGGGGAACGGGCCTTGGCCTTAGTATTGTTAAGCATATGTTGGAAGGCATGGGCGGCAAAATTAGTGTAACTTCTCAGCTTGGGGTGGGGACTATCTTTACGTGTGATTTGCCCCGAGCATAATCGTGGTTCGTAGTTCGTAGTTCGTGGTTCGAATGGAACAACGAATATCAAATATCAAAAATAGAGTATGTGGTACTAATGTCGAACAACGAACCACGAATATCGAACTACGAACTGGAGGATGTGAGCCGAATGTCGAACAACGAACCACGAACATCGAACTACCAACTGAAGGGGAGAAGAAAAAAATCAATCTATTTGTTTTGGGGTGTTTTGTTGATCGCTCTAGTCGGAGGGATCTTTTGGTCGTATCGCTCAAACTTCAATGCTAGGACTATTAAATTTGCTGTGGCGCAAATCGGAACCATTACTCATGAACTCAAAGTTGCGACAACCTTTGCGAATCAGGAACTACCGATATCTGCTCCAGTCTCTGGAAGTATTCAATTTAAGAGCGAAGATGGACAGCGCTTCAGGCCGGGGGAGGGGGTGGCAACCGTTCAGGCTGAAGGAGCCACCCCAGGAACTAAACAAGAAAATGCTACTAAACAAACGATTCTGGCAACAAAAGGAGGGCTATTTTTCCGCCAAACAGATGGATTAGAAGCTATTATAACTTCTGAAAACTTAATTTCCATGGATTTGGATAGATTGTTGGCCCAGCCAGCTAACGTTAAAATTGCAGCACCTAGCGTTCAAAAAGGGGAGTTTGTGGGAAAGATAGTGAATAACCTTATTCCTACTCAGGCATTTCTCGAACTGTCGAGTATCGAGGGACTCGCTGTAGGGAAGACGATACGCTTAACGACGGGGGAGCAAACAGCCAATGCTAAAATTTTGCGTAAATCAGAGAAACCTATGGGAGTTGTCGTAGTGTTTCCTTATTATATGGATGGATCAGCGACTAAGCGACGTCAAGAAGTGATCTGGAGCTACCAATCATCGACCAGTGGGGTTCTTGTTCCCATTAGTGCTCTGTGGACGCAAGGAGAGGAACTCGGAGTTTTTCTTTGGAGTGAGGGAGTTGTACATTTTAAGAAGGTGAAAGTTCTTGATCAAGATGACAGTCAGGTCTGCATTGAAAATCTGACGAGTGGTATCCCCGTCGTGATAACGCCGCGTAACGGACTGGAAGGGTTAGTAGCTGATGTAAAGTGAACTTGGCTAGAGCCAAACAAGCCCTCAGGCACTGGCGATGTATAAAAAATATTTAGGTTAGAGCTTTATAAGCAGGAAACGACGAAAGGGCGTAGAATTTATTGCGAAGGGGATATTCTATTGACAAGTTCAGGTATTGAGCAACGCTTAGTCGAGGTTCGTCAACGGATAGACCGAGCTATAGCCCGTAGTAATAGGGACCCGGGAACTGTTCGATTATTGGCAGTGTCTAAGAACCAACCAGTTTCAGCTTTAGAGGAGGCTTATCGTGTTGGACAACGTAGCTTCGCAGAAAATCGTGTTCAAGAATGGTTAGAGAAAGCCCCTTCTCTAAAAAATGATTGCGAGTGGCACCTGGTGGGAAGACTTCAGACTAATAAAGTTAAGTACTTAGATCAATCAGTTTCTATGATTCATTCACTTGATCGCGCTTCGCTATTAAAGACTCTTAACGCACAAGGGGAACGATGTGGTATAATCTGGACAACACTCGTTCAAGTCAATATTGCTAGGGACCCTGCAAAGGCGGGACTCATGGTAGAGGAAGTTCCAGACTTTCTAAATTCAATTGGGGATTATCCCCATGTTCGAGTTCAAGGCTTAATGACCATAGGGGCTTTGGAGGCTAGTGCAGCGGAAACGCAAGGGTTTTTTCGTCAGCTTCGTGTCCTTAGGGATACGTTGCAATCTGCAAATTGGTCAGGAGTCGATTTGCGTGAGCTTTCAATGGGGATGAGTGGAGATTTCGAAATGGCTATTGAGGAAGGGGCAACTCTCGTCCGAGTCGGACGTCTGATTTTCGGACACTAGTCAGAAAATATGCACTGACTGGTACAAGTCAGAAATGATAACTTTCTGGATAAATAAGCGCAACTAAGGCGAGGATGTGTCTTGTGTCGAATGTGCCATAGCTAGCATTGGGTTCGACCAACCAAGTTTTCTTTAGACCATGGATAGTGAACCTAGAAAGGGAGGAAGATAAATAAATGGCGAAATTAATTGACAAAGTGATCGGAATTATGGGGTTTTCAGATGAGGAGCCAGAGGAAGATATTTTTGAAGAAAATGACAGAGAAAAGAACTCACAGGAGGAAGTGCGTTCCAGTCGTAAAAATGCTCAGGTCGTAAGTATTCACTCTCAAAAGCAAATGCGTGTGGTTGTGATGGAGCCAAGCTCTTTTGAAGAAGCTCAAAATATTGCTGATCAACTGAAATCTCGCCGACCGGTTATTGTTAATCTAGAGAATGCTGAAAAAATGTTGGCTAAACGTATCGTAGATTTTATTAGTGGGACAACCTATGCGTTAAATGGCAACATGCAAAAAGTTGGAAATGGAATTTTCTTATTCGTGCCTACTAATGTTGATATTTCTGGTGAGATGCGCGATGAACTCAAAGACAAAGGATTATTCTGGCAGAAATAGGGGAGGATTCTATGTTGATTTCACAAATCGCTCAAGTCGCTGATAAGGTGATCACAATTCTCATTTTTGCGATTGTGATTCGAACGATTCTGTCCTACTTTCCTAAATATCAGACTCATAAATTGAGTGTCATTCTGACTGATGTGACAGACCCACTCCTTAAGCCGTTTAAACGTTTTCAAATCAGCAGTGCAGCAGGTCCAATCGACTTCTCCCCGATTGTCGCGATCATTCTGCTGAATCTGATTCAATCTGTGATAATTAGACAATTTATCTTCTGAAATGAATTATTCGATAGATCGAAGTGGACTTGGGTTTTGGAGTGGAAAAGAAGCACGTCTGGAAGCAGCGCATATCTTAGACCTAGTGGATGCCGTGCAAAATGAGGAGTCTAAGCAAGTAACACCCTTTTTAAGCTTTGCAATGCGGGAGTGGGCTGAAGCGATTTTGCGCAAGGAACACCTGGCGATAAGGGAAGAGGGCGGATTCCAAGAGGCAGAGCGTGTTCGCATTATTATCGCCCCTTCGGGTGAAACCTTGCAGTCTCTAGATGCCAATATTTCTCTGCTTTGGGTGCGTGCAACGGACCCGCGTGCTCAACTTGAACATCGCCAGATCTTGGGATCCCTCATAGGGTTGGGCTTGAAGCGAGAGGTTTTGGGAGATATTCAAGCTGGGCAGAACGGTCAGTATCTCGCAACTACATCAGAAATCACCCCTTACTTATTAGATCATTGGACCCAAGCGGGGCGTGAAAAAATTATCGTTTCGATCTGTGAGGATAAACCCGAGGTGTGTCCTGATGTGGGTGAAGAACGCCGAATTACAGTTAACTCTTCACGCATAGATGCAGTGATCGCCAATGCTTTTGGGGTTTCGAGGACGGTAGCACAGGAATGGATTACTCAAGGTAAGTTGAAGAGAGATGGCCTAGTGGTAAGAAAAGCAGATGAAGAAGTTCAATCTGACAATATGATCTCTTGCCGAGGACAGGGTCGGATTAAACTTTTGAAATGTACCCAGACTCGCAAGGAAAGGGTAGCTTGGCAAATCGTGCTTTTCCGATCACAAAGGCATTAGGGGGAAATATTAATGCAGATGACTCCTCTTGATATAGGAAATAAAACCTTCAGCAAAGGGATTCGGGGGTATCTTTGCGGAGAAGTGGAAAAGTTTCTCGAAACAGTGAGTCAGGAATTTGAATCGGCGTATACTGAGAACTTCGAACTGCGCGAAAAGACAAAAGGATTGGAAGCGGAAATTAGTCATTATCGCCAAATCGAGACTACCTTACAACAGACGTTAGTGTTGGCTCAGCAAACTGCTGAGGAGGTTAAGAAGATTGCACGCCAGGAGGCGGCTCTCATGCTGAGAGAGGCAGAACATGATAAGTTAAGTAAGGTAACTGAGACTCAGCTAATACTGGAAGATATCAAAGAAGAAATTCAGGGACTTACGAGGAAACGTGATTTATTAAGGACACAACTCAGGTCGTTTTTGCTTGCTCACCTTGATTTAGAAAAGTTGCAGGAACGGAATGATGACATTGCATAAAATACTCAGGGTTCAATGAGGTTGCGAATAAGCCTCGTTTCGTGATAAAATAGTTATTAGACAACTTTGAAGGAGAAGGATTGGAATCGATGAATAATATTTTAATTAGTGAGTTAGCTCCTGACTTTCTCATTCAAGGGTTTGGGTTGCATCAGGATGAGAGGCAGTCCTACGTTGGGAAAGTTGGGGGTCAAGAAATCCAGCTCTTATCTTCGATTGATGATTTGCAATCAGATCAAACGGATATAAAAATTCTGAGTGTCGGATTTACCGAAGCGAGTCAAAACTTTCGCTCAGGAGATGTGTTGATGACCGGGAGCGATGATCTACTCGATCGAGCGTTTCAGGCCATGGACGAGCTTGACCAACGTGGAGTGGTCGTCAGTTTGGAGTCCCCACAGGACCCTACACATTTATACTTAGCTAAGGAACACATGGTTCCCTTCGTTCAGGAATGGAAGAGCCGAAAAATTTCCTTTCTGTGTCTATGGATGGTGGATCCTATTGAATCGGAAGGTCAGGCAAAACTTGTCAGTATTCTGCGGAAAGTTCTCTCGAAGGATAAATCTAACGATAAAAAGTGAACTATGTTGTAAACACGTTGATAAGGACAGTCTCTGTCATGTAACCTCAATAGCGAGCGGGAATGGTGTGAGCCCGTGAGGCGAGATGGAGAAAATCCCCTTGGAGTGATGAGCTGAATTTGAGTAAGTTCTTTCGGTTTGTCTCCGTTAACAGACTTCCGAGTGGCTTTAAAGGCGACAAGGGTGGTACTGAGAGTGATCTCGTCCCTTTTAGGAGGGGCGAGATTTCTGCTATTTAGCTCATGGGCCCAACCTTGCAGGGCCATTCATGAATTGCCCACTTAGGCATCAATTAAGGAGGAAATATTTATGGACTATCGTGATACTCTGAACCTACCTGAAACCGATTTTCCTATGCGTGGGAATCTTCCTAAGAAAGAACCAGAAATCCTCAAGACTTGGGGAGAAGGCGATATCTACAAAAAGGTGCAAGATGCACGTGCTGGAAGACCAAAGTTTATTCTTCATGATGGCCCGCCGTATGCTAATGGGGATATTCATCTTGGACATGCCATCAATAAGGTATTGAAGGACGTTGTGGTCAAATATAAGACCATGATGGGTTTTGATGCGCCATATGTTCCAGGGTGGGACACACATGGGCTTCCCATTGAAATACAAGTGATCAAAAAGTTGGGTGTAAACCGACATGCTGTATCTGCGTTGGAATTTCGTGAGAAATGTAAGGATTATGCGGAAAAATATGTAGGCATTCAGCGCGAGCAGTTTAAGCGCTTGGGCATTCGCGGGGATTGGGACCATCCTTACCTGACCTTACAAAAAGAGTACGAGGCAGCTCAAATCGGGGTTTTTGGGGACATGACCAACAAAGGGTATATTTATAAAGGGTTAAAGCCTGTCTACTGGTGTCCTTCTTGTGAAACGGCACTTGCAGAGGCGGAAATTGAATATGCGGATAAACCCGCCTCGGCCATTTACGTAAAATTTGCCGTGCGAGATGGTTTGAATGTGCTTGCAAAAGAGAACACGTTTCTGGTCATTTGGACGACTACGCCTTGGACTCTTCCAGCAAATTTGGCGATTAGCGTACACCCAGAGTTAACCTATGCTGTGGTCACCGTCGAGCAAGAGCACTGGGTTGTTGCGGAGGGGATGCTTGAGTCGTTGCGTTCGCTGTGGCACCTAGAACTTCCGGTTGAAATGACCCTCTTGGGCAAAGAATTAGAAGGGGTAATTTGTAAGAACCCACTGGTCGACCGAGACTCCGCGTTGATATGCGGAGAACATGTTACCTTAGAGGCAGGTACCGGATGTGTTCATACAGCACCTGGTCATGGGGAAGATGACTTTGTGGTCGGGAAAAAATATGGGCTATCTGTCTTGTGTCCGGTTGACCATCAAGGGAAATTTACAGCAGAGGGCGGCGTATATGTCGGTCTAAAAACGGAAAAAGCAAATCCTGTGATCGTGGAAGATTTAAAGAAAACTGGAGATTTGGTGCTTGAGGAAACGATTGAACATAGTTACCCTCATTGCTGGCGTTGTAAAAAGCCCGTTATTTACCGAGCGACAGAACAATGGTTTGCCTCCATTAGTGGATTTCGGCAGGCAGCCTTGGATGAGATAGAGAAGGTTCGTTGGATTCCTGCTTGGGGAAGAGATCGGATCTTTAACATGGTTGCAGATCGGGGAGATTGGTGTATTTCCCGTCAGAGGACCTGGGGAGTCCCGATTCCAGTCTTTTACTGTGTAGATTGTGACAAAGTATTGGTGAATGAACAGACGATTGCAAAGGTTCAGGAGGTCTTTCGTCAAGAAGGTTCAGACGCTTGGTTAGCCCATTCTGCCGAGGAACTGTTGCCGGAAGGGATTGCGTGTTCCTGCGGCTCGACAAAATTCCGCAAAGAGACGGATATTATGGACGTTTGGTTTGATTCTGGCACCAGTCACGCTGGTGTATTGAAGCAGCGTAAGGAGTTGTCTTGGCCGGCAGATCTCTACCTAGAAGGGTCCGATCAACATAGAGGGTGGTTCAATTCCTCTTTGTTGACGTCAGTGGCTGCTTTTGGTCAAGCGCCTTATCGGAATGTATTGACCCACGGCTTTGTCGTTGATGAACAAGGGCGTAAGATGTCTAAATCGTTGGGTAATGGAGTTGATCCACTCAAGGTCGTCCAAGAACTGGGCGCAGATATTTTGCGTCTCTGGGTCAGCTCTGTGGATTATAAAAATGATGTCGCCGCTTCTCCACGCATTATGAAGCAAATGTCCGAAGCCTATCGAAAGATTCGAAACACCCTTCGATTCCTACTGAGTAACCTCAATGATTTTGATCCAACAGTGGATAAAGTCTCTTATCAGGAACTCGAAAAAATTGACCGGTGGGCCTTGCTTAAACTCTCGAAAGTGGTTGAACGTGTGCTTCTCGGGTATGAGACCTATGAATTCCACTGGGTTTACCACACAATTCATAATTTCTGCACGGTTGAATTGAGTGCCATTTATCTGGATATTGTCAAAGACCGACTCTATGTGGAAGGGAAAACATCCCTCAGCCGCCGTTCTGCCCAAACGGTTTTGTATGAAGTCCTTGATGCCTTGGTTCGTCTTCTAGCGCCAGTTTTGACGTTTATGACGGAAGAAATTTGGCCTTATATCCCTGGAGCAAAGAATGAAGAAAGTGTTCAAATGGCAGAAATGCCGAAAGTGAACTCCGAATGGATGGACGATAAGTTTGCCTCTGAATGGGATCAGATATTAGAGCTGCGGACGGATGTTGCCAGAGTGTCGGAAAAAGCGCGCCAGGAAAAACTGATTAATCATCCGTTAACCGCTCACGTCGATCTATATCCGACAGAAGCTCAGTATGAGTTCTTGCAACAAGTGCCTAATCTCGCAGAAATCTTTATTGTCTCTGACTTACACGTGCATGAACCCAGCGAAGAAAGGCCAGAAGGCGTACACCTTGCTGAAGTTCACGAGGGTTTAGGAATTCTTGTGCAACCGGCCAAAGGTGCCAAGTGCGAGCGTTGCTGGATGTTCCATGAAGATGTAGGAAAGAACCAAAACCATCCGACAATTTGCCCGCGCTGCAGTGTAGTTGTTAATAACTTGAATATTCAGTGAAATAGTTTAACTAAGGTTGAAGGTACCACTCCCACTTGAAACAGTGGGAGTGGTACGATTGGATATAAATTACCAGTAGACTAAAGGCAGAATATAGTTTATAATGTAGAGAATAATAAATATTGAATACCGAATGATACTAGCGGGAGAGATCTGGAAACCCAGACGCCGAAGGAGCAAATCCCTGAATCGCTTTCAGGGGGGAAACTCTCAGGCAAAGTGTACTGCTAGTAGACGGGACTCTGGAGAGTTTCTTGTGACAGAGAACACCAAAGGGGATGCCGAGACGGCGAATCTCTCAGGTTCAAGGACAGAGGAAGTGCGATTGTGCATTTCCCCTGTCCTTTTTTATGTTACTTGTAGAAATTCATGGACAGTGCTTAATTAGAGATACTATCTAGGTAACAAAAAATAAGGAGGTTCCAATATGGTTGGACCAAAACGAACTCCGCTTTACGAAGAACATCAGGCGGGTAAAGCCAAGTTGATTGACTTTGGTGGGTGGGAGATGCCGGTACAATATGCTGGTGTGATTAAAGAACACCATGCAGTGCGGGAAAAGGCAGGGCTATTTGATACTTCGCATATGGGAGAAATCGATGTTCGTGGTAAAGACGCACTGGCTTATGTCCAGATGTTAATTACCAACGATGCTAGCGTACTTAAGGATGGGAAAATTCTTTATTCTCCTATGTGTTACCCAACCGGAGGAATAGTTGACGATTTACTCGTTTATCGCTATGATTCAGAGCATTTCTTTATCGTAGTCAATGCATCTAATACGGACAAGGATTATGATTGGATGCTGGAGCAGGTTAAAGACTTTGAGGTAAGTGTCGACAATGTTTCTGACCAGTATGTGCAACTTGCGTTGCAGGGTCCTCTCGCAGAAACAATTTTGCAACGTATATCTACTGTTAATCTGTCCAAAATAATATATTACACATTTACACACGGTGAAATTGATGGCGTACCATGCCTTATCTCCCGTACGGGCTATACTGGAGAAGATGGGTTTGAGATTTATTGTTCACCTGAGTTTGGCCGGCAAATATGGCGGAAAATTTTAGAGATTGGTGCAGCGGATGGCGTACAACCGATCGGCTTGGGCGCTCGTGACACCTTGAGATTTGAAGCTCGCCTTCCTTTGTACGGCAATGAATTAGGTAGAGAAATTACTCCTCTAGAAGCAGGTATTGGCTTTTTCGTTAAGTTTGATAAAGAAAATTTTGTAGGGAAAGCTGCTCTTCAACTCCAAAAAGAACAAGGGGTACCCCGTAAACTGGTGGGTCTAGAAATGATCGGACGCGGCATAGCCCGCTCTCATTATCCTATCCAAAAAGATGGCGAAGACATTGGATTAGTCACTTCCGGCTCTTTCTCCCCGACCCTTAATAAAAATATTGCATTGGGGTTGATCCGGGCGGATCTAGCTGTTCAAGGTGACGTGTTGGATGTGTTGATTCGAGAAAAAGCTGTGCAAGCTAAAATTATTCCTTCGCTGTTTTATAAACGAGGAAACTAATCAAGGCACGAAGTGCGATGCACGATGCACGAATCGAAGCGAACCAAGTTCGCAGAATTATTAATGTCTCGAGTTTAATTCATAGTTTAATGCATAGTTTAATTCGTACTTCGATTTGCAGAATCGAATTCACAATTCGAGCATCGAGCATCGAGCCTCGAATTACGGGTAAGATAATTAATAAAAAATATTAGGAGGGTGATTTATATGAATCCAGTAGAATTGAAGTACAACAAAGACCATGAGTATGCAAGAGTGAGTGGGAATATCGTAACGTTTGGGATTACTGATCATGCCCAAGAAAGCCTCGGAGATGTTGTGTTCGTTGAGCTTCCTGATGAAGGCTCGACGGTGACAGTCGCAAAATCCTACGGTACGGTGGAATCCGTGAAAGCAGTCTCAGATATTACAGCTTCAATCAGTGGAAAAGTTGTTGAAGTGAATACTGCAGTTATGGATGCACCGGATTTACTTAACAGTGATCCCTATGGCGAAGGTTGGTTAATTAAGGTTGAAGCAGATGATTTATCTCCGCTGGAAACCATGATGTCCGCTGCGCAATATGAAGCGTTTGTGGCTACGGAGGAACATTAGGATGAATTTTGTACCGAATACGGACAGCCAAAAGGAGCGGCTCTTAGCCCGTATTGGGGCTAAGTCTGTTGAGGAACTCTTTGATGATATACCCAAAGAAATTCGCCTAGAACGTTCCCTCAATATTCGCGGAGGAATGTCGGAGCAAGAATTAGTTAAGCACGTTCAAGTGTTGGCAAACATGAATAAAACCGTGGGAGAGTATTCCTCTTTCCTCGGAGCTGGTGCTTATGAACATTTCATTCCGAGTTTTGTGGACCAATTGTTGCTGCGCTCTGAATTTTATACAGCATATACTCCCTACCAACCAGAGATTAGTCAAGGGACACTTCAAGCAATTTACGAATATCAGACGTTAGTCTGTGAGTTAACAGGGATGGATGCGGCCAATGCCTCGATGTATGATGGGGCTTCGGCTCTAGCGGAAGCTGCCCTCATGACAGCCGATGCAACAAGACGGGGGAAGGTGCTCGTCCTACAAACTGTGCATCCAGAATATCGCGAGGTGCTAAAGACTTATCTGCCGCCTCGGGGCGTGGAGATTATTGAAATTCCCTATCAGGATGGGTTGACAGATTTATCCGCCCTTGAAGCGGCGCTTCAAGAGGACGTTGCCGGGGTAATTGTCCAAAATCCTAATTTCTTTGGTAGCGTTGAAAAAGCTGAGGAAATTGTAAAGCTTGCGCACGCTAAAGGGGCCCTAGTGGTCATGGCAGTTAATCCTGTCTCTTTGGGATTACTAAAGTCTCCGGGAGAATGCGGTGCGGATATTGTTGTTGGGGAAGGGCAGGTCTTTGGTAACCCGTTGAATTTTGGGGGTCCTTATCTGGGTTTTTTGGCTACGCGGGACAAATTTATTCGGCGTATGCCAGGGCGAATTGTTGGCTTAGCCAAGGATAAAAATGGGAAAACAGGCTATGTATTGACGCTTCAAGCTCGTGAGCAACATATCCGACGGGAAAAAGCCACCTCCAACATTTGCTCTAATGAAGCGCTCTGCGCGTTAGCTTTTACTATGCATTTGAGTGCACTCGGCAAAACAGGGATTAAAGAATTAGCATATCTCAATTTGCAGAACGCTCATTATGCCGCACAGGAGATTGGAAAGATTCCAGGTATGAGTTTGGCTTTCTCAGGACCGTTCTTCCATGAATTCGTGGTTGAGACGAAGGCTGAACCCGCAATGGTCAATGCTTGGCTCCTGGAGAATAAGATTATTGGTGGACTTGATCTTGCTCGCTTCTATCCCGAGCTCGATCATCACCTCCTCTTCTGTGTGACTGAGACGAAGTGTAAAGAAGATATTGATCGGCTCGTGGCCAGATTGGGGGAAATCCAATGATAACATCGGAACCACTTATGTTTGAACTCAGTGCCAGTGGGCGAACTGCGTTTAGTTTACCTATTTGTGATGTACCAGAAGTTCCAGTCGAAATGCTTATTCCGGGAGAATTTCTTACCCAGGTGGAATCGCAACTTCCGGAACTGTCTGAAGTGGATGTCGTTCGTCACTTTACCCGCCTTTCCACTTTGAATTATGGTTTGGACAGCGGATTTTATCCACTAGGCTCGTGTACAATGAAATATAATCCGAAAGTCAATGAAAGGCTAGCTCGTCTCCCTGGCTTTACCGAAATACACCCCTACCAGCCGGAGTCCATGACTCAAGGGGCTTTGCAGCTCATGGCGGAACTCCAAGAGGATCTCTGTGAATTGACAGGAATGGATGGATTTACTCTCCAACCTGCCGCTGGTTCACATGGGGAACTGACTGGGATGTTAATCATCAGAGCCTATCATCAGCATCGAGGAGATCAAAAGCGCACGAAGGTGATTGTCCCGGATGCGGCCCATGGTACCAATCCGGCCACAGCGGCGATGGCAGGCTATGAAATTATCGTCGTTCCTTCCAATGATCGCGGCGGTGTTGATGTTGAAGAATTGAGAAAAGTAGTCAATGACGAAGTCGCTGCACTCATGCTGACTAACCCCAACACTGTGGGACTCTTTGAAGAAAATATTGTAGAAATAACTAAAATGATTCATGACGCAGGCGGGTTATTGTACTACGACGGAGCAAATACCAATGCGATTATGGGTATCGCTCGCCCAGGAGACATGGGCTTTGACGTTGTACATCTGAATTTACACAAAACGTTTGCCACCCCTCACGGGGGCGGCGGTCCAGGTTCTGGCCCGGTTGGAGTCAAAGAATTCTTGGCACCCTTCCTGCCAAAGCCTATAGTAGTTCAGCGCGAAGATGGGAGTTATGCGTTGGAGACGAACCTGCCATTATCCATTGGCCGAGTGCGTTCGTTTTATGCAAACTTTAATGTCCTTGTTAAAGCCTATTGCTATATTCGAAGTCTTGGTGGGCCCGGGTTAAGAGCGGCCTCTGAGAACGCAGTGTTGAATGCCAACTACTTGATGAGTATTCTCAAAGAACACTATTTCCTGCCTTTTGACCGCGTGTGCAAACATGAGTTTGTCATTACCCCTAAAAATCTAAAGTCTACAGGGGTGCATACTTTAGATATTGCCAAGCGATTATTAGACTATGGCTATCACCCGCCGACGATTTATTTTCCAATGATCGTTGAAGAAGCCATGATGATTGAACCAACCGAAACTGAAAGTGTGGAAACCCTCGATGGCTTTGCCAAGGTCTTAATAAAAATCGCGGAGGAAGCCCGCAGTGAAACTGATCTTGTCAAAAATGCACCGCATACTACGGTCGTGTCGCGCTTTGATGAAGTCGCTGCAGCACGGAAACCAAACCTGCGTTGGCGGAAAGCTTAGGAAAACTCGTTCAAAATTCCCCTTATAAACTGTGCAGGCAAGTTAGAGAGCCGTCCCCGAACTTGCCTGAACATGCACACGAACTTGCATGAACTTGCACTTAGACTGTGTTATAATACGAAAAATGCCGCTCGTTAAGGGCGGTTTTTTCTAAGTAGGTGAGGCTAAACGGTGGAACTAATAGAAGCGTTAGTTGAAGAGGCTTTTAAAGTGCGACGAGCGCACTTCGCGGACGAAATATTTTTTGACTTTCCGACTTTGACGGAGAGCATTTCTCTTACTGGTAAGTCCTGTGCCCTTAACTGTGCGCACTGTGGAGGGCATTACCTTAAAGGCATGAGCACGGTTTCAGAAATCCAGGCCCAAAGATCGCTAAATCCTAACTATGCCTTCCGTAGCGCGTTGATTAGCGGTGGGTGCACTTTAGACGGTAAGGTGCCATTTACCCAACAACTGGATTTTCTACACAAGCTGAAAAAAGAAGTGCGTTTGAATTTTCATGTTGGGTTATTGGATGGAGAGGAAATTTTGATGTTGAAAGATTTAGCGAACGTCGTCTCTTTTGATTTCGTTGCAGATCCCGAGACTATTCAAGAGGTATACGGGCTAAAGCAAGGACTGAGAGATTACAGCCGCGTTTATCAGGCACTCAGAGAAGTTGTGCCGGTGATGCCACATTTAACCCTTGGACTGAGAGGGGGGCAATGGGGTGGAGAAGAAAAGGCCTTGGATGCGTTAGAGGAACTAGGGCTAGATGGCTTAATCTTTAACGTTTTTATTCCGACGCCTGGGACTCGTTATGCGCAAAGGCTGCCGCTTCCAGTGGAAGAGGTGATTCGCTTTTTGGCAGGAGCAAGAATACGCTTTCCCGACATACCTTTAGGCTTGGGATGTATGCGACCGAAGGGGAGATATCGTCAGAGCTTAGATGAGGCGGCGGTCGCTTTAGGACTGAATCGGCTCGTCATGCCGACGCCAGGTGCGCGCCGGTTAGCAGGCGAGCTAGGGCTACGTGTGCTTAAAGGAGAGGAGTGTTGTGCGCTATGATGATCCGCTGTTCAATTGGTACTGCAAAAGTATTAGGGTTAAAAAAGGTTAAAGTGGACGCTTTGCCTACAACTGCTTATCTGATGGTAGGGGAACGCTGCCATTTTAACTGCGCCTTTTGTGCGCAAGCCCGTGAGAGCAGCTCGCGTGCAGATCTCCTTTCTCGAATCAGCTGGCCAGAATTTCAGGGAGAATCGTTTCTTCAGGGATTAGACCATCCAGAGGCCCAGTCGGTATTGCAACGGATTTGTTTTCAAGTTGTCCAAGACAAGGGTGCGTTAGAGGATACCTTGGAATGGGTCAAATCCGTGAAAGGCAAGACCAATCTTCCTATTTGTGTTTCAGCAGGGCCTCGAACACTTGAGGACGTTCAAGAACTTCTTGATCTTGGCGTTGAACATGTCAGCATTGCTTTGGATGCTGCAACCCCCGAAATCTATGAGAAAAGTAAAGACGGATCATGGACAGAACGTTTTGAGTTATTAATTGAGTCGGCTGAAAAATTTCCTGGTCATATGGCTACGCATTTAATTGTCGGGTTGGGCGAAAGCGAAGAGGAAATGATCAGATGCCTTCAGACGATGTATGATAAGGGAATATCCGTTGCACTATTTGCGTTCACACCAATTAAAGGGACGAGAATGGAAAGCGTAAAACAACCAGAGATGTCTCAATATAGGCGAGTTCAGGTTGCCCATGATCTGATAAGGACAGGTTTAGCACGGACTGATCACTTTCGATTTAGAGAGGGTCGGATAACAGACTTTGGAATTACCGTGGACGAACTCCAGGAAAAAAGGGGAGGGGAGCCGTTTCGAACCTCCGGTTGTTCGGGATGTAACCGTCCATACTATAATGAAACGCCTGGAGAAGAACTCTACAATTATCCAAAGAGCTTGACAATTGAAGAGGTTGATGCGGCATGGGCGCATATACGGAGGTGAACTCGTTCAACTTAAGTTGAACATCGGGACGCCTAAATTGAGAAGTGGAAATCTTACGCTTGGATTAAGTGCAAGCGGGAAGGAGTATGAGTAGGATGACTACCTGGCGTTATTTGCCTTATGCTGTTTATTCCGGAGCAGAAAATATGGCGGTTGATGAGGCTCTCTTACTGACAATGGCTCAAACGCCAGATCCCCAACCCGTGCTTAGATTTTATGGGTGGAGTCCAGCGACTCTTTCCTTGGGGTATGCCCAGAGTTATCATAAAGAGGTAGATGAAGAAGCTTGCCTAGCTGAAGGGATCGAGATCGTTCGCCGTCCAACGGGTGGGAGAGCAGTTTTGCACCAATACGAACTGACGTATAGCGTGATTGCACCCGAGCAGGATCAACATGTGGCCGGAACGGTGATAGAGTCTTATTTGAAAATTAGTCAGGCCTTATTAAAGGGGTTAAAGGCGTTGGGGGTTCCCGCGGAGATGGTTGCCTGTGGCGGACTCCATGGAGCTAGCTCCTCCGCCTGTTTTGACGCTCCGTCTTGGTATGAATTAGTCGTCGACGGTCGTAAACTTGTGGGAAGTGCTCAGGTAAGGAAAGAGGGAATGCTCTTACAGCATGGGTCTATCCTTCTCCATTTCGACGCAGAACTGCTCTTTAAGCTGCTTAAGTTTCCCAATCAGGCGATCCGGCAACGATTATTGACGGGATTTAAGGACAAAGCCTGCGCGCTCGATGAGGTATGGACGCACCCAATTGAGAGGGAGGAACTGGAACGGGAACTATGTTCTGGATTTTGCGACATTATGAACGTTGAATTAATTCGTAGCCAGTTGACAGAACGGGAGAAGGCCTTGATGGAAGATGTGCTTCTTAAATATCATTCCGAGGGGTGGACGAAAAAGAGATAAGAGAGAATCTTAAACCTTTTATACAATTTGCAGGATTTTTGGATGAAAACGTTGAATTAAATTGAAAAGCAACTCTCTTTGGCGGACATTATAGGGTAATTGCTTTAATACACCAGAGATGAGGGCGCTAGTATGCAGGTTGAAGTATTGCCGAACGCGGGTTCACCGCTTTTACCCTACCTAGAAGATAAATTAGTCATCGTGATTGATGTTTTAAGAGCTACAAGCACCATGGTGACAGCATTGGCCAATGGGTGTCAGTCCATTATCCCAGTGCTTTCACCGGAAGATGCGATGGAAAGACGGTTAACACTTCCCGGATCTTTATTAGGTGGAGAGCGCAACGCGCTACCGATTGAAGGGTTTGATCTAGGCAATTCACCCTTCGATTATGTTCCGGAAAAAGTGGGGGGTAAAAGAGTCATTATTACCACAACGAACGGTACAAGGGCAATACGAGATGCCAGCGCTGCTCCTAAAATATGGATGGCTTCATTTCTAAATATGCATAGCATTGTCAGGGCGGTTTTACGACAATTTGAAAATAGCGATAAGCTTCAAGGGGTTGTGGTATTTTGTGCGGGTACAGAAGAGCGTTTCGATCTTCCGGATACACTATGTGCTGGAATGCTGATTGATGGGTTGGGGGCAAAAGCAACTCTCAATGATTTGGGCGAAGCCGCACGCATTTTATATCGCAGTTCAGAGAGTAATCTTGTCGATAAGATCAGCGATTCGGTTCATGGCAAAAGGCTTATATCCTTAGGGTTTGAACGTGACGTGGTTTATTGTTCCACGCCCAATATTTTGCCGGTTATCCCAGTCTTCGAAGAGGGTGAAGTTGTGTGGTTGACGGAGGATTAAAGAGTCAGATTTCCTTGAGTGCTTGTTTAAATAATGTGAAGAAATAGTAAATTTTGTTACGAGTTATTATGGGGTATAATGATAGGGACATCTTATTTGAAGAAGGAGGTTGATGATATCATGGCAAGTTTTAAAGTCTCCGTTGGTATTTCTAACCGTCACATTCATTTGTCCCAAGAACATATTGAAGCTTTATTTGGTGCTGGTTACACTTTGACTAAAATGAAGGACCTGAGCCAGCCTGGTCAATTTGCTGCTGAGGAGTTAGTAACTCTCATTGGACCTAAAGGCTCGCTTCCGGGAGTTCGTGTTTTGGGTCCAGCTAGGAAAGCTTCCCAAGTAGAACTTACTGGAACAGATACATTTAAGATAGGCGTGAGACCTCCAGTTCGGGATTCAGGTAAGCTTGAGGATACACCTGGTATTGATGTTGAAGGTCCAAAGGGGCGCGTACACATGGATCAAGGCGTGATTGTTGCAGCTCGTCATATCCACATGACTCCAGAAGACGCTACGAGGTATTCGTTGAAAGACGGGGATCACGTCCGTGTAGCAGTTCCCGGTCCCCGAGGCGGAGTATTAGAACAAGTTCTCGTTCGTGTGAACTCCGAGTATGCTCTGGATTTACATGTTGATACAGACGAGGGTAATGCATTTGGCTTGGCTAATGGTCAACAACTGGATGTTTTGTTAGCTTGATGGGTTTAGATTGATCTTTAGTTGAACCAGTTCACTTTTAATCAGGTGAGTTTATATGATTAGCGTTATACCAAAAAACCAGGAACTTGTTCCTGGTTTTTTGGTACTATCAGAAAGTATATTGCGCCAGGATAAGTCTGGTAAAGGGGAATGCTCATGGGCTGAAACCTTTAGGAGGAACCTAGC
>MCHG01000118.1_pt1 | contig 45577 bp, 41 predicted proteins | sample 787351 | NCBI WGS metagenome assembly MCHG01 (sample SAMN05430296, study PRJNA330682) | permafrost metagenome | biome: Cold desert; feature: permafrost; material: soil; isolation source: enrichment culture inoculated with soil incubated with H2/CO2 at 20 degrees... ... | reverse complement strand
TTAGGTTTTTTTCGTTGATTTACAAAGGATTTTTAGTCCCAAATATGGAATTTCTGTGTTTTAGGTCGAAACACGGGTTAAGATATACGGTTCCTTTAAAATTATCACTTTTAAATACTTCTCCAATTGGAAAAATAACACTATTACTATTATAACTCACTCTATAACACTCCTTGTTATTATTATGTTTTAAGCATTTATTCTATCTAACCAGTTTGCTACACTATTCTTAGCTGACGTTGCACTGGTGCCATGTATAGATAATCCTTTTAAAACAGTTGCCTTTTCACATAGTTGCTCAATGTCTCTTTCACTATGTCCCAGTCCACTGCCTTCATGAGTACAGAATGGAATAATTGTTTTTCCTGAAAAATTATATTCCTCTAAGAATGTAAATACTGGCATAGGCATGGTTCCCCACCAGTTTGGATATCCCAAGAAAACAATGTAATAATCATCCATATTATTTACCTGTTGAGTAAGCTCTGGCCTATCATTTGCACGTAGCTCATCTTGCGCAACTTCTGTACATTTCGTATAATCCACCGGATATTCATTTATTGCTTGAATATGAAACATATCACATCCCGTTATCTCTTGGATCATACCTGCTACGATTTCCGTATTTCCAACAGGCAGATTCTTAATACTTCCACCAACATAGTTATTTCCTTTTCTTGAAAAATAAGCTGTCAGACATTTTGTATCTTTAAAATTCATCCATTTCACCTAACTTTTTTATATTTGTTCTATTCTATTCTGGTATTACTTTGTTCAAACATCTAATTGCATTTCAGTCCTCCCAATAAGTTAAATTGTATATAAATCATAATTACGTGTTCCAATACCAATTTCCTCTGCATGTTCTAATGTATGAATTCCATGTCTTGATTCCATTCTTTCAATCAATGCATTTCCATCTGGAGCCGCATAAATAAGGTCCACGCATGCCTGATCCAATGCAACAGGATCTAGAGATGCAAGAATTCCGATATCGTCCATTTCTGGTTTTGCAGGATGAGAATCACAATCGCAATCTACTGAAAGATTATTCATAACATTAATATAAATAATATTGTCTCCCACATAATCTGCTACTCCTTTTGCTGCCTCTGCCATTGATTCAAGAAAATCGTCCTGTGGTGTATTCATACCAAATCCGGTAGTCTCTTTACCAGCAGTGTGAATAAGGCTTTTACCCATAGATGAGGCAATACCAATGGACATATTCTTAATTACCCCTCCAAAGCCACCCATGGCATGACCCTTAAAATGGGCAAGATTAACTATGAAATCATAGTTTGCAAAACTTACGCCAACCAAATCTTCTTTCAAATGCTTTCCACCCACAATAGGAATACTCAGAGAACCTTCTGCATCCATAATATCAACCGGTGCAATAGCTGTAAATCCATGTTTCTCAACAACACGTTGATGTGATTCTGTATCCCCACGTTTTCCACCATATGCAGTATTACACTCAATAATCGTACCTTTTACAGACTGGACCAATGGTGCAATCAATTTTGTAGATAGGAAATAATGACCTCCCGGCTCTCCACTAGATATTTTCACCGCTACTTTTCCTGTTGCCTTACGTCCCAATGATTCATAGATTGCCATTAATCCTTCTGAGCTGATCTCTTCTGTCATATACACAACAGCCTTATTTTCATTTTCACTATTTTTTATACTAGATAATAATTTCATGAATATACCTCCTTATAATTAGATATTCATTCCATATTCATAAGCCTGATTCATTGTAGGTGAACGGGACTTCCAGAAATAATTAATACCTTTCTGCTCATTTACTTTATCATCTCTTTCATTTCATCTATCTTTAGCCTATCACTTGGAGTTCACTCCATGTCAAGAGTAAGTTCAAATTATTTTTCTAATTAATTTGAACTTACTTTATTTTATAGCATGAAAATTTGTCCATTTGCCACTTATATATCTCCATACAAAAATAATTGACTTTACAATCCAGTCACAGAACATTGCAACCCATGTTCCAAACATCCCCATATTAAAGTAAAGTGCAAATACATACGCTAAAACTATTCTACAAAAAATCATAGATAACATACTAATAACCATGGGGAACTTTGCATCTCCAGAAGCCCTGAATGTTACTGGCAGTGAATATCCCAATGGCCAAATTAGCATCATCATAATGGCATGTAACCAAACCAGTCTCTGGGTCCACATAGTTGCTTCGTCAGACAATCCATAAATATTTAATATAAGTGGAAGTAATGAAAGCACAATAATGGAACTAATTACATGAGCTATATAGATAATTTTTAATGTTTTCTTTGTATAATATTTTGCCTGTTCATAATCACCAGCCCCAACACATCTGGAGATAATAACTGTTAATCCTAAACCAATTGCCATACCAGGCAACACTTCAAACATGACAATGATTCCAGAGACAGAATTGGCCGCAATCGAAGCTGTTCCAAAGGTAGATACAAGACTTAATATAAGAAGTCTTCCGAAATAGAACATTCCAGATTCTATTCCATAAGGGACACCAATTCCTAGGATTCTTTTGATTATAAGTCCGTTAAATCTAAATTTTAATGTTTTTTTAATATATAATGCATTTTTGGGGTTCATTGCAAGGGTGAGAATAATAATTGCTGCACCAATTCTAGATATTAATGTTGGAATCGCGACTCCGACAGTACCCATTTTGAATCCCCAAACAAGCACTGCATTTCCTACTATGTTTAAAATATTCATAGCAAGCATAATCTTCATAGGAAGCTTTGAGTTGCCCATTGTTCTGAATATTGCCGCTCCTACGCTATATAGTGCAATAAATGGAATGGAAGCTGCAACAATTAAAAGATAAATATTGGCATGTCCATAAACTTCCTCAGTAATCTGTCCGAATAGTCCATGTAATATAACACCTTTTAACATATATACTAAAATCATAATAACCACTGCTACAATACCTACAAACCATATCAGCTGATTAGCAGCCTTTTTTGCTTCTTTATCCTGCTTATTTCCTAGATATTGTCCCGCAATTATTGCTCCTCCTGTTGCAAGTGCTGCAAAAACACTGATTAATAAAGCCATAACAAAATCAACCAGTGATACACCTGACACTGCTGACTCTCCTACTGAAGCAACCATAATCGAATCTGCTAGTCCTGCTAGATATTCTAAAAACTGCTCTATAATAAGTGGCAAAAACAACTTATATAAATCTTTGTTTGTAAATAATTTTCCTTTTGTTAACTTTGCATTTTCCAATTGATTTTCCTCCCTAGTTACTTAACAACTAATTAATATGTATCTTACTACTTAGAGTCAACTCTAGGTCAAGGCTTTTCGTAAAAAAATTGCGGATACACTTTAGATTTGTATCCGCTCATCTTTTATTATGTATTTTATTTATTAAAAACAATTAGTAATAGGTTACTACCCACTGTTAAAGTTTCTTTTCTTCTGCTGTGAGCACTTCATTCATGCTTCCTGTTCTGTACCCAAGCATATCTAAAGTAACATACGTAAATCCTATTTCTCTAAACTGTTCTCCTATCTTATTCATAACTTCAATATCAAAAAACCGCGTTCTTTCATCTGGCGCAACTTCAATTCTAGCTATTTCTCCATGATGTCTCACTCTTACCTGTCTGATCCCCATATCAAGTAAAAACTGTTCTGCTTCATCTACCATTTTAAGTTTTGGTGCAGTAATTTTATCTCCATAGGGGAATCTGGAGGATAAACATGCAAAAGCAGGTTTGTCCCATGTTGGAAGTCCTAGTTCTTTTGAAAGTTCTCTGATATCTTGCTTGGTAAGATTCGCTTCCTTTAGTGGACTTATCACTTCTAATTCTCTGGCAGCTTGCATACCTGGTCTATAGTCACCATCATCATCTAAGTTTGACCCATCAAAGACATAGTCAACACCACTATCCTTTGCTATTGCCTTTATCTTTGAGAATAATTCTTTTTTACAATAATAGCATCTGTTTTTAGGGTTACTAGCAAAACCTTCAATATCTAACTCTTCAGAAGATATGATCATATGTTTTACGCCCATATCTTTAGCATACTTCATTGCTTCTTTTAGTTCTCTTTCTGGATAAGTTGATGAAGTAGCTGTAATTGCTATCATTTCCTCTCCCAGTACCTCATGTGTAACCTTCACTAAGAATGTACTGTCTACTCCTCCTGAAAAAGCAATAGCTGCACTGCCTCTTTTCTTAATATTATCTTTTAGTAATTGAAATTTTTCTTGTAACAACATATTTCCTCCTTATTTTATAGAAATTCCTATATAAAATTTATATTTACTTTTTGCTTATTTACTTCATTCTTGATTAATTTTTATAATCAACAAGAAAGTAATGAAGAATGTAATCTTAATCTCACACATACATTAACCATATACCCTTGAGTTAACTCCATGTCAAGATTTATTTATATAAAGATAGTTATATTTGTGTGCGGTATCATTGAACAAGGACAAAATTGTTAAATATTTCATGTAACGAAGAATTAAATGTTGTTTATAGATAAGTTGATGAATAAAAAATTTGACTTCAATCCAAGGAATCAATAGTTCGTATAATGTTGTTATTATTATTGACGTAATTAGTTTGCTGCTTTCCTTCTTTATCAAACGTATTAAACAAGCTTCCGAAGGAAATCCAACGAAAAGTTGAGAAAGCAAACACTCTAAAAATTAAATGAAAAAAATTATGATTTATAAATTATATATTATATGGGAGGTATATTATGAAACATTTAGAACCATTTGTAATTACAATTACCCGAATGCTCGGAAGTGGTGGAGCAGATATTGGAAAGAGATTAGCAAGTAAATTGAATATTTTATATTTAGATAGGGAAATTGTAAGTGAGGCGGCAAAAGAACTCTCTGCATTAGAAACGGATGTAGCTGAACTTGATGAAAGGTCTACTTCAATATGGCAATCAATCCTTGAGTCTTCCACGGTTATTAATGATACTTTCTATGCTATGCCAAAGTTTTTTGTTCCTACAGACCGTCTAGTGTTTGATTCTGAAGCGAAAATAATAGAACGTATTTCAAGAGAACATTCATCAATTGTTATAGGCCGTTGTGGATCACATATACTTCGTAATCACCCAAGGCATATAAGCGTATTTTTAAATAGTGATCTTGCTTTTAGAAGAAGCCGTGTGGAGAAACTATATAGCCTGAATGATAAAGATGCAATAAAAATGATTGAGAAAAGCGATAAAGTAGGAAATAAATATCATAAGGAATTTACTAGACATGAATTATTTGATTTAAGGCAGTATACCATTTGTTTAAATACAAGCAAAATTGGCATCGATGAGTGTACTGATATTATTTTGAAATATGCAGAACAAAAATTTGGTATAGTACGATCATAAGTATAGTTGCTAACTTGCCTAGTCTCACTATAAGTGATATCAGGTTGTTGCAGGACGTTAAATGGTTATGTATAGTAAATTTCATAACCTTAGCCCTTACACTTCAAGAATAAATCTTAGCTAGAACATTTGTGGCATACAAATCAGCATAACGCCCATTTGTGCAACTCTGGGATCTTGAACAAAGCCTATGAAGAATACACCAAGAGAGGCACCAACCAGGCAAAAAGCAGGTATGACTAGAATCAGTCTAACCATTTGTATACCACCAAGAGGAATTTGCATGAGTAAGGCCACAATTATAACTCCTATTAAGGTAAACATACTGCTAAAACTTGTACCAATCATCTTGCCTAAAATGATCGTGTATCTAGAAATCGGTGATACATACAACTCCTGTGTCAAATTCATCTCTCGTTCTACGATCAAAGAGGTTACACCACTAACTGTACCCATAAACATGTTAAAGACAATCATCCCAATCATAACAAATTGCAGAAAGTTATATTCAATGTCCCCCGCCAAGTTTTGTGAAAGACTTCCCCCCATAATGCCGAGGGTAATTATAGGAAAGAGGATGTTTCCAATTATAGAGCCTGGACTTTTCACAAACCGCATATTATCTATAATCATGTTAAATATTTAAATAGTTATATTTGTATGATGTATAATTCGAATAAGGACACAATTGTAAAATATTCTGAATGTAAAGGGGAATTAACATGAATAATTTTGAATTTGAAACTGGAAATATAGGAATTAATGGAAATTTAAAATGACTTCTCTTAAAAAACACCATTTTTATACATAATCTAGATTTAATAATGAAGAATATATAAAGATTACAAACTAAAGAAACCGCAAAATTTCTTTTCGAATCATACGGTTTTTTTTAAAATTATTCGTTAATAAAAGAATAACAAGTTATCACGCTTAGAATTCAACTAGATTTTCATGTTTTATAGCCTGTGGAGGTTGTTCAAGCCATCTATTATCAATCAAAATATCTGAGCATTCCTTAGAATAATTCAATATTTTAACTATATCTTTCATATATTTTGTTTGTAAATCGCCCCTTGCAGTTTCTGATATTGCCATACCTTTGGCACTTATACCTGATGCAGACATCATCAAAACATGATTTAACATTAATTTTTCTGAAAATGGTGCTTCAGTTGAGCCATTAACAAAGGATTCTGGTGTAGCTGGGATAGAAATTCCCTCATCCAAAAATATATTGGTCAATTCAGCATGTATTTTTGCTGATAAATCTTTACCTTTAAAAAAACATTTAGAAATTTCTTTATCTTTGGAAACTTGCCCAAATGCTGTTGTTATGGCTATGCCCATAGTATTCGTAAAAATAAGTTCAAACATTCGTGTTATTTCTCTTGCAAGTAAAGGACGATTTTTGCCAAAAAAACCTGACATGAGCTTATTATTCTCTACATATTGAACCTCTTTAGGTACTACTATTTGTGGAGCCCTTACAAAAATACCTTTTGATAATCTCAAATCAGTAGATTTGTTATAAAGTTCAACACACTCATTAATACGTTTTGAGAAGTAATTTCTAACATCTACACGTGCAATTTGATTTAAAATTGATGTATAGTTGTGCATTCCCAACCTTGCCATATATGTTAGATAAGCTAAATAAAATGAATCTGTAAATAAACGTGGAGCTTTTACATTAACATCATTATCTGTAAATCCCTCCGGTATAGGTAATCCCTCTTTATTAAAGAAATCTGTAATTACAGGGATATGTTGGACGGACAAATCAATCGCATGCTGCAATAAATCTCTTGTTTCATTATCTTCTACATTATTTTGAAAATAACTAAGAACTCGCATCACTAAACTATCGGATATATATGCATTCCACATACCTGATATCTCTGATGAAACTAATGGGATATTTTTTGAATTTACCATAAATGTATCCTCCTTGTATAAAATAAACTCTACAATTAATTTTCCCATGTTTCACATTTATATGTAAATGAACCACATTCTTGCCGTCTTTTCTTCAATTAAGATTACTGATTTAGCGCTTACCTTAACAGTTTCGGTAATTAATGGGTAGATAAAATTGAATAAAATAAATAAACTTAAAACAATTGTATACTTTTTTATTATGATAGCTTTCTATCATATCATTTATGATAAGATTTATTATGATACTTATAACAACCTAACACCCGGAATTTTTTGTCGATTAACTTCTATAGAGTCTAGAAGTTAAAGAAAACTACAAGTAGAGTAAAAACATGATTTTACACAAGTTTTTACTTTTTTACTATCTACTATGTTATTGAATACTTATATATAAAAGGGAATAACCTCACTATTAGCTTCCCTCATACTGAATATTAAATCTTATCAATCTAAGTTAAAATATTAAAAATGCCTAGAGACTTTCCCTAGGCATTTTATTTAACTGTCTGAATTAATAATATTACAGTAAGAGTTTACTGTTAAAAAGTAATAAATCATATATATGATTGTATATGCGCTGATAGTTATGATTATAGGCAATGTTAAGTTTACTTTAAGCACTTTTGATAAAAGTGTTGAGGCCACTAAACTATGCATTATTCCAATTACTAGTGGTAAGGTGAAGACCATAAATATTTGTTTACTTATGGAGGCTTTGATTTCTTTGTTTGTTACCCCTATGTTTCTAAGAATTTCATACCTATTTTTATCATCATTAGCTTCAGATAACTGCTTAAAAAATATGATACTTCCTGTAGCTACTAAGAACAATAGACCTAAAAAAGCACCGATAAAAATTATTAGACCTGAAAGGGTAAGTCCTGCTTTATAATCTGAATAATAGGATGAAAATGTGAAAAAGTCTCCATCGTTTTTAGGAAGTTGTTCTGATAATAGACTAGTAATTTCATTGGTTAGCCCTGCACTATCTTTTTTATTATCCGTAATATATCCTTTTATCCTGTAAATATTATCGTTTGTTCTGTATATATTATAAACTTGATCCTTTACAACAACAACTAGCCTTACCATACCAGAGTTTGGAAGGGAATAATCCTTAAGATCCACAGCTTTCAAAGGAAGTTTCTTATTGTTTTCATTTATTGTAATAGTTTTTCCTATATAGTCATACTCTGAAGTCATATTTAAAGTTTGTTGAAATATAACTGCGTCATTGCTATCTTTCAGTTTTACCTTATCCTTTAATCCACGTGCCTTTGCAATTTCATCATAGTTGCTTTCTGATAATATATAAAAATAGAATTCATTAGAAAAATTAGGGAACTGCCCCTTTACTTTAGCAAAATCCATATCAACAGAAGTAATAAGCTTATTCTTAGGATACTTTGCAATTGTAGCTTCTACCTTTTTATCAATAGAACTGTCATTACTCGCATAGGCATAAGTAAATCCTATATTCTTTTCTAAATTTACTGAAAGATCATAATAAAAGCTTGCGGACACCTCCATGGCTGTAAGCGTAGCAGCACTTAATATCGCAATTGTTGCTAACGTTCTGGCACTTGCTTTAATTCTGTATAATAATTGGGAAGTTCCTATCATATTAATACCTTTATAATATCTTCTCTTATTTTTCATGGAAAGCTTAATCATAAATAGTGTACATGAAGAGAAGAACACAAAAGTTCCTATTATTGTAAGCGTTAATGTGATAAGTATTGCATAGAAGGTAAAGCTTGATACGGGCCTGGTGTATATATAGTAGCCTGCACCTATTAATAAAACAGAGGCTACTGAAAGAAATACCGAAATCTTTGGTGCTCTTTCACCTTGACTTTCTGCTTTAAAAAGCTCTATAAGCTTAAATCTATATATGAGTCTGTAACTGTGTATTGAGGTGATAAGGAATAATATGATAAATACAACAGAGGTGTTTATCACAGCCTTTAAAGGTATACTAAACATAATATTAGCTGAAAATCCCATAAGCCTAATCAAAAGCATAATAAATAGTTTTGAAAGCAAGCTTCCCATAAGAATACCTGCTCCCAGTGCAGCTATACCCATAACAATATTTTCATAAAAAAGCATTTTTCCTATTTGTTTTTTTCTTATTCCAAGAAGAGAGTAAAGAGCAACTTCCTTCTTTCTTTTCCTTATAAAGAAAGAGTTTGAGTACCAAATGAAAATGGTAACAAACATTGCAATAACTATGGCTGCTGCTTTAAATACACTGGAAAACTGTATAGAAGATCCGATAGTTTCTTGAATCTGTGTATTGTATTGTATTGAGGTAAACGTAAAGTAAATCATTATGCAGAATATAAGAGATACAAAGTATAAGAAATAGTTGTAAAAGTTTCTTTTTATATTTTTAATGGTGATATCAAATAATACCATGATTTTTACACTCCTTTCACGAATTTATTATAGATCAGTTAAGCCGCTGCCCAAGGTTTTCAGTACGTCAAGTATCCTTTGGAAGAATTCTTTTCGGGAACCCCCTCGGACAAGCTCTGTAAATAATAAACCATCCTTGATAAAGATTATTCTTTTACAGTAGCTGGCTGCAAAAGCATCGTGAGTTACCATCATGATAGTTGCTGTATTTTTTTCATTTAAATCGCTTAAGATTTGGAGCAATTCAGAAGATGACTTTGAATCCAAAGCACCTGTAGGTTCATCAGCAAGAATTAGCGTAGGTTTGTTTATAATTGCTCTAGCTGCTGCAGTTCTCTGCTTTTGACCTCCTGAGATTTCATAAGGATATTTACTTAAAATATCTTCTATACCTAGGCCTACAGAAACCTCCCTAAGTCTTTTTTTTATTTCAACCAAATTCACGTTAGAAAGTGCTAATGGGAGAACTATATTTTCTTCTACTGTTAAGGTATCTAAAAGATTAAAATCTTGAAAGATAAAACCCAGCTTATTTCTTCTAAAAACTGATAACTTATCTTCATTCATTTTTACTATATCCTCTCCGTCTATATTAACAGTACCACTACTTGGTTTGTCTATAGTAGAAATAATATTTAGAAGTGTTGTTTTTCCTGCACCGGAAGGTCCCATTATGCCTACAAATTCACCTTCTTTAATTTTTAAGTCTATATCTTGAAGTGCGGTATAGACATTCCCTCTTGAGCCATAAACCTTTTTTAAATTCTTAGCTGTTACAACATCATTCATATTTAAACCTCCAATTTCTTTCTTGTTTTAATTTACAGTATTATTGTATAAAAAACAGCTATCTCAATCCATTCTTCTAACTTACAAAACGATATCGATACCTTACATTTTTGTCACCTAACAAAAAAAAGTGGCAATGCCACTTTAAAAATAGTATTTTTCTTCTTCTATCTTTACTTTTTTGAAACTTGTAGGTAATCTGATAGCTTAGGAAAGATGATTGTTACTTTTGTGTATTCACCATATTTTGATTCAATCGATATATCATGACCAAGCTTTCTCGCTAGCTTTTTAGAAACATAAAGGCCTATTCCTGTTGATTTATAGTTCTCTCTACCGTTATAGCCTGTAAATCCCTTATCAAATACTCTGTCAAGATCTTCTGACTTAATGCCCATACCGTTATCCTCTATTACAAGCTTTCGAGCTTTATCTTCAATTAATCCATAGATTTTAATTCTGCCATGGTGAGAAGTGTACTTTAACGCATTGGACAATACCTGATCAAGAATAAAGGAAAGCCATTTTTTGTCCGTTGTAACTGCTAAATCAATATTATCAATTTCAATATTTATTTTCTTATTAATGAAGGTTTTTGCCTGATTTTTTACTGCTTCTTTGACTAATCTATTTAATACGATCTCATTTATAAGATAATCTTTTGAGAAATCATCTATTTTAGAATAATAAAGAGCTTGTTCTATATACTTTTCGATTTTATCTACTTCTTCTACCAAACTGTACAAAGTTTCCTTATTTGGATCATTTAAATTACTTTCAATTAATAGTCTGCTGACTGCTATAGGCGTCTTGATTTGATGTACCCATGAAGTTATAAACTCTTCATATTCTTTCTTTTGTTCATGGAGCCTTTGTATTTTAGCGCTTTGTGTATTGTATAAGGAAGAAAGCACCTCATGAAAAAGAATTATTTCATAACTTTTGGCTTTTGGAAGGCGATATAGTAGTTCATCTTTTCCTATAATATCCGATAGACTTTTATAATAACTTCTATAATAAAGATAGCTTGCTACTAAATAAATGATAAAAAAAGAAAAAGAAACTAAATTAATATATACTATATTTCCTGCACTTACTTTAACAGAACCATCCAAATAGATCATTAATGAAATAAATATCATTAGCAAAACATAACAAAATATTGAAATTTTTCTATCAATCAAAAATTTAGTAAATTTCATAAAATTACATACCCTTGACCTTTCTTTGTTTGAATATAATCAATCAGCCCAAAATTCTCTAGTTTTTTTCTAAGTCTATTAATATTAACAGTTAACGTATTGTCGTCTACAAAGCTCTCGTCTTCCCAAAGCGCTCTCATAATCAGATCCCTGCTCACTATGTTCCCCTTATCCTTCATAAGAGTAACAAGAATCTTAAACTCATTCTTGGTAAGCTCTAATTTATTATTTTTAAATAAAACTGTACTATCCTTAAGATTAAGCACTACACCATTATGTTCAATTATACTTAAAAAAGTATTTGTATAATTATAGGTCCTTCTTAAAAGAGCATTTATCTTTGCCATCAGCACATCCAGAGAAAAAGGCTTTTGAATAAAGTCATCTCCACCCATGTTTATAGCCATGATTATATCCATATTCGTGTTTCTAGAGGATATAAAGATTATTGGAACTTTTGAGACTTCTCTTATTTTGCCGCACCAATAAAAACCATCATAAGTAGTTAGGTTTATATCCATTAAAACAAGATGTGGCTCATATTTTGTAAAATCGTCAAATACGTTATTAAAATCTTGTACATAAGATCCCTGAAAACCCCATTTCACAATATTCTCTAAAATTATTTCCTGCATTTTTAGATCATCTTCTACTATCATTATTTTAACCATAAGAAATCTTCCTTTCATTAAAGCTCTGGATAGTTAAGTTACCTGTTAAAGCGTTAAGAATATTATATATTATTTGATATAGCAAAAGTAGAATGTATTATTTTGGACAAAAAAACACAAGCACTTAGTTATATAATAACTAAGTGCTTGTTGAGTGTAACTTTTATCTAGTTTAACGTTTTTTCTGTGAGATAGGCTACAAGTATGTATCGTTCAGGTGCAGACCCTATATAATTAAAAGGATAACATGTGGTCACTGTTAGCGTTGCTCTTGGTTTTTGAACGATAACTGTTCGATCATCTTTATCAACAATCCGAACTTTATTGACTTTATATTTGAACTCCCCTGCAGTAGTTCGAACGATTAACAAGTCTCCTTCACCAACCTCACCAAGTTTTCGAAATACTGTATCTCGATGACCGGAAAGGACTGAATTGTCACTTTCACCAGGTAGTACACTGTCTGCAAAATGTCCAACTCCTTTTTCTAGCTCATCTTCGTTTGTTCCGTGATATATAGGAAGCGTAGTCTTTAACTTTGGTATATACAATTCTCCTATTTCTTCCCCTATTTTAGGGCGTACAGGATAGAGTTCTTTTTCAGTTTCTTTTTTACTAGGCTTTGATGTTTCTTTAGCAAGGCTGGTGGAAAAATCGTTTTTGTAAGCAAAATAACCTTTTGCAAACTTATACATATTGGTAGTGGAAAACCATAATCCAAACAAGATAACAACAATAGTAAATGAAAGTAAAATCAAATTCTTTTTCCGATCATGTATCTTATTTTTATATAATTTCACTTTAAACATGCTTTACCTTACGGTACATCAAAATTCCAGCTAAAGAAATGAATAATCCTAATAGTGAATTTGGGATATAATCAGTAGCAGTGGTTGGTAATTTAGCTCCATTTGCTGTCTTTTGTTTTTTAGTTTTAACTGAATTTTGTTCAAGTGTTTTTGTTACCTCTTTAGTAGATTCTTTAATTTGTGCACCTGTATCAATAATTGTATCAGACTCTACCATGTCACCTGTAACAATGAAGTCTGCTAAGAGTTGTCCGTCTTCACTGTATAATGCTACTTTTAATTTAGTACCTTTTAATTCCTCTAATTTTATCATATCTTTTAGTGACAGTGTTGTTTCTGAATTGCCATTTACAAGACTAAACTCAACTTTTAATTTAAAAACAGAAAGAATCTCTTCATATATAGAAGCTATCTCTGCAATTTGTTCGGCAGTAAGATCAGTAATGGTATCAAAATCTTCAAAAACCAACATACGGGCACTTAATTCTTCGAGTCTTTCTAATACGACAGGATCAGAAAAATGTTCATCTAAAGATATTAGATGATTTCCAATGCGCTCTAATTCTTCATCTGTAAGATCTATCTCTTGGTAAAACACTGGAAGTATACTATCAGCTATTTCTTCATCCATGCCTGGAAACACACCTATACTATCCTCTTCTCCATAGAAGATAGCTGATGTTGAAAGGTCATCTACAAATATATAATCATTAATCTCTTCTCCATTTTTATTTAATAATTTACCGAGCATATCTTCATCTAATTCATATTCGTCATAAACACTTTCTAAATTACTTAAATCAAACTTAATGACTTCACCTAAGAAATCACTCAATTCTTCGACAGACTCAAAATTTTCAATACTCTCTTCATAAAGGGCTAGAGATACTTCTATATCTTGTTTCGTCACTTCAAATCCTCTTTCTATACTTACTTCTTCTAAATATTGTGTTAACTCTTGTTCAAAATTAGCACCTTGAGCAGCTATTGTTACTTGTGGAAATATACTAAATAATAATAAAAATGAAAGTACTATTGCACCTAGTTTATTCATATTTTCCCCTTTAAATGTATTTAACTACCTCAATATTATATAATAGGAATAATAACAAAAACAATAGTACAAATATTCCATATGAGTCATTTATTATATTTTAATTTGACTAACGGTTTTGATCTCATCATCTATGGGAACATAAAACATTCTTATATCCTTTTCTAAAATAATTTATATATTTTACTATCCTTTATTACCTATAATCAGTACTCTGTTTAGTAACCCTCATTTGCATATGGCTGTACCGACAAAAATAATGCCAGAATACAACTAAAATATTCTGGCATTAAAATATAATTTGGATGTTAAATTAATTAATAGTCTTTTTACTCGGTAATACTGAATCCATATTGCATTTTAATTTGGTCTTCTATGACCTCATCAGTAATTGATCTTCCCATGAAACTTTTTTCAAAATACCCTTCAAGAAGAGGATTGCCGCCAGGAGGTAAGCCATATCCAGCAAATGGATCTCCTTGTAAACCTCCTGTTTCTCCATAGGTTTCAGTATTTTCTTCAGCTTCTGATTCTGCCTTCATTGCTAATTCATAAACATATTAGTCTACTAAGTCAGTAAAACTAGCAAAATCATTTGGATAATTTTCATTAATATACTCTATAAAAGTATCTACGCTACCATTACAATATTCTCCTATATAACCAAGTAAGGTATATGGATCCACATCATAGTCATCAAGATTAACTCCAATTCTATTAATACTGTCATTCAAATACTTAACATCGTTCCATATGGCAAAGCAAGCAAATTCACTTTCTAAATCCCAGGCGTTTGTATTTCTAGCATCTTCAATGTAAGCAATATAATCTTCTGGATCTTCAAAGTTTGCACTTATATATGCTGAAAATTCTTCTGGATTTATATGATTTGCCTCTAGATCAATTCCATTTTCTAATAAAGACTTCTTCATTTCTTCTATTGTCATGGTTTCATTGTTAGTATTTTGAATTGAATTTGATTTTTCTTCTCCAGTTTCCTTTTCTAAATCTGATGATTCCTTCGCTTCCAAATTTAAATTTGTTTTAGGAGCAGTAGTAGGTTCTGTATTTTCACTTGTGCATGCTGCAAATACAAAAACTACTGTAGTTATAAGAAAAAAGATAATTATTTTCCTGATTTTTTTTAACTTTCTCATCAAAATCTCCTCCATTAATTTAAAATAAAAAATTCTGATTGTGTTTGTTTATTTTAATATATGGCTATGTTTAATTTTAGTGTTGAAAATAGTAAATGAAAAAGACCACAATTGATAAAGGTTTTTTAGCTCGTAATTTACTACTATTACGATGGTAAATTATTAGTTAGATTATATCATCATTTAACTAATATTGGATTAAAGTATTATAAATTTTGATAAAAATTGTGTTGTAGTAAAGTAGACACCTATCTCTAATTCATCTGTAATTTTTCTATCCTTCATTACCTGCTTTCTCTCAGTTAATGATTCTGTAATTATTAGATTTCTGAGTCAAAACAACCTCCCGTCTTGAGTCTTTACGAAATATATCCCTAGTCGAAACCAAAAAAGACCTCCGAAGAAGTCTTTTCTACATTTTTTACATTAAATACGAATTAATTTATATATTAATAATTAACTTCATTTTTGCTTAAGCTGGACAGATATCCCATTTGGATCATAAACATAGAAATAGCGATTTTGAGGATCGGGGTTCTGAATGTCGGAAGGGTTAAGACCCCTGTCCAGCGCTAGCTTTTGCATTGCATCAAGTTTGTCCGTCACAAAGCAAATGAACATACCTTTACCTTCAAACTTCTCGCCTTGCGGCATACAAACCAGCTCAATCTCAGTTTCTTCGCTACTATTTGTCATAAATGCAATTTCTCCCGGTCCGGCTTTAAATCGACGCGAAATAGTTAGTTCTGTAATCATCTCATAAAATTCAATAGATTCTTCTAAGTTGTTGATCATTAAGGTTAGATGCTGAATGTGCATAGTATATCCCCCTTTTTATTGTGTAATCTTCATAATTATTGCACAATATAATATCTGATTCAAGAATTCTTTTCTAAATAATAGGTATAGTTTTATTCATACTTTATGAAATTTTCCCTACAGGAGCTAAATAAATCACAAACTCATCTTCTCCCTCAAGATTTAAAAATCTATCAAATTCCTTTTGATTATAAGCTGCTATCCCACATGTTCCACAGCTTATAGCTTCACAAGCAAGATAGAGGTTTTGACATACATGTCCAGCATCTAAAAGCATAACTTTATGAGCAACACTATTATATCTCCACTCTCCTCTATAAGGGATTACACTCCATATAAAAGTGACAGCGCTTTTTCCAACAAATTTTTGTCCTAATGTTAAATCAAATAACATCTTTTCAAAATTCTCACCTTCAAAAATGTAAAGTAATTGATGTGTTAAAGGCAAATAACGGTATACTCCGCTTTTTAACCCTTCAACTCTATTTACAACAATGTAGGTTTCAAAAGGATGTCTTGCTCCAGCAGAGGGTACTGTCCTTAAAGTTGCATAATTATCTCCCATTACCCTTTTCACGCCTTGCGTTGCCCAAAGTAAGAATGATAATTCTGCTAAGCTTATACATTCACTGTTAAAACTTCGATGGCTTGTCCTATCCTTAATGATATCAAATATATTTATATTTGTTAATATGTTTTCATTCACTTTAGGCAAGTCAATTTTCTCGCTATTTTCATCGTAAGGTTTTTGTAATGGCGGTTGCGGTAAATTTAATTGTTGATCTGATTTCGTATCCTCTGTTTCTACAAAATTTGATTTCATCCACTGTCGTTGCTGCTTTATATTATCCATACTACTCTCCCTTTTATCATTTTTATTTTAATACTGTTAATTTAATACTGAAGTTCATAAACTGGTTATCCAAACTTCCTAAAAGTACTTCTATACTCTCGTCTCCATGGTTCCAAGAACGTATTACTTCATTTCTTTCATTCAAATCTTTTGATGGCTTGGAATTGGGAAACAGTTTATTAACAAGTTTCTCCCAATAACTGTACCAATATTCGTCCATATAACTCTCAGAAAACTACGTATTTAGAAAAAGCTATCACAGCGATTCAAATGAAAGGAATTGCTAAAGGAATAAAGTTTATTGTATGCTCTTTAAATAACAATCCTATAACTTATTAGATCTTTTGATTGTGTGTCACAATATAACTCGTATTAAACTATTAATATTTGAATTATTGAAACGTACAAGTAACTATGATATAATTGTAAATAATTAAGTTTTTATAAACTATGCTTAAAATTTAAAAAATAATCTAATTGTAGCATAGGTGTATTGAAATTAAAAATGGAGGTGTAAACGATGACGAAAGATAAAAGAGAACGATCATATTTACGTTCCCGTATTGCCAATCAGGCTTTAAGTTTATCTAAAGAAATGTCTCAATTATCAGAAGAAATATTAGATACAACACCGTTAGATTGTGGTGGCGGAGAAAAGTTATATAATCAGTTCAAAAAATATTTGGGTCATGTAGAGTATATTTTAATGTTGAACCAAGATGGAACAGCCGTCGTACACACCAATCCATTTCGCCAAGGATTAGTTTTTTCAGATGATGTAGCAAATAAAGGAATTCTCGCAAATGAAGCTATTGTACAGGTTTATCATCGAGATACAGGAGAATTGCTTATAGATGCAGCTTCCCCAATATATGTAAAGGGTGAACGGCTTTATACTATACGAGTAGGCATTGTGAGAGTTAAAGATACTATGTTGCTTAAATATTTTGCATCAACCGGCATTCCTCTATTATTGGCTTTATTCATTATTTATTCAGGTGGGCAAACTCAATTATATTATTTTTTAGGTACTGTTATTGGAATTGGAGCATCTATTCTTTCTTCATTCTTTTTAAAGAAAAATCAAGAAAAAATAATTACATGTGTTAATAAAGGAATGAAAAGTGTTGGAAATGGTGATTTAACTTTTTATGAAGATAATCCTCGATGTGATGCACTAGGTCAATTAGTATTTGAAGTAAATAAATTGAGTATGGGTTTAAGTGCATTTGTAAGTAAACTATTAGATATTTCGACTCAGGTAACCAAAAGCTCCTTAGACCAAGAAGTGGCAACTGATGAAGTACAAAGTGCAACTCAAAATATTTCTGCTACGGTGCAAGAGGTAGCTGCAGGGGCTGAAGAGCAAGTTGCTGCAATGGAGGAAGTATACAATTTTATGAAAGCTATTTCAGATAATATGAATCAGTTGACACAAAGCATGAAAGTAGCTAACGCATCAGGAGAAGAAGGAATGGACAAAGGTACCAAAGGAAATGATTCGATTAAATCATCTATCAATCAAATGGAAGAGATTCAAGCATCTTTTCAATCTATCACCTATGCCCTTAAAGATTTAGAGGAAAAATCACATAAAATAGGAAGTATTGTTTATACAATTACAAATATAGCAGAACAAACTAATTTATTAGCATTAAATGCAGCTATTGAAGCTGCGAGAGCTGGTGAGCATGGAAGAGGTTTTGCTGTAGTTGCAGAAGACGTTCGAAAATTATCAGAGGATTCCAATCATTCCGCTCAAGAAATTATGAATATTATTACCGAAACCCAAGAAAAAACCAAAGAAGCGGTTATGACGGTGTACACTGGCAGTCAGAAAGTAGATAAGGGAAACATACTAATAAAAGAAACTGGAAATAACATCCGAGATATCTTGATATCTTTAGAAGCAATTACCGGCCAACTTAAATACAATGAACAATTAACCCTAGAGTTGAATAGTTCCAGTGCAGAACTAGCAAAGAAAACATCAGTAGTTACTAACTCTGCTCAAGCAACTTCAAACACTATGCAGGATATTTCCGCTACCATTGAAGAACAAAGTGCTATGTCTGAGGAAATTGCACAAAATGCAAATATATTAGCGGGAGCAGCGACACAATTACAAAACTTACTTCAACGCTTTAACATATAATATAATTAAGTATTCACTATAAAGATAGCTACATTAGAGACACCGTTCAAGATGTATCAGGTTTTTAATTTTAAGATAGATAAGTTAAAAAAACTTTGATAAAAGTTGGAAAGTAGAAAGTTGGAAGTAGAGAACAAAAATCTTAAAATATGGATGTAGATCCCAACATTTCAACTTTCCAACCCAAGAATCAATCGCCAATCCTACTACAACGTGTCTTTCAGTATAGCTTTAGATTTAATAATTATTTCCTCATCAAAATCAAAAATTCTCAGTAGTTCTATTTCATTTGTATCCATAGAAAAAATATTTTGATCAATTTGCTTACTGGCTTTATAATAAATCCACATATTTAATGGAAATATAGTAAAAACAAGGATAGCAATATTGCCTATTTGGGGAAATAGTAAAAATGTAATGGGCAGAAATATGGAGATTATGGAAAGAAGTTGAATGATCGGTATAGGTATGCCGTGATAATAAATACTTTCTCAGGTAACTACTTTTAGGTTATACACATGTATATGTTAAATTAGGGTATCTCATAAAGTATATAATTTTATTGTTATTTGTCTGTTTTTCGACTGGACCAATCTATAAAGGTTTGCTCTTCTTCTTCTGTAAAGTCATAGTCTATCCCATCATCCAAATCTTCTATTTCTACAATTTTATATTCTGTTTCTGAGTCTAATCCAATACAAATGCAACAATTGTCACAGACTTTATTTTTATCTACATCACATATATCACACTCGCCACAGTCGTTACATAGTTTATCATCGTTTAGTTCACAATTTTTCATTTTATCACCATTCGTCTTTTTTTATATTTTTGTTTTATTTTATTCCTTACAATCTATTATTTTACTATTATAAATTTCTTCATTAGAAAAAACAACAATCTCTTGAACCCTCCCTCCACTTATAGAAGTGGGGGATTCTTTTTTATACAAAGTTTGGCTTTTAAGTTTCCTCCTAGATTAGTTAGGATACCCTTATTCGCATTGGCATGTCCAAGTTGCCACTACTCTGTAAGGCAGTTAGTTCACTACCTCCCAGGCTACATTTACGCATTATATTTAATGCTCCATTGCAATCTGCATTATATATTTTACTATTGGCTGACTTATATTGTCCCCTTGTTACTCTTCTTCCACTGAAAGTATATGTTTTAATATTACCTTCATCATATACGGGCATGAAGTCGTTACTAAAAAAGTCTGCTTTACTGGTATAGCTCTCTTCCTGCTCTTCAAAATTAATTTGGTTGTATTTACTTAAATAACTTATTTTTTCTATAAGAGCTCCAGTAGGGATATTGACAAAGTTTTGATTGTTTGTACTGCCGATATTGATATTTTGACCGATATTTTTGTTTCTTCCTACTGTAATAGTTCCAATATCATTAGCTACGCAGTAATTAATGATTAGCCTTGCAGTCTTACTTAGATAATCCTTTACTTTGTTATTTCTGTTAATCGTAAGTTTCGCCATTTTCTTAGTGACTACAGTTTTGTTGTCATTTTGAGGCTTTAACACTTTATCACTAAAAGCTTGCAGTTTAGAATTTTGCTTATTATACCATTGGTTTATAGCTTTTAATTTCTTTTCATCAATGATGAACGTTTTACCTTTATTCGTGACGCATGTAGCTAAATTAGTGACTCCAAAATCAATAGCAAGTACATTTTGTTTGTTTAATTCTCTTTGAATAATTTCAGTTTCATAGGAATACTGGATTTCAAAGAACCTTGCTTCGAATTTAGGAATTATTCTTATTTCTTTAATCTTTTTACCTTGTAAGTTTGAAGGTATTTTTATACTTATCTTACCATAGAGTCTTTTAAAACTTGGCGACATAGGGATATCTAGCATTCCATTATCTTTAATTCTTATTTGCCCAATAACTAAAGTAAAAAAGCCATCTTTAGGCAAATACTGTGGTATTTTTACTTTCTTGTTATAATTTTTGTTTTTTTTAAGTTTTAGAAGTCCAAAAAAAGATTTAAAAGCACCATCAGCTTCTTTGAGAATCTGCTGAGACATATTGGTATTAAGAATCCCGTAATTTTCGTTATCTTTAGAGACCTTATAGTTATCTTGATAACTTAAGTATTGTCCAGTGTTGAAGAAGTGTTGTCTAATATTATATATGGCTACATTAAACATATTTTTAGAAAGCCTGCACAATTCTTTAAGAGCAACGAATTCTTTAGAAGACAAATGTTTAAGTTGTTGTCTTTGCGTTAAATAAGCAATATTGTTATTCTTTTTAGCGATTAGATTTTCCTCCTTTCTCATTAATTAGTATCGGTACTACTATTATACCAGAACATATGTACGTTGAAAACCTTAAATAAGCTTTAATACTACTAGAACAAGAGCTACCATTAACAATGCAGAAATTCATCCCCCACTTATAGAAGTGGGAGTATTCTTTCCAATTAGGATAAAGAAAATTGTTGTTTTTTTCATATTTCAAAACCCTAATTCCATTATTTAACGAATAACCTTGGTTTTTAACTATTTTTACTTTAATGACGTGGACAGATTATCAGTGCCTACTTTTACATATCAGTAGAGATTAAATTTCCGCTAATATTTGTTTTGTCTTACTCACACCTACTCTTGCACAGCCTGCTTCAATTAATTGTAATGTAAAGTCTAATGTAGATATTCCTCCTGATGCTTTGATTCTCATTTTGTCACTTATGGCACTTTTTATCAGTAGAATATTTTTTAACGTTGCACCTTCTATAGCAAATCCAGTAGAGGTTTTTACAAAGTGTGCTCCTGCTTCTTCACTAAATTTGCTTGCCAAAGTAATTTCTTCATCTGTTAAGTAAGCTGTTTCTAAGATTACTTTTACAATGGCTGGAGACGCTTTTACAACTTCTGCAATATCATTTCGAACATAATCATAATCTCCTGATTTCATGGCTCCAATATCAATTACCATATCAACTTCAGCCGCGCCATTTTTGTACGCTTCTTCTGCTTCTTTTGCTTTGATGAAAGAAGTATGGGCACCAGAAGGAAAACCTATTACGCTACAAACAAGAGTATTACTTCCTTTTAATAGATCATAGGCAAACTTTACTCTATTTGAGTTCACACACATAGTCGCTGCTTCTATTTCTTTTGCATACAAACAGCCGTCTTCAATTTCTTTATACGTAAAATTTGGTTTTAGTAAGGAGTGGTCAATATATCTTGCTAATTCTTTGGTTGCTAGTTTCATTTTATTTTCCTCCTGAGTATAACCTGATTATATTTTTTTAGATATGACTATATGTATTTTAGCCAAGGATTTTAAAAATATCCCTATTAGAATTGCTGATATTTGGAGGATTGGATAAAATCAAAATCACGAAAGCAAAATACGGTCGTTATCTAACTCTTGATGACTTTTTTGAGAATACATCTTAATCAACTCTGGAGTGGTCATCTTTCCTCTCTCTTCACCTGTAATATCGAGAATGATTTTTCCAGCATTCATCATGATCGTTCGGTTGCCAAGTTTAAGGGCAGAACTAATATTATGTGTAATCATTATGGTTGTTAGCTTGTTTTTTGCTACGATATTCTGAGTGATCCCTAATACTTTTTCCGCGATTGCAGGATCAAGTGCCGCTGTATGTTCATCTAATAGAAGAAGTTTTGGTGAAGCAATAGTGCACATAAGTAAGGTAACGGCTTGACGTTGCCCACCTGAAAGAAGACCAACCTTATTTTTTAGTCTATTTTCTAGTCCCATGCCAAACTCTGCAAGAGAAGCACGAAAGAATTCACGATCACTTTTTTTTACTGCAAATTCTAAACTTCTTCGTCTACCTCTAGAGTAGGCTAAAGACAAGTTCTCCTCAATAGTCATATCTGGTGCGGTACCTTTCATGGGATCCTGAAACAGCCTACCTATCATTTTTGCCCGCTTATGCTCCTTCATAAATGTAATGTCAATTCCATCCAGCAACACTTTACCACGATCAAGCCAAAATGTTCCACTAATAGAATTCATTAATGTAGATTTCCCTGCGCCATTAGAACCAATAATCGTAATGAAGTCTCCAGGTGCAAGTTTTAGGCTCACATCATCTAATGCCAAATGTTCGTTTGCCGTACCTTTTGAAAAAGTCTTAGAGGCGTGAATTAATTCGAGCATTTAGTTGACCTCCTTTTGATTTTGTGTAGGTGCATATAGTTTTTTATCGCTGGCAAAGATAGTGCAACACCAACAATTACAGCTGAAACTAATTTCAACCCATAAGCTGGGAATAGATCGCTCTTTAAAGCCAAGGCAATAATAAATCGATAGACAATAGATCCAATTATTGCAGACAAAAGACCCATAGTAACAGAACGATTTCCTAAAAATACTTCACCGATGATTACAGAGGCTAGTCCAATTACCATAATTCCAACACCAGAACTAATGTCAGCAAATCCTTGATATTGTGCAATAACTGCTCCAGAAAGAGCAATACAAGAGTTAGCAATAGCGAGGGCAATAATTTTTATGCCATCAACATTGATAGAAGACGCACGAACCATATCTTCATTATTACCTGTGGCGCGAATACTCAGACCTAAGTGGGTTCTAAATAGTTGTACCAAGATGAACCAAAGAGCAAAGCAAAAAAGTATTGCAACCATAAGCTTGATTGTGTTATTTGTAAGTCCTTCTAATCGTGAAGATACAAGGGTAAAAATAGTCTTGCTCCCAATAAGGGAAACATTAGAACTAGCACCCATAATAAATAGATTGATTGAATACAGTCCACTCATGGTAATAATACCAGCTAAAATTGGGTGAACTCTCATTTTTGTTTGTAAAAGCCCTGTAATGCCTCCAGCTATACCACCAAGTATTAAGGCTATAATAATCCCTAATATAGGATGCCCTGCAACTGTGAATACGGCTGATACTGCGAGACCAAGAGTAAAGCTACCATCTGCTGTTAAATCCGGAATATTTAAAAGGCGAAAAGTTATAAATATCCCAAGTGCTAAAAGACCATAGATCAACCCTAGTTGCAGTGTTCCAATAACTAATGTCATAATTCCCTCCTAAATTTCGCTATTCGTGTCTAGTCACTAGCTGGAGATGTTTTGTCTAACTAGATTATACATTACACCTATTCTTCTAGTGACCATTACTTAGCTACTCACTACTTTGTTAATATGGTTGCTTTGTCTAGAGTTTGTTGAGATAATTTTACGCCTATTGCATCCGCTGTGACTTGATTAATTACCGTTTTAAAAGATGAAACAACTACAGCTGGTATTTCGTCGATTGGGGTACCTTTTATATACTGATCTACCATATCCGCTGACATTTTTCCGATTTCTGTATCACTTATACTAATGGTGGCAAAGGCGCCTGAGGCTACCATAACAGCAGAACTTCCATAAACAGGTATCTTTGCTTCTTTTGCTATTTCAGCTACTTGGGGCATTGCACTCTGGATTACGCTATCATTAGGAACAAAAATGGCGTCTACTTTCCCTATAAGTGACTGAGTGGATTGTTGAACCTCAGAGGAATTTGTAACAATTGCTTCAATGTATTTATATCCATTTGCATCTAGATATTTCTTTGCATTGGTGATGGTGGTTACTGAGTTGATTTCTCCCGTATTGTATAGGAGTCCGTAAGTTTTCACTTCTGGTGTTAAAGAATTCGAAAGTTTAAACATCTCATCTACAGGTATTGCATTAGAAGTTCCTGTAGCATTTTTGTCCGGTTTGTTTAGGTCGCTAATAATACCTGCCCCTATTGGATTTGATACAGAAATAAATACTACTGGAATGTCACTGGCCATGTTAACAATGGCTTGAGCTGCTGGAGTTGCAATTGCTGCGATCACATCTACATTTTCATTGACCATTTCTTGGCAAATTGAATTTAAGTTGGTCATATCTCCTTGTGCATTTTTATAATTGATTACAAGTTCATCTTCAGAGTAACCAAGTTCACGTAACTGAGATACAAAACCCTCCCTCATGTCTGTAAATGCTCCGTTATCAACCAATTGAATAATCCCAACAGTGATTTTTTTAGTATCTTTTTCTTTAGTATTTGTACAGGAAGCAGAAGCAATTAAAACGGTGATCATAAGTAAAATAATTACGATTTTTTTCATATTTTTCATTTTCATTATTCCTTTCTTATTTGAATTTATTTTTAACTAATTAATTAACTAATCAACCAACTAACTAACCAACCAACTAACTAACCAACTAACCAACCAACTAACCAACCAACTAACCAACTAACCAACTAACCAACTAACCAACTAACCAACTAACCAACCAACTCCCTACTTCATCACAAAGGGAACAGTATTTCCCCCATATGGCATGATATACACGTCTTTATCTGTAAAATCAACATGTTTCATTAAGGATTTAATGTTACTGAAAGTTTGCAGCTTCATATCCTTAACTGTTTCGTTGGGAATAGAACTAAGCATAAAGACATTACCTTTTTTAATTGCTTCATAAGAAGCATAGAATATATAGCCTGCAATACTAAAATTTGCTCGTAAATCTTCATCTAATGTATCTGTTTTTAGAGATTTGATCCAATCGAAAAAATCAGGTGCTCCCCCACCCTCACGACACTCTGCTAAGAAAATCATGGTACCACCTTCTTTTAATGCTTGGGATGCGTTTAAAAGAGACTTAACGCTCTGGTACAAATTAATATCTTTAGGGTAACCACCACAGCTTGCTATAACAATATCAGCCTTATAATCAATAGGAATACCAAAATATTGATTTACAACTGTACAACTTTCCTCCCAAGCTTTTAACCAATGACCGCAGAGTAGACGACAGTGCTTAGCGTTTGAGTTTGCAACAATGTTTATTCCAAATACTGGGTTTACAAAACCAGCAGCCTCAGTCATATCTTCATGAACTGGATTTCCTTTTAATAATCCCATCCCAATTAATGGATTAGAGCTAGGTTCCTTTGGTGAGAGGCTATGCATGTGGTTTTGATTTACGGTACTCTTTCCACTGACTCCTGGCAAAATGCTTTTTCTACCTCCACCATAACCTGACATTAGATGATGTACAGTTCCTCCAATCAAAATAACTTTTCTGTTAACGACGAGTGGATTTACATATACATCTGTTCCATAGGAAGTTGTTCCCACATAGTTCAAATCCGTTGCCATACAATCATGATTAGTTACTTTTACCTTAGCATATACTTTAGGAGATACAATCTTCTCCATTTCAACCTCTGTCATTTTTCTATGAGTTCCTAAAGCGATTACGATAACAATATTTTCATAGTTCATCTTTAATTCTTTCGTGAGATAGTCTACAAGCAATTCACATATCATGTCTTGTCTTGTCCAAAATCTAGTAATATCACTAATAATTATTGTGATCAAATCATCTTTGGAAATAACTTCCTTTAGAGGAGGTGAATCAATACAATTATTCGTTATTTCATCATTAAACGTCTCTCTCAAATTACTTATTTCATCTATAGGTCTTTCTTGTAGAACCTGTATAGATTTTGCTCCTTCTATACATATATCAATTTGCGTGTCACCATAGTAAAGTTTAATAGATTCCATTTTCAAACACTTCCTACTATTATTTAATTATAAAATTTATAAATATTGTATCATTTTCAATCACTCATAGCAATTAGTTCTTGGTTCTTGGTAAAGCACAGATCTCTCGACTGCGCTCTAGATGACAAAGTATTGGTGGTGTTTTTAGTTCTTTGTTCTTTTTAGTTGGAAAGTAGAAAGTTGGACAGTTGGAACTTTCATTTAGTCCCACTTTACGGTCTTACTGTTTTACTGTCATCTTGAGCTTGAGCTTGTCGAAAGATCTCCGTTTTAATTCTTGGTTCTTGGTTCTTGGTAAAGCACAGATCTCTCGACGGGTCTCAAGATGACAGTGTTTGGGTGATGTAACTTGAGCTGTATATGTAACCTTATTTGTTCTTTGATCTTTGGTTTACATCTTTCTAATCTTTACCCAACAGCTAAAAGCCATTATCCAATAGCTAATAACTAACCCAAATGATATAATTACACTATACAACATCCATAAGGTGGGTTTTAATATGCATGGTAAGAGAGTCGTTTTTCTTGTAGATATGAATTCTTTCTTTATTAGTTGCGAAGGAACTCGACATCCGGAAATTATTGAGAAACCTGCTGCGGTAGCTGGTGATCCTAAAAATAGAACAGGAATTATCCTTACTTCAAATTATGAAGCGCGTAAATTCGGCGTAAGAACTGCTATGGTTGTCCATGAAGCAGTAAAGCTTTGTCCTGAGTTGCAACTAATTCCACCAGACCATCATTTCTATAAACAGAAATCGAATCAAGTCATGGAGATCCTTTCCTGTTATACTCCTGTTATACAGCAAAATAGCATTGATGAAGCATGGCTTGATATGACTGGTTGTGAAGGCATTTTTGGAAGACCTTTATCCTCTGCAAAACAAATTATGGACAAAATTAGAGATGAATTAGGTTTGTGGTGCTCTATAGGGATATCTGAAAATAAATTCCTTTCAAAAATGGCTTCTGATATGAAAAAGCCTCAAGGCATTACAGAGCTTTGGAATGAGGATATTGAAAATAAACTCTGGCCTCTCAAAGTTGAGTCTATGTACGGTATTGGTAAACAGACTGCTGTGAAGCTTCACAGTTTAGGAATAGTGACTATTCATGACTTGGCCCACGCTAATCTGGAGAATTTAGTAAAGCAATTTGGAAAATCAGGTCCACAACTCTATCAACTTGCCAATGGAATTGATCCATCTCCAGTTATAGCTCATTGTCATGATGATGTGAAATCAATAGGTAGGTCTATTACTCTGCCTATTGACATTTCAAATATTGAAGATGCTAAACTTATTTTCATGAAATTGGCTGATGAAATTGGAATAGCTGCAAGAAAACATGGAAAGAAAGGTCGCACTATACAAATTAATATCAAGTACAGCAATTTTCAATCTATAACACGGCAAACAACGGTAGCTCCAACATGTTTAATAAAAGAAATTTATAGCATTGGAATTGATTTACTCATAAAGAACTGGAATAATAAACTTCCTATAAGATTATTAGGAATTAGTCTCAGTGGTTTTGATGAAGACTCGGATATCAAACAACTATCTATGTTTGAAATGCCACAAATAAAAGGATTAGAGGAAGTACAAAAGTTAGATAAATTGGAAACCGCTATGGATAGCATAAGAAGAAAGTATGGTACTTCAATAATTAATCGTGCAGTATTAATAAAAAAAGGTAAAAATGAGTAAAATGAATCAATATTTATTTAAAGAAAGGATATGGTGATATCACATGATGATCTATAGTAAAGATGATATATACAAATTACTAAATGACTATTTTTTTCAAATAGAAAGTGATAATTCCTTAAGAACTGTAATTTTGAGTCAACAACAAATGCTCCAAGAGATATTGACTACGTTTATAGCAGACAATAAGGATAAGTTATATGACAAAACAAAGGAACTTGTGAGATTGATTAAATTATTGTATGAAGATGGCCAAACAAATATTGAGAATACACCTGTGCTGATTAAGCAATTTACGGACAAAACATTGAGTTACAACAATATAGGAGTTTTTGCTAAAGATGGCAACCTTTCAGATTCACTAAAAAATTTATATATGTACACCATAATAGAAAAAATTAGATATGCTAAACTTCAAAAAGATAGCCTAAGAGATACCTCTTCTTATAATCGACATATTGCAAAGGCATTAACGAACATGCGGGATTCATTAATCGTTTTATTTGAATTAGGGTCACAATATGATGAAGTATTAGGGGTTTTAGAAAAGTATTATGAGTTTAATCGATACGTCAATACTACAAAATGTTGGACAGAGTTCTATTCATTAATGATTTATCTAAGCTTTAGCAGATTTGCAAAAGCAAAAGAAGAAGAAATTCTCACCTTGTATAAGCGTGGTAATCTGCAGATTGAAGCAATAAAAAGGTTGATTGAAGATAAAAACATTTACGCAATAGATGCCTTAATGAACAAATTGATGGAAATAGCAATGGATGACCTTGAAGGAATGAACAATAACCCTTCCTTTGATCTTTCACTGCCATTTGACTCTGAATTTTTGCATCAATTTTGTATTTTATTCGCAACGAATAGCGATGAAAAACAGGTAGATACTGCATTAGACTATTTTATACAACTAGATAAAAGAGCTTCAGACAATGTATTACATATGTTTACTTGTAATTCTAATAGGAACCCGACATACGGTAAGTTTATCACTATATCACAAAATGAATTGATCAAACGTAACAGTCTTAACTACTCCCCTAATTACTGGCTTAGTTAAGCAATGAATATTTATGTCGTTATTTGTTCATTACCAAAGAAATATCTATGTTATTTTCGCCAGATTGTAGTGTTCACTAGGAGTAAGTATGTTAATGGGTAGCGTCTAAAGACTGGTTTCGCCATGTCGGGATTTTAAGGGTTTGACCCGGATATATATGATCACTGCCACCTACATTATTTGCTTTTGAGATATGGTATACCACATCTCGAGTATCTAACTGAGCACTTGACTCAACGTCTGCAATGGTCCAAAGGGTATCTCCTGTCTCCACTACGTAATCTTTGTATATTATATTTTCATTTCCTGATACGGTATTAAAAGCAAGCATTAAAACACATAAAACAGCAACCAATAATACAAAAATGGCAATAGTAAATCTCGTTTTATTTGCAATCCTTATTCTTCTTCCATAAATTTTCATAAGTACATCCTCCTTAAGAACATCCGTTCTATAATGATTCTACTAGAACTTATGTTCTGTGTCAAAGTGTTTTTACGAACATTTGTTTGTTTATTCACCTCTATTATGATATAATATCCACGTTAAGAGGATTAATCTGAGAAAACATGGCAATTTTTGTGCTTCCACGAAAAAGTGAATTGTTTTTATGGATAAATCAGAGTGAGCGATGATGCCGTAGGTATTGGAGTTTTAATCCTTGAGAGATACAAGATAATACAACAAAGTAAGGAGGCTATATTTTGTCTGATACCATAAGTAAAAAACAACAAGAAATATATGATTTTATTAATGATGAATTATACACTAGAGGATATCCACCCTCTGTTCGCGAAATATGTACCGCCGTTAATCTTAAATCTACTTCCACAGTTCATGGACATTTACAAAAGTTACAAACCAAGGGATATATAAAAAGGGATCCAACTAAACCAAGAGCTATAGAAGTAATGGCTCGAGATTCGATATATAAAGGAAATAAAGAAATGGTGAATGTGCCTATCGTTGGACTAGTCACTGCAGGGCAACCAATTCTAGCTGTTGAGAATATAGAAGATACCTTTCCCCTACCACTTGATTTTATTAACAATAAGGAATGTTTTATGTTACATATTAAAGGCTCAAGTATGATTGAAGCTGGGATTTTAGATGGAGATTACGTAATCGTAGAAAAGCAAAATACAGCAGTAAACGGTGATATTGTAGTCGCCTTAGTGGATGAAGAAGAGGCCACGGTAAAAAGATTCTTTAAAGAAGATCAACGCATCAGATTACAACCCGAGAATTCTTCAATGGAACCAATTTATAGAGATAATGTAGGAATTCTTGGAAAAGTTTCGGGAGTAATTAGAAAACTCTAGTCAAACATCTTGACCATTCTGTAAAACCTAGTGAAAACGCTAATATTGTTGCAGAAACATGATTTACTCCTATGAGATATATCTAGCGATTTTTTTTTATACACAATAAACGAATTGTAGCGAACTGTAAAGAAACAGGCTTTATTAGCCTAAGCTAATAAAGCCTGTTTCTTTAAGTTCTTGGAGTGCGATATATAATCCTAATTTTCCATGATCGTGGGTCAAACCACCTTGAAGGTAGGCAATATAGGGCTCTCTCATTGGTGCGTCAGCGCTTAGTTCTATGGAAGAACCTTGGATAAAAGCCCCTGCAGCCATAATAATTTTGCTATCATAGCCTGGCATATCCCAAGGCTCTGGAGTTACGAATGAATCAACTGGTGCTGCTTTTTGTATTCCCTTACAAAAATCTATTACCGCTTGTGGATCTTTTAATTTTATTCCTTGAATAATATCACTTCTATACTCATCCGACCCAGGACATACTTCAAACCCTAAATCTTCAAATATTTTAGCTGCTAAAATTGCGGTTTTCACAGCTTCTGAAACTACATGAGGAGCTAAGAACAGACCTTGTAAATAAATCCTATTGATTCCTAGAGTGGCTCCAGTTTCTTTGGCAATACCAGGTGCGGATAATCTACAGGCTGCTTTATAAATCAAATCTTTCTTCCCCGCTATATATCCACCAACAGGAGCTAAGCCACCACCAGGATTTTTAATTAGAGATCCTGCGATGAGATCTGCCCCTACATCCGTTGGCTCTTTAAAATCCATAAATTCTCCGTAACAGTTGTCCACCATAACGATGACATCCTTATTTATGCCTTTTACATAGTCAATAAATTCTTCTATTTCTTCTATAGAAAGTGCTTTTCTCCATTCATAGCCAGTGGACCTTTGTATGTAGATCATCTTTGTTTTTGCGCTTATCACTTCACTAATCTTTTTTGTATCTATTTTTCCATTTAACAATTCAACTTGATTGTATAAGATTCCATAATCTCTTAATGTCCCGTAGTCATTACTTAGATTATCCCAGCCAATTATGGTTCTGATTGTATCGTATGGATTTCCTGTAACTGAGATGAGTTCATCACCTGGTCTTAGTACTCCATATAAACACAGAGATATTGCATGGGTTCCAGAGGTAATTTGAGGTCTTACTAAGGCATCCTCACTACCGAATACCAAGGAGTATACCTTCTCTACGCCCTCTCTCCCCTCATCATTATAGCCATATCCTGTAGATACTTGAAAATGACGCTCGCTAATTCTTGCCTTTTGCATGGCATGAGTTACCTTGATTTGGTTATGCTCTCGAATTTGTTCAATATGTTTAAAATAGCTTTGTATTTTTTCTTCATTTCTTTGACAAAGCACTATGATACTGTCGTCTAATCCATATGCATTTTTAATCATTTCTAACGTGTCTATATGCACCTATGATATCCCCTTATTTTTCAAATACGCAAATATGTCTGCTTCTAACAACTCTGAACTGGCATAATCTTCTACAGTAAACCATTTGATTCGATCATCTCTTCGAAACCAAGTTAACTGTCTTTTTGCAAAATGTCTAGTGTCTCTTTTTAAAATTTCTATAGCTTCTTCATAAGTGCATTCGCCCTTAAGATAGCTGACAATTTCTTTGTACCCTAACCCTTGCATACTGACTAAAGATTCCTTGTAGCCTAAACGCAGAAGTTCTTTGACTTCCTCCACCAATCCTGCACCCAGCATACTATCAATTCGTCTTTCTATTCTATCGTAGAGAGTCTTTCTATCCACATGTAAACCAATAAGAATTGGCTCATATGTGAGTTCTTCTTTCATGGAATTTAGATCCGATTCAGATTTTGGAGTTCCTGAAACATGAAAAACTTCAATAGCGCGAATAACTCGTTTCACATTATTAGGGTGAATTGAGTCAGCAGAGAGGGGATCTACTTTTCTCAACATATCATGTAGATGCTCATTTCCCAGGTCTCTTGCAATGGTTTCTAATTCTGTTCGCAACTCACTACTTGGCTCTGTTTTAGAAAAATTCCATGGTTTTACTAAGGAATTAATATATAGTCCTGTTCCACCCACAATAAGGGGTTTCTTCCCTCTTGAGAGGATATCTTCTATATAGCCTTCGCAAAGTTGCCTAAATAGAGCTACAGAAAACTCTTGCATTGGGTCGATTTCATCAATTAAATAGTGAGGGATACCCTCCATTTCAGCGGTAGTAGGCTTGGCGGTACCTATGTTCATCTGCTTATAAATTTGCATGGAATCGGCTGAAATAATTTCAGCATTTATTTTTTTTGCTATTCGAATACTCATACTGGTTTTTCCTGATGCAGTGGGTCCCACTAAAATAATAATTTTTTCCTTCATCTCTCACCTACTGAATTCTTTTGAATTGCTTTTCAAACTCGTATTTTGTTAGTCTCAACAATGTTGGTCTGCCATGGGGGCAGGTATAAGGGTAGTGGCAAGCAACTAATTGCTCTATAAGTGCATAGATTTCACTATGACTTAATTTTTTATTTGCTTTGATGGCCTTTTTACAAGCACTTTTAATAATGGCCTCTTCAAATTTCGTCACATCGCCCATGTTTACCTTTGTTTCCATTTCCTCAATAATTTCTACCAAAAGTGTACTATCTTGCACTTTATTTAAAAATAGTGGTACTCCCCGAAGACAAACGGTATTGTTGCCAAACTCTTCAAACTCAAATCCAATCTTAGTAAATACTTCTTCGTTATTCATAAGCAGTTGCACCTCACTTGGAGATAGCTGTATATTCATTGGCATAATTTGTTGATTGAGTTGCTCTCCATTTTTAAGATTTTTAGATATTTCTTCATATAATACTCTCTCGTGAGCAGCATGCTGATCCATTAAAAGGATAAAGTCTTGACCCTCAAATAAGATATACGTAGCAAACAACTGTCCAACTAGATTTGTATGTTTAAAGCTTTGAGAAAATTCTAAACCTTGGAGGTTATTTTTGGGTTTGGTCGTTGACGAGACCTCATGGGAACTCATGTAAGGTGCTTGATTTTCTTGCAAACTTATTTGACTCTCTATCTTTACTGGATCCACTTTAGCATTCACAGTTTTCTTTTGCTCTATAAATGTTGGTTGAGGAAGAGTGTCCTTGGGCGTGCTTACTCTTTCTCTTAAGTTGGAAATAATTTCTTCTACCCGGTCTGGAGAGGTGTTTTTTATCTCTTCCTGAACATATTCTTCTTTTATAGGCGTTAATGTACTAACTTTAGGTTCCATACTTTTCACAGTACTAGATTCTCTTATTTTTTTTCTAATTCCATCTTTGATTAATATCAATATCAAACTTTCATTTAATATCTTGATTTTTGTTTTAGACGGATGAACATTTACATCTAACATATGAGGAGGAATATAAATATTTAGTACAAAAACGGGATGCTGATTGATCATAATCGCACTTTCATAAGCTTCTTCAACAGCTTTAGCTATTTTAAAGTCTTGTACATATCTATTATTGATATACAAGTATTGGTGTTTCCGATTATTTCTTGTCATGCTTGGTTTACCCAAATAACCTGTAATCGTTAATGGCTTATTTTCATAATTAATTTCAAGTAGATTATCGCCAAATTCCACACCAAAAATACTGTAAATACAATTGTGTAAATTTTCGTCTCCGGGAGTTTTCATTACGGTTTTACCTTCTACGGTTAAAGAAAATGAAATATCAGGATGTGATAGTGCCAAATTTTCTACTAACTGGATAATATCTTTAGATAACTCATTTCCTTTTTTCATATGCTTTAGCCGAGCTGGTGTATTATAAAACAGCTCTTCTACTATAATTGATGTACCACGGCTAAAACTTTTCCTCTTAACATCCTTGTTATGGTCATTTAGCTTTACAAAACTTCCCAGTTCTTCGCTACGCGCTTGAGTTTTCATGGTTATTTGTGAAATTGCAGCAATGCTAGCTAATGCCTCACCCCGAAAACCTAGACTGGTTAGCTCGTAGAGATCTTCAAGTTTTATAATTTTACTCGTAGCATGTCGATCAAAAGCAAGATACACTTCATTAGATAAAATCCCATCACCATTATCAGTAATTGTTATGTTTTTCTTACCTCCATCTTGTATAGAAATATCAATACGAGAACTATGGGCATCTATGCTATTTTCTACGAGTTCTTTAATAACAGCAGCGGGATCTGTAATAACCTCTCCCGCTGCAATCTTGTTGGCTGTATCTTTGTCCAGAACCTTTATTGTCAAAGAAAAACCTCCTTAATCATAAGTATTTCTTCATCGTTACTTATATATTTCCATTACCTTTTAGATAGATAACAAAACAGATTACAGATTACGGGTCACTCTAACCGCTTCTTCAACGCATAGACAAAATTCATTACTTCTATAGGAGACATGTCTTCTACAGGTAGAGCTTTTAGTTCTTCAACTACCTGTTTATCCCTATAATTGAATAGATTAATCTCATTTTCCGTTTTACCAGTATTATCTTTATTGTTGCTTGGAACGGCTGTTACAATTTCCTCATTACTCTCTAGTTTGCTTAGAATTTCTCTGGCTCTTTTTACCACTCGCTCTGGAAGACCAGCTAGTTTTGCAACTTCAATGCCGTAACTTTGATCTGCGCTGCCGGGAATAATCTTTCTTAGAAAGATAACACCTTCTTCACTTTCTTGTACCTTAATACAATAGTTTTTTACCCCTTCAAGGAGACTTTCTAGTTGAGTTAACTCGTGGTAATGTGTTGCAAACAAGGATTTCGCACCAATTATTTCTACATCATTTACATATTCTACAACTGACCAAGCAATACTTAAACCGTCAAAAGTACTTGTACCCCTACCAATTTCGTCTAAAATAATTAAGCTTTTAGATGTTGCATTCTTTAAGATATTGGAGACTTCGCTCATCTCTACCATAAATGTACTATGTCCTAAAGCTAGATCATCCGATGCACCTACTCTTGTAAACACTCTATCTACAACACCGATTTTTGCGCTCTTAGCAGGGACAAAGCATCCAATTTGAGCCATTAATGTGATAATGGCTACTTGCCGAATAAATGTAGACTTACCTGCCATATTCGGTCCAGTAATGATTAACATTCTAGAATCTGAACAATTAAGTTCTACTGAGTTTGGGACGAATTCTTGTTGAGAGAGCATACTCTCTACCACAGGATGCCTACCTTCAATAATGCAGAGTTCATCTCCTGAGTGAACTCTTGGCTTTACGTAATTATGATCATAACTTACTTTTGCAAAAGAATAAAGAACATCAATAATGCTGATGCTTTCCGCTGTTTTCTTAATTCTTTGTACATTATCTAATACTTCACTTCGAATACCTTGAAAAATTTCGTATTCTATATCTACAATTTTATCTTCAGAATTCAGGATTTTATTTTCTATCTCTTTTAATTCCTCCGTATAATATCTTTCGGAATTTGCCAGAGTTTGTTTTCTAATATAATGATTAGGTATTAAATGTAAGTTACTTTTGGTCACATCAATATAATAACCAAATATTCTATTGAATTTTATCTTTAAGGACTTGATTCCTGTGTTTTCACGTTCCTGCATTTCTAAATTAAGTATTAAGTCTTTTCCAGACGTGGTAATATTTCGATAATAATCAACCTCAGAGTGATAGCCATCTTTGATGAGATTCCCTTCTTTTACACTGATAGGTGCATCAGGGTGAATGCTCTTTTCTATAAGATCTTTCATATCACTAAGGGGATCTAATTCATCATTTATTCTTTGAATGTATTCACTTTTACATGTCAACAAACCAACCTTCAAGGCTGGAATCATATCTAGTGAATATTTTAAGGAGAGAAAATCTCTTGCATTACAATTGCCAAAAGAAATTTTACTCACTAATCTTTCTAAGTCGTAGATTTTTTTTAAGTTTTCTTCTAACTGAATACGAATAGAAATGTCTTCTACAATATCTTGTACAGCTGTTAATCTATCATTAATTTGATCTACACTTATTAGGGGCTGATGAATCCAATTTTTTAATTTACGCCCCCCCATAGAAGTTTGTGTCTTATCTAAAACATCAAGAAGGCTACCTTTTTTGTCATTTGTTCTCATATTTTCTGTTAACTCTAGATTTCTTCTTGTAGAAATATCAATAGCCATAAAATCGTCAACTATGTACTTGGTAAGTTTATCAATATGGGACAATACCCGCATCTGAGTCTCATTTAAATAGGTGATCAGTGCACCACTTGCTTTAATTGAGTATTCATCTGCTTCTATTCCTAATGAAGTCATAGAATATACCTGAAATTGTTCCTTTACTATATCCTGACTGCTTTCTAAGTTGAAATACTTGTTTTGCACGATATTTATATACGAATGAAATCTCTTTTCAATATTTTCTAGTAACCATTTATCCTTGAAAAGTACTGTATTTACAATAATCTCTGATGGATTGTACTTTGCAATTTCATCAAGTAATTTCTCTTTTGGATTTTTAGAGGAAAGTACTTGAGATGTTCGAAACTCTCCTGTAGACACGTCTACAATAGCAATTCCAAAATCCAACATATTATAATAGATACTCATCAAATAATTGTTATTTTTACTTTCTAATAATTTTCCATCGTTAATCGTTCCTGGAGAAATAATTCTAACAATATCCCTCTTTACAAGCCCTTTTGCATGCTTAGCATCTTCGACTTGCTCACAAATAGCTACTTTATATCCTTTTTCAATTAATCGTACAATATAGTTTTCCGCAGCATGATAAGGCACACCACACATAGGCGCTTTTTCTTCTAATCCACAGTCTCTGCCAGTTAGAGTGATTTCTAGTTCTCGGGATGCTGTTAACGCATCATCAAAGAACATTTCATAGAAATCTCCCAATCTAAAGAAAAGTATGGCATCTTTAACTTTGTCATGAATCTCAAGATATTGTACCATCATTGGGGTTAATTGTGCCATAGTTTATCTTCCTTTCCAGTTATACTGGCTCTCCATCTAAGCTGAAGCTTTTCGCCTCTGTAACTTTAACCTTTATAATCGTTCCTATGGTACTTTTATCTGCTGTAAAATTTATCATCTTATTGGTTTCTGTTCGCCCTGATAATTTATCAGGATTTTTTTTACTAGGTCCTTCTACTAATACATTTACTACTTTTCCTTTATAGACTTGGTTTAATTTTCTACTCACTTGGCTTTGTACTTCTAAAAGTCTGTTTAATCTTTCATGCTTTACCTGATCATCTATTTGTTCCTCCATTTTCTCTGCTGGAGTTCCACTTCTTACAGAATATAAGAAGGTATATGAACAATCAAATTTACATATTTTTATCATATCAATGGTATCTTGGAATTCTTCTTCTGTTTCCCCTGGAAAACCTACGATAATATCAGTACTTATACTGATATTTGGAATAGTTTTTTTAATCTTTTGAACAAGGGAAATATAGTCTTCCTTAGTGTATTTTCTATTCATGACTTTTAAAACTCGACTATTCCCAGATTGAAAAGGTAAGTGTATGTGATTGCAAACTTTTTCCTCTTCTTTTATGGTCAAAATAAGTTCCTCTGATAAATCCTTTGGATGAGAGGTCATAAATCTAATTCGTTCTATACCATCTACTTTGCATAACATTCTAAGTAAACTTGCAAAAGAGATCGGTGTTTCTATATTTTTTCCATAGGAATTAACATTTTGACCTAACAAAGTAATCTCTTTACAACCTGTACTTGCCAAGTTTTTTACTTCCTTAATGATACTTTCGGGATCTCTACTTCGTTCCCTTCCTCTGGTGAAAGGAACAATACAGTAACTACAAAAATTATTACAACCGTGCATAACAGATACATATGCTTTAAAAGAGTACCTTCTATCCATTGGTAAGTCTTCTACAATACCTTGTCCTTCGTCCCATATGTTTATAACCATCTCTTTTTTTTCAAGGTAATTGGACAAAAGCTCAGGAAACAAATGTAGATTATGAGTACCAAAGATCAAATCAACATGCCTAAATCTTTTTCTTATTTGTTCTACTATCGTTTCTTGTTGCATCATACACCCGCAAATACATAAAATTAGATTAGGATTCTTTTCTTTGACTTTCTTATATATACCTAAATGACCAAATACCTTGTCATCTGCATTTTCTCTCACACTACAAGTATTAAGAATAACAATATCCGCTTTGAAATCGTCACTGGTTGCGTAGTAACCTAATTCTTTTAACATACCAGAAATTTTTTCTGAATCATTTTCATTCATTTGACAACCATAAGTTGAAATTTTATAATATTTATTTTTCATAGTTCACCTCTTTACAAAAGTTTATTATATCAAATTTAAGAAAGGTTTTCGACTAAATACTTATATTTTCTCTAAATAAGTAAGCTAGTTCTTATGAAAAAAGCTAAATAATTGAGAAATACAATGAAACCCATAGAAAGTTGTGAAAAAGGATTGTCAGAAACGCTGAAGAAATCTATAAATTTTACCAGATTATTAATTTTCAAAAGAATCATACTATAATTAACGACATAAAAGGAGGTGACAACAGATGAGCAAAAGAAGCCAAAAATCTGGTTTAGAGAATTTTAAAATGGAATGTGCTAGAGATTTAAGTGTTAATTTAAAACAAGGTTACAATGGAGACTTAACTTCTAAAGAAGCCGGTTCTATCGGTGGAGAAATGGTAAAAAGAATGATTCGCTCTTACGAAGATCAAGCTAAAAACAATCAAGCTTAATTAAAAACAAACAATGATTTGATAAAAATCAATAAATATATATTTATTCAAATGGGGTCTACATGAAGGCCCCATTTATTTTATAATAGGAAAATTCGACTAGCTTTCTAAACTTTCCTATTCATATTGAATATGTGTAGAAGACACTATTCTTGTTTATAATGAACGTTGTAAAATTTACCTGATTAATAATTTCTAAAAGAATCATACTATAATTAACGACATAAAAGGAGGTGACAACAGATGAGCAGAAGAAGTCAAAAATCTGGTTTAGAGAATTTTAAAATGGAATGTGCTAGAGATTTAAGTATTAATTTAAAACAAGGTTATAATGGAGACTTAACTTCTAAAGAAGCCGGTTCTATCGGTGGAGAAATGGTAAAAAGAATGATCCGTTCTTACGAAGATCAAGCTAAAAATAATCAAGCTTAATAATAAGAACAAACAATTATTTGATAAAAATTAATAAATATATATTTATTTAAATATAGACTTACTTGAAAGCTCTACTTAGCTTTCATCAAAAGTAAAATGTTATAAAATTTACCTGATTAATAATTTCTAAAAGAATCATACTATAATTAACGACATAAAAGGAGGTGACAACAGATGAGCAGAAAAAGTCAAAAATCTGGTTTAGAGAATTTTAAAATGGAATGTGCTAGAGATTTAAGTGTTAATTTAAAACAAGGTTATAATGGTGACTTAACTTCTAAAGAAGCCGGTTCTGTCGGTGGAGAAATGGTGAAGAGAATGATCCGTTCTTACGAAGATCAAGCTAAAAATAATCAATCTTAATTAAGAACAAACAATAATTTCATTAAAATTAATAAATATATATTTATTTAAATATAGACTTACTTGAAATACCCATATGTTTTTATTAAAAGTAAAATATTTCAAAAACTTATTTGATAATCATTTATGAACACCTAATACAATAATTGACAACATAAAAAGGAGATGACAACAATGAGCAGAAGAAGTCAAAAATCTGGTTTAGAGAATTTTAAAATGGAATGTGCTAGAGATTTAAGTGTTAATTTAAAACAAGGTTACAATGGAGACTTAACTTCTAAAGAAGCCGGTTCTATCGGTGGAGAAATGGTAAAAAGAATGATCCGTTCTTACGAAGATCAAGCTAAAAACAATCAAGCTTAATGATAAAAAATATGAATGAAATAATTTTATTAAATAAATGGGGCATTTAAAAGCCCCATTTATTTTTATAAAAACCTCATAGGATTCCATCATATAACTGGTGTTATCATAGGTTCAAGTATTACCTAAATAATTTTTTAAAAACAAATTTCTTCTGTTCAAGCCTACAGTATTTTTCCTTTATATCTACGAGTTCATATGCTTTTTCTTTTAATCTTGTTTTTAATTTTGCATTTTCCGAAACGAGAACTTCTTTTTCCTCCATAAAATGATCACTCTTTAATTCATCTATAGTTGTACATAATTTTTGTATATTTTCATTAATTGCATTAAAATTAGTAAAGATTACATCATTTAGCGATTCTAGATCCATTGATATTTCCCGCATTGCTAAGTCATTTGTATTTGTTTGAGCTGAATTATTTGCTTCTCCATAGGGTACAGGTGAAGTTTCCTCTGTTTCTTCTACAGTTGGCGACTTTAATATTCGCTTTATTTGATTATTGTTGTATTCTTGATCCTTTAGTGTTTTAATGTACTGAAAAGTCTCAATCTCTTTTGTTGTATATTCTCTACGATTGCTTTTATTTCTTGGTACATCTATATCAAATTCATTCTCATAAAATCTAAGCACATGAGTTTCATAATCTAGTATATTTGCCACTTCCGAAATTGTATATTTTTTTACACTCAACCCTAATCCCCCACTTCAAACAATTATTGAACAGCTTTATCACGTTTAAAAATTGTCTATTGTTTAGCTGTATCAATTATATTACTTATCTCGCGAAGATTATATTGAATTTTGTCAATAACATCAGATTTTAATTTTATATTATCTGTTTTTTTAAGCAATTGGGTTAGACTAGCATGTAAATCTACACTATTTTGTCTTTCTAATTGAATTTTTGTGTTATATTTAAATTCATCATCAGACAATAAATCCAATGTATCCCCAAGATTCGGCACGATTACTTTAGTTTCGTACCTCCCTACTAAACTTTCTTCAAAATTTTCAATAGCCTGTGTTTCGCCATGTATTAATATTATTTTTTCTGGTACCTTTGTAAAATTTTCTACCCAATTTAACAAACCATTTAGATCAGCATGACCAGAGTAATTATCTAAACTATAAATTGAAGCATTTATTTGGATCTCATCTCCAAATAAATTCACCTGTTTTGCTCCATTTAGAATTGACTGTCCTAATGTACCTTCTGCTTGAAAGCCCACAAAAACAATAGATGAATCCTTCCTCCATAAATTATGCTTTAAATGATGCCTAATCCTCCCTGCATCGCACATACCACTTGCAGAAATAATAATTTTACTATTTTCATCTAAATTAATAGATTTTGATTGTTCAGTAGTTAATGTAAAATGTAAATCATTAAAAGTTAAAGGATCATCTCCACTCTTAAGTAATTCTTTTGCTTCATTATCATATAGTTGATAATGTTGTTTAAATATGTCTGTGGCTTTTATGGCTAAGGGACTGTCTACATATACGGCAATAGAATTGAATTTTCCTAATGCATCCCCTTCTTTATATTGGTTTAATTGATATAACATCTCCTGTGTTCGACCAATTGCAAAGGAAGGAATAATTATATTTCCTCCTTTTTTAGCAGTTTCGGTAATGATATTTAACAGTTTATCTTCACCACGACTAGTTAATTCATGAAATCTATTTCCATAAGTTGATTCGATAACTAAATAATCAGCTTCTCGTATAACATCTGGGTTCTCAAGTAGTGGCTGATTGATATTTCCAAGGTCCCCTGTGAATACAATTTTCTTTGTCAAACCTTCTTCCTTGACCCATAGTTCGATTAAAGCGGAACCCAACATATGTCCAGAGTTTTTCATTCGCAGTGAAATAAATTCATTTAACTGAAACATTTGGTTATATTCTATAGGTTGAAAAAGTGCCATACATCCTGGAATATCTTCTGATGTGTACAGGGGTTCTATTGAAGGTAGACCTTTTCTTATTCTTTTTCTGTTTTGCCATTCGAGCTCAACTTCTTGTATATGGGCACTATCTTCTAACATAATTGAACAAAGATCTTTCGTCGCATGACTGGTAATTATTTTTCCTGTAAATCCCTCCTTCGTTAACTTAGGAATTCTACCTGAGTGGTCTATATGTGCATGAGTAAGTAATAAATAATCTATATTTTTTGGAATGAAAGGAAAATCTGCAAAATTCAGATCTCTTATAGCCTGGTTCCCTTGAAACATGCCGCAATCTACAAGAATTTTCACATTGTCAGTTGTTAATAAATAACATGAACCAGTTACTAATTTAGCTGCTCCATAAAATGATATCTCCATGTCCATCCACCTTTTTTCTCATTATTTTATTTTTTCTGTTGACAAACTTTTTAATCTATTGTATATTATTACTTGTCACTAATTACGAGGTGTAGCGCAGTTTGGTAGCGCACATGGTTTGGGACCATGGGGCCGAAGGTTCAAATCCTTTCACCTCGACCATTTTATTAAAGCCGTAATAATTTATGTCTTAATAGTAGATTAACTGAACTCTATTTAAAATTTAAGTGCTATAGATATGGTGCTTTTTTTATTAGTACAGCAAATAAAATTATACACAAGACAATATAAATATTGATTTACTTCATATAACTAATTACTTTATCTAATTACATATCTTTACCCCATTATTTAAATCTTATTCAACTAATTGCAATATATTTATAATCATATTGCTTACTATGATATTTAAACATGTGTGTAGTTAATTATATAAATAAAGTCGAAAGTTTAAAAATATTGTTGACAATGTTCCTGATCTATTGTATATTATTACTTGTCACTAATTACGAGGTGTAGCGCAGTTTGGTAGCGCACATGGTTTGGGACCATGGGGCCGAAGGTTCAAATCCTTTCACCTCGACCATTTTATTAAAGTATAAACCTTCAGACTTATGTCTTAAGTAAAAAATTAAAAAATGTATTCTCCCTGTTAAAATGACATTAAGTATTATGTCTCATATTATGGGGGCCTTTAGCTCAGCTGGTTAGAGCAACCGGCTCATAACCGGTAGGTCCGGGGTTCGAGTCCCTGAAGGCCCACCATTTTTTTTTAATAAAAATCATTGAAAAATTTTGAACATGTATTCCTTTGGAATATGCTTGCTAGTGATTAACAGCTAATTGTTAGATACTACTAAGCCTCGATAGCTCAGTCGGTAGAGCAGAGGACTGAAAATCCTCGTGTCCGTGGTTCAATTCCGCGTCGAGGCACCAGTTTTTTAATTAAAAATTAATAATGAACAATTAATAATTTCGTAGGAATACAATTGCTTTAATTTATATGTAAGTGCTATTTATAATAGTACTTTTTTTATTGGTTAAAAAAAGTTACTCTACAAGCTTTTACACTTACTTTTGAGAATAGAAGTCTTACAACTCATTCTCCCACTTTGCTTAACATGATCTATGGGTCAATGCCATCTTAATCATAGTTTCTATACCTCATTTATTAGCAGCACCTTTTTTATAATATATTACTCATCAAATCCTGGGCTTCTACATACGTCATAGTGAACTTTATGCCCTCACTAGTACATTTTACTTAACAAGACAACCTTACTGTGTTTGCTAGCATCTAATCCCTAAGATAATACTTCGTGAACTACTCACCACCTAAGAGGTGGGAGTTTCTTGGTCAATACTACTACTGTAGCAAGTTTACCCAAGCTATTAAGGTCATTCCAACCTCTCTAACAATATATCTTATATTTACATTGCTAGTTTTAGTAGATTTTTGCTTGCATTTATATCTCTATCCATTACCATTCCACATACTGGGCATATATAAGTTTTTCTATTATTGCTACCTTTTTCTTTTCTTGATAATTCCTTTTGTAGTTTTACTAACCTTTTTTCTGACTTCCTTAAGTGTTTTGGATTGCTAAAAAAATCTCCATTACTTGTTATTGCAAATTCTTTTATACCCAAATCTACACCTATTTTATTGTCTATTTTAGGCAATTGAATATTTTCAGTATTAACTAAAATAGATATGTAATATTTACCACTTGGAACTTGTGTAAGAGTACAAGACTTGATTAATCCTGTGAACTCTCTATGTTGCTCTAGTTTAATCATAGATTTTATTTTAGGTACTTTGATATGATTATCTTTAATGTATACAGTTCCATTTTGATTATTTGTTGTATAGCTATTGGTATTTTTTTCTTTTTGAACTTGGGGAAACCTACTGATTTATCTCTAAAAAATGAACGGTTATTATAATCAAACTTTTCAATGTTGTTTTTAAAAATGCATTAACTACATTTTCGAAACTACAAACACCTTGAAAATCTTATGCGATCAATCTTATTATATTTTTTGAGTACAAAATAAAGCCTTATTTCCATAGTTTCCAAATTGCCCTCATGAGGTACAGCTCAGCTAGTCAAACTAAATGTTTTGTACTATAGAATCTAAGAATTTTTCGTCTATACTCGATTTAAAACGTTTTAAATTCTTACTCATTTTCTTTTGGTTTGGCACTTCTTTTTTTAATATATTTAATGCTATTTTTCCCATCTATAGTGTTTGAGCTAATCTAAAAGGTCCCAAAGTTGATGGATTTGCCTGTCCCAAGATTGACGGTTATATTGACATAAGTA
>MCHG01000117.1_pt1 | contig 45632 bp, 41 predicted proteins | sample 787351 | NCBI WGS metagenome assembly MCHG01 (sample SAMN05430296, study PRJNA330682) | permafrost metagenome | biome: Cold desert; feature: permafrost; material: soil; isolation source: enrichment culture inoculated with soil incubated with H2/CO2 at 20 degrees... ... | reverse complement strand
ATAATAATAATAATAATAATGATAATAATAATAATAATAATAATAATAATAATAATAATAATAATAATAATAATAATGATAATAATAATAATAATAATAATAATAATAATAATAATAATAATAATAATAATAATAATAATAATACTGGCAATACAGCAATTAAATGAGGTTTTGCCATTTACTACCATATTCCTTATTTTCCAATAATATTAGACAATAAAGCTTATTTTGCGAAAAATTTTTCTTCAAACAACTTAAAAGCAATTTAATGTATTATTATGTCAATAATTTTAAATGAAGAGAGTTTTAATCGCTTAAAAAAGAAAACCCAAACCACGGAAAGCACGGAAAATACGGGAATAAAGAAAACAAGGGCACAGTTTTTCAGTGCTTTCCGTGTTTTACGTGGTTAATAGAGTCTTGATTGAGTTAGTCATGCCCTTCATGTTTTAATGTCATGAATAGAGCGTTTAAATGTAATTTTTTGGTAAAATAAGCATTTATTATCTCTCTTTTGTCTTCTAAAGCATTTTTGTCAATTTTGGCAAAACCTCAATTATTAACTACTCCACCAAATGGAATGACGTTCATCTGAAAGAATAAGGATTCTTAGATTTGCAGGTTTTTACTCACTAAATCTCTCCTACAACCGAAATCCTTATTGTAAAGCCCGCTCTATGGCAGGAGTATGGAAATGCAAAGGGAAATCCAGATAATCTGCGGAACTGTGCAGATCCCGAATCTTTCCGATTTTCTGAAAGTAATAAGTTCTATCGCTTCTGAAAACGAAGTCGTTATCCAGGGCTTAAATGCAGACCTGATCGCAGGTGAAAGGCATCTTCATTTTGCAGTAGGAAAAGCGGTTAGGGCAGTAGCTGCAGGCAGAAATATAGCTAAAGATCCCGGGATAGAGATTATGAGGTATGCAGCTGGAGAAAGACAGATTGAGAGGAGTTTTTCTATAGGGCTGCGTGAGGGAGAAAACAACGCAGTTTTCGTACTGTTTGGAAAAATGGATAATTTGATTCTGGCTTTTTCTGCTATTAGAAAACTTATTGAGGAAAAGCCCTGTTCTGAGTTGCTTGCTTATTCCGATTCCAAAAAGAAAGGAATCCTTTCTCTATTTGGCATTACAGATGCAGAAATTGAAGCATCAGGCGAAGAACACATTCCTGAACTCGTGATTGAAAGAGTAGCACTGGCAGACTTTTTAAAGTGAAAAGGAAATCCGCAATTACATCCAAAACTGGCATTCAATTTCTCATTCTCACTTTTTCTCAAACCAGTCCATCAAAGAATAAGCCAGGTATCTTGAACCTTCAAGAAGGTTTTCCTGCCCAAATATATCTTTTTGGGACTGGATATACTTTCCTTCTACAAGCTCATGCGCCGAATCATCGATTAGATTTCTTATCCAATGCCTATCAGCTTCAGGATGAAACTGCAGCCCGAGAACATTTCCATTATAAATGAAACCCTGGTTCGGACAGGCTTCACTCTCTAAAAGTTTCACTGCGCCTGCGGGAATTTCAAATGTATCCCCGTGCCACATGAAAGCGGTAAATGAATTGGATATGCAGTATGGAAGCTCTGAACTTATGCTACTGCTCGGGCTTTTTCTTTCCAGGCTTCTGACTGTGTGCCAGCCGATTTCTTTAAACCTGTTTTTTGTTACTTTTCCACCCAGTACCTCTGCAATCATTTGTGCTCCAAAACAGCTTCCAAGCACTGGTTTTCCTGATTTTATCACTTTTCTTACAAATTCTTTTTCAGGCTTTAGCCAGGGATACTCTTCTTCCTGGTAAACACTCATTGTACCACCCATTATCAGAAGCATGTCAAATTCTTCAGGGTCAGGGAAAAAGGGTTCTTCATAAAGCAGGGTTTTCGTAATTGTATGTCCTTTTTGGATGATCCATGTCCCTATGTTTCCCAGGGTCTCTTTTTTTAGGTGCTGAAGGCAGTGAATTTTCAAAGGTCTTTCTCCTTGAAGAATAAAATGTAGTAGAAACTGTTGTTTAAGTCACGGTTTTTTAGTCATTCTTTTATATTTCTTATCTTTATACTTTATTTTGGAGCCTGTCTAAAGATATTTTATTTCAGGGCTTCATGCGATAAACGTTTTATAATATTAATATTGGTATCCGGCCCTTTCAATAGGTTCATTATGCACGTCCAATAAATTCATTAATATGCTATTGTGTTAAAAGATCACATAAACAGGCAAAAGAAATAACCGTAAAGAGTTTCATTATCAGAAAGCAGGAAACGGGAGTTGATTATCATACCTCACCCAAAGACAGTAGAAGAAATGATTGATTGCGCAGGACCTATTGAGTGTGAGTTGCTTCCCAGGCTTATTCAGGTGACTGAAGCTGCTGCTATTGCTGCAGCTCATCAGATGGGGCGCGGGAACAAGAGTTTTGCCGACCAGGTGGCAGTTGCCTCTATGCGGAGGATGCTGAACAAGCTTGATATGAAGGGCATAATCAAGATCGGAGAAGGAGAAAGGGATGAAGCTCCCATGCTTTACATAGGGGAGCAAGTAGGAACAGGTAAGGGAAATCTTGAAGTTGATATAGCAGTCGATCCCTTAGAAGGAACAAATCTTGCTGCAGACGGCGGTCCCGGTTCGGTTGCAGTCATGGCCATGGCCGAAAGGGATGGAATTTTCCACGGCCCGGATATCTATATGGACAAGATCGTTGTCGGGCCAGATGTTGTACGCTACGAGATGGATCACCCGGATGAAAGGATTGATCTGGATGCGCCTGTCAAACACAACCTCGAGATTGTTGCAAAAGCCCTTGGAAGGGATATTGACGAACTTGTAGTCGTAATTCTTGACCGGCCCAGGCACGCTCAGAAGATAACCGAGATTAGGGAAGCTGGAGCCCGTGTAAGGCTTGTCACTGACGGAGACCTTATGCCAGGAGTTGCAACTGCGGTCCGCGGGTCAGGAATTCATGTGGTTATGGGTGCAGGAGGCTCGGGGGAAGCTGTCCTAACAGCCGCTGCAATTAAGATCCTGGGCGGAAAGATCCTTGCAAGGCTTGTCCTGCCAACAGTTGCAAACGGGAAAACCAAAGACAAGATAAATGAAGAGATTGAGGAAAAGATGCCCAGGCTCGAAAAGATGGGAATTACCCTGAAGAACCTTAACGATGTTCTTGATACTGACAAACTTGTTCCAGGCAAAGACGTTATCTTCTCAGCAACAGCCGTAACTCCTGGCCACTTCCTGCGCGAAGTCCACCTTTTCGGCGGCGGAGATGCCAGGGTACATACTGTTTCCATGGGCGCATCCGGGGCTGTAAGGTTCACAGATAGTATTTACATAAAGGATAAACATGAGACTCCTCTCTACCTGTAAATCCTTTTTTACGTTATTTTTTCCTTTTAACCTTTTTGAAAAACGGGTCAAATGTTGATCAGGTCAAATACGGCTTAAACTTCAAACAAGCTACCTAATTAAAACAAGCTGCAGAATTAAAGCAAGTTGCAGAATTAAAACAAGCTACCTAATTAAAACAAGTTGCAGAATTAAAACAAGCTACTTAATTACGCAAATTCAGAATTAGAGTCAAAATATGAAGGTTTATCTTGAAAGTTTTGGTTGTTCTGCAAGCCAGGCATCAGCCGAAGTCATGAAGGCAAGTGTAAAGAAGCTCGGGCACGAATTGCTTGATCCCGATACTGCCGACCAAGCAGAAGTCTATATCTGCAACTCCTGCACGGTTAAATACACAACAGAGCAAAAGATTCTCTATAAGATCCGTAGCATGGGCGAGAAGAATATAGGGGTGATAGTCTCTGGCTGCATGCCCGAAGTCCAGCTTGAAGATATCCTCCACGCAAATCCCGAAGCCCATATCCTGGGCGTAAACGCTATTTCCTGCCTTGGCGAGCTTCTTACCTCAATCGAGCAGCGGAAAACTCAAGGTCTTCCCGGAGGAGAGCGTCTCGAAATCCGTACCTCTGAATCCCCTGGCGTCTTGAATGTCCCACGCGAGCGCTCCAACCCCAATATTCACATCTGCCAGATTTCTCAGGGCTGCAACTTCGCCTGCTCCTACTGCATTGTAAAACATGCAAGAGGAAAACTCCGCTCTTTCCCTCCAGATGAAATTGTTGAGGATATCCGGACCGCAGTTGCGGAAGGATGCAGGGAAATCTGGCTCACCTCCCAGGATGACAGCCAGTACGGGATGGACACAGGCTTCAAACTCCCCGAACTCCTTCGCCTTATATCTGAAATTCCCGGCGACTTCAAGGTCAGGGTTGGGATGATGAATCCTTTCTCAGTCCTCCCAATTCTCGATGACCTGGTAGAAGCTTTTGATTCCGACAAGATCTTCAAACTCCTCCACCTTCCGATCCAGTCCGCCTCTTACCCTGTACTGAAAAAAATGAATCGCCTGCATAAAATGGATTCATTGGACTCGATTATTACAAAATTCCGTTCTCGTTTTGAAGATCTCTCCCTCTTCACCGACATAATTGTTGGCTTTTGTGATGAAACCGAAGACGATTTCAGGGAAACCGTAGAATGGGTAGAAAAATACCGCCCGGAAAAAGTAAACATTTCTCGTTACTCCCCTCGCCCGCAAACGAAAGCTTTTTCCTTCAGAAATCTCGACTCCCGGATTTCAGTCCAACGTTCCCATGAGCTGCACAAAGTCTGTGAACGGATAAAGCTTGAGTCCAAGCAGGAGATGACCGGCTGGAAAGGCAGAGCTTTTGTCTCGAAATACACGGAAATGGGCGACGTCCTCACCCGCACGGACTCTTACCGCCCAGTCGTCATAAGCGGCTCAAATCTCAAGCCCGGCCAGTATACCAATGTGGAAATCGTTGTTGCAAAACCTGGTTATTTCCTTGGGAAACTTATCAGCTAAGTGTGAAGTCTTTCACTCTACCTTTTTTCAACTATATATTTTATTATTGTATGTTTCAGTATCTGGAATTCAGAATTAGGTCGTGTCCGCAAGTTACTGAAAACCGCTAGCAAAAGGATCTCCATACATTTTTCTCAAATGCATCGGTAGTACTCGTTTTTTCAGAATTGATCAACAACTAACGGACACGACCTATTTTTGAAACCGAAATAATTCTTGGCAGATAAACACATTAGAATAATTAACTAAGTTGTGTACATTATGGTTAAAAAATAAAGTGAAAATATGTTAGTAACGAGTGCAACACAATACTTTCGTGTTAAATAATATATTGACTAAGTATAGAATTTCTGCTTATTTTATTTATAAAGTTGCGTCTCTAACTTCTTAAATAGATCGTAAAAACAACAACCTAGAACCGATATATTGATATTTAAGGGATGACTATTTAATTTGGGGAAATTTGGCTGCACTTAATTTTTCAGTTTACAGGGTTCACCATACACCTTAAGAGATGATTACATTTATTATCCAAAAGGATAAAGAATCCTCTAAAAAATTGGTCATTCGCTTAGAATTGAATGTGGCGGCACCAACGGTTTACCAACGGTTTACCAACGGTTTAGTTGAGGGGAGTTGGAATGGATACTATAAAAAAGTTAGATCCGCATACTTATACGGCCTGCATACAAAGGTCAGGGGAATCGGAAGGCATCATACCTATGGGTTTGGTGCATGACCATTTTCAGAATTATTTAATACTACTCAAAAAGCGAAAGCTAAAAATTATGCATACTGCAAATTTAGATGGCTATTCTGGGAGTATCTCGGAGGTATCTGCCCTGAACGCTCTCAAGGATTGTAAGTTCTTGATATGAATAAAAACTAGAAATAACCTCACTTTAAATCCGCAAGGTTCGGGAGAGACTGACGACTTTCAAAAGGCAGAGTCACTAGAAAACGCTTTTCAAAAAGAAGCAGGTACGAGTATGGAAGTTATCTCAGCATCTAAATTAAAGGAAATTCTGGAAGCTGAAAACTCACTCCTTATTCTGGATGTGAGGGACGAAAAGGAGCTTTCGGGAAAACTCGGGCGTCTCGAAAACTCGATAAACATTCCTGTTGGAAGCCTTAAGGACAGGATATCAGAGCTTGAGACTATGAGAGATAGAGAAATCGTAACCGTATGTCGTTCAGGAGTCAGAGCAACGACAGCTGCTAAGGTCCTGGCCAGGGAAGGTTTTGAGAATGTTAAAATCCTAACAGGTGGGATGCTTGCCTGGCGAGAAATAGAAGCCTGAAAGAAAGCGAGGGATTTTATTGGGAAAAGAACAGAGAAAACCTAACCGCCTGATCAACGAAAAGAGTCCATATCTCCTGCAGCATGCCTATAATCCTGTAGACTGGTATCCCTGGGGAGAAGAGGCTTTTGAAAAAGCCAGAAAAGAAAATAAACCTATTTTTCTCTCAATTGGTTACTCCACCTGCCACTGGTGTCATGTGATGGCACATGAATCTTTTGAGGACGAAGAAGTAGCAGGACTTATGAACAGGATTTTCGTTTGCATAAAAGTAGATCGAGAGGAGCGACCGGATATTGACAACATTTACATGACAGTATGCCAGATTATCCTTGGAAGAGGCGGCTGGCCACTTAACATTATAGTGACTCCGAATAAAAAACCTTTTTTTGCAGGAACCTATATCCCAAAGAAATCTCGTTTCAGCCAGACAGGGATGCTCGAACTCGTACCCCGAATAGAGGAGATCTGGAACAAGCAGCATGAAGAAGTACTTGATTCGGCTGAAAAAATCACGTTAACTATCCAGAATATGGTCTCAGAGTCTGCAGGAGAGGGAATAGGGGAATCAATCTTGGAGGAAGCTTACGACGAGCTACTGAACTCGTTTGACAGTGAATACGGGGGCTTTGAGAGAGCACCTAAATTTCCTACTCCACACAAAGTTTTCTTTTTGCTCCGTTACTGGAAACGCAGTGGAAACCCTGAAGCCCTCCATATGGTAGAATATACCCTGGAGAATATGTATAGAGGGGGAATCCATGACCACCTGGGCTCTGGTTTCCACCGTTATTCGACAGACAGTATGTGGATTGTCCCTCATTTTGAAAAAATGTTATACGACCAGGCTCTTATTGCGGCTGCATATACAGAAGCTTATCAGGTTACCGGGAAAGAGCTGTACAAAGAAACGGCAGAGGGAATTCTTGATTATGTGCTAAGAGACCTGACTTCTCATGAAGGTGGTTTTTACTGTGGGGAAGATGCAGATGTAGATGGAGAGGAAGGAACTTATTACCTATGGACCTTAGAAGAGGTCAGGAGTGTTCTTGGCCCTGAGGAAACCGAACTGATCAGAAAAGTGTTCAATTTGAAGGAGGGAGGTAACTTTCAAGAAGAAATCAGAGGTAAACAGACTGGAACTAACCTCCTTTATATTACACAGTCCTTGGGAGCCCTTGCTGCCGAGCTTAAAGTTCCCACTGAAGAAATCGCGAGCCGAGTAAAATTAGCAAAAGAGAAGCTCCTTGAAGCCCGAAATAAACGTAATAGGCCTGCAAGAGACGACAAGGTTCTTACCGACTGGAATGGGCTAATGATTGCAGCTCTTGCAAAAGGGTTTCAAACTTTTGGCGAGGAAAAATATTTGAAGGCTGCCGAAAAAGCCGCTGATTTTATTCTCAAAACCCTTTACAGTCCTGGGAAACGGTTGCTCCACCGCTATAGAGACGGAGTAGCAGGTATTTCTGGAACTACCGATGATTATGCTTTCCTAATTCACGGCCTTCTTGAACTTTATGAGGCGGGATTTGAATTACGCTATCTTAAAGCAGCCCTTTGTCTTAACAGGGAACTTCTTGAGCATTTCTGGGACCCTGTGCACGGGGGACTTTTCTTTACTGCCGATGACAGCGAGTCACTTATCTTCAGAAAAAAAGAATTTACGGACGCAGCTATACCATCCGGGAATTCCATAGAAATGCTGAATCTTCTTCGCCTTTCCAGAATCACTGCAAATCCTGAACTCGAAGATACAGCTGAGGGGCTGGAAAGAGCGTTTTCAAAATTGATCCAAAAAATACCATCAGGGTATACCCAATTCCTGTCAGCCCTTGACTTCGGGCTAGGTCCAGCATATGAAGTGGTAATTGCCGGGAAGCATGGTGCTCCGGATACAGAACACATGCTTGAAGAACTCTGGACCTATTTCATTCCTAATAAGGTGCTGGTTTTCAGACCCGAAGGAAAAGATCCTGAAATTACAAATCTGGCAACATATACGAAAATGCAGGTGCCAATAGAGGGAAAAGCTACCGCGTACGTGTGTCAAAACTATGAATGCCAGCTTCCGACCACTGAAATCAATGAGATGTTGAAACTATTGAATGTATGATTCCAGCTGAGACTGAAGGCAGTCATCATAAGGTAAAATATATTAAAAATTAGAATGAGGGATGGAAAATGAAAGAGTATACACTTGAAGAACTTGCAGACTACAACGGTAAAAGCGGAAAGATTTATATTGCCTATCAAGGCCAGATTTATGATGTCTCTGATAGTTCTCTATGGGAAGGGGGCACCCACCAGGGACTTCATGATTCCGGAAAGGATCTTACTGAAGCCATGGATGATGCACCACATGGGCCTGAAATCTTTAAAGATTATCCTGTTGTCGGAACTTTGAAGGAATAAATTGGCTATGTAAAGCTGACTATAGTGTCTTGGAAGGAAAGAGCAGGAAATAGTAAATTCTCGGAGCTGTGAGTATGAGAGATGAAGTTGCATCCGTTATTCCTCACAAAATTGAAGAAAAAGCAGATGAGTATCCCGTAGAAAGCATAGGGATTGAGAAAGATAAATTGCTTGAACAGCTAAGACAATTCTTTGAGTCCCAGCCCCTTGCTGTCCTGGCCACCCAAAATGGAATTGCTCCTTATGTTAACCTCGTAGCTTTTGCCTCGAACGAGCAGCTTACGTATATTCTTTTTTCAACTACGAAAGCCACCAGAAAGTACTCAAACCTGCAGGCAAACCCTTCAGTCTCCCTGTTGATTGACAACAGGAAAAACAAAATAGAAGACTTTCGGGATGCAATGGCCGTAACAGCTCTCGGCAGGGCAGAGCCTCTTGAGGATTTCGAGCGCAGAATAATGGAGAAAATATACTTGATGAAGCATCCGTACCTTCTGGACTTTCTGCATTCTCCTACAACGGTTCTTCTGAAAATTCTGGTAGATAAATACATTGTAGTGACCCGTTTCCAGCATGTTGTTGAAGTTTCGGTCTGACTTTTCCACAGTCTGAAATTTTTAATTCCAGTCTGACATTTTTATTAAAAGGGGGTGGATTACGGGAAAGTGGCTTATACCCATCGAAGAAATCCGGGAGAATGCCGGAAAAATGTGCGGAGGAAAAGCGTCTGTCCTTGGCACCATGCACAGAAATGGTCTGGCTGTTCCCGCAGGAGTTTGTATTTGCACTGCAGCTTACGACATGTATCTAGACAGTACCGGACTTCGGGGTAGAATCCTCCTTGAACTTAGCCGCAAGCCCTTTGAGGAGATGCGCTGGGAAGAAATGTGGGATCTCTCTGAAAAAATCAAGCACTTTTTTACCCTAACTCCGGTCCCCTGGGAAATGGAAAGGGAACTTGAAGAAGAGATTTCCAGGTATTTCGGCAAAAAAGCAGTAGCTGTAAGATCTTCTGCCCCTGGAGAAGATACTGCAAAGACCTCTTTTGCAGGCGTGCACGCTTCATATGTAAACATTCGTGGAGTCCGGGATATCCTCCATCATCTCCGCCTTGTCTGGGCTTCCCTCTGGTCAGATACGGCTCTCTTATACCGAAAAGAAATGGGGCTGGACGTTTCCTCCAGCTCAATGGCAGTACTTGTCCAGGAAATAGTCGAGGGGAAAGTTTCCGGAGTTGCCTTCGGAAAAAATCCGGATAATGGATCCGAATCCATTATTGAAGCCGTTCACGGGCTTAACAGCGGGCTCGTTGATGGTACGGTGGAACCTGATCGCTGGACCCTTTCCCGGCAGACAGGCGACATCAAAAATCATATCCCGGCTGAAAGGGAAAAGGCGGTTTTTGCTTCAGAAGGAGGTACAGAACTCAAAAGCATACCTGAATATCTTCAAAAAAGGCCGCCTCTTACCTCTGAGGAAGTCCTGGAAGTTTTCGAGCTGGCCAGGAAAATCGAAAGCCTGCTTGGAACGCCACAGGATGTGGAATGGACGTTCAGGGGAACAACCCTCTATCTCCTTCAGGCAAGACCGATAACCACTCTGGTGGGGGAGGACAGGGATGAGCAAAGGCGCTGGTACCTGAACCTCAAACTCAGTTTCGAAAACCTCAAAGAACTCCGGAAAGCCATAGAAGATAAATACATCCCGGAATTGAATGCAGAAGCCCGGGAACTGGGAAAAGAAAAACTTCCAGGACTTTCCGACCCTGCCCTTGCGGAAGAAATTGAAAAAAGGGCTGAAATCTACCAGAAGTGGTACAGTATTTACTGGGACGAGTTCATACCTTTTGCCCACGGTGCCCGACTTTTCGGGAAAGTCTACAACGAAACCGTAAATCCGGAGGATCCCTTTGAATTTGCAGACCTCCTTTCCGGAACCGAAATGCTCAGCCTTGAGCGGAACCGGAAACTCGAGGAAATGGCTGATGAACTCCGGAAAAACCCCAGGCTTCTGAAGGCTCTCAAGGAACTGGATGAGGAAGCTGAAAATATTCCGGAAAAAGAAAGTGAATTTAAAACTAAAATCGAACCTGAAACTGAACCTGTAATTAAAACTGAAGTTGAATCGGAGAGAGAAACTGAAAATGAGCTTAAAAAAGAACTGGATTTCCTCATATCCAGATACGGAGGGAGCTATTCCGGGAGCCCGGAAGCGAAAAGAGGTCTTTACAGGTTGCTCATTGAAATGTCTTCCCGTCCCAGGCCTTCAGTAAAGAGAGACGTCAGTCGAATAGTGCACCTGAAAGAGAAATTCTTCTCCCATTTCAGTGAAAAAAATAAGCAGTTTGCAGCAGAACTGCTTGATCTTGGCCGGGCAAGCTACCGCCTCAGGGACGATGACAATATCTACCTTGGGAAAATCGAAGCAGAGCTCAAAAGAGCGTTTCTTGAAGGTATGAGACGTCTAATGGAAAGGGATAGGGGAAAAGCCGGACTTATGGAAATTGAGACATTTTATGCCCCAGAATCCAGAGTAGAATTGATAAAAACTCTCCGTGATCCTGCCTATAATCCGGAATGGAAAAAACTTCCTGAAAAACAGGAAATTTTTCGGGAAAAAGTCAAACCCAGGCAGCTTTTGGGCAACCCCTCGGGGAGAGGAGTATCCGAGGGATATGCCAGGGTAATCTTAAAAGAAGGTGACCTCTTTAAAGTAAAAGCAGGTGAAGTTCTTGTCTGTGATGCCGTAGACCCTAACATGACTTTTGTCGTTCCCCTCTGCTCGGCAATTATTGAACGGAGGGGAGGGATGCTGATCCATGGGGCAATCATTGCAAGAGAGTACGGAATTCCCTGCATTACAGGAGTTCCGGATGCGACACAACTCATAAAAAACGGAGATTATCTGACAGTCGACGGCTTCCTGGGAATTGTAACTGTACTGAAGAGGCGAGAATGAATAAGGGAATTAATTAGATTCAAGTTCTTCAGGGCTATCAGCAGCAAGCGATCCTGGCGAGCTGGCATTAAGTATAACTGCGATAAATCCTATTTCCCTCTCATGCTCATAGGACTTACAGGCACCCCTTGTACTGGAAAAACCTCTGTAAGCAGACTCCTGGAAAAAAGACGGGGATGGAAAGTAATCTATCTTAATGAACTGATTAAAGATGAACACCTCTACACTGAGGTCGATGAAAAGAGGGATGCAGTCATCGCAGATATGGAGCTTGTCCGGAAACGTCTCGCGGAAATTACTGATGGAAGGGAAAACGAGGTAATAATTCTTGAAAGTCACCTTGCCCATCATATCTCAGACGTTGTTATTGTACTCAGGACATATCCGCCGGAGTTGGAGACGAGGCTGAAAACACGCGGCTATTCGGAAGAGAAAATAAAAGAGAATATTGAGGCCGAAGCTCTCGATGTGATCCTTGTTGAAGCTTTTGAATGGTGCAAAAAAGTTTTTGAAATAAATACAACAGGAAAGAGTATTGATGAAGTAGGACAAGATATTGAAACAATCATAGACAATATTTTGAACGGAAATGAAGAAGAATTGTCAGAATATAAACCTGGATCCATTGATTGGATTGACCTGGTTCCGTAATTTGTGGAGTTAAAAGGATTAAGGGAATTGGGGAATAGACCCCACGGAAGATTAACACTTCCTTTCCCTTTAATTGCATGGTTATAACATTTATCTAAATTTATAAGTTATTGTAACCTTTGCCGTGGTGTATCTTCCAGATTTGTCTGCTACTTTGTATGTAAAACTGTCGCGTATAGTACCAGTTTTATAAGAGGAAGCTGGCTTGTAGCTGAAAGAACCGTTACTCTTCATAGACACTTTTCCGCCCTTTGTGGTCTTCGAAATACTCACAACTTTAAGGCCGGTCCCTTTGTCATTAGACAGCACATTACCACTGCTCTTATAAGGACTGAAATTGAAAGTATCGGCTTTTGCAACTGGTTTGGATACACTGCATGAACTACCACTGCATGTTTTAGATGCGCTGCATGAACTACCACTGCAGGCTGCTGCTCCTGTCATTGACATGACGAAGAGGGCTAACATAAAGACGCTTAGAGTCTTAAACATAGTTTTTTTCTGCATTATTCATTCCTCCATAGTATCCACTCAACCATAAATTTCTAAAGAAATTGGACCTCACAACGATTAGATCTTAGATCCGATTCTCATTGGTAGTGAAAATATACTTCTCCGGATTAAACTCCCGATTTAACAGAGAGATATTTTCAATGATTGAGTGATTTTGATTTGTTTTTATAATTTTTAGTTTTCGTATTTAGTTCATGATTAAAATATTTACTTGCACCTGTAATTAATTATAACCTTTGCAGTGGTGTATTTTCCGCAATTGTTTTTTACTTTGTATGTAAAGCTTTCTTTTATATTATTCTTGGAACATGAGGCTGGCTTGTAGGAGAAAGAGCCGTTACTCTTCATAGTTACTTTGCCGCCATTTGAGCACTTTGAAACACTGACAACTTTGAGTCCACTTCCCTTGTCGTTCTTCAGTACATTACCAGATTTCAGAGACGGGTGGAAATTGAATGTATCAGTGTTTGCTTTACATAGTGTACATGTTGCTGCTGCCCCTGTCATTGACATGACGAAGAGGGCTAACGTAAAGACGCTTAGAGTCTTAAACATAGTTTTTTTCTGCATTATTCATTCCTCCATAGTATCCACTCAACCATAAATTCTAAAGAAATTGGATCTCACAACGATATTGAGCTTAGATACGATTCTCATTGGCAGTGAAAATACTTCTCCGGATTAAACCCCCCGATTTAACAGAGAGAGATTTTCAATGATTGAGCGATTTTTTGATTTATTTTTAATAATTTTAAGTTTTTATATTTAGTTCATGGTTACAGTATTTATCTGCATCTGTAAATTATCGTAACCTTTGCAGTACTGTACTTTCCGCAATTGTTTTTTACTTTGTATGTAAAGCTTTCTTTTATATTAGTCTTGGAACATGAGACTGGCTTGTAGGAGAAAGAGCCGTTACTCTTCATAGTTACTTTGCCGCCATTTGAGCACTTTGAAATACTGGCAATTTTGAGTCCGCTTCCTTTGTCATTCTTCAGTACATTACCAGATTTCAGAGACGGGTTGAAATTGAATGTATCAGTGTTTGCTTTACACAGTGTACATGTTGCTGCTGCCCCTGTCATTGACATGACGAAGAGGGCTAACGTAAAGACACTTAGAGTCTTAAACATAGTTTTTTTCTGCATTATTATTCCTCCATAGTATCCACTCAATCTTACATTTTCCAAAGATACTGAATATTAAATTCAATTTCCAAAGATACTGAATATTAAATTCAATTTCCAAAGATACTGAATATTAAATTCAATTTCCAAAGGTACTGAATATTAAATTCAATTTCCAAAGATATTGGATATTAAATCCAAATCTCACTGGCAACGAAAATATACTCTTCCACTTAAACCCCCCGATTTAAAAGGGAGATATATTTTCATACGATTGAGTGAGTTTTATGCGTTTTCTTCAACAAACAGTTCAAACTTAAGAAGTCTGTCCTGCGATTTTATGTACTCTTCACTTTTTTGAAAAATGGACATTAATCAATGCATTTCCATTTGATATACATTGCAGTAATTAACCTGAGATATCATACTAAGGTTAAAAGTTGGAATGTTTATCATAAAACACAAAGAAATTACCCCCATCTCTCAATTAAAAAGTTGTAACAGTACATCAAATACAAATAGAACCTTCTTTTATAAAAGATTTTCTCTTAAACATATATCAAATTGTTCACTTCCCCTACTGATCAAATATTTTTTAAAATGTATTCTCTTAACTCTACTAGTAATAAACAGTTGCATTAGACTTTTAAAGGTCCGAAAATTGTTATTAAGCTTACCAAAACCACTCTCATTCTAATCATTAAGAATTCTCAGGACAACTCCTAACATTAAAATCTCGATCGATTATTCAAAATAGTAGGCTCAATGAAACAAATTTTGAGTTTCAGGATAAGCTCATAATTTAAAGGTAGCTCCAGACTATGTAATAATTGTAATAAATTCTTGAATTAACAATTCTCATTGAAATATGTATTATTTTTGTCAGATGTGCATTCGATGTTCTTGCCTAAATTCTTTGCTAAGTTGACTAGCTATAGATCAAAATTTGAGAAAGTTGATAATATGTTCTGAATTTAATGAGACATTGAATAGATCAAAAGTTGAAACGATCTTTTGGATTGATACTTAAAAATCGAGGGAAAAGCAATAGTAAAATTATATCTGAATTTCGTGATCACGCTGAAACGGCAACGTTTCGTAAGTTCAAGTATATTATTCTACACATTTTACAATACATAACTCCTATATACTTAAGCAGATTTAAACAGTACAGCTTAATCTAATGATAGGTGTAGTTCTGCTTTTCATAGCTCGTTGAACTCTTCAGGATACTCCACCATTCCACTGGCACCTTCAAGAGCTCCCTCCTTTAACTCCAGTGCCATGAATGCTTCAGCCGGAGCGCCGAAAGGATCTTTTATACCCCAGGTATCAGCCTCTTTGAACCCGAACTTCGGATAATACTCAGGATGTCCCAGGACTATCACAGAATCATATCGGAATTGCTGCAAGTTTTAAGTCCCTCTCTTATAAGTTCGCTTCCAATGCCCTGCTTTGGAATTCGGGCCTGACAGGCATCGGGGCAAGAGAAATAGTTTCCTTTTCTTTTCCTGCCGCCGATTTGATAATTATTGGGAAAAGAAGATATGTCCAACGATTTTTCCATCAGCTTCAGCCACAATCGAAAGTTCCGGGACAAATTTCGAGCTTTTTCTGAGGTTTTCAACAAGTTTTCCTTCACCTGGCTGCCCGAAGGCAATGTAGTTTACTGCGGTTATTGCCGGATAGTCAGCAGTAGTTTCGGGGCGGATTTTAAGAGTCATTGAGTTTGATTACGTCTCTTGAACTTATTTATTATCGGTTAGATTAATAACGTCTCCCAAAAAAAGATATGTATAATATTACACATCTTTTTGTGTTTTCTGCAGACCTTTCATTGTGGGAACCTGCCCAACTTCATATACGTTTGCACTTTGAGCATCTCAAAGAATGCTTTTCATTTTTCATTCTCTCTTTCAGGTTCTAAATTTTTTTGTTCAGCAGGATTTTCCAGTATAATTTATATGTTTGATCTGATCTATTAAAGAAAGTTTAAGGAAAATCATTTCTAGTGTTAAATTCTTAATTGAGCCCTTCCCCAATAAAAAATGCAAAACGGAGCCCCCAATAATGATCCCCTTTTTAAGTGCAGTAAAAATAGCACTCGGAAGCATTAGAAGTGCAAAACTTCGTTCGACCCTTACAGTGCTTGGAATCGTTATCGGAGTTGCGGCCGTGATTGCAAACGTGTCCCTCGGGGCAAGTTTCAACCAGCACTTTACGAATGAGGTAAACAATCTAGGGTCGAATTTCATTTATATTCAAGGGATGCAGCAAAAGCTTTTTTACGACAACGAAATGAAAATCGTTGAAAATACACCAGGGGTGTCCGGGGTTTCGCCTTTGAAAGCGCAGACTGCGGAAGTTACGTACATGTCTCAGACCAAGAATATTATGGTAAGTGGGGTCGGGGGAGATTACGATAAAGTGGCAAATTCCAAGCTCCAGAAGGGGACCTTCATTAATGACAATGATGGGTATGTAGCAGTTATCGGGTATAAGGTTGCAAACGAGAAATTCGACCGGAACATTTCGGTCCGAAACTCCATAAATATAACTTTCAAGGTTGGGGAAAACGAGAAGGTCACAAAGACCTTTAAAGTTAAAGCAATTATCAAAAATCCGGAAAATACCGTCGTCCAGGCTTATGACGATAACGTGGCTGTCCTGATCCCTATAGATGTCATGAATGAAGTCCTTGGTGAAAAAGACTATGGCGGGGTTTTTGCAATGGCTGAGGACTCAACAAAAATTCAAGAGACCTCGGATGAAGTGGACAAACGCCTCGCCCGAAACTTCGGGATTTCCGAAAGAGACTTTGAAGATAAAGATTCAAGGCCTTACATGCTCATCAATCAGGCTCAGATTTTGAAGCAAACTGGCATGATGGCAGCAGCTCTCAGTTCTTTCCTGACAACAGTTGCCCTGATCTCTCTCCTGGTTGGTTCAATAGGGATAATGAATATTATGCTCGTAAGTGTGACCGAAAGGACAAGGGAGATTGGGGTGCTCAAGTCCCTGGGTTTTACAGGTTTTGATATTCTGTTCCTTTTCATGATAGAATCAATCCTGCTGGGTGTCTTCGGGGGCGTTCTTGGAAGCACAGTAGGAATTGCAGGAGCATACAGTGTTGAAACCCTCCTTAAACTTCCTGTTGTATTCCCTTTAGGCTTGATAGCAGTCGGATTCTTCGTCGCTGTCGTGGTGGGTTTCATATCTGGAGTTTATCCGGCAAGGAAAGCTGCAAAAATGAAGCCTGTAGACTCATTGAGGCACGAATAAACTTTTAAGAAAAGATTTCCGGAGAAAAAGCGCAATCTGGCCTTTATTGGCCATTTTTTTCTGTCCAACTATCTCTCTTCCTGTTTTATCACGATTTATTAAAAAAGAGCTTGAATAATGTAAGGCAAAGAATAAACGTTCCTATGCCCATCAGGACAAGATTCTTACCTCTTTCAAAGGGGTCTTTTCTGCCTTTGACTGCTCCATATACTAGCTGTCCCAGCCCTAGTCCTGAGGGAAATATCAGAGGTCACATGTAGATCAAGTCTTCCCAATTTCCTGTTTCGTACTGATAAATAAGAATAAGACCGAGCATGTTAAAAGTCCATCCCGAAAAAGCGATCCATTCTCCTATACTCTCTTCTGTTCAAGGGAAGTGGCAAAAAGAAACATTCCTAATACTATTAAGATAGAATCGTAGGTTAACTTCCCAAACGTTATTTGTCTATAAATAACAACTGTAAATACCGCTGTAAGAATTGTTAAAATAAGAGCGGCCATTATTATGCTATGGTCTTTTCCTTTCGGGTCTTCCTCCATGGCCCCCCTTAAATAACCAGTTTTATTCGTGGAATATTATCTATGCATGATATTATATATTCCCCTTTTATAATTATGTAGGCATCAGTACTCCTATCACTACCATTTTCGAGGAAATAAGTGGTTAGCCGTCTAAGAAACAATAATATTTCCGGAATGACTAATTCATATGCATAAAGGGGGATTGCGATTGGCACAAAATAAAATTGAAAAATCCGACGAAGAATGGAAGAAAGTCCTCACTCCTGAGCAATATAATGTCCTGAGGCAGAAAGGCACAGAAAGACCTTTTTCCGGCAATCTGTATTATAACAAGGAAAAAGGGATCTATACATGTGCTGCCTGCGGGCAGGAGCTTTTTTCTTCCGATACCAAATTTGAGTCCGGGACTGGCTGGCCAAGTTTCTATGACGTAATTTCCAGTGATAAGGTCCGGCTTCAGGAGGACAAGAGCTATTTCATGCACAGGACCGAGATAGTCTGTTCTCGTTGTGGAAGCCACCTGGGGCATGTCTTTGAAGATGGGCCCGCACAAACTGGAAAACGTTACTGCATCAACTCTGTTTCTCTTGATTTCAAGAAAGAAGGTGAACAGGGTAAGGAGAGTGAAGTAGGAAAGACAGAAAAGTGAAAGCTTGCAGGCATACGCTGAGTATTCTGAATTTTCTAAATTTTATGGGTTGGAAAGGAGACCCAGATTAATCTGAACCTCACGAAAAGACAGGTTGAGATAAGTGAGTTTTTGATTTTTTTGATCTCTTACCTTCTGCTTTTCCATCTGTTATTCGGCGTTCGAGGATCCAAATTCTCGATTTACACCCCAGGCACTCTCATCTTCGCCTTTCTTGGGTACTGGCTGGGAGCTTATCTGTATGATAAGTACCATAGATAAAATAAGAAATATCAGGAATTTCGCTCATAACTGAAGTTTTCCTATACAGAGATTTTAACAAACTTCGATTTTCATAATATTTATTATAGATTATAACAATCTATTAAATAGATGTTAAAAGCGATCATTTTCGATTCTGATGGGGTTCTTGTAGACTCCATGTATTTTCAGGCAGATGCCTGGGCTAAAGCCTTCGAGGAAGTTGGTATTACCATCACCAGGGAAGAGATTTACGAGCTTGAAGGCTCAAATGATAATAGACTAATTAAAGCGATTTTTGAAAGGGCTGGAAAAAAGCCTGAGCCCTGGAACTTCGAGCAATTGCCTGAAAGGAAACGCGAAGTTCTTGATTTTGATCAGATAAAGCCTTATGAAGGCATTCCAAACTGTCTCAAGGAATTAAAGCAGCATTTCAAGCTTGCAATGGTTTCCGGGTCAAATCGCAATACGGTCGAAACAATTGTCGATAAGTTTTTTTCCGGCTGCTTTGAGTTTTTCATTACAGGGAGCGACCTGGAACGTGGAAAACCTGACCCTGATCCTTACCTCAAAGCGCTTGAGAAACTTGACCTGACTAAGAACGAATGCATCGTAGTTGAGAATGCACCTCTGGGTATAACTGCCGCCAAAAGAGCCGGACTTTATTGTGTTGCCGTTGCAAGCATGCTTGAGCCAGAGAAGGTACGACATGCGGATCTTGTGCTCGAAGACCATGCTGCTCTTCTTGAATATCTGAAGAGCCTCATATCTCAGTGAACTTCTAAGTTTTCCTCGTCATCTTCCATACTTAGTCCTAATAACCTGCAGGAGCAATGAAGAGCTTTTTCAGGAAGCTTTTTCACTAAGTTCTTTTTCAAGTATTTTTCTGACAGCATTAGGCCCATCCAACTCTCTGGCAAGCTTACGCAGCCTCTCAGTTTTATTCCTGTATTTTTTCTCTTCCAGAACCTCTCGGATACATTCCAGAATGACCGGAGGAGGGGTAGAATAACTGAGCATCCTTCCATAACCTTCCTCCTCGATAACTGCAGCATTGTTCTCCTGCTCGCTGTGTCCTTTGTCAGGGAAAGAAAGGATAGGAATCCCAAAGCTCAGGGCTTCCATTATGGTACTGTGCCCTCCCGGCACTATCACTGCATCTGAACTTTTGAGGTAGGGATAGGTGTCTTTTATAAACTTAAGAAGCTGCACATTTTCTGGCAGGTCCGTTATTTTTGAAGGATCAAAGGAAGGGCCTGAAATGAGGGTATAATAAATGGAAGTATCGAGCTTTGCGGTATCGAGCACTTTTCTGAAAATCGGCTCCCTGTATCCGAAGCCTCCTACAAGGGAAACAATATGTGGTTTCTGGAGAGGAATTTCTTCTACTTCTTCATATTTCTCTTTTACAAGGGGACCACTGTAAAACAGCTTTTCCTCGATTTTCGGGGTAAAACTCAGGTTTTTCTTGCAAACCGTATAGGGAAGTGGGTAGTCAGGAATAATTATTTTGTCTACTTTTTCAAAAATCTGGTTGTAAAATCCTTTTGTTATCTTCCCGAGAATCCTGAGAGGCACTCCTCTGTTTTTAAAAAAATCTTCCATATTTGACTGGTTTATAATAAGGTATACAGGAATTCTAAGAGTAAAAGCAGAAAGGGCCCCCAGATAATAGCTGTCTGAGATCACGACATCAGGATCTCTATCTTGGATAAGTTTCAGGAGCTTCGGGCCGCCTAGAATGTCGGCATTTTTAAGAGTCGCCTCAATTGACCCGGTAAAATCCAGAGTTCCAGCCTTTCCAACGAGCTTTATTTCCGAGGGGATCTCGTTCGCCTCATATCCCGTTTTTTCGACCATCTCTTTTGAGTAACCATAAGCTCCAAAGTGAACTTCGTGCCCGGCAGTCAAAAACTCTTTTCCCAGTGCAAGGCATCGGCTTGTGTGTCCTAGACCTTCTCCGCATATCAAAATTAAAATTTTCATTTTTAGCCTTCCCTTTTAAGGATGCATTTATTTCTCTTTTTTCCCCTTAATTTTCAGTTATTTTATTCCATATTCCGGGCTTTTTCGATCTCAAATACTAAAGTCTATTGCTGTTCTCAGGTCTTTATGTACTATCTTCTCTTTCTCTTAATAAAAATAAAGATTTGCTCTCTAAAGCATCATAAGTATAAAATATGTAATGGAAAAATAAGGACATGCAGCGAAAGCATTACCCTGAAAGTATAGATAATTTTAGGGTCCTTCAAAATAAGGGTGTGAAATGAGGGTTCAGAATGCTTATTTTAAGTTACTTCTCTAAAATTCACTTTTGAAGAAAATAATCCATATTAAACTTTAAAAATAATATCTGGGTTGAATAAAAGCTTTATTTTTTGCATCCTGTTTTTTGTAATTATGGCTCTAATCCGGAAAATCTTCTTATCGATTATTCTCTAATTCTTCAGGTCAAAAAGGACAGAAAAAAGCAAGAGAATGTATTTATCGGCAACCGTTTACTCCTACAATTATGTAATTATTCCATGAATATGACAAAATTAATGTACAACATAGTCAAGCAAACGTTGTAAAAAAATAAGGAGTTTCAAGTTGAACATTATGTGGAACTTAATGAATAAAAAGCAGTGGACTCAGGGCTAAATTATTAAAGAGAAGTAACATGGGATAGTTGGATGATTCTTAACTGATGGCACTTTTTACCGGTCTGTTCGTATATTTATGTTCCAACTAATGGCTCATTTTTTGGTCTGTTCTCGTGTTTCTGGTCCCATGCTACTACCAGCCGTTTATACTCATTTATTGTATATATGTTTTTTCTTTTTCTATTTACTATCTTTTTTATGTATTGTTATCGTGTTTTTAATCTATACTTTTGTACTATGAATTTCTATTTTCTCTATCCCGATTAACAGAGTATTTACGGTATGAGTGGATGTTTTCTATTGAAGGGTACTGCGTATTTCCATGTTTTCATAGGAAACCTTTATGAGAAATACTTTTTACGGAAAACACAATATTTCGATCTCTATTTTATTATCGGATCGTCTATGTTTTTCATCTTCCTTTTCTACAAAATATATATTTTTTGATAAAAAAATCTATTTTAGTGACAAATCTATTTGAGAGGATTGGCAACAATCAGAAAAAACACAAAAAAATGACTAAGAAAAACGACTAAAGAAACACGACTAAAGAAACACGACTAAAGAAACACGACTAAAGAAACACGACTAAAGAAACATGATTTAAGAAAAACGGAGTAAACAAAAAAGAAAAAAGGAGAGTTCGGCTTAGAGGCCGTAGTTCTCCGGAAGGAATACTTTAACTTCACTCTTGTATTTTGTGACGCAGTCGTCCATGAACTTGTCCATGTCGTCTGGAAGAGCATCGAGGGATGCCTTTGCGTCTGCGAGGGCTTTGGTTTCAAATCTGGAGAGTGAGAGCTTTCCAGCTGCACCTTCGCTTACGATGTTACAGCATTCTACTGCAGCATTCTTTGCCCTGAGGTAGATGTTGTCTCCGTCCTTAACAATTGCCTGGCCGACCTTGTATGCGTTGTCGTATGCAAGCACGTAGGACTGAGGGTCTCTGTACCTGTCGGAGAGCATTAGAAGGTCCCTGAGAATCTTGTCGTTCTTGGTTTCAAGAGCGGTGTTCATGAGGGCGCAGTCGTATGCAAGGGTTTCGGACCAGCACTGAACAGTTGTGCCGCCGAATTCACCGTGGTACTCAACAGACTCGTTGGACCAGCAGTCACAGCACTGCATAATGAGGTTACCCATTACGTCAGAGTGGGCGCAGGTTGAAGTCTTACCTTCCTGGGTCATCGGCATGCCTGTGATGGCTTTGATGATGACGTTTTCATATCCACAGTCTTTACCAGGGCCAACAGCACCGGCTTCGTATGCAACGAGGGACCTTGGGGCGGAAATTGCCCTTGCGAGGATTGCGAGGGTGTGGGCGAGGTTCTTGTCGAGCAGGCCGCCTGCAATGAACATTGCAGTGTTTGCCTGGGCACAGTCTGTGTCTCCAGCTGCAACAGTTCCGGTCTTCTTTGCAATTGCTGCAATGTCGGTCCAGATCATTTCCATGTCAATGGAGCCGAGGCAGCCGATTGCGTAGAGCATACCACCGATGTCGTTCCTGAGAACTGAATAGTCGAAAACTTCCTTGCCACCCATGCTCTCTACTGAAAGCAAGTCAGCACCGGCTTTGGCGCATTCTTCAAAGGCTTCGAGGAAGACAGAGTATTTGTCGCCTCTGAGCTGGAGGAAGTCGCGGTCTTCACGGATGTCACCAATGGTGTGGCGGAGTGCGCACTTTATGCCGTATTCGTCATGGTATTCTTCCATGATGGTTTTCTGGGCGTGTGCAACTTCTGCTCCCCAGGAGGGGTTGTTTGACATCTGCTGGACGTGCTCGGTTTCGAGGATAACTGCTGGGAAACCGACCTGGACCATTCTTGCCATAATGTCGGTGGTGATCCTCTCGTATTCCTTTACGAGTTTTTCCTTGGATGCACCGGCTTCAGGTCTCGGGGCGTAGTTTACTTCAGGGATTGTGTAGCCTGCACCGATCTCGAGGTCAAGGCCTGCCTTTACTGGGTACTTGGATACGCCGAAAGTCATCTCGTCTGCGCTTGCGTATGCCATTGAAGTGTATCTTTTTGCTGCCATTTTTTTCACCTCAGTGCTTGTGGAATTTTTCTCTTAATGCTGTGATATCTCCGGTGCCTGCAACGATTGCATCAGCAATCTTGGGGGCATCAGCGGCTTCTTCACCATACACACCGAGTGCATACTGGGATACGAAGTCCTGGTTCACAGCTCCGCCACCGCATGCGAATGGAATCTTTATTCCCTTTTCAACGAGCTTATCATTAACTTCCTTGAATGCATACATGGTGGTTGTCATAAGAGCAGTGCCTGTGAGCATGATAGGCTTGTTTGCAACAACTGCTGCAATGACTTCGTCCACAGGGACGTCCCTTCCGAGGTCAACTACATTGTAGCCATTTGCCCTGAGGAGAGCGGTAACGATGTTCTTTCCAATATCGTGAACGTCACCTTCTGCAACGTGGCAGACAATGGTTCCCTTGTTTACAGGGGCAGTTTCAGAGTTTTCCTTACAGAATTCGATACCATTCAGCATTGCATCAGCAGACATCATGACGTTTGGCAGGAAAATTACACCTTCGTCGTAGAGTCTTGTGACAACACCCATACCGACCATGAGAGCATCGTCGATAAGGGCAATTGGGTTCTTCCCTGCATCCATTGCTGCCTGGAGACCATCGATTACGTCGTCTTCTTCTCCTTCGAAGATGGCTTTTGCAATCGGGTAAATTAATTTATCCTTAGGATAGAGCTCTTCTGCGGCATCTTCAGGCGTCATTGCCTTTTCCAGTGCCACATTGTATCTGGTTAATACCTTTTTCAGACTTGCCTCTGTAAAGTCCAACATATTTTAAACCTCCATTTTTAATCTTCAGCAAAAAGGTCGTCACCGTCCAGGGTCTGCAATTCCCGGGAATATTCGGCATCGTGAGGTCCCGGCTTTACCTCAATAAAGCTTTTTCTTTCGGTGTATACACCCTGAAAAACCACAGCGTATCCTTTTTATTGGATTCGGTCTCTGGATTTTTCGCGGTACACACCTTTAGGAATTTCTCCTTTATCGCCGGAACTTTTCCTTTTTGATTTATCTGCGCGTCTTAATCCTGACACGCATATAGCATAATTAGGGGGAATTCTCACATATACCATAACCGACTGGAATTTTTTCCTTGCTTTTACACAGCAATGGAGGTTTGAAATTTTGAACAGATTGCGTTATCATTAGATAATTAAATTTTTTGTTCCCATTTCTCCTGATAAATAAGCTCGAAAATTTTGAGGTCAAATTCACAAATAATAAAATATTTTTTACATTTGTGTATTCTGAAGCTTCATAATTTTTTTTGAATAATGTCGTTATTCAGATAAAGCCTGTCAAAAATTTCAATGTTCATACTAAACTCTTGAAATCTTAAATATTTTGTTTTTCTGATTAGTTTAGCTATGATCCTTCTGAGTTCTGGCTAATGATGTCGTTTTAACCTGCGTTCTATATCTCTTCTGAACTATTAAACTTATGTTATTTTGAGCCCTTACGTCTTAAATTATTCATCCATATCCTTTTATATAAATGTGGATATCAATTATTCCAGACATGGCGCAAATTTTTCCTTCTATTCAGGTCTTGCAGGGCCAAATTGGAACTTGAATTTTTATTCGCCGTTTTGAGGACGGTTAAGTGTCACGTAATGCAGATCTATATTTACCGAAAAATGAGGTAGAAGTGGTTTGAATGGAGCCTGAGTTGATAGATATCGTATTTCGTTCACAGAAAAGACGAGACCTCCTCTTACTTTTGGGAGAGGAACCCAGAACAATGGAAGAAATTAAGATCCTTCTTGATGTTTCTCCCACGGCTATCTTGCCCCAGATCAAAAGGCTTGCAGACAGTAACCTGGTTATTCAAAAAAATGGCAGCTACGAATTGACAGATATGGGAGATCAGGTATTTAAAAAAGTTCAATCTCTTGTCAATGTCCTTACTTTACTCGAACGAGATAATTACTGGATCAAAAACGACCTGAGTGGAATTCCTCAATATCTTCTTGACAGGATCGGAGACCTGAAAGACTGCAGTCTAGTGAAACCAGATCCTAGCCAGATTTTCGAACCAAATATGGAACTTTTGAATCATTTCTCCTCTTCCCGCTATCTTATGGTATTTTCATCCTTCTATAGACCTGAGTTCCTTTCCCTTTACTCAAATCTCGGAAGGATGGAATCAGAGGTTACCCTTATTTTCACTGAGTCTGTGCTCGAAAAGATCCTGCACAATTACGAAAGGAAAATAAGGAAATTTCCCACGGTGCAGAATACCGAATTATTTGTCTGCAACGACGGAGTCAAATTGGCTGAACTTATTGTATCAGATCGTGGGATTATGGTCTCTCTCTTCGATCGTGATGGGAGATTCTATCACGACTATATGTATTGTTCCGAGTCTCAGGCCATTAACTGGGCTACGGAGCTTTTTGAGTTCTATAAATCAAGAGCCTGGCAGGTCAATAGTGAAACAGTCATTGACAACTTTGTTTGCACATCCAAGAACGGAGCTCTTTTAAAACCAATGCTGCTCAGCCTTCACTGAGACAAAGTGGGCTTTATATAAATTAAATCTTTAATCCATGTTCAGATACCCTATCAATTCCAGATGTAACTTCAGATTCCTTTACGGAGGCTGAATCGAATGAGTGTGGAACTGCAGTTAATAGATACAATTTTTTTTTCGGATAAAAGGAAAAATTTGCTTTTGCTCCTTAAGGACGGGCCAAAGACAATTGAGGAAATTAAGACTGAACTTGAAGTGAGTTCCAGCCCTATAATGGCCCAGATCCGCATTCTGCTTAAAGACGGGCTGCTCGTGCAAAAAAAAGATGTTTACGAGCTCTCGGTAAAAGGGAAGCTTATTGTCCCCAAAATGGAGCCTCTTCTCTCAACTTTTCAGGTTTTCGATGAGAACCATGATTACTGGGCAAGGCAAGATTTGCGCATCCTCCCTTCTCATCTTCTCGATCGAATTGGAGAACTAGGCAACTGTAAAGAGCTTGTACCTGAGAGGACGCATATTTTTGATTACCCACCTGAAATTATGGACCCTCTTTACAGGTCTGAGACAGTTATGGAAGTCTCTTCATTTTTCCGTCCTGGGTATCCGCATCTCTATCTGGACCTTGCGAAAAAAGGGATTAAAGTCTCTCTTGTTCTCGAAAGGCCAATATACATGAAACTAATTTCCGACCACAGGAAAGATGTAGAAGAGTTCGTAAATATGGAAAATACGCGCCTCTTTGTTTGTGACAATAAAATTGAGCTGGCTTCAAGCATTGTTACCGACCTCTTTATGTCTTTATCTATGATCTCAAAAGACGGGAGATACTACAACCACGAAATGGTGAGTTTTGAGATAAGTGCCCTTTCCTGGGGACAGGAACTTTTCAGCTATTATATGGACATGTCTGAGCAGATTACACAAATTTGAATTCCCTTCGTCTCTAAAACTTGAAATAGCCTTAAGTCCAAGCTTCCTTAAGCATGATAAAACAGGGTTTTCCAGCAGTTGTTGATAAAAATACTGAAATCCTTATTCTCGGATCCCTTCCGAGTGATGCGTCTATCAGGAAGCATCAGTACTACGGGCACTCTGGCAACGACTTCTGGAGGTTGCTCGGCCGTGCAATCGGAGAAGATCTCCAGAACATGGATTATGAAAGCAGGCTTGAAACCCTGAAGCTTAATGGAATAGGACTATGGGATGTGTTTAAAGCCGGAGATAGAGAGGGAAGCGAGGACGCAAAGATCAAGAGCGAAGAAATAAATCAATTTTTAATATTGAAAAAAATGGCCCCAAAGCTAAGGCTGGTCTGTTTCAATGGCAAAAAATCAGGAAAATACGAACCTATTCTAAGGGAAATGGGATACGAAACAAAAATCCTTCCCTCTTCAAGCGGAGCAAACAGACGGTTTTTAGAAAAAAGGGAATCGGAATGGGAAGCTATTTTCAAGCACTGAATTGTATCTCCTGAGCACCCCTCTCTTTCCCTCATCTGAAACTCTGAAGATTTCGGGTTTCGTTGCAAAACGACCCTTGAAAAATACAATTTCGGCTCTTTTCGGTTATTCAGTCTTTTTCAGTCTTTTTCAGTCTTTATAGCTTCTGTAGGGCAAGCTTCTTCACATGCTCCACAGTCTACACATTCATCTTCGTCTACAACTGCACAACCTATATCTTCATCAACAATGATTGCTTCTACAGGACACTCTTCCACACAGGTTCCACAGGCTGTACATTCTTCTTTGTTGATTTTTGCTGGCATAATTTTCATAGCTCCTTTGTTTCGTTTTTGTCCGTAAGTACTTTTTTCAATATTTTTCTATAATGTTCTATTCGGATCAGTATTTTTGAAACATAGTTGATTAAATATGAGTCAATGTGAATCAATTTCTATTTATGAAATTTTATATATATAAACTTGTTCTTATCCTTCCTTCAATCACTTCTTACTTGTTGAGACCCTTTCCATTCTATTCTCAGCCACTGATGATCCGGTCTTCTCCCATCATGTCCAGAATTTCAAGCAGCTTTCTTTTGTGTCTGTGCAATTCCCTTGTGTCCCTGAGATAGGCTTCCCATTCTTTCTTTTTTCCAATGGCTTCAAGTGTCTCCTTTACTTTCCGGATGTACACTGATGCTGCTTCATATGAGCTTACTTTTGTTTTGGAGATCAGAGTTTCTGTATGTTTTTTCCATATCTCAATCGCGATTTCAGGATATTTTTCTTTTACTGCATTCGCAATTTCGTTTTCAAAAGCAGAATTCAGGTATCTTTCAGCTTCACCTCTGTTTTTCTTGAACTTCTCATACCAGCAAGCAACTTCTTCGGGATTATTTTCTTGAATAGCTATTTTTATTAACAAATCAAAAACAGGAGGTTTAATTTTCGTTAACGAGCCAATCTCCAGCAGTCCTGTTTTTGGAAGAATGCCAGGAAGTATTGAAGGTTCTTCCGTAGTTCTAAGCTGGTTGACTTGCAATTCTCCGTTTCTCAGGTACCTGAGAGCAGCTTCCCGGATTTCCTGCCATTTCCCTAGTTTTCTGGCTGCTTCCCGCATCCCAATATAGCTGGCCAGTTGAGGGTACCTGAAAAATTCTTCTGCTTCAAGGGCGGTTACAAAAAGCCAATTTTCTTCATTTTCCTTTATTTCAAGAAGGATCTGCCAGAGCTGGTGAGCAGTTCCTGGTTCTTCTTCCCTGGTTTCTTTGATTCCCCTGTAAATCCACTCTTCAGCTTTTTCTTTGTCCCCTGAATCGAGCAGTATTCTGACCAGCCTGACATAACTGCCTGATCTTTCGGCTTCGAGCTCACATATCGGGATAATCTCCTCAGAAAGCCCGGCTTTACCAAGGGCATCTACAAGTCTGTCAACGATATAATCCCACTCCCAGGATGAATTGTACAGGGCATTTTCTGTTTTTTCAGCTTCCTGTAACCGAAATTTCAGGGATTCTGCAAAAAGTCTCCACTCTTCCTGACTAAAATCCTCTTTCCAGAAAGGATGTTCATCAAGAATGTTGTAATTGTCTTTTAGTTCAATTTCAAGGGCATAAAGCATTTTCTCATAGGCATATAGAGAGGATTGAGATAAGGCTTTAAACACTACATCCATGCAGTTGGATACTTTTGTTCCGATTTCTCCTTCTTCGTCGTATTCAGCAATTCCGTCGTACTTGTCCATGAGCGCTTTTCCAATATCCAGCAGCTCGTCAGGGTGGCCTGAATCAAGCAGGCTTTCAAGCCGGACCTGCACGTCTGAAAAATCAGGTACATTCTCGTTTTCGTAACTCCAGTAGTCATAATCCCCTGTTTCTCTCCAGAGTTCATCCAGTTCAGAGTAAATTCCAGTAATAATTCCTGCTGGGTTCTCTGATGCAAGTTTTTGCCGGTCTCTAAGATACAAGCCAAGCAAAGAATCTTTTTTTGCGAATGCCACCAATATTTCGATTAATTCCGGTTTTTCCAGTTGTTCCAGATACTTGCGCAGATTCTGGAGTGAGGATTCTTCAGCGTCAAAAGTTCCAAAGGTTTCAGCTCCTGCAGATCCGATTCTGGCTCTTGTAATAAGCAAGTCCTTATCAGTAATGACGGGAACTTCTTCTCCCTGTTCTATGCGTTCGAGATACTCAAGTACGGCTGCAACCCCATGTTTACAGTCGTGTCCTACAGGGCAGGTGCAGATGGAGCTAAGTTTTCCGTTTTCCAGAGAAACTTCTGTGAAATACTCTGTTGTCCCCTGTACGCGGGCGATCAGGCTGCCTTCAGGAGTGCTTTTAATCTCTTTTACTCGTTCTTCTTCCTGGTACTTCATTCCTTTTGCAGTGGCCTTCCCTCCTGCCCAGTCCTGGATGTCACTCCACCTGAGTTCCTTGAAGGGGTCGGCGTCTTTGCTTTCGGATGGCATAATCTATTATTTATGCACGGTAATATAAAAATAGGATTACGAACTCTGTTATATTATCAGTGATTTTAACTCCTCATTTCTGGATTTTGAAACTCCATTAACCAAATAAGTAAAAAGGGGTCGTGTACACGTTTATTGATCAATTCAGAAAAAGCGAGTACATCTCCTGTATTTGAGATAAATGTAGAGAGATTCTTACGCTTATGGTTTTCAATCACTTATACCCACGACCCACGATACTGAGTCCCGGTTAATTTCCACTCCATGTCAACATTTACATCAATAACACTTTTATGATGAACATACCTCGAAAGTATAATTGATGACCATACCTCGAAAGTATAATATCAATCAAATCAGCTACTTCAGTCCCATTGGGCTGAATTGAAGAATCACCTTCAATCCATCTTTATAACCTGTTTTAGGTTTTTCAATACTATTAAAAAATACAGAGTTGATGACCTGAATAATCATCTTCTAACAAAACGTTTGAGTTGAATTCTTTTTTATATTATGTTTTGCATAATACTAACCGGAGAGGGACAGCAAAAGTGGTAAAGGCAATAGATATCTGAATTAGGGGATGAACTCATCAAGGGAAGTCCTAGACAGATTCAGGAATCTATAAAAAACATGAGGTGAAGTCGTGGAAGTTCTTGAGGGTCTTCCGAAAAAGGGGTAAACCAACACCTAATGTCAGCAGGGAATCCCACGGGAAATAAAACAAAAATACAGGGGAGAAAACAAATGCAGCAAGCAAGTTCTACTGAAATTCAGAGTGCATTTCAAAAGACTGTACAAGCCTTCCAAGAGATGAAATATCCTGTAACGAAGAATCAACTTATCGATAAAGCTAAAAGTCTCAATGCCCGTAGCGAAGTAATACAATCTATTGAGACTATTCCAGACAAGGAATACCACAGCGCTTCCGATGTCCTCAAGGAATTCCAAGGCATTCAGAATGTCGTACAGGCTTTTCGGGATGTGAAATTCCCTGCAACGAAGAAGCAACTTGTAGAGGAAGCTAAAAAACTTAATGCTCGTAGTGAAGTAATAAAAACTCTTGAGGCTTGCCCAGACAGGGAATACAACAACTTCTCCGATGTCATCAAGGAATGCAGAGGCAAATCGAATTGGTAAAGCAAATAAATCCTGAATACGCAAATAAATTCTGAATCTAGGAGAGGGACTGATCAAGAGAAGTTAGAGCCAAATTGAGGAGTCTATATATAAAGACATGAGGTGAGGCATGGAAATTCATGAGGGTCTGCCGGGAAAGGAGTAGACCTACACCTGATGTCAGCAAGGAATTCCAAGAATTCCAAAGCAAATGACTCTTTTTTGGAGTAAATCGGCTATCAAAAGCAGAGCGAGGAAAAGAAGTGATTTCGTCTCAAAACGTAAAGTTTTGAGGGGTCTAATTTTTCCTCCAAAAAGGATCATACGTCCTATTAGTGTGCGATTCGGGAAAGGGAAAAAGAAGCCTAAATCAGGTTTTCATTTTTCGATTTCCCAATAGTCCACTTTTTATAGTCTTCTGCATTCGAAAATCTAAATAGCTTTTTTTGAGCATTCCAATTTATAGTGTTATACCAGGACATTGAAGACATTGCTTGTTTTTCATGTAAAACTTAGTAAAAGCCTATCTGCAGCATCTTTTTGACATTGCTCCCTATCTATCTTCTGTGTGCAAAGTTTTCTCAGATGGTTCTTTTTATCTCATGCGGAGACAGGAGCGTGAAGGAAACGTAAAGTCCATTTTTAATTCCGGATTACGGGTCTGTCGTAATTCCAAGCAGTTCGCTAAAGGTATTTTATGGGATTTAAAAGCTGTATGTTGGGAGCAATATCCATTAAAAATGATTTACTGTTCTATTTATTTTTCTAGCTGTTATTACTGATAAAACGGATAATCAGAAGATAAATCATTAGTGGAAACATTTGTTTGCTTTTTGAAGCCCTTGTTTGATCAATATGGGAATTAATATATTTTTTTTTCAAATTTCAGGTTTCTTTCATCTTTTGTAAAGGTAAATAAAGTATTATCAAGTTTCAAAGACCTCGATAACGAGAAATAATATGACTATTACAAAAAGTATACTTATATTCTAATTTTACAAATATAAGATTTAGTCCCAGATTAGCTCCCGAATAAAATACAGTCAAAAGACGGAACAATAAACTGGGGATTTAATAGATCTTTAAAATCTAAAGGAATAAAGATCTCGAAAAAATAAGAAGGAAAAAATTCGAAACAGAAAAAAAGAACGCTAAGGGAAGTTCAGTTATGAAAACTGCGGCATTTGCTACTCTTGCAAGAACCTTGCTGTCTCTGATTCCTTCCGGGGCCATTGTAGCAGAATTCGCTGATGAATCCCGTGCAGGCAACTTGCCCTGGACCCAACAGGTACTGTTTGGGAAAAGCAGTTGCACGGCGACAGAAAGCACTTTGCCGTATTTATCTGTGACGAATCAGGCCTGCAGGTCAGACCCGTAACAGGATCTGCTGCGGCGAAAACCCTGAATGCGACGGTAGCAAGACGGTGTCAGAGACCGTATGAATCAGGGTTGATCCCTTCCACAGAAGAATTTTTCAGGCAATCCTAAGGGCGGATTCAGGGTTGCCTGAAATATCTTTCTTATTTTTTAGCCATATGTTCCCAAGTTATTGTTTTTGAGGCTGCTATTTCCGGAATCAGGGTTTTTAACATCGGTATGAAATAATTAATCTTTAAGTTGCAAGCTTTTCTAATCACTACTTTTTTCGAAAAGAACTCGCATGCACACTGATAAACTGAGGGTTTTATGTGGCTACCTCAGTGTTAAAGAACCCAAAACCAGGAAGAGAAATGACATTAACGAACAAGTTGTCATTGCTAAACTACTTTGAGTTTGCCAGAGCTTATCCTTTTAGTATTGGACCGATGGCAGATGTCGGTCTTTCTGACTTTTATCAGGTCATTCTGTCACTGAGGTTAAGTCCGATAACTCCTGCTACTACGACGATAAGAGAAACCATCTTTAAAGCATTAACAGGTTCCTTGAACCAGAAAATCCCGATCACAGTAATAAAGGCCGTCCCGAGCCCTGCCCATATTGCATATGAAATGCTTACATCTATTCCTTTAAGGGCAAGGGTAAGAAAGAAGAAACTCAAGGCATAAAAAACGAAAATTAAAATTGAAGGAAGCAATTTTGAAAATCCCTGGGAAAGTTTCATGCATGTAGTCCCAAATACTTCAAATGCAATTGCCAATAAAAGCAGGTAATAATAATTCATTAATCTGTATCTGGTTTTTACCTATAAATGATTGCTTCTTAACCTTATTTTTAGAAAGTTATACTTCTCATAAAATAACTATTAAAAAACAGCTATACAATGTATATTGTTTTTCCAGTTAAAGCAGTTAAATGAGGGCAGAGAAGGTTTTTTCGAGTTTGCAGATCCTGTTCTTATATCTCTAATACATTCTAGATACATTTATATAGTATCAGAACTAGAAAAAAATTGGCAGTAAAAATAAAGAGTCATATAATCTGTTATTAAAAACTTCATTTTTGTTTTTAGTAAAAGAATTGTATACGATCTTATTTTTATAGCAACCTAAAGGATATCTGCTATAAACGGAGGTGAAGCATAAATGGGTTTTAATGACAGAGGAAATTCTTACCGGGGTGGCAACAGAGACAGCAACCGGGGTGGCGGAGGCAGTAATCGCGGTGGTGGTTTCAGAGGCGGCAGTAGCGGCCCCAGGGAAATGCACAAGGTTACCTGTTCGGACTGTGGTGTTGAGACCGAAGTTCCATTCAAACCAACCGAAGGGAGGCCGGTTTATTGCAGAGACTGTCTTCCTAACCACAGAAAGTTCTAAATTCAGATTCTCAACATAAAGTGCTGCTCTGTAATTTATTACATCATCACTTTCTCACTTTTTACTCTGTGATTTTTCACCTTATATCGGTTGAAAAACTTAGAACCTATACTTTTCACAATTTGATTTGTTGAGTTGGAGTACAGATTTTGATTACATTTCATTTAATTTTTCGCTAGTGTAGTATCGAACTCTTTTAAGGATTTTGAGCTAAACTTTCAGTCCATGGGTTTTAATGACTAAAAAAATAGGTTAATTAGCCTTATTTAATGCCAAACTGAAGTATATATAAACATTACGAATATTTTATCCGACTTAAATAAGAAGCAGCCCATTTTGCCAGTCATTAATTACTTTGGTAGCAGCCCTTGTTTCATCTAATTCACCTTTCTTCTGCAGGAAATTACACTGTTTGCCTATAAGCCTAAGGATATCATAGGAACTCTCATTTTCTATTGTAATATGATAGAAGGACTCAAGGGTAGTTTTGTTCTCAGCAAGAATTTTTTCTATTATCTTCATGGCTACACCAACGTGGTCCTTCAGGTGGGTTGCATCTTTTACTCCCAGCAGGCCCTGTGTATACTCATCTTTCGAATCAAAAGGTATCACCCCAGGTGTATCTATAAACATGATATTTGAGCCTGCATCCACATGCTGGACTCCTTTTGTGTAGCCGGATATGGGAGATGTGCCAGCTCTGTGTCTGCCTGTAACGCTATTGATTACCGACGATTTGCCCACATTGGGGTAGCCGAGGGAGCCTACAAGGATATCACGCCCTTTTATACGCGCGGATTCGAGGATCTGGTACCTTAAGATCGTTGTTCCTGACCGGTCTTTACTGGAAATAAAAACCGTGGGTGCGATTTTTGAGAGGCGGGCTTTCGTTTTCTCAAGTTTTTCATTTGATACAAGATCGCATTTGTTGATGACGATTATAAATGGTTTGTTTAAGCGGACTATCTCATTCTCGACTTCGCTATTTCGTGTCTCATCGGGAAATCGGGCATCTATGACTTCAAGAAGAACATCGGCTTTTTTTATTACGTCTTTTACCAGGACTTTGTAGTTTGTCATTATTGTGGCTATGGCACAAGAAGATATATGAACATATATGAGGTCAGGCTGTAAAGCTGAATGAAATAGGGACTCTTCTGTTAAGCAGAGATTAAATCTTATATTTTCTTATAAGAAAAGAAGACGATGGTTACATCAGTCTTTGTTTGCTTCGTTTTCATGAAAAATGAAAAAGAGAGTTTGTTAATCTTTACATATAGAGATAATTATAAGGCTTAGATAATTATAAGGCTTAATACTCCTTTTCTTCCCTTCACTCTCCCAGTTTCAAAGCTCCATGCGGGCACATCTTGATGCACATGCCGCATTGAATGCACTTTTTTTCTTCGACTTGAACATTCCAGGCTTCATCAAAAGTATAAACATTCATAGGGCAGACAGAAATACAGGCCCCGCATTCAACACATTCCTCCTCATCCCTATGAATAGGACGGTCCAGAATGGAAACTATTGCTCCCCTGGATTCCAGAGCATTTTTGATTTTATCGAACTGGAAATCGCTTACGTCCGCAATTAGTTCGCCGTAAGTTGAGTCGATATTTGCGACCATTATATTAATTGAGATTCCGGTTTCGATTATAGACTCGGAAATAATCGGGTTCTGGATTCTCTCTGTAGGAATGCTGATCTTTATTTTCATATTCAGTACCTCCTTGCAAAGAGTTTGCTTATATTATCACTTGTTATGATTCCGAGAACCCGGTTCTGAGTATCGATTACCGGCATAGCAGATACTCCATAGCGGTCCAGCCTGCGGGCTGCAATATCAACTGGCTCGTTCGGGGAACAGGTCAGCACCTTTTTTGTCATAACACTTTCCACTGAGTCAAAAGAGTTCTCTGCAACAGCTTTGGAGATGTCCCAGGCAGTCAGGATCCCAACCAGTTCGCCGGTCTCAGAGACTACAGCCAGATGATTAAAAGAGTTTTCCCATATCTTCTTTGCAGCTTCCTGGATAGTCTGGTCCTTTTTAATGGTCACAATGAAGTCAGACATCACATCCTTTACAAGAGGTACGGCCTGGGTCTGCTTCATGGGTTTGGCCAAACCCTCGCCCGGTAGTCTTTCAACTGGCATGCTGATGAAGAATTCCCCCTGCTTTATCCATTGCTTCAGCTCATTGGCGATTTTTCTTGCGTACTTGAAGCTGGAAAGAGAAGATGTGGGAACATTCTTTCCTTCTATTTGCACCATGCCTGATTTGAGTTCGGCATAATTCACCTGTCTGATAATTGGCTTGTCCCGGCTGCCTACAGCATAATCCAGAATATTGGTTGTGATATCCTCATCACGTACTGCAGTGGCAGCTGCAAGCCTTTCATTGAGAATTGGTATGGGAATCCCGATTCCCATGTAAAGGGTGGTTCCGTATCCGGTAAACGAAGCAGCTCTTAAATAGTCAGGGCTCATCTCCTTCAGGTTTCCTTTGAGCATAAGGGTACCAAAACCGCTAGAGGGGGAATGCTGAGTTCCGTTCCCTATAACATAACCTTGAGCTCCTCCTATGAAAATTCTTGTCCCCATGCCGATAGTTTCATAATTTGGATCGTTTGAGAGGGGGGAGAGTACTCCTGCGCCGGAATAGGTTACGTTTCCGAAATTGGGGAGGAGTTCACCCATATAAGTATTTAATATCCTTTTGGAACTATTGGTTGCAGCTGCATATTTCTGATAGGCATTTCTGGGGTTCAGAAGGACTGCTTCATTCAAATCTTCAAGGGTAATTGTCGTCTCTAATACTTTCCTGGGATAACAGTCCGTCCCATATGAAGTTGCATGAACATTGATTTCTTTTCCCCTGAGAAGATCTTCAATAACATGAGCTCCACCATACTGGATTCCCCGTGTATCTGAAATCTGAGCAGCTCCTAGATAAGCGTCAACAGCTGCAACTCCGCTATATGCTTCCACATTATTGAACCAGACCTTCTGAATTTTAATAGGTGGCTCGGAATGTCCAAGGTTAAGCATCAAGCCAGATGAACACATGGCTCCGAATGTGCCTGTAGTTACTACATCTACTTCTTTTGCAGCGCCTTCTACGCCAAGGTCTTTAACAATTGTGACCATCTCCTCGGCTGTGACTACATTGACGCTGCCATCTTCTATTTTTCTATTGATCTCATGAATCGATTTTTTAACCATGTGGGTTTCCTCTTTCTATATAGTTATCTCGATAGTAATATTTATCAAAATTATATATTACTTGTGATAATGATAAAGTTAACAGCTTCTTCAGGGAGAGGTAAAAGACTGTATCCGAGTTTGATCTATCTCATACTGCCAGGTTTACATCCTGAGTTTAATAAACAATAATCATATTTGTGATCCATATATACTACTTACGGTAATTGGAATTCTCTTCTTCCAATATTTGCTATACAATAGGTAGAATTGATAGCTACAGTCCACGAAGTAAACAATTTGAATAAGATCAAACTATTTTGAGGTAGGTGGAAGGGTTATTTTCAGTAAGTTTCTTATCCTTACAGGGTATTACCCGAGACCAGGTGATCTGTTGACACGTGTACTTGCTACCGGAACTTTCGACCTCCTCCATCCAGGACATGTATATTTCCTGACCCAGGCACAAGCTCTAGGGGACGAACTTTTCGTCATTGTTGCCAGGGATTCAAATGTAACTCACAAGCCAAAACCCATTATACCCGAGGCGCAGAGACTAGAAATGGTAAATTCCCTCAGAATGGTCGATAAAGCCTTCCTTGGCAGCGAAAAAGATATGTTCGAACCCCTGAATCAGATAAGACCGGATATCATTACTTTAGGCTATGATCAGTCCTTTGACATCGATTTCCTGGAAAAAGAACTTACTAAAAGAGGTCTTCCTGCAAATGTGGTCAGAATTCCGTTTTCAAAGGAATGCCCGCTTTGCAGTACCGGTGCAATCATAAAAGAGGTTATTAAACGGTATGGGTAAATATACCCTACCGTTTGTATATTCAAGCAAACCCGGTTTTCTATCATCTTTTAAAAAAGTAATTTATGCATGAAGTTTTATGTAAATACCTTTTCAAGTCTTTCAAGAGCTTCCCTGATTCTATCAATAGAAGTCGCATAGGAAACTCTGATAAAATTCTCTCCTGAAGCCCCAAAAGCGATTCCTGGGGTGACTGCTACCTGAGCTTCTTTCAAAAGTCTCTCTGCAACAACTGTCCCATTTCCATATTTGCTTACATTAGCAAAGGCATAAAAAGCCCCTTCTGGCTTTTTGCATTCAAAACCGATTTTGTTAAGGCCTTCAGTCAGGACATCACGCCGGACTTTGAATCGGTCCACCATTGCTTTAACTCCGTCCTGCGGACCCTGAAGGGCTTCAAGCCCGCCATACTGAACAAATGTAGTCGCACTGCTTACCGAATGAGACTGTATCTTCAGTAGAAGCTTAAAGATCTCGGGAGGAGCAGTCAGGTAGCCTAGTCTCCAGCCTGTCATCGCATAAGCTTTAGAAAAACCGTTTACTGTGATGGTTCTTTCCTGCATCCCGTCAAAACTGCCAATGCTGATGTGCTCTCTGTCGTAGATGATTTTCTCATAGATTTCGTCTGAGACTACAAGAAGGTCATGGTCTATTGCCAGATCGGCAATACACTGCAAAGTCTTTTTCCCAAATACCCCGCCTGTTGGATTTCCCGGACTGTTCACCATAATGAGCTTGGTTTTATCATTTATGTAATTTGCAAAGTTATCCGGAAGAAATCCTCTTTCAGGAACTGTTGGAATCCAGACCGTATCTGCACCTGCAAAACGGATGCATGCGTCATAAGTTACCCACGAAGGGTCAAAGAGTAGAGCCTGGTCCCCATCACCGAGAACGCCCATCATAATCTCGAAAATTCCCTGCTTTGCACCCGGTGTGACCATTACATTTGTCTCGGTCACATCCAGATTGTTTTCTGTCCTCAATTTTTCTGCAATAGCTGCCCTTAGTTCCGGGATGCCTGCAGAGGGAGCATAGTGGGTTTTTCCCTCGTACATGGCCTTTGCTGCAGCATCGCAGATATTTTTTGGGGTACTGAAATCAGGTTCACCAAGGCTAAAATTGATAACGTCTGTACCTTCTTTAATCATTCGGGTCGCAATGTTGGAGATTCTGATCGTTGCGGATTCTTCTACACGCTTGAGCCTTGCGGATGTCATAGTGATGATCCTGGTTTATTATATTTTAATAGTTTATTTAGTTTTTTAACAATTCACAGCCGCCGCACCAGCTTTACTGCAGCTTCAACTGCCCGCTTTGCATAGTCCACACGCTCATGAGCTGCCATCCGGGTCATGCCTGGACCAGGAATCCCGAGAGTTACAGGCTTATTGAACTCGAGGGAAAGGTCCATGATTTTCCTTGCAGCATGCTGCATGACCACCTGGTCATGATCTGTCTCACCTTCGATTACCGACCCTATGGTGACTACGGCATCGATATCGTCTTTCTGGCAAAGCTTCTTGATTGCAAGGGGCATGTCAAAGACCCCTGGAACGAGAATGGTCTCTTTTACTGTTGCCCCAAGGAACTCTGCGTGTTCTCTTCCAAGCAGTTCCATCTGATAGGTCAGATCTCTGTTAAACTCGGCTACAACAAATCCTAGGTTGATAGTCATCTAATAAGGTCTCCAGTTTTTGTTTTTACTCAAATTACTTCACATCCTCAACGGGCCTGCGTCTTCAAAACCTTGCCTTTGCCCCGTACCGGCTTCCCGAATCAGATTTTCAGGCTTAAAGAGCAATTTTATCACGTTTAAAGCGTGTTCCCGGGTCCTTCTGTCCATGAGAAAGGCAAGTTCCTTCTCATCTTTTCCTTCATCCTCATGGACAAAGACCTCAATAATATGGGTATTGGTCATGAGCTGGGCCATGATAAGGCCCTGAGAAGCTTCATGAGCGCACATTTTGTCTTTTTCTTTTGATCCGGGCATCCCAAGGGCCATGACGATATCGCAGCTTTCTTCTTCGATCAGTTTTTTAGCTGCGACTGGAAGGTCCTTTATCCCGGGCACGGTTACTCTCTTAATCTTTACGGATACATTTTTTTGTATCTCGTCTATCGCCGCACGCCCCATATTATAGCGTGAGAATGTAGTATCTGCAATTCCTATTGTGGGCATGTGAATCCGATCGGAATTTCAAGATTACCATTTTTTTATAGGTTTTCCTGAAAAGGTTTGATATTTTTTATAGTTTTATTTAATTCAGGACCTGTCAATAATCCGGGTTGCAGCTTCTGTGCCTGCCCCCAGGCTGTCAATGTAACCCCGTTTATTCAGTACGATTTCTAGCTGCTGGATTGTTGAGAGCACATCTCTTGCAGTGACAATTCCCATGCATCCGATTCTGAAAGTTTTGCTCTTCAAGCGTTCCTGCCCGCCTGCGATAATTATACCGCGCTTCTTCATATCGTTCTTTATGTCCTCTCCATCAATACCTGCAGGTGCTTTCATGGCAGAGATTGTGTTGGAGTAATAACTGTAATCATTAAGCTGTGGGAACATCTCGATGTTCATCTCGGCAACTGCCGCCCTTACGGCTTCTGTAAGAACCCTGTGCCTTTTAATCCGTGCCTCCATTCCTTCTTCTTTTACGATATGCAGGGCTTCCTGAAGTGCATAGAATAGAGGAATTGCAGGAGTGTAAGGTGTTTCTGGCTTGGTTTTGTCCCCACTTTCTTTATATGCGAGGAGATCATTATAATAAGGTCTTTTTACGACTCCTTTCATAGCTTCAAAAGCTTTTTCACTTACGGAAACGACTGCAAGTCCAGGAGGTGCTGCAAGGCATTTCTGTGAACCTACAATTGCAATGTCAACTCCCCATTCATCGACTTTGACATCATCCCCTCCAATGGAGGTCACACCGTCCATAATAAAGAGGGCATCATGCTTTTTGGCAAGCTTGCCAATTTCTGCAGCAGGATTAAGGATGCCTGATGAAGTTTCATTGTGGACAAGGGCGATGGCCTTTGCTCCTTCTTCAAGCTTTTCCTTAACAACTTCAAGATCTACAGAATGGCCCCATTCGAATACTACAGGCACGACTTCTGCATAGAGAGCTGCAAGATCTTTAAGGCGCTCTCCAAACTTTCCGTTTTCTATGGCAATAACTTTGTCCCCGCTGCCGGCCACAGACCCAATAGCAGCTTCCATTCCCGCAGTCCCAGAACCGCTGAGCACGAAGATGTCGTTTTTTGTCTGGAAAACGCTAGAAAGGATTTCCCTACAATCGGTATATATTCCGGCAAATTCTGCACTCCGGTGATTGATCATCGGTTTTGACATGGCTCTAAGGACTCTGGGTGCAACAGGTACGGGGCCAGGCATCATGAGAAGGCTATCTTCCAGATCCATATGTATTATGCTCCATTTCTTTCAAGAATTTAATCGACTTTTGTTTTTTATTTATTCAGCGAAATTTATTTAAATTCAGTTCTTTTAAAATCTTACAGTTATGAAACAATTAAGAGTTATATCTTTATGTATAAGACGTGCCTGAAAGGCTCACAGCATTTAATGCTCCCTAACCTTTTCCAACCGGATTCAACAAATCTCAGTCACTTTGGATAGGTTAAGTACCGAATCCAATTAAGGGTTCAGGTTTAATTGAATCCTGGTATATAATTGATGTGCTTTCCAGTCTATTCTCATATCCCGCCTTATTAGGAAATGCTTTTAGTTTTGGCCTTAAAGGAGTTTCATTACATCGTGTTTTGTTATGACGCCGACTATCGTTCCTTTTTCTACCACTAGAACGGCAGGATTTTCTTCCAGTATATGCGAAACTATTGAGATAGAAACGCCAGGAGATACTGTTGGGAAGGACTCTCCCATTATCCCGGAGACTTTCAACTGGGAAATTGGTTTTTTCTTACTTTCGCCCATTAATCTTACTATCATATCTTCTGAAATACTTCCAACTGGAACACTCCCCTCAAGCACAGGAATTTGTGAAAAACCATGAACATGCATCAGGTTTACTACTTCTTCCACAGAGTCATCCGGAGAAACGTGAATTACAGGGGAATGCATAAGATCCCTTATGAGAATCTGCTGCTCCTTATTAGCCTCCTCGAAAGCTTCAAGGATTTTCCTGACAGTTGAAAGCCTGGGATCCACATCTCCCGATTCTATACGAGCAATAAGGGGCTGGCTTACTCCTGCCCTTTTAGCCAGTTCGCTCTGGGTAAGCCCGAGTTCATTTCTTCTTTTTTTAAGATCTTCGGGTGTTGGAAGCTGCATATATATTACCGATAGTAATTATATTATTTAATGTCATTGGTTAACATTATTTATAGAGTTTATATATAAATTACTTTCTAAACCAAATAATCGTTCTCGGAAAAAACCCTTCAATATAGGTGAGTAAGAGAGAATTTTAAAAAATTGGTCTACTGAAGGAATTAGTCAATGCAATTACACTAAGAAATAAATTATTGAGATTGAAAGAAAAAAGGAGAAAAAAGGAAGAAAAAGCCTGAAAAAGTTCAATAAATTATTAAAAAAGAGAGTACAAGTTATATAGACCACATCATGGATAAATAAAATCATATAAGGCTAGAATTATAGAAAACTAATGGTATTAAGAAAAAAGCTTAAGAAAAAAACATGAGATTAACAAACAAAAACAAAAAAGGAATATGAACAAACAAAAACAAAAACAAAAAAGGAAATAAAAAGGAAATAAAAAAGGAAATAAAACTCCCATTTTCACTCATATATAAGACGGACTCTCTATTTCTTTTGACTTCTTTTTTCTCAGTTCTCCTTTTATAGCCTGATAGTATTTCATGGTATCCGGTGTAACCTAAGCCCGGTTTCCGTGATCGCCTGAAGGAAGTGTTTCTGCTTTACATCTTTTGCGTGAAGGTCTTCGCGCAACGCGTTTCTTCCCGCTTTTTTGCACACAGCTGCAATGTCTGCACCTGTATACTGGTCTGTCAGGGAAACGAGTTTTTCAATATTAACATCCTCTTCAAGAGCCATTTTCTCTGTATGGACCTTAAAAATTTCCCTTCGGGATCCTTCATCCGGGACTGGAACAAGAATCAACTCATCAAAACGCCCTGGCCGGAGTAGGGCAGGATCTATTATGTCAGGACGGTTTGTTGCACCTATTGCCACTACAGCCCGGAGTTCTTCAAGTCCGTCCATTTCGGAAAGGAGCTGATTAAGGATCCTGGCCGTAACCTGCGGCTCACCTGCGGAAGCCTCGCGGATAGGCGCAAGTGAATCAAGTTCGTCAAGGAAAATTATGGACGGAGAAGCCTGCCTTGCCCTTGTAAAAACCTCGGCAATCTTCTTTTCGGACTCTCCATACCATTTGGAAAGAAGGTCACTACCCTTTGCGGTAATAAAGTTAGCATCGGATTCATGGGCAATGGCCTTTGCAAGGAGATTCTTTCCAGTACCTGGGGGGCCATATAGAAGTACACCTTTGGGAGCCTCGATTCCTATATTCCTGTAAGATTCAGGACTCTTAAGAGGCCACTGCACAGCCTCTTTCAGAAGTCCCTTTACTTCCTCCAGGCCCCCCACGTCGTTCCAGCTGACATTTGGGACTTCAATAAGAATTTCCCTTATGGCCGACGGCTGGACATCTTTCAGGGCGTTTTCGAAATCCTCCCTTGTAACCTGAAGAGAATCAAGGATCTCACTTGGAATTACAGGTTCATTAAGGTTGATTTTCGGTAGAATCCGCCTCAGGGAACTCATGGCCGCTTCCCGGCAAAGTGCAGCAATGTCAGCTCCCACAAATGCGTAAGTTATCTGAGCGAAGTCCATTAGATTTACATTTTCGGCAAGTGGCATACCTCTAGTGTGAATCTGAAAAATCTCCATCCTTCCTTCGGTGTCCGGAACTCTCAGTTCAATCTCCCTGTCAAACCTTCCAGGGCGGCGAAGTGCGATATCAATTGCTTCAGGACGGTTGGTCGACCCGATAACAATCACATTCTTGCCTGATCCCCTTTTCTGACTCCCCATAGTACTTGGACATAATTTCCGGACCATTGATGGAAACGAAATAAGCGTCTGATTCGTTTGCAACTGCCTTTGCAAGCATAGTCTTACCCGTTCCCGGCGGGCCATGGAGCAGCACTCCTTTCGGGGCATCGATCCCGAGCCTGTCAAAAAGCTCAGGATGCTTTAGAGGCAGCTCTATTATTTCTCTTACTTTGGTAATAGCGTCTTTGAGCCCACCCAGGTCCTTCATACATGACAGTAGGAATATTCTGTTCTGGGGTTATTTCCATAGCCTCCGGTAGGAGCTCTACCTGTGTCATGTCTGTAATTTTCACTATCCCAGCCGACGAAGTAGAGACCACCTGTAATTTTATTTCCCCAAGCCCGAAAGACTGCTCGAGACCCTGACCGAAAAAGTCCTGAAAAAATCTTCGAACATGACTCCTTTACGATAGTCTCTCTCCCTGGACCGCTTCAGGCTTGTAGTAGAAATAAAGTCTCCTTTAGAGACTGTACGGTTCATGAATATGGCTTTAAGGGTTTCACTTGGAGCGTAGATCTGCATACCCCTGGCGACAGGCGCGAGGGTTACGCTCTTTGCTTCTTTCCAGTCTGCTTTGCGGATATCCACATATTCCCCTATGCTGATCTTTGCATTTGTACGGATAAGCCCATCCATACGGACAATATCAAGCCCGGAGTCACTGGGATACGGGCGACCTACAAGGGCTGAAGTCGATTTCCCACCCTTAATTTCTAAGACATTAAAGGGCTTGAGGCCCAGCTTTTCCCTGAATCCTTCGCTATTCGGACAATTCCTTTTCCGACATCTCGTTGATCGGCTTCTGCAACTTTCAGTTTTATAGTTAATTTCCCCCCTCAGTCAAGTAATACCCTCCATCTCCGTCGGTAGAATAATTATCTTTAAAATAAATAAAACAGTAAGATGGTTTTTAAAGTAGGTCAGCTTTAGTCGCTTACCTTCTTTGCCTCCTCATCAAGCTTTTTTAAGTTGGTGGGGATAGGGTTTTCTTTGAGAAGCTTTGCGAGATACACCAGATTATGTGCCATGTATCTTGCTGTCCGATTTGTATAGAGATGTCTGCCCCCTCCTGCTTCTATATAACTCGGACCGGGACCCGCATCACCAACCCAATAACAGTCAGCATTTGGAGGCACGGCACAGCCCAGGTGGGTAAGGCTGAAGAGTATAGTTGAACAGACATCGTGTGCTCCATCTTCATTTCCGGTAACAATAACTCCCGCCGCTTTTCCGTAAAGGGGGTACTGCCCGGTTTCAGGATCTCCTTCCATGTAAGTTCCATCCAGTCTCTCAATTACCATCTTCGCCACAGAAGAGAGTACCCCAAACCAGATGGGGGTAGCTATAACAAGAATGTTACAAGCTTTTATTTTTTCGAGGATCAAGGGCCATTCATCCCCTTCTCCTTCATCTGAGGAAACTCCGAAAGCTACTTTGTGATCTACAACCCTTACCACTTCACTTTCAACACCAAGTTCCTTAAAGATAGCCACCGCTTTGTCAACAAGAGCACGAGTGTTCGATACCTGAGGTGATTTTTTCAGAGTGCAGTTCAAAAAAAGTGCCTTCATCTCCATAATATATGTTTTCAAATTGCTTTTATATATACGGGAGCGCACGATTATTCAGAAGCATTGTTACTGACTACCTCCAGCCTCTCTTTCCCATAAAGATTTCTAGCTGGGGTTTTCAATACAGCAGTTAAATAAAACTAAATTTGGGATGATATAATTTGGAATGTAATAAAACCAGTAAATCAAAAAAAGAAAAAAAGTAACTATTCAGCCTACTGAAAAAAGTTATAATTTAATATAAATGCTGCAACTCTCAGAATAATAGCGGCGCTTGATTGAGCGCCGCTAGAATAGCATCCATAGCATTCAAGTCATTCTTTCTAATTGTGGAAATATAGCCTCTAATTCTGCAGAAAGCTACCGCTCCTTGTATGCTTCTGAAAGTTCCGGATATTTTCTGCTGTAGTTTCATCATCCTGATATCTCTTTCTGCCTGATTATTATCAAACGGAACTCTCAGGTCATTGAG
>MCHG01000116.1_pt1 | contig 46014 bp, 35 predicted proteins | sample 787351 | NCBI WGS metagenome assembly MCHG01 (sample SAMN05430296, study PRJNA330682) | permafrost metagenome | biome: Cold desert; feature: permafrost; material: soil; isolation source: enrichment culture inoculated with soil incubated with H2/CO2 at 20 degrees... ... | reverse complement strand
ATATAATTGTCGGCATTGCTAGCCGTGATACCCCCACTTAGTATACTATTATAATAATGAGCTACTCGTCCTAAAACCTTCGCCTAAAAAATCCTTTATTGTACCATATCTGGATGAATCCAGACAAAAAGAAATTATTGAGAAAGCCCCTGATCTTGCACGCGGAATTCAATCCAATATCGAAGTGCTAAGGCTCTTTCCTCACTTGCTCCATATCTCGATGAGCCATGAAAATAAGAAATTATGGAAAAAAAAACCTTGGCACATGAACTGTCTTAAAACAGCTTTATAAATGAACATCAACGGGATCAAAATACATGGACAGGAAAAAAGGATCTGAAAATTTTATGCTTTTGTATGCCGGTTCAATATGTGAAATATAAACTAAAATATTATAGCGGCTATAGAATATTGTGACTGAAACCACAACCATCCAGATAAAAAAACAGACCAGGGATGAATAACGTGCTATCGGATCAATGGGTGATGATTATAACTCGGTCATCGAGAAGCTGATCAGAGAGCACAATTGAAACAAGCTCGTTGAATACAGCAGGCGAGCAGTAGAAGAAAACATCGATGAGTTTGAGCATAGATGAACTTTGATGTCCTTGTGATCCGAATATTTTTGATAAAAATTCCTGCTGAACTGAAGCAGAATATTAATATCTGTTAGAATAATAATCATACAAGATAATGGATAAAAATCCCTGTACCAGTGTTAAAAAGCCAACCAGGCAAATTATCCAAAACTCTACATCCATGAAAATCAGAACAAATATGATAATTGTACTCAGATAGAGCATATATTCATTTGTTTTGGACCCGGCTTTCTCTCTGATGAGGGTATTTCTTTCGTCGTTCATTTCAATTTTCTGTTGTTTTTTCGCTTCTATGGATTCCTTTATTACGAAAAGTTTCAAAATGTTGTTCGTTGAGAGTCCGAATGTAAGTAATGCTATTGCAAGTAAGATAATAACCCGAATATCCCTACCATATAAATTAGTAACAAAATAACACCCCGCAATAACCCCCGCACTTATCCCAACTAAAATATAATTCCTAACTTGACTATCATTTTTCCCCATTTTTTTCCTCCTCATAAATAAAAATTTCTTCGATTACAGTGTTAAAATATCTGGCAATTTTAAATGCTAAAATGATAGACGGGTTATATCGTCCATTTTCTAGAGAACCTATTGTTTGTCTGGACACTTCCAGTGCTTCAGCGAGTTCTTCCTGCTTGATTCCTTTCTGCTTTCGTAATATTTCCAGCCTATTTTTCAAACTGGTATCTCTCCTTAGAGCCTATCCGAAAAGTGTTCTGACCTACTATAGCTTTTACAATTGGCAACATACACACCCGGAAACGATACTTGATATTATAGACCTATTGTAACTTTACAACATGCCATTATGACTTTTTACAACATGCCATTATGACTTTTAGGATAGGCTCTTAATGGAAAGTATACTTTCCGTCTATTTAATACTATTGTTGTTGAAATATCAAGTGTACTTTCCATAATACCATAAAAATAGAAAAATGTCAAACTTCAATAGCTACCCAGCCCAACCAGAAATCCTGCATACGCAGATGTACACAGATGTAGAATTCATTGGTCATCGGTTAAGAAATTCCTTGCACAAGACTATCGATGATATAGCAGAAATTGGCCCCAAATTTGGCCTTTTTACCTAAAATCGATACCTTCCCAGTTCAAGGTCTAGTTAAATTTTAGATATATGTCTTGGTAATGGATACACTTTATTATGATTCTTCACTTAACCTAAGACGCATGAATTAGTTTTGGGATGAGCTCGAGATCAGGAAAATTCTTGAACCAGCTTATAAATAGATGGTAGCATCTTTTTATAAAACAAAGATGCTACCCCTTTATGTAAGAAAATCAGGCTGCTTTACCTTTCTGGCAGAAATACATTACTGGCTTTACATTTTGCAGATGGTATTCTTTCCAGACATCACAGGTATTGCAAATGCAACCTCTTCCGGGATCAAGGTCCTGGCAGGTGGCTTTACCTGTCGAACAGTATATTCCTGGAACGCTTTTAGGTTCCGGAACATCTACTTCTCGTGCACCTTCCAACTCTCTTTTTAAGTTCTCAAGTTTTTCCTTTACGCACTTGCTGTCAGCCTGGACAGGGCACTCTGAACACATACATTTCTTGATATTTGCTACAGTATATGGAACTTTCTCATTTTCGCCTGTACTCATTTTATCCCCCCGATTAATATTAATTTGAATTTAGGCTTGGAGAATAAAAGCCTTTGTGACGTGCCCCCAAGTATTGAACAGGAACACTAAACGTTAGTAATTCCTTTAAATTTCATATGTGATCAGTTATTTTTCCCTATTGCTGGATTTCTGGTCATGAGGGTAGCTATTGAAAACTGTAAGCTCAAGAACCTCTCTACATTTCCCTCAAACATGAGGAGTGTGCCCGGTTTCTCAGATTTAGTCAATAACTCACGGACAGACCCCCTTTTTAATGAATTCAGATTTGGTTTCTCAGACCATAAGTGCTTTGAGTTTCGATTTTTAGGTACCGGGGCACTCACCGGCCGATGAAGGAGGCCGGCCTTTACAGAAAAATGAAAAAAGAAAAGATATTGAATCTGAAAATAGCATCATGCTTATTGATTTTTTCCACTCTTACCTCTCTCTTTCTTTCCTGAGTTCCCATATTTTAAACGCATATACATAGCTCCACTAGGTCATAATGTCAGATACTCGTAGTTTCGAAATTCGGGCCTTGGTTTCATGCAGTTAAGGTTAAGCACATAATTCGGTATCAATAGATGTTTATGTGCCTAAAAAAGCGGAATCCAGGTTCTTTATCCTTTCAAGCAAAACATCAGCCGTCTCATAATCCCTGAATAATTAGAGACTTGATTGATTATTCACAATACGAAATTCAAAGGAGCGACTTGAGCTTTGGGTGAACTTTGAAACTAAAAATCTGCTTAAGTTGTTATTGACTGTATGTAGTAACTTGACTTTGTCAGATTAGACAGTTACTCCAATCGCTGTTATCGATTTCGCTACGAACGATATCTTTGACATACGAGATCTAATGATGACGCTTTACCGTGTAATGTGACATAGTCAAGGTAATATTAAACTTTTTAATTATCAGATGTTAAAGAAATTACACGATGTTGACAGATACAATATATATTTATACATTCAGTAAAAAGTGTGTATTCAATTGAATGTTTTTATCTCGATGATCATTTTTAAATAAAAATTAATTTTTGGGTCGTTGCTCAATAAATTTTGAGAAAAAGGGATACTATGCTTCTCAACTCAATAAAAATTGAAAATTACAGAGGACTCAGAGATGTTTATTTGCCATTATCTCGATTTGTTTGTATTGTTGGGGAGAATAATAGTGGAAAATCTTCAACCTTATTAGCTCTAAGCTTATTTATAACAGGTTCCAAAATTAACAAGACTGATTATTATGACAGTAAAAAGTCTATTCGTATTGAAGCAGAATTGAACATAGATGAAAGCGATCTATCTAAGGTTAAAGACGAAGAAAAGAATAAGATTCTTGAAATAATAATTGATAACAAACTGACATTAGTCAGACGCTATGAGGTTGATGGCTCAATAAATCTTTGCTATAAAAAATTAATGCCATTAGATGAAAGATTTGATGAGTCTAAAATTGCTGAAATTTTACGTGGCAAAAAAGGTAATGATATCAAAATTGCTATGACAAATTATCTTCCACAATGGAAGGACTCTTTTGAGGAAGTAAAAACTCAAATGGATGCTAGGAAAATTGTGTATTCAATAATCGAAGATATGTCTAGTAGTCAACGTGAAGAAAAAGATATTAAGTTGCCAATTTCAGAATCTACAATTAAAACGTTATTGCCTGATCCTTATTACATCCAAGCTGTAAAAGATATTAGTGATGATGTGAAAACAAAGGAATCCGCTACATTTGGGAAAATTATTTCCTTATTTCACAAAGAAATCGAAGGATCAGAACCAGTTAAAGACATTGTTGAATCTTTTGGAAAAATAACAACTCTATTTAACAGACCTGATATTGAAGAAAGTCGTCCAGACGAGCGGCTTAAAGAAGTAAAAGAAATAGAAAAATTAGTAAGTGCTTACCTTAAAGAAAATTTTCCAAATTCAAGTATTGAATTTTACATACCACCAATAGAACTCAAAGATCTGCTTTCTACCGCTCAGATATACGTTGATGATGGTACAAGAGGGTTGATTGATTCTAAAGGTGATGGTTTAAAAAGAGCCGTAACTTTTTCATTATTAAGAAGCTATGTTGAGATGAAAGGGAGACCAAAATTATTAAATTCATTGGATAACGAAGAATCAGAGTCCAAAAAAGAGGAAAATCCTCCTCAGCGACATTTATTTCTTTTTGAAGAACCTGAGTTATATCTTCATCCGGCAGCTCAAAAAATACTATTCGATACTCTTTCCATTATTTCGGAATCAAACCAAGTGTTAGTCACAACTCACTCTCCTATTTTCTTCTCATCGACTTCCACAAATACATTTGTCAAAATGAAAAAAGTGTATGAAAGCAATACAAAACCCTATTCAGACTCGATTTGTATCGATCTTCACAATAATACGACTAAAGACTTATTTCAGTTAATTTGTTATGAAAATAATTGTGCTGCTTTTTTCGCAAATAAAGTAGTTTTAGTTGAAGGAGATTCGGATGTATATTTTTTTAACCATGTGGCTAAAACTTTAAACAATGATTGGGATTTCAATAGGAAAAACATACCTCTCATAAAGATTAATGGTAAAGGAAGCGTCCAAAGATATAGAAAGTTCTTTAATTCTTTTGAAATAGATGTACACGCCATTTTAGACCTTGATATTTTGGTCGGTGGTTTTAGTAAAATTGGAGTAAGTGAGCGCACTAATTCAATTCATAGTCAGTTAATAAATGAAGTTGATGACATAGCTGTTGATCAAAATATAGATGGATCTCCAAATAAGGATGAAATCAAAGCACTTATTGAAAAATATACGTGGCGTCAACGTTATCAGAGATTAAAAGAGTTATGTGAAATGTTAAGCTTGGGGAATATTCCAAGTGAAAATGAGATTCGCGAGATAAAGTTACTTTTTGAAATAGAAGAAAAAAATACACGCAAACAAATTCTCCAAAGTGAAGATTATAAAATTATATCTAAAGATGTTCTTTTATCTTCTTTGAGAGATGAGAACATATACGTTCTTTCGAAAGGCACTGTAGAAGATTATTATCCACCATGGGTTTATGGTGAAGACAAGCCTTCAAAAGCGATTAATGCTTGTGCACTTCTCCCAGATAGAGAAAGTGTATTAAAAATTTTTCCTTTGGTTAATAACCACCAAAATGAAAATCAGGACGATGAAGGACAAAAGAATGAAAAAACTGAGTTTGAAGTAATCTTTGGAAAAATATTTGAAACTACCCAGCCCCCAATAAATGAGCCAAATATATCAATTTCCGGTATTTCAACTGAGAATCAAGCTCCAGCTTATCAACCCCAACTCTCATCAGAGGCTTCACAACCATCCGTTCTCGAAAAGTGAAGGGGAAAGAAATTGAACTTCAAAATAGTATAGAACTTATCGTTTTTTCCCACTCTTCCTTCTTTCTTCCTTAATTCTTTCAAGCAAAACCTCAGCCGTCTCATAATCCCTGCCTTCTCTTTTTGCAATCTCAGCCTCTGTCGGCACAAGCTCTCCGGAAAAAGCCTTTGCAAGAATAGACTGCCTTAATTTCTCTGTCTTTTCCCTTGCCGCTTTAACTTTTGCTTCAATCGAATCGGCAAAAGCGAAGAGTGCATCTATACGCTTCACGATTTCTTGCTGTTCGGGGAGGGGAGGAAGAGGAATTGAGGTCGCTTTCAGAATTTTGCCGTTTATTCCAGGGCGTGTTTGTCCTCTAATCTGGTTATCAATTTGCTCTTTAACTGTTGCAGCGCCACTTAATGCATTCATTAAATAGTAAGACGAAATAACCTCTCTGTTTGGAGTGATCCGATAAACATGTTTTGTGATTATCGCTGTTTCAATATCTTGAGGAACCACACAGCATCTTCCTACAGTAGCCATCACAGTAATTAAGACATCCAATGGCCTTGTAGTATACTTTTTCAGTTCGTGGTATTTTTCATTACTGATTCTATGCTCTTTACCTAATGAAAAGCTTCGATAAAGAACGTTATCAATTCCAATTGCTAAAACCCCCGTTTCTTGAAATTCGGAATGAAGCAAATTACTTCCAAATGGACCACTTTGGATAGAGCGAGGTTCTATAGAGGCTAACTGCTCAATTGTAGCCCAAAACCAACTATTTGGCAAAATGGGTAAAAGCTCATTATCAGGAATCATTGGTTTTTCAGATAAGTAACTTGAATTAACATGGATATTTTTCTGAAAAATTTCGTTTTTCCCATTTGAGTTCTGAAATATAATCCGCCAATCCTCGGTTAGCTTTCCGTCAAAAGCAGAAGTAAGAACCGATTGCCTTAACTTCTTCAAGATCTCCAGCACCCGGTCAAGCTTTTCATTTGTTGCATCCAGACGGGCAAAAAGTTCTTCAATAGCTGAAACATTGCGGTGCTGTTCGGCAAAAGGTGGTAACATTATGGTTTGTGAAGCAAGGGTTTTCTGAGACACATAAGGTTGTCCAGACCCACTTGAATACTCGTTTAATTTGCAATTTGAAAGAACAAATAGAAAATATTTCAAAGATATATTTTTTGATGACCAGGAGGAATATATAGCGTTATCTGTAATCCAAGATTCTGATTTAGCTAAATGGATATTTCCACAGTTAGCACCAACTCTCCCAATTACAATGCATTCTTCGGAGGATAACCATTTGGTATGATGTCCATTAATACCGTTTCCACCATATACTAAATAATTTCCACTTTCCATATTCTTTTTTGGTAGACTTTTTCCATTTGCCCAAACAAAAATGTCACTCATATCTGCCCAAGTCCACCCTTCCGGCAGTTTACTCTTCTGCTGCATAACCATTCCCCATCAAATCAAGAATCGCATTCAACTCACCTAGTGCCGCTTCAAGCTCATCGATTGCCTCGGCTGCAAGCTCTTCAGGATCGGGAAGGCCGTCAGTGTCGCCTAAGGAATCGTCCCTTAGCCACTTCAGTGAATCGATTTTGTAGTCGCAGGCTTTGAGTTCGGAGATGTGGAATTTGCGCCAGCGGTCTTCCTGGGAATCTTTTTCTTCGCGTTTTGCCCTGCCGTTAGGGTCGATGCCAAAGCATTTTTCAAACTCTGCAAAGTGTTCTTTTGTGAGTGGGCGATCTTTTTTTGTGATCTTAGGGACGTTGGTCCGGCAGTCGTAGACCCACGTCTGGTCTGTGGGGATACCTTTCGTGAAAAATATCACATTGGTTTTGGTGCCTGGGGAGTAAGGTGTAAATGTGCCGTCTGGAAGGCGCAGGACAGTGTGGAGGTCGCAGTCTTCACAGAGCACCTTGAAAACCTCTCCTGCCTTGTCTGCAAAAAGCACATTGTCAGGGACAACGATTGCGGCTCTGCCGCCGGGTTTTAAGATGGTCATAACGTGCTGGATGAAATTGAGCTGCTTGTTTGAGGTATCGATAACAAAATCCTCACGGACAGGGGCTTGGTTTGCGCCTTTTGTCCCGAAAGGAGGGTTTGTGAGCACAACATCAAATCTTTTTGAGTCCGGGATTTCATAGATGGAATCTCCGAGCTTGATTTCAGGCTCGATGCTGTGTAGGTAGAGGTTCATAAGGGCAAGCCTTCTAGGACGTTCCACAAGTTCCTGCCCGAAATAAGTCCTGTAGCGGATAAGTTTTGCTAGATCGCGGTCAAGAGCTCCGCCTCCTGTCATAGCCTTCAGCCATTCATAGGCACAGACGAGAAAGCCGCCTGTACCGCATGCTGGGTCCATAAATGAAAAATCTCGGTGGCCTCTGGGGTCGGGTTTTGTACACCTTACGATTGTCTGGATTACAATTCTTGGGGTAAAGTACTGTCCAGCTCCTTTCTTGCCTTCGCTTGCTGCTTTTTCCAGAAGGCCTTCAAAAGCCATAGCTTTGACATCAATATCAAGCCCTGTCCAATCGGTTTCATCTACAAGTGAAATAATCTTCTTAAGGCTCACAGGATTGTGAAAACGTGAAAGAGCACCTGCAAAGATATCACCAAGGAGCTCTTCCTGCTTACCAAGTGTCCGAAGCGCATCGTTATAATGTTCAGTGAGTTCGGTTCCTGATTTTTCTTTAACGGATTGCCAGTCGCAGGCATCGGGGAGTTTGATCCCCCGCTCGTCTGCCATCTTCAAAAAAAGTAGGTATGTAATTTGTTCGATATAATCGCCGTAATCGATACCTTCATGCCGTAAAGTATGGCAAAAACCCCATAATTTCTGTACAATATCGCTCATGCTGCAACTGCCCTGTTAAATTCTGAAATCAAAGTTGAAAGCTGGCCTTCAAAAACACGGTTAGCCTTATTCCAGCCGCCGTAATCGGAAAACACAGGAATGAATTCGAAGTCCTCTTTATCAATAGAGAGGTTTGCAATCAAATGCGACCTGATTCGGTCAAGCCATAGATGCTGATCAGGTGTAAAATGTTTTCCCACGGTTACTCTGTCAAAAGCAAGGCTAACGCGCTCTTCAGCCGTCAACAAAGACTCCTCTTCACGGGCAGCGTGCTTGATCATCGAAATAATATCCACAAGCGCTTTGTTGTAGCTTACCTTATGAGCTCTTTGCAGATTCTCAATAGTAAACCGCTGCTGAGAAGATTCAAGTTTCTCTTTCAAATCTCCAAGTGCATCGGTATTCCAATCCTGAGGGCGGTCAAGAAGGATGCCAATTGCCGCAATCTTTTCAGAATTCTCTTTTACAAATTCGGAAAAAATGCTCAGATAATCTTTCGGTTTATACTCATTACCTGCAGCATCTCTCACAATCCAGGTGGATGAAACCACATCCCTTATCCCATAATCCACAAGAAACGTTTTTGATGGACGGGGATAATTGTCAAGCAGGTTCAAAAAATCAGGATTCCTCAGGGTCTCCATTGTCCCTGTGAAATCTTCCGAGAGGCGCCTTTCAAGCGAGATCGCAAAACGATTCAGATCGCCTTTTTGTATAAAAGCGCTGAACATATCCCGAGCTTCCCCGCTCATTTCCTTATCAATTCTGTTTAGTCTCTTTGTCAGGACACGCACATTGTAAGCCCTGTCCCGGTTATTCCAGACATCCTCAATAACCTTTCTTATAGGTTTTACTTCCTTTTTGGGCGGTTCGGCTGTCACACCAGTAACCCCTTTGAAGTAATCAAAAAGGGTTCCACCAAAGCAATCAAAAACAACAAAATGTGACTTATCTGGATAATGTTCCCCTTTGCGTGTACCGCGTCCAATCATCTGTTCAAAAAGGATACGGGACTTAACAGACCTCAAAAACACAATATATTCAATGTCCGGAATATCAACCCCTGTTGATAGAAGATCAACAGTTACTGCAATTCCCGGCTCTTTTCTGTTCCTGAACTCCCTGATTCTCTGCAAAGGACGGTCAACTTTACCTGTAATTTTCTGGACGAACGAATCCCCTCTGCCAAAGATATCTCTTGCCAGATCAACTATTTGATCAGCATGAGACGAAGAATTTGCCAGGTCTTGCACTGCAAAAATCAGAGTCTTTGGAAAACGCCCGTATCTTTCTTCATGCTCTTCAGCATAACGTTTGATCTCTTGAAGGATTTTCTTGTTAGAATCAATATTTGTTATTTCCTTCTCTATTTTCTCAGCTGAGAACTCACGTTCGTCTTCAAGCATGTCTATTTTACTTTGCCCGGTTTCGGGATCTATAACCCCAACCATTTCACCTTCACGAAGGAATATTCCATTCATGCGAACGCTTGATTCCAATGCAACAATATCATAGTCAACTAGATAGCCATCTTGAACAGCCTGTTCATAGCTGTACCTGTAAGCAATATCTTTAAAGTATGCATAAGTATGAGCAGCAGGCGTGGCTGTAAGCCCTACTTTGATGGCATCAAAATGGTCAAGGGTATTTCTCCATACAGAAACTTCCTGTGCAGAATATCCCCTGTGGCATTCATCAGCAATGATAAGGTCAAAAGCATGTATTGGGATATCGAGTTGCCCAGCGTCCTCATCCTCAGGCTCCTCGCTACATGATAATGCAGAGGTTTTTCCGAAAAGGTTGATGGCCATCCGCTGGATTGTAGATACATATACAAAACTGTGCTCTGGCTTTGGGTCTGTAAGGTAAGCTTCAGGAATCAAATTTGAATCAAAAGCTTCGTTTTCATCCAGATCCCCTCTTTGAAATCGCTGGCTATAGACCTCATAGGTTTTGTCAAATTTCAACCCCTGTTCGGTTTCAAAAGAAGAAAACGCTCTCACAGCCTGTGCAGCAAGTGCTCTTCTGTCAACAAGAAACAGGACTCTTTTTGCAACACCTGCCTTCATTAAACGGTAAATGAGATTGACAGTCATGAATGTCTTCCCGGTTCCGGTAGCCATTGCAACCAGCATTGCCCGTTTCCGATCAATGATAGCGTGTCCTATGGCGTCACAGGCTTCACGCTGATAGGGTCTCATTCTTGTGTTATCAGGTATATCAAAAAATTTGGCACTTCTCTTTTCAAAGTCGTAATTAAACTTCTCAACCAGCGCCTCAGACGTATGAAATCCGAATATTGGTCTCGAACGGCTAAGAGCATGACGAACATCATGATGCTGGATCTGTTTTCCGTTTGTTGAATATAAAAAGGGAACTCGATATCCATTAAAATTGAAAGGACTACCAGGAAGACCGCGTGAATACCTTTCCGCCTGCGTTAAAACACTTTGTGTACCAGACTTCACCTTCTTTGCTTCAACAATTCCAAGGATTCTTCCTCCAACACAAAGCGCATAATCTGCAGGTCCAAATTTAGTAGGATACTCCTTAATTGCACAGTTATTGCAATTTTTCAGTCCTTTTGTCTCATCGTATGAAACTATATCCCACCCTGCAGCAACAAGCATCGGATTTATGAGCTTTTCCCGTGTCTCAGACTCATTAAGGTCAGACATTGTACATCCATCATAATTAGTAGGCTTTTTAGATTATTAGTTAAATTTTACCACATATTATATTTATTTGTATAAATAAGTTAGAGTTTTATACTGATATCAATACCTGCTACGAATTTTGATCCGACCTATTCTACGCATACTTTTATTCATTTTTACATGAACAAACCGCTTCGCTTCGCGAGCGGGACAAGAACGTCTGGATAAGCCAGTAAGGTTGTACTGTTACCAAATTAATTTAATTTTTTTCCAAACGTACTGATTTATATATTCCCAAATTTACCTTCTGCCATGAACAACGGTACTGTCAGATCACACATTAAAGAAGGGTTGAGTGTAGGGATTGTCTTAAAAGAAGACCAGAGGACCGGAAAAATAACCCAGGGCATTGTAAAGAGATTTTTGACCAATTCTTCAACTCATACGCATGGGATAAAGGTTCAATTAACGAATGGGCAGGTTGGAAGGGTTAAGGAAATTTATTAAAAAGTTGAGGGTAAGTCGTTTTCCGAAAATTGGCTTGATGCTGACCGGTGACCGATGGGAAACGCCGCAGAATACTAGTGTCGAGTCACCGCTCCCATTACAATGGAACTATAAAAAACGAGTATTTTAATTTGCTGATATGCTTCATTTCTTCCTGATTTCCCTAGTTCTAAAAGTCGTTTTTGATAACATAGGAAGTTGTTCCAGAAGCCAAAAATTCCTGGTGAAAATTTTGGTAATAGGGTTAAGATCTGTTTCTGTAACACTGCAGGAAATACAACGTTTGACAGATCCGAATCCTGTACGCCTATTACCTATTGACCTGAATTCTTATATTTTTCAAGATAAGATCTTCACCTACTCTTCACTACGATATAATTAGACATCGTTTTAGTATTGTTTCCTGCAGCATTACTTACTTTTAAGCTGACAGTGTAATTTCCGGCTTTGGTGTATTTATGTAGAGGGTTCTTTTCTGTTGAAAAGCTGTTATCACCAAAACTCCACTTGCAGGAAGTGTGCACGCCTGTACTCTTGTCAATAAAAGATACTTTCAGTGGTGCCTTCCCTGAAATTGGATGTGCAGAAAAAGCAGCAATAGGAGCTTTCAAGGCGTTTACAACAATATAGTTGGATTTCGTTACAGTATTGTTTCCGGCAGCGTTACTTACCTTTAAGCTGACCGTGTAATTTCCGGCTTTATTGTATTTATGTACAGGGTTCTTGGCTGTTGAATATGTCCCGTCTCCAAAACTCCATTTATATGAAGTGTGAATTCCTGTACTCCTGTCACTAAACGCTACTTTCAAGGGTGCGTATCCTGAGGTCGAGTGTGCAGAAAAAGCAGCAACAGGGGCTTTCAAAGCTTTTACAACAATATAGTTGGATTTCGTTACAGTATTGTTTCCGGCAGCGTTACTTACCTTTAAGCTGACTGTGTAATTTCCGGCTTTAGTGTATGTGTGCGCAGGATTTTTTACTGTTGAATATTTACCGTCTCCAAAACTCCATTTATATGAAGTACGAGATCCTGTACTTTTGTCAGTAAATGCTACTTTCAAGGGTGCGTATCCTGAGGTCTGGTGTGCAGAAAAAGCAGCAACAGGGGCCTTTAGATGAGTTCCAGCATTTGAATTGTTTTGAGGGACTGCAAGTGCAGTCGCAGATAATAAAATCATGCTGATTAATATAATGAAGATTTTCTGTTTTATGTTCACTTGATTTCCTCCTATATTCTCATTTTTTGAATTAGATTTCTCCATAGTGTCCACTCAACCATAAATTTTCCAAAGAAATTGGATATTACAAAGCTATCAGATCATAAATCCAATTCGCACTGGCACTGAAAATATAATCCTCCGAATTAAACCCCCCGATTTAATAGAGTGATATATTTTCACATGATTGAGTGAGTTTTATATATTTTTTTAAAACTGACAGTTCAAACTTAAAAAGTATGTCCTGCGTTTTTGTGTACACTTCACTTTTTCAGAACATAGGCATGAATCAATGCTTTTTCATTTGATATCAATTGCAGCAATTAACCTGAGATGTCAAACTAAGGTTAAAAGCTGGAATGTATATCATAAAACACAAAGAAATTACCCCACATTACTAATGAAAAAGTTTTAAGAGTACGTAAAATAAATAAGACCTACTTCTATAAAAACATTTCTTCCATATAAATTAGAAGCTGTTGATTTATCGAACTTGTTAAAAAATAATAGTTTTTCCTTTAGAATATGCCTGCTGCCAGGTTTACAGAGTCTCAGGTTCCCAATGAATGGTTCAACTGTTGAATTCAATTACCTACCAGCTGCCTTCTCAGCTTCTATTTAAGAGGAGGTTCCCAAACAGCTCCTGAGGACCGACCTTCTGAACCTCAAATTATGGGCTAACAAAATCCATTTTTTGGTTTTTTTTGTTAGCCCACCTTTAGATGGTTGATATTTCATGATTATAGCTCAGTACCGAAATTAATTACTATTTTTCAAACGTACTGATTTATATAATTCCAAATTTACTTTCTGCCATGAACAAGGGTACTGTCAGATCAAACATTAAAGAAGGATTGAGTGTAGGGATCGTTTTAAAAGAAGACCAGAGGACCGGAAAAATAACCCAGGGCATTGTAAAGAGAATTTTGACCAACTCTTCAAATCATCCGCATGGGATAAAAGTTCAATTAACGAATGGTCAGGTTGGAAGGGTTAAGGAAATATATTAAAAAGCTGCAGAAAAATCGTTTTTCGAAAATTGGTTTGGCGCTGACCACTAACCAGAGGGACCGTCGCCAGGTATCTCTGAACCTTATGCTCGAGCCTGCATTTACAAATTGCACTTTTTGTGACCGGATAATATTTGTGCTCCATTTATATTCAGCTCAGATTATATATATGGGCTTAAATCGATTGCAACTCAACGTACTTTTCAGAGACTTATAAAAATATATTTATCTGGCCTAAGAGCCTATCCGAAAAGTCTACAATGGCATGTTATAAAGTTACAATAGGTCTATAATATCCGAGTATCCGTTCCGGTCTATAATATCCGAGTATCATATCCGAGTATCTGTTCCGGTTTTGCATATTCACAATTGTAAAAGTTACAGTAGGTCACAACACTTTTCGGATAGGCTCTTACTGAGTTTGTGACGGTGTCTATTTTCGATAATTATTTTAAGTTTTTACTGTTGTTTTTGCACTTATGTGTAGCTGGAATTCTATACAGGACTGAGTCAGATTACTGTTACATCTCCACGGCCTCTGGGAGCTCTAGCTTAAAATTATTGATCGAGAACTTCTTTTCAGGGCACCTTTCTTCGCATTTTCTGCAGGCAGTGCCAAGACATCTTGCAGTATTGACCCTGAAACTTTCGTTTTCTCTTGAAAGAGCCTCTTTCGGGCATCCCTGCACACAGGTATCACAACTGCTGCACTGAATGGTAGCGAAAAAACCCAATTTCGGCTCCATAATCTCCAGGCTTTTTCCAAGTTCCCGGATATCCCTTTCATATCTTCTTTCAATAATGCTTTCCTGTAGTTTTTGCGGGATGGGCTGGATACCTGATCTTTCAAGGTTTGCGTTATACTTTTCAAGAGGCATTCCTTCATTCCATAGGGCTATTTCCTGAATGTAGATGGCTGCAAAGGTAGGGGACGAGGCAAACATGATATGATTTGCAAGGATCGATTTCTTCATTTCATTGAGGTATGAGAGGTAGTCGGGATCAAAGGCCAGGTCTTTTGCAAGTTCAAGGGAGGTATTTCCGCACTGGACAATACGTTTCGGGGTTGCAGGCACAATGCCTATGAAGCGGGCTTTTTGAGGGTCTACATATGTCCCGCTTGCCCCGCACATGTACATAGTTTCCAGGTTTTCGTAGGCTATTCCTGCTTCGTGCATAAGGGTAAGATGCCCGGCTCTCAGGGCGCCGAAGGCTTTTCCGGCTTCAATTACGTCCTCCTCAATAAACGTGATACCCTTTCCCAGCCGAATTTTATCGCCTTCAATATGAGGAGGCTTTATTATACCAGTTACAAGCCCTGCATACATAAGGGCGATTACCCCCGTACCTGTAATTCCCTTTGCAGGATATCCGGTGGCTTTGAAGGTCCCGTTGCGCAGGTTGATTCTTGGCCCCTCTACCAGCCTGAGCTTTTCATCAAGGACAAGCGCTTGCCAGCCTCCGGAAAGCCTCAAATCAGCAATTGCTCCAGGCGTTGCCAGCATTCCTTTGCTGATCTGCTGTCCTTCGATGGCAGAGCCTGCCGCAGCCGATCCTGTATATATCCTATCTCCCACCTTCAGGGCCATTTCGGCATTTGTCCCATAATCCGTAACCATGCACGTTTCGTGAGTATCCAAAAACCCGGTCTTTATCATCATTGCAAGGGCATCAGCTCCGATTTCGTGCTTTATAGAAGGAGGAATTATGACATCAACATCTGTGGAAAGTCCTATTTCATTTCCTGAAACAACATGTCCATCCCTTTTCGGAGGCTTCACACGCATTTTTTCAAGGGCGTTTCTTCCCGCAAATGCAAGGTCCCGGATTTCTATTCCTTCGAATATCGACAGCTGGATCGGATTTCCACAAACGGCTATGCGCTTGAGTTTTCCGGGCTTAAGGTTATTTATCAGGGAGTTTATGGCTGAGACAAGAATTTCATGGGCTGTTCCCTGCCCATAACTGATCGCAAAGTCCATATGGTCAACAACGTTTGCGCCCGGAAGCGGGTTTCTGGACAAAATTGCAGTCCTGAGGACGGAAGAGTCCATAAGGTTCAGGAGCTGGGCTCTAATCCCACTGGTACCGATATCGATATTTATTGCCTGATTCATACTTTATTCCAGGATTTTTTAAAGTTTTGGTTCATCCTTTCAGGTTTTATGCTTTTCTTATTGTTTTTTCTGTTTTCTTTTTCTAATCCTTATTCATTCACCTTCCAGTATTTATTTCCCGATTTAAGAATGCCATAAATGAAGGAGAGATAAAGATCAAAGAAAAAAAATAAAAAAAGAAACTCAGGAAGTTGTAGTAAAAATCAGTGGAGATCCTTGCGGACTTCTTTCCAGTTCTTCCCTCCACAGATCTTTTTCGCGATTTTCACTGCGTCAAGTGGAGTTCTTCCATATACTGAGTTACCAAAAGTCTCGACGAAATGCCTGTCTATGGCAGCTCCGCCACAGGCTACAGGAACATCTTCGGATTCCAGGACCTCTGCAAGGGCTTTAAGGCCTCCTTTGGTTGTGCTCATGAGAGTTGTTCCGATAACAAGGTCAGCGTTTGCTACCTTTACGGCTTTAACGGCTGCTTCGACCGTTATGTCACTTCCAAGATCAACTACTTCGAAACCATTTGCCCTGAGAATAGCGGCTACAATGTTCTTGCCTATATCATGCAGATCTCCTTCGATAACGAGGGATATCAACTTTCCCTGGGAGTGCACGTCCCCTATCTTTTCCTGGCAGAGTTTCACCCCTTCTATAAGGGCCTCATTTGCCAGCAGGATTTCAGGCATATAGCTTTCTCCGATGTCGTAAAGCTCACACACAGTCTGGATTCCGGGCATAAGGGCATGTAAGACCAGGTCTGTCGGGTCTTTTCCTTTTCCAATTAGGGCAGCTGTGAGTTTTACTGCTTCAGCACTATTTCCCCCGATTACCGCCTCTGTTACGGCTGCATATTCGGGATCTTTAGGCCTTCTCTGCTCCTCAATCTGGTTGGCGGTGGTCACTTCTTTGCTCCTGTCTCCAAGATCCACCCCGAGGCCGATCATGATCCCTTCATCAATGAGTTTTTTAAACTTTGCAGGTTCTTTTTCTTTCATCTCGAAGATCTTCTGAACTGCAATGTCGATGTGCCTGATCATTCTTGCATTCCACCCAGGACATTTTCTTTCATATTCCTTCCAATACCGACTCCGATCTGCCTGATAAGGTCTTCCACGTCATCGTATTTCGGGATTGGAGTCTCTTTGCAGGCCCTGACATAAGCTCTGAGGTTTTCGAGAGGGGTTCCAAACGAGACACCACATGCAGTCCCGACAATATCAGTTCCCTGCAAGATGCATTCCCTGGTTCTGTTATAGACCTGCTCGGGGGAGCCATTTGGCATCAGGTCTATGACGTCAAGGCTTCCGAGAATAGACATCTCGTTGCCCATTACCTGACGGCAATACCAGACTGGAACGGCATCAAAGGAAAAACAGTCAATTCCGCTCTGCTTTATGTAGGGCAGGAGTTTACTGGCATCTCCGCAGATGTGCAGGATCTGGGGACAGCCGATTTCCTTCGCTATTCTTTTGTGGGAAGGGAGTACAAATTCTCTGTACGTTTCCGCAGAAATCAGATTACTGGAAGCCGAAGGATCAGCAAGGAAGAGGATATGTGCCCCGTAAGCAGTCTGCAACTTCCCGTAAGCTATCACGAAATCAGTTGCTGCTTCAATGAATGCATGGGCTTTTTCCGGGGCGGTCTTTGTCCACCGGGCCATATTTTCAACGCCTGCTATGTGACCTGCTACCGTAAAGGGAGCTGTAAGTGCGGGGATGATAGGGAGCATGCCGTCGTAGCGCTTCCTCAGTTCATCGATTGCTCCAAGGACTACCGGAATTCTTCCGGTTTCTTCCATGTTGTCGGGCCAGGCCACATCTGCGGGGTTCGTATAAGCTGGTCCGGTCACCGGAGGCCTGTCTGGCTTGTCCCAGTCAAGTTTACACCCAAGAACTTCAGCTTCGAGGGAAATGTCAAACTGGGGACGTGCAGCCTCGATGCCGCAAACTTCATAGGGGGCAGCTGCAAGGTCTGCCATCATCTTGCTGTCAAAGTGAGCTTTTGGCCAGGAAGCATTGCTTATCTGCATCAATTCGGTTGTGGTCTGAGTGAGGGGGTTCGCGGGGGGTACGTAGTCAACCCTGCCTCCAAGTACTGCTGCCAGAGCTCTTCGGGTTGGAGTCATTTCACTTATCATGTCATATGTCTCCTTTTTAATCACACTCAATGTATACTAAAAATTCTATATTAAAGAAATTTAAAGAAATTTAAAGAAATTCTACTTCGCGACCAGATCACCAAAAAATTCGTTTTTTTGAATGCCACTCTTAGGGTAAAATAAATAGTGATCTGCTGCCAGGTAAAAGCCTAACATGTCCTATTTTTATGATTCCTCTTGCAAGTTCATTTTCCATGTCCCAGAAAGATGTACGAAAAAGATTCTGTTTTTTGCAAAAGTTCGAAGTTCTTACGCTGACATTTACTAATAAGCTGATTCCCAAAAGCAAAATTGCTTATCTGAATCTCATTTTGTAAGTAATTAATCGAGCTTCTTATCATGAAAATAGTTATGAAAACTCTTATTAATGTGGAAAATAAAATTGGTTTTGGGATGAGCTCTTGATTAAAATCTTATATCTTTGTTTCCAAAATCGCGAAGATTAGGCGCTTTTGATAGACATGTTTCGAACGGATGTATTAAGATAAAATGCTCGGTTAAATATATTAGAATTCCGATTTACCTCTGATTTTTTCTTCGAGGAAATATGTATGGATAAGGGATGTGATTTTCCTGATATCAGAGAATTGCTTAAAGAATATGGTTATACGGCACATATCAAGAGCCGTGGAGAAGAAAACATAAGAAAAGAGACACCAGGTTTTAGGGCAAGAAGATAGGTTGTAGAAAGGACACATTCCTGGCTAAATAGATTCAGGAGACTCCTTATACGATGGGAAAAGAAAATTGAGAATTACTCTGCTATCTTCATTTAGCATGTGCATGGATAACATCTAGAGTAGCGGGACTTTTCGGATAGGCTCTTATTTCAAATATTTATTCAATTATTTCGCGGTTATCTTGCAAGACAATATAATTTCTTATTGGAGACGACTCCACCCAGAAATGAAAAAATTGTGCAGAAATTTTCCAATTATATAGAAGATAATCAGCATGATAAAACTCATCGTGTACTCTTAACGTGTTCTGATCGATGACTTTGTAGTTAACGATATGCGAAATGCCTTGGAAACACTTATTATCTGAAATTGTCACGCAACCCCATCCTGGGTGCGTCTGCGCAAAATTAACAGAATAATCATAACATGTCCAATCGGATTGTGTTCGTTCTATAATTATGGGTCTGGCTGCTGCCATATTTGTCAAAATAAAGAAAGTAAGTATTAATAATAATAGTCGTTTCACGATTGTAATTAAAGACTAACCTGATATATATTTGTTCAGAATTGATTATTTTTTAAAGTCTGTTACTCTTATTTGTGCCATTTGTCAGCTATTGCACTGGCAACGTTTTAATTAATCCAGTAATTTTATAATTTAAACAGTATATTAAGCAAAGGGTGACGCATTTAGCCAACTCTTCGTATAAAGACAGATACTCTTTCGAGTATGGCGGACCAGTGACCCCATCACTTGGTAAGTAGAAGGCAATGTCACAAACGAGAGTGCAAACAATCACACTTTAGGTAACCGAATATACGCAGATTCTTACGCTCTCTCATTGGTTAATGGGTACGGACAAACAAATATGCCAGATGATCAACAAAAGTACAAAAAACAGGCAATAAATGATCATACAAACAAATAACAATAACCAAAAAGCACAAAAATACAAGCAAAGCCAAACTAACAACCCCGCACATATAAAAAAATATTACATCAAATTATAAAAATATATGTGCAAAAAGACGGCTTGTATGCAGAATTCTAATGCTATTTTTCGGGAACGTTGAATATCTACTATCTTGGGTATCCTCCTGAAAGAACGGGACTTAACTGCCTTTATCCCAAGCCCTGCAATTTTGGGGACGAATCCTTAACCTTCTTTTGAAACCTTCCTGTAGGACTTGTAATGTGTTCTTGGCTGTTTCAGAGAAGGTGACTAACGAACATATAGAAAAGCTAAATTATAGTATGCATATCGAGTCTTTTAATATTCAAATACTAACATGAAAAAAATAAAGCAGGCTAAATATTAAGATAGTACCGGAGAACGCGGAAAATAATAATCCATGGTGGAAATTCTGGTAATACCCATCATCCCTTACTCAAAAACAGCCAGTATATTTTAAATCGAAGCAAACAAACTTGAGAACTGCGAAGTGCTTATTGCAGTTCCTGTGCAATTGTTCAGCGTAAACGAGGATATAAGCCCTATTACCTTCCCTGCTTGCAGGATAGGGGAACCGCTATCCCCCGGTTGCGGCATATCAAAGCAGGGGAAGCCCAGATAAAGCAATGCAGTTCCAGCATTAACCACCCTGCATGTGATAGAATGAATATCATTGACTAGCGAAGCATTTTCCAGTACAGCTGCACTGCCAAACTCAGTGATTTCAACCATGCAGTCAGGTGGAAGCTCTATCAGAGCTAAATCAAAATCTTTCAAAATGCTCTTAACAACGACTTCCATTCCATCAACTATCACATGCTCTCCTACCCCATGAAATATATGAGAAGCTGCGACTATGTAAGGCAATCCTTTTAATGAGATAACAGCGCCGATAACACAGCGCTTTCCTTTATAAAAAAAAGAGCCGCCTGATTTTATCATAAATTTTCATCAATCTGCTGATTTCACTTAAACCTATTTTATGTTATTTCTGGTATTTATGCTAAATGGAGACACATCAAATAAGGCTTTATTGCACTCATTTTAACTTTTGTAGGGATCTACGGGATTAACAAAAGAAAAGGGAAATGGAGTTTCGGAAAAGAAGACACCTGCAAAGGTATGTGGAATTACTCAAGATAAATGGACATTAAGAGAGCTATTAAATTACAGGTCTCTCAAAATATCAACTGATTAATTCAGGAATACCATAACATTTATTATAAAAATATAAGATGGTCCTCTTTTAGTTAGTTGATATTATTCCAAAATAATCGAAATACCATCTCAGCTCCTTCTTTTTCTGCAGTTATGGCGCTTGGAGCAATCTGCCGCAAAAGAATCAAAACACAATCAAAAACTATGTTTGAGATTTATCATGAAAAACATCAACTATGTATCAATTGACGACCAAATAATTGACGACCAAATAATTGACGACCAAATAATTGACGACCAAATAATTGACGACCAAATACAAAGATCAGTCCCATAATCCGGCCGCTCCTTGAGTTATATAAGCCGCTAACTAACTATTGGAAAAAACACAAAAGGAAGGAAAAATATGCTAAAAGCTATTGCTTCAAATATATTTTTTGTTGCCTCATTGAGTCTTAGCAAGGAGATAGATAAAGTATTTACGCAACATCAGGAACAAAAACAGGTCATCGTTACTGAAGAGATGTTGCAGAGACTGCCAGATCCGGTAAAACGATATCTTGTGTATAGTGGGGTTGTTGGCAAACCGATCGTTCAAACGGTACGTCTTAAGCAGGTGGGAAAAATTAGAAAAGATACCAAACAACCCTGGATGAACTTTGAGGCTAAACAATATTATTCCGTAAGCCCGCCCGGTTTTGTGTGGATTGCATATATGAAAGTTTTTGGTTTGCCACTGGTGCGAGTGAGGGATTATTACATGGAGGGCAGGGGCAATATCCTTGCAAAGGCGGTTTCACTATTCACATTTGTGAATTCTGCAGGTAAGGAAATGGATCAGGGAGCAATGATGCGTTATCTTAACGAAATGATGTGGTTTCCATCGGCTTTTTTGGGAAAAAATGTTTCTTTCGAATCCATTGATGCTAATTCAGCGAGAGTAACATTGAAAGATATGGGAAAAAGCGTAACAGCTACAATGTATTTTGACGACGAAGGGAAATTGACAAACTTCATAGCTCCGCGTTATCGAGATATGGGCAAGAATAAATTTGAATTAGAAAATTGGTCCACTCCAATTAGGGAATATAGTGAATTTGAAGGACTGAAACTCCCTCTAAAAGGAGCAGGTGTCTGGAATTTAAAAGAAGGTGATTTGGAATATATCGATGTAACTATAAGCGATTTAAAATACAACCCGGATGAGCCTTATTGAAGAACCATAGGCAGCCTCCCATTCATCCTTTCTTTATTTTCGACATCACATTCTGAGTTACCAGTTTTTCGTATTTTTTCCAGGTGTTTTCATCAATCTCGGGCATGATTGCGATATGAGCTTCGCTTCTTGCAGGGGCGGTGCAGGAATCGATTGCTTTTTGAATGGCGGCAGTGTCCTTATTTCCGACCAGGTCTATGACTTTTATTTCCCTGAGAAAGCGGGAGATTCCAGTCATTGGGATTTCGTTCAAATAGGGCAAAGGAGAGTCTGAACCGATTATTTTTCTTGAGCCTGCCATTGTGGAAACTCCATTTTCGGCAAGGGAAATCAGGGACTGGCCTTCGAAATGGTCACTTTCTTCCCCACAAACTATGAGACAGTTTATGTTTGGGTTTGCAAGCACATTGACGATTACTTTTTCGATCCCGAAATTTTCCGCGGTTACAGAACCCAAAGAGGATTTTTCTTTGCCGCCGACGTTTTCTTGAAGTTACAGCGCCTTAAGTTAGTTAAGGAATGGTTTAAAAATAACTTCAAGGTTCCACTTTGTGAATGGCTCTATATCTCATTTCCCAAATAATCATCAAAGACAATGTCGGTTACAGAAATGCTTGAAATTGTATTTTCGTCATTTTTAAGTGTAAATACTTACTTTCAGAACTATAAAGTAGAAGATCTCTTTCTGTACTGAAAAGTTTCCAAAAGCAGTAAAAAGGTTACTGGATAAGAAAATATTTAAATCAAGGAATGCATTTTTGAGGGAACCGATTATTCATTCGCGCAGGTGTTCGGGATTTGGATTCCTTCTCCGGCATCTATTTTCTAATGTATGATTTCTATTATTTGATTCATTTTGGTGGTCTTTTGTCATCTAAAATCAGCCGTGAAAACTTCATTCGGTCTATTGCAGACCTCCTGCGAAAAGCGGAAATCGAGCTTCCCGACGATGTTGAAAGTGCGCTCAGGAAAGCCGAAACCGCAGAAGAAAGCCAGGTTGCAAAGTCCCAGCTCCAGGCAATCCTGAAAAACTTAGAGATTGCAAAAAAGCATGGGGTTCCCATGTGCCAGGATACAGGCATTATGATCTTTTTTGCGGAGTTTGGGACAGAGTTTCAGCCTGGATTTGACCTGGAGGCTGCTCTCAGGGAAGCCGTTATCCTTGCAACGGCTGAGGTTCCTCTGCGCCCCAATGCAGTAGATCCTCTGACCCGCAAGAACAGCGGAGATAATACAGGAGTCGGAATCCCGGATATTCACTGGAAACTTGTTCCTGGAAATCAGTTAAAAATTACCGCAGCCCCTAAAGGCGCAGGTTCGGAAAACATGAGTGCGTTGCGCATGTTTAACCCTACGGAAACCGGAAACATCAGAAATTTCGTGCTCGAGACCATAGTAAATGCATGCGGAATGCCCTGCCCACCTCTCACGATAGGAGTTGGAATCGGAGGTTCTTCTGATGCGGCAGCCAGACTTGCAAAAGAAGCTCTGCTTGAGCCTCTTGATGCCCCTATGAACGGGTTAGAAAGAGAGATTCTTGAAACTGTAAACTCTCTCGGAATCGGCTGCATGGGACTTGGAGGCAGCACAACAGCCCTTGCAGTGCACGTGAAAACTGCTTCCTGCCACACAGCTTCCCTTCCCGTAGCAATAAATATCCAGTGCTGGGCTAACAGGCATGCTTCAATCGTTTTCGGGGGGGATGAATAATGGAGTATCACCTGCAAACCCCGCTGAAGAAAGAAGATATCGAGAAACTTAATGCCGGAGACGTAGTCTATATCTCCGGAGAGTTACTGACAGCGCGGGACGAAGCCCATGCCAGAATTCTCGAAATGAAAGAAAAAGGAGAAAAACTTCCTTTCTCCCTGGAAGGAGCGGTAATCTATCACTGCGGCCCCCTTATGCAGCAGACCGAAAGCGGCTGGAAAGTAATATCAGCAGGCCCTACAACCAGCGGCAGGATGTCGAAAATGACGCCTTCTCTTCTGAAAGCTCATGAAGTTCGGGCAATCATAGGAAAAGGTGGGATGAAAGGTATTGCCTCTGCACTGGAAAACAAATGTGTTTACCTGGCCTACACAGGTGGATGTGCAGCTCTTGCTGCTGAGTTGATTAAGGAAGTAAATACCGTTTACTGGCTAGATCTAGGGATGCCTGAAGCAGTTTGGGTGCTGAGAGTTGAGGAATTTGGGCCTCTTATTGTAGGGATTGACTCAAAAGGAAAAGATATTTTTGCAGAAGTAAGGGAAAGGGCTGAGAAAGTGCTTGAAAAGCTGCAGAAATAAAATTAACTCTCCCAGATAATACAAGCTTTAACTCTCCCAGATTATACAAGCTTTATCAGACTGGTCAATCAGCTGGTCAATCAGCTGGTCAATCAAGCTAGTCGATCAGGCTGGCTATTTAAATATTTTCAAGAGCAGTCTGTATCTTTTTGGTTTCATTGGCAGCTGCGGCTAGCAACATGGCTGCGTCGTCTGGATTTTACCTTCTTTATCTCCTTTGTTTGAAGTCTGCCGAATTTGCAGGTTCAAGGACAAAGGGTTTTGCAAGAGCCTTGAAATACTCGAAAAGCTCCAGACCCCACTTAACGGCATCCTCCCCGAAACCTACTATACTACCATTTTCATCCTGAGTGTTTTTTCCGGAAGAAAAGCAGGTGAGGACCATTTTGTCGGTTACAGCAACTGTTGGAGGAATAATATTGTTATCCAGCACATATATATCTGAATTCTCTAGGAGAAGCAGATTGTCAAGCTCTTTTTTAAACTTTGATGCATAGGTTTCAAAGACAGGCTGAGTCAGTACGACCGATACCTTAGATCCTTTTTTTGCATGCTCTGAACATATATCAGGATAACGAGAATTAGGATATGAGATAACAAGAAGAACTTTTTTGGAATTAGACAAAGCTTCTGTCATTTCCCGATATGCAGAAGGAGTATCATCTCCATGATAGCGTCCTGGCATATGAGCCACAAATTCTTCCATCCGCTTAAAAAAGCCGGGAGGAATTTCCCCTGATTTAAGGCCTGACCAGTAATCGTAATTATCCTCAAGCAGCCTGAAAGCTTTTACAAGAGGCTCCATTTTTCGGACAATAATTTTCCCGAGAAGGGAAAGGTCATATGCTCTGTCCTCATGGGCTACAAGCCCCATTTCTTTTAACTTTTTAAGCTGGGGCAGGATTGCAACGGAGTTTGTATCAAGTTTATCATTGATCTCTTCGATTGTTCGAGGCTTCTCTTTAAGAAGTAGAAGCAAGTCTGTCCTCTTTTCTGAAGAAAGGAGAATTGTGATCAGAGAAGATCTCATCACATATACTTTAAAAAGTATAGATATATATTTTTTCATTCTTGATTTGTAAACTAATTCAATATGCCAGAGTTACTGATTATTTAGGAATTTTTGCTTTAATCGGAAACGACGCTGAATGAATCAGAACCTTTTCCATAATTTTTTAAAAAGAGTTTTTATCGTTAGGATTATCGTTTGGGTACAGGTTAGGATTACCGTTTGAGGCACAGGATAGAATACAATCGGCGTTATTGTCTAAAATCATAATTAGATGTCCAGAAATTTGATGCTCCACCTATTTCTTATCTCAAATGCATAAGTCTTATTTTTAGCTAAGCAATATACTAATATAATATAAGGCGGATAAAAGCTTCCTACTGACAAAATAAGGAATAGAAAACATGGTAGCAAAAATTAATGCAAACTCCTGCAAATGTTGTGGAAGCTGTATAGGCGAATGCCCTGCGTCTGCAATTTCCCTCAACGATGATGTTGCATTTGTAGAGGAAGATGAATGCATTGGCTGCGGTATATGTAAAGACACCTGCCCGCATGGGGCAATTACCATTGATTAACTTTTGAAAAATCGGTCCGAGAGGCTAAAGTGCTGCTTTGTAGCCTACTTAAAGCTTAATTAGCTCACTTAAAGCTTTACAAGCCCTGAAGGGATAGAGATAAGCTCAGTGATATGCCTAGGGAATAATTTATTTCGAAGTCCTGCCAAATCTTTCAAACTTCACCCTTTTTTTCCTTTTGCTGTGAAGATAGCAGGATTTCAGGCGGCAGGAAGATCGAGACGATTATGCCGAATATGCCGAATATTGGTTCCATTGATGAATGGAAATTAAGGACAAGATTGAAAGAAGAAAATGAAACGGTTCCAGACCAGAAAGGAAAGCCTACAAAAACTCCCACTATGAGATGGATATTTTTCTTATTTCAGGAGTTGCAGAGTTTATTACTTCAGAGGAAGAGGAAATTGAGTCTGAAATTTTGAAGATGGAAGAGATACATTGGAAAGTATTGAGTCTTATGGAAGAGAAATGTGAAAATACCTATCTCTGATCATAGAGACCTGCAGAGGCAGCTTATTCATTTTCACACTCCAATCACATTCCGGAGATTCGCCCCGGTAATTGGGCGTATCATGGATGGTTTCAGATGTTGCCGCTTATGCCTGGGCTGGCGCTGCGGCGGCTGCGCAGGAAGACCTTTATGACCTCGTCTACGAGCAGCAAAGCGATGGCGGCTGCGAGGCAGATCAGCCACTGGCTCCCACTCAGCGAGGTCAGGCCCAGGATGCGCTGCAGGAAGCGGAGCTCGGTCGCCAGGATGGTTATCAACAACGCCATGCCATAGAGAAGCACCTGGTTTCGATCATGAATAATGTCCCGGTTGAAAGCGGTGACGGTCTCGCTTCGAGCGCAGAGTCCCCTGGAGATGCTGAGTAAGGCGAAGGCCACAAAGCCCATGGTGGCCGCCGTGTCCATTGCCGGCCGCCTCGTAGATCGACTCCAGATAGACCGTGGCAATCGCCATCAGGATGCCGAGGAAGGCGATGCGCACCCATTGTGAAATTGACAGAAGGGGTTGCTTCAGCGGCATGGGCTTCTTCTCCATCAGACCTGAGGTCGGCTTGTCGAACCCTAGCGCCATAGCCACCGGGACCGAGATCAGGAAGTTTAGAAACAGGACTACGAGCGCCGCAAACGGGATTCCCCCGATTACGAAGAAGAACGCAGCCAGCAGGTAGCACGTGATGTATGCCACCAGCTGTCCCATCTGGAAGCGGACGAAGTTGAACAGGTTGTTGTAGATATGCCGGCCATACTCCACTGCCTTGACGATGGTGGCGAAATTGTCGTCGGTCAGGATCATCACCGCCGCATCCTTGGAGACCTCGGTGCCGGTGATGCCCATGGCCACGCCGATGTCGGCCTTCTTCAACGCCGGGGCATCATTGACGCCATCGCCTGTCATGGCAACGATGTTGTCCTTCTGCTGGAGCAGCGTCACCAGCCGGATCTTGTCCTCCGGCGTCACTCGGGCCACCACGCCGATCTGATCCAGTTGTGGCTTCAACTGTTCATCAGGAATGGCTGCGAATTGCGCCCCTGTCAAAGCCTGGCCCTCGATGCCCAGCTCGTGGCCGATGGCGGCGGCGGTCACCGCATGGTCGCCGGTGATCATGCGCACCTGGATGCCGGCGCTGTGGCACTTAGCGATGGCGTCTTTGGCCTCGGCCCGCGGGGGATCGACGATGCCCACCATCGCCAGGAGGGTCAGATCCTGCACCAGGTCGAGCAGCTTGCCTTTCGGATCGAAGGTGGCCGGATCGAAATCGCGGCGCGCCACCACCATCACGCGCTCACCGGATGCTGCCATACGATCGTTTTCTTGCAACGCCAGCTGACGATTTTCATCGGTGATGGTCAACGGATCTCCGCCCGGCATCCAGTAGTATCCACCACGGGAGATCAACACGTCAGGCGCGCCCTTTACGCAGCAACGCACCACCGGCTTGCCCTGCTCGTCTGTCATGTTATGGAAGGTCGCCATGAACTTGTATTCGGAGTCGAACGGTACCTCGGCCACACGCGGGAACATCTCGCGCGCGCTGTCCACATGGATGCCGCCCTTCTCAAACACTATCAGCGCGCCCTCGGTGGGGTCGCCGATCAGCGCTTCGCCGTCCAGCCGGGCGTCGGCGCACAGGGCCATGGGCAGCATAACCTGATCCAGGTCGATCCTGGTCCCGCCTGCGCTTTGTATCTTCCTCTCGGTGCTGTAAGGCGTCGCGCTTTTCTGCCACGGCTGGCCTGCCGGGATGCCCTTGGCCAGTTGCAACTCGCCCGTGGAGCCGTAGCCTTCGCCCGTCACATGGTAGCGGTTCTGGCCTGGGACGGTGAACTCGCGCGCCGTCATCTTGTTGAGCGTCAGCGTGCCGGTCTTGTCGGTGCAGATGGCCGATACCGAGCCCAGCGTCTCCACTGATGGCAGCCGTTTGACGATGGCGTTCTGGGCTGCCAGCTCCCGCGTACCCATAGAATACATGGTGGTTACCACGGCCGGCAGGCCGGTGGGGATGGCCGCGACAGCCAGCGCCACGCCGGCGATGAAGATGGCATCCAGCTCCTGCCCGTTGTTGATCCCCAGTATGACCATCAGGATGAAGGCTAGACCTGCAAGCGCTGCAATTATCATCGTCAGTCGATCAAGCTGCTTTTGCAGCGGCGTCTTGTCGGATTCGGTCTTATTGAGCAGGTCAGCGATGTTGCCCATCTCCGTGCCCATGCCGGTGGTGGTGACGATCATCTCGCCGCGGCCGCGGGTAACCGACGTGTTCATGTAAGCCATGTTGTGGCGGTCACCCAGGGGCACCTCGGCCTTGTCGATGACCTCTCTGTCCTTGGACGATGCAACGCTTTCGCCGGTCAGAGCCGCCTCCTCGATTTCCAGCGTGGCCGTCACAAAGAGGCGTCCGTCGGCAGGGACGACATCGCCAGCCTCCATCAACACGACATCACATGGCACCACTTGCGCGATATCAACTTCCTGCGCCTCGCCATCCCGGCGCACACGAGTGATGCTCTTCATCGTTCCGGCTAGCGCCGCCAGGCTGGCCGCGGCCTTGGATTCCCCGCGCAGGCCCAACATCGCGTTGAAGACGGTCAGACCCACCAGCACCAGCGTGGTTACCCATTTACCGGTGAATATCTGGTTGATGAACGCCGCCGCCAGCAGGACGATCTGCATCAGGTCTTTGTACTGCCTCAGGAACGCCTGCCAGCCAGGCTCCTTTTTCTTATCCGCCAGGTGATTCGGGCCATACTGCTGCAAGCGCTGCTGCGCCTCAGCCGCGCTCAAGCCCCTGACTGGATCGACCTGGAGACGCTTGGCGACTTCCGCCGGAGTAAGCGCGTACCACTTGACATCTGAAGCCGTTTGGGCCTGACCCGGCGATTTGGTTTGATTGGATTGGAATGGAATGTTTCTTCTCCTTGAGTTCGAAAAGTGTGGGGCTTTGATTCCCTCTGGTTGCGAATAGTCCTGGCTTTCAGGCGTGGACTTACTTGTTCTTCTTCTTGCCTTTCTTCTTTGCTTTGCCCTTGGTGACTGCGCTGCTTGCATCCGGAGCTTGTGGATCGGTGGCTGCCTTTGTTTCGGCCTTTACTACGGCTTTATCCTTCAGACCACCGTCCTCTCTTTCGAGCTCGTCCTTAGCAGCAAGCAAAGCTTGTTTCTGCTGTTCGCTGACGGTAGGATAGGCCAGGTTGAGGTTCTTCATCGTGTTGTAGAGCACGGCTGCCACGGCCAGCCGCGTGAACCACTTGTGATCAGCCGGCACAATGTACCAGGGCGCCCACTCAGTACTTGTATGGTTGAACATGTCTTCGTAGGCGGCGATATAATCGTCCCAATGGGCTCTTTCTTTCATGTCGGCTACGGAGAACTTCCAATTCTTCTCCGGCATCATCGCCCGCTCCAGGAAACGCTCCTTCTGGACCTCTTTGGAAACGTACAGGAAGATCTTGACGACAATGATGCCGTTGTCAACCAGGTACTTCTCGAAGTTGTTGATCTCCTCGAAGCGCCGCCTCCAAATACGCTTATCCTTCAGTGCTGGCGGGAGCTGCTGGCTGGCGAGGAACTCGGGATGCACGCGCACGACCAGGACTTCTTCATAGTAGGAACGGTTGAAAATCCCGATGCGGCCGCGAGAAGGCAGGGTCTTAAAGTTTCGCCACAGATAATCGTGGTCCAGTTCCTCGCTGGAAGGCCCCTTGAAACTGTGGACATCGACCCCCTGTGGGTTAACGCCCGACATGACGTGCTTGATGGCGCCGTCCTTGCCGGCTGCATCGAGGGCCTGAAGGATCATGAGCAGGGCATACTGGTTTTGGGCCCAGAGCTTGTCTTGCATCTCGGCCAGCAGTTGGACGCCTTTGGCCAGGGTCTCTTCGGCCTCTTCCTTCGTCACCCATTTGCCGGTGAAGCCTGGATCGTAGTCCTTCTGCAGGTCGATCTTCTTGCCGGGCGGGACTCTCATGATGTCCAGCAATTTTTCAATTCTGGTTTCCATATCTTCAATTCTGCTTGCCATAGTTTGACTCCTGTATTATTCTTATTTTGAAGGTTCAGGACCAGTCGAATTTTCCAGAGGTCGTTAGGAGTGTTTGAGTGGTGGTTCATGGCACCAGCTATGCCGGCTACTACCACGGTGTCGCCGCCGCGCCCACCCTCAGAATTCCTCTTTTCTCCAGCCCAATCGCCGTCAACATTGCCCGCGTGATAAACGGGGCAGTACGTGTACCACGCCTGAAGCCCGTAGAGGGTTCTTTCCTGGATACATTTAGTTTACTCATGAGTCCTCTCCTTTACTCAATTGCTAATCTTAGCTCAAACACTGCTTCATTCTTTTTTAGAGACCAGGATTTCAGGCGGCAGGAAGATCGAGGCTATTATACCCAGTATTGTGAAAATCACCAACCCCCAGAGGGAAGTTTTTATCCCATGAATACGAGCGATTTCGTTGATCCTCAGAATTTCCTGTTCAAGGTCAGGAGGGGCATCTTTCAGGACAGCCTGCAGTTCTTCATTGCTCAAAAAGCGCACATTTTCTTCTACTGCCGATATCACGGAGGGCTTGAGATCCTCTGCAATAACAGTACTGTCATCGATGAGGGTAATGGCTCCTCCTGCAAGACCCGCAATGACGATGGAGCCCATCAGGGCAGTCCCGATAGCCATGCCCAGATTCTGGGAAGTGCTCATAAGGGCAGCTGTCTCGCTCGTCCTTTCAGGAACTACCTGGGAGAGGACGAGATTCATTATCTGGGAAGCTATAACTCCTGCACCTATACCTATTAAGGCAAACCCGGTCAGCAGGGCAAGCCCTCTGACCTCCACATTAATGGTTGCAATAGCCAGTAAAAGCCCTGCAACAAGTACGAGTAGCCCAAACTGGATGATGCGTTTTGGGGCTATGCGGGCAGATAACCGGGATGCTATAAGCGAAGCAATTAAAAGCGGTATTGAGAGGGGGAGGTAGAGAAAACCTGTCTGCATCGCGTTGAGGCCCAGGGCGATCTGGAAGAAGAGAGCCATGCTGAACAGGAAACCCCCTATAAGAAGGGTCTGAACCATCTGGACAAAAATGCCTGAAGTAATCCCACGATCCCTGAGCACATCGAGCCTTACAAGGGGCATCTTCCCCAGATTAATGACGTGACGTTCCCAGAGGGCAAAGCACAGCAGGATAATGCCTCCTGCTAAAATAAACAATGGAGTAGGGGAGAGGCCGAAAGGGGAAATTTCGATTCCACCTATGGAAAAGGGCTGACGTGCTTTCCACCAGCCATAGATCCCTGCCAGTAATATGCCAAAAACAATAAGCCCCATCCCAAATGCAGAGAGTATCGAGCCAACTATATCCAGTTTGGGCTTCTCTTCAGTCTCAAGGGGCGCATCCTGAATATACCGGCTTAAGAACAGGACAATCAGCACGACCACTACCTCCCCGGCAAAAGCAAGCCTCCATGTGTACTCAGTTGTCAGCCAGCCTCCTATAATTGGCCCGAGTGCAATTGCGCCTGCAACAATTCCCCCTATTATGCCATAAGCAAGGGCACGGTCCTTCCCGCTGTAGTTTGAAGTCACGAGCGTCTGGATAGCAGGCATGACAAGGGTTGCCCCAAGCCCTTCAAGGATCGACCACCCCACGAAGAGTACGGCCATTGTTGGGCTGATTGCAGTCAGGAAAGAACCAGTACCGTAGACGATCAATCCTATCCTGAATGCTTTTTTTCTGCCAATAATATCTCCGATCTTTCCCCCGGTAATCATAAATGATGCCATTAAAAGGGCGTAGAGTGTAATGGCAGCCTGGACAGTTGCAAGATAAGTATCGAAATCTTTTATAAGTGTCGAAATCGAAACATTCATTATCGTCGTATCAATGACGAGCACAAACATTGCAAGCACGAGTGCAGCAAGTACAGTCTTTCTCTCTATGTTACCGCCTCCTAGAAGTGGATAGATATAAGGCGTAATACATGCAGGAAGAAGCCACCCATCTGTTTACGGCCGGGCACCCCTAGGATTAGAGCAGAAGCATGAGAGCATGAATCTTTTTTTGATTACCTTAAGAATCATAATCTATGCCACCTGCACCTTCACTCCTTAATCTTTCCCGAATGCCCTTCTCACCCCCGGCAACATGATATAGATGAGAATAAGGGCGTTCATAATAACTGAGATGTTAACGTCATACCATGAACCGCCTGTAACCAGCAGCACAAAATCCACGCACAGATTGAATGCCGTAATAACAGCCAGAAACATCCAAGCCTGTGGATCTACCTGCCAGAGCATCTGAGCCAGCCAAACCCATATATAGGCGAGCAAGCCGTACAACAGGGCATACCATAGGTTGAAAATACGGATGTTCAGAGGCCCTAGAAAGGGTAACAATCCAAGAAACCGTAGCATTCAATAGCGTTTAAAAATGCCAGCAATACAGCCACAAAGGGCAAAATAGTGACACCAATTGGTCTTTCCATATTCTTGTCTCCTTATTTTTGTCTTGAAAAAATCCTTCTTCAGGTTCTCATTTTAATTCCCCAGATAACCGCTCCAATTCCCCCGATAATAAGGAAGAAGCCGAACATCCACGGCAGAAACAGGGCTCCAACCAGGGAGTTAGTTAGCAGGAGTAAACCAAGGATTATTGTAAGGACACCAAGAATTCCCATGCCCCATCCTCCTCCTTTAAGTGCCCAGGCAAGTTTCACAGCACCGTTGACAATAGCCCATGCTCCTATGAAGATAACCAGGAACGTAAGAACTATGAAAGGGCTGAAGATAGGATACATCAGTATAAGGACTCCCGCAATAATGCTCAGGATACCTGAAAGCAGTTTCCACAACCGATTCTCCGGAAATATCAGCGCACCTATAACAGAAACAATTCCTCCTGCTAGCCAGAAAATGGCCAGGATCTGTATTAGCAGAATAGTGGTTACTACAGGTTCGTATAACAGGAATAAGCCTATAACAATAGCAATTATTCCTTCCAGAAGAACCGCCCACCAGGGTGCCTGCAGTACTTCTAACTCCATTTTGGAATCAGTATCCATTGGTTGTTCCATAGACTCTATTTCGGAATCAGTATCATTTGGTTGTTCCATAGACTCTATTTTGGAATCAGTATCAATTGGTTGTTCCATATGTTCCATCTTCCGAATTCTTTTAGTTCGTCATGCAGATAATGCCCCTACCGAGATACAGGCATGCGCACAGCTAGAGACGTCACTCATCCCTAAGCACGGGATTTCTCTTTCCAGGCCCTAAGCACGGGATTTCTCTTTCCATGATAATTTTATGCCCACTCAAGACTAGCTAGAGTCGCAGAGAGAAGCCTTCCCCCTCCACAAAGAGGACCACTCTCTTCTCCCCGGGGCAATTCACTGCTTATAATTCTAATGTGCACAACTCACCCTCAATTAACCCTGTGTTTTTGGAGATCGGATTTTGTTAGATATAAATTCCAATTACCTTCTCCACATTTGACTGAAGGCGAAGCAGAGAGTTATTCAATTATATATAAATCATTAGATATAAGATAACTTATAACTAAATCTCAAAAAAGCTCTTTTATCCAGGAATAAAGGCTTGATACTGATAAACAAAGAAACAGATAAAAGAAAAGACAGGTAAACAAGGAAACAAGGAAACAGGTAAATAAGGAAAGGAAACTGTTAAAATAGAATCCCAGATTCCAGAGGATCACTGATGAATCCAACAAAGCACAGGGATATTCCCCTTTACATCTACCATGCCGGGCAGTGTGACCCGAAAAAATGCACAGGAAGAAAAATGGCCCGCTTTGACCTTGCCCGCCTTTACGACAAGGTTTCAAGGCTGCCCAGATCAGCGATTCTGCTGGACCCAATGGCAGAAAAAGCCCTTTCTCCTGCCGATGATCCCGGAAAGGGAATTATTGTACTTGACTGTTCTTGGGAAGAGGTAGAAAGGATTTTTCCTGAGCTTGGGAAGCTGAACCTTGAGCACAGGGCTCTCCCTTACCTGCTTGCGGGCAATCCTGTGAATTTCGGAAGGCCCTGCAAACTTAACTCTGCAGAGGCATTTGCAGCAGCCCTCTATATTTTTGGATACAAAGAGCAGGCTGAAAGAGTCCTATCCAAGTTTAACTGGGGGCACAGTTTTCTTGAGCTGAATAAGGAGCCGCTTGAAGAATATTCGACCGCGAAAAACAGCACTGAAATCGTAGAAATCCAGAGCCATTACATCTGAGTCATTAATCCCGCATCTACTGGAAAAAAGAGCTTCTAATATCAAAGACCTGAGAAAAGAGAAAGGAGTTTGCGTAATGAAAGCGTTGGTCAAAAAACAGATAGGTGTTATCGGAGCCGGATCTTGCGGCAACGAAATCAGAGCTCTTGCAGAGATGGTAGGTAGAGAAGTAGCAAAAAGAGGGGCATTCCTTCTCTGCGGAGGCCTGGGAGGAGTTATGGAAGCAGCAGCATACGGAGCAAAACAGGAAGGAGGAATAACCCTTGGAATTTTGCCCGGAACACTCAAGGAAGAGGCAAATCCCTGGATAGATCTCGCAGTTCTCAGTGGAATGGGACATGCCAGAAATGCTCTTATAGCCCAGTCTTCGGATGCGTTAATTGCAGTTAATGGAGAGTACGGGACTCTTTCGGAAATAGCGCTTGGCCTGAAGATGGGAAAACCTGTAATTGTGCTCGAATCAAAATGGGAAATAGAAGGCGCTCACAGCTCAAAAAGCCCTCAAGAAGCTGTAGAGCTTGCTTTCAGGTTGATTGAAAAGAATGGGAAAAACTAAAAAAACCTGAAAAGGGACTTTGATGAAGAGAGGAAAAAGAGGGCAGACTACAGATACTTGAATCTAATTTTAGTTACACATGACAGTATATTTTGAAATTTGATCCAAAAATTTATATCTCAAAAAGAAACTTCAAGAAATAAGAGCCAGGATAGGCTTAAACTGGCAGGAATGTGGGGTACTTTGGTATTCCTCCAAAAAATTTAATAAAAGTTTATCGGAGTTTTAAATGCATCTTATTGTAACGGAGAAAAATATAGCAGCACGGAGGATAGCTGCGATTCTGGCTCCAAAAACCCCTAAGAAGGATAGAGTCAGCGGAGTGGACGTCTACAGGTATGAGGTCGGATCTGATGAGAACAGGCAGGAGACTGTGGTAGTAGGGCTGTCAGGTCATATTGTAGGAATCGATTTTACTAAAGAGTACAATAACTGGCAGAAAGTCGATGCTAAAGCCCTTATCGACGCCGAGATCATAACAACTCCTATCAACCGGAAGATCGTAACTGCCCTTCGAAGCCTGGGAAAAGAGGCAAGCAGGGTCACGATTGCCACTGACTACGACCGGGAAGGAGAACTAATAGGAGTCGAAGCTCTCAATATCATAAAAAAGGTGAATTCTGATTTTCCGTTTGACAGGGTCCGCTACAGTGTTATAACCCCAAAAGCAATAGAAACCGCATTTTCAAACCCTACACATGTCGATTTCAATCTCGCAGATGCCGGCCATTCCAGGCAGGTCATTGATCTTGTATGGGGGGCAGCCCTTACCCGTTACATTTCTCTTGCAGCAGGCAGGCTCGGGAAAATGTTCCTCTCCGTAGGAAGAGTTCAGTCTCCAACTCTGTCTCTTATAGTTGATAAGGAAAAAGAAAGAAATATTTTTGTCCCTACTCCTTACTGGGAAATCAATGCAGAACTTGAAACTGAAAAAGGGGAAAGTTTTTCTGCCCAGCATTCAACCCGCCGCTTCCTGGACAAAGAGGAAGCAGCAAAAGTGTTCGAGAAGCTTGGAAAACAAGCAGAGTTAAAGGAGATAGAAATCGGGAAAAAAACTGACCAGCCTCCTACCCCATTTAATACTACAGGTTTTATCAGTGCAGCAAACGCAATAGGGCTCAGCCCCTCAAACGCTATGCGCATAGCCGAATCTCTCTATACGAACGGGTACATTTCATATCCAAGGACAGATAATACGGTTTATCCGGATACTCTGGATCTAAAGGCACAGATCGAGATCTTCAAAGAAGGACCCTTTAGAGAGTATGCAATCGCCCTGCTTGAGAAAGCCGAACTTGTTCCTACACGAGGGAAAAAGGAAACTACTGACCACCCTCCCATTTTTCCTGCGTCCCTTGCAAAAGAGTCAGACATGAAAGAGGATGAATGGAAAGTTTACGAACTTGTTGTCAGGCGCTTTTTTGCAACCTTTGCCGGACCAAGCGAATGGGAAACCATGCGTTTGAGACTGGATATCGATGAAGAAGATTTCAGGGCAAACGGAGCACGGCTGGTTGAGCCTGGCTGGCGATGGTACTATCCTTACAATGCGCCTGAAGACAGGGTATTTCCCGAACTTCGGGAAGGGGATGTCCTGAAATTGATAAAGAAAGAGATGCTGGATAAAGAAACCCAGCCTCCTGGCCGTTACGGGCAGGGAAGACTTATCAACATTATGGAAGAGCTGGGGCTAGGAACAAAGGCAACCAGGCACGAGATAATAAGTAAGCTTTATTCAAGAGCTTATATCCACGGAAATCCCGTGCAGCCCACAAATACCTCTTTTGCAGTAATGGATTCCCTTGAAAAATACTCTCCTACAATCACAAAACCTGACATGACAAAGCTACTTGAAGAGAATATGGATAAGATTGCAGAGGGTAAAATCAAAGAGGCTGCAGTCCTTGAAGAGTCGCGGGAGATGTTAAAGCAGGTATTCTCGGAACTCGATAAAAACCGGGATAAAATTGTAGAATCCCTCCAGGCAGGTCTCAGGGAAGATAAGATCATAGGTAACTGCTCCGAATGCGGAAACGAACTCATCATCCGACGCTCGAAGAGGGGAAGCCGTTTCATAGGCTGTAACAATTATCCGAATTGTACCTTCTCCCTGCCTCTGCCAAAGAGCGGACAAATTATAGTTATCGATAAGTTATGTGAAGCGCACGGGCTGCACCATGTCCGCATAATCAATACCGGAAAACGACCCTGGGATCTGGGCTGTTCACATTGCAATTTCATTGAGTGGCAGAAGACCCAAAAGGAAGAGCAGGCTCAGCAGCCGAAAAAGGAAAGACCGAAGTCAATTAAGGACATCGAAGGTGTGGGAAAAGCTACCGCAGGGAAACTTGAGGAAGCAGGGATAAAAAGCGTAGAAGCCCTGATAGAAGCCGACGCTATTGAGCTCGCAAAAATGATAAAGATCAGCGTAAAGAAGATTAAAAACTGGCAGACCTCATGCAGCCACACCGTTGAACTCTTAGAAACAATTGAAAATAGCTGAGAAGGAATACGTAAAGACAGAGAAAGAACCGGGAAGACGACTCCCTTATTTCCTCTACCCGATTTTCGGTGATTCACCTCAACATTTAAGATTAGCGAATAATTTTTGGTACTTAACTAGAATAATTTTGTAATATCTCTTAAGGGGTTTTATTCTGGAGCTTACCTTTAAAGGCGGATGCAGGGAAGTCGGACGTTCTGGTTTGCTTGTAAATGGAGAAATCCTGCTCGATTACGGCATCAAAGCAGGAGAGATACCCGAATATCCTCTCAACGACATGGAACCGAAAGCCGTGCTTGTCTCACACGGTCACCTTGACCACTGCGGGGCTGTTCCGAACCTTATGTACCTGAATCCGGAGGTCTTCATGACCCCCCCGACTGCAGAGTTTACCAACCTTCTAGGGAGAGATACCCTCAAAATCGCACAGAATACACTTTCTGGTGTATCCCCTTTTGACCCTGAAGATCTCCAGAAACTCAGCCGCAGGACTCAAAGGGTGGATTATGGAGAGACTTTCAAAACCAATGGCTACAGGGTTTGCTTCTACAATGCAGGCCATATCCCCGGAGCTTCCGGAATCCGCCTGGAATCCGAATCCGGAGAAAGCCTGTTTTATACCGGAGATTTCAACCTGAAGGAAACAAGGCTTGTACCCGGTGCAGCCGAATTTCCCGAGGCAGACACGCTTGTGCTCGAGAGCACATATTTCGGGGAAGACCATATCCCGCGAAAAGAAACCGAAGAAAGATTTATCGAATCCATCCTGGATACCCTGGACAGAGGGGGCACTGCCCTTATCCCTGCCTTTGCAATAGGCCGGACCCAGGAGATCCTGATGCTTCTTGACGCGCACGGAATCAGGGCTTATGTGGACGGCATGGGCAGGGATGTATACAAAATCCTCCAAAAATATCCTGAGTACCTGAGAAATCCTAAGCTTCTTGACAGGGCTTTCGGACGTGCGATTTCCGTAAAAGACAAGCAGCGCGATTCGATCCTTAAAAAACCTTCAGTCATTGTCACTACAGCCGGAATGCTGAACGGTGGACCGGCACTTCATTATCTGAGCCGGCTTTACAAAGACCCAAAATCAAAAATCATGCTTACCGGCTACCAGGTTGAAGGCACAAATGGTCGTCTAGCCTTAAAACACGGAGTCATCGAAACCGAGGGAGATGTCCTTACACTCAAACCCAAAATAGAGCAGTACGACTTTTCCGCCCACAGCGGAGATGGTGAACTTAAAAAGCTTGTAAAAGATTTCTGCAAGAAAGGTACGGAAAGGGTATTTGTGATGCATGGGGAAAAAACCGAAGTTTTTGCGCAATGGATTTCAGAAGAAATCGGCGTAGATGCATATGCACCTGCAAACGGGGAATCTTTTATTTTTTAAAGAAGAAAAGAAAAGAAAAGAAAAGAAAAGAAAAGAAAAGAAAAGAATAAACAGTCTTTTCAAAAGCCTGCGAAATGCTTAAGCTCCGAAAGCTCCAATTACCTGAATATGATCCTCAATCCTGAATCCGAAGTACTTGAGACGCTTGCAAAGAGTATCCTTCTGGCTGCACGAACCGCCCCGAAAGCCAAAGGAGTAGACGATATAATAACTGCCCTTGTTGAAAAAGATGATATTGAAGTCCTTGCCTTAACAATGGAAAGGCTGGCAGATGAAAAAGGTGAAGGTTTTTATTTTCTGAAAAGGGATGCTACAAACCTCAGAAATGCCGGAGCCGCTGTTCTTATAGGAGTTAAAACAAGCGGGGCTGCAGGTTTTGATTGCCGGGCCTGCGGGTTTAAAACCTGTGCAGAGATGCTGAACCGGCAGAAGGTAGAGGCAGAATTTAAGGGCCCAAATTGCATGTTCAAATATATAGACCTGGGAATCGCTATCGGTGCAGCTGCTGCAAAAGCCAAGGACCTCTGCATTGACAACAGGGTCATGTACACACTTGGAGCAGCCGCAAGGATTTCGGGCTTACTGGATGTTGATGTTGTTTTTGGAATCCCGCTGAGTGTAACAGGGAAGAATATCTTCTTCGACAGGAAATAAATCCATTAACAAATATCCATGACTTTTTTAAAGTGACTGCCAGAGGCGAGTACAGAAGTTCCTTAGTAATCTCAAAAGAAAAAGTGAACCACAGATACACGGAGGATAGGGAAAGCTGCCTTCTTATTTTCTTTATTCCGTATCTTCCGTGTTTTCCGTATCTTCCGTGTTTTCCGTATCTTCCGTGTTTTCCGTGTTTAAAGACGCTTGAGCGAGTTTTTCTTATCCTTTAATATTGAGCTCATCTCAAAACCAATTTTATGTAGTCATATTAGGTTCTGGTATCAGACCACTTAATTAGTTGCATAAAGTTTAACTGTATGGTTCCCGGATTTGCATATCTCTGAACCGGATTCTCGATTGAAGCGGTTCTACTATCTCCAAAATCCCAGGACCAGCTCGTTGGGTAGTTTGTTGATTGGTCGATAAACTGGACATCGAGTCTCGTGCTGCCACTTGTCACATTTGATGTGGAATTGGCAACTTGTTTTTCACATACTACTACTGCGCCAGCCTTGAATGCCAAAAGAAATATGCAGTCCAGTGCAAACATTGTGCAAATCATCGTAAGCATTAGCCACTTCACAATACCGTTCATTTGAGGTCGCGTCCTTTTCATTGATTAAATCTGACAAAAAGGGCACATTCGCCTTGTTTGGCCAGATTCAATATCCATACTTCGGCTTATTGTTTTTGGTATTCGACCCCCACGATTTCATTTGATCCCCAACTCAGTAATGTCGAAATATATTCCGACGTTACTAAGAATAATAAATATATTTGAAATATATAAATTAATTAGTAATATATCTCCTAATCTTTGTTACTTATTAACGCATATCCTTAAAAAATCTAAAATGCGGCTGTTGTTTCCTCTTTTTAGAACAATTTAAAAATGTACTCAAAAATAAAAAAACCGCGAAAAGACAGGCATGAAAAACCACTTAAAACACTTCATAACCGCGGAAAGCGCGGAAAACGCGGAAAAAAAGTGCCCTGTGTTTCTTAATTCGTGATTTGCGAGATCATTTTTGTAAATTAGTCCGCTTGAGCGAGCGAAGCGAGTGAAACGGACAGCGTACTCCCGAGGCGCAATTCGGGGAGCGAAGCGAAAAGGACCTCGTGCTGTTGCACTTGCAGTGCAACTAAAAGAAAAATCATAGATTTTTCTGGTCCCGAAAAGAAACTCTGGAAGCGAAACTCGGGTGGAAGAACTGTGCCCGCAACCCCCTTAATTCCGCGTTTTCCGCGCTGGCGGCGTTTTATCCTTTCGTCTAATAAAGTGTGTAGTCACCGATCACTTAATTACACTTTTGAAGATCATTCTTAAAACAGAAGCAGATTTATAACGTGTAAATATTTTATGTGCTGACTGTAATAGTTGCCAGCAAAATATTTTCACTTGCAGGTGAGTAGTCCTGAATCCAGAAGTCCTTAGACTTCGGGATATTCAGGTCCCCACATATCAATATAGCTGCAGGCGCTTCATAAACTCCTTTGAATTAAGATGGACTTTATCGTGGTACGGTTAACATTTTCTGGAAGCTTTGAAGAACCTGATGAAGTATTATATCCGGCACCAATGGTCTGGTTTACAAGGAGAGGATCTACATAGAGGTCAGTGGTTGAGTTTGCATTTTTATAATTTCCACCCCAATTATTGTACAGACAGTTATTTTCCAGCACAAAGGTATGTGTTTCAGGGAGATAATTAATTACTCCATATCCTGTTCCATCAGGATCTTTCTTACGTTCCTTGGTATTTGCGATTATATTATTGCGGACAATTGTTGTATATCCAGTACCTTTAGGTGAAAGGTCAATGTGACCTGAATTATTATATGTAGGATAAATGTGAGTACCACTTCTAGGATACATGTGAATAATTGCACCATGATATATCCCGTCAAAGGTATTGTTTTCGATGAGGGTATCGTAAAATCCGCTTGTCACTATACCTCCTACCCAGTCAATACTTGGGTTTGTACCAGTATTACGAAAGATATTGTGATAAATGTGGACATTCTTAGCGTCGTCCTTGGGATAAGACTGAAAACAACCTATCAACCAGATCCCAGGCCCATAAGTGTCACGGATAGTATTGTTATATACCTCTACATCGTTCACCACGCCTGTTGTTTTCTCAATAAGAATTCCAGCGCCGCCTGCACTCCAGTCGTAAAAGGAGTCGATCACATTATCATGGATTTTTACGTGGTTTGAGTTCCTTGATCTGAAACCGCTGTCAGTCCTGACGGTAATTGTATTGTTCCAGGTTTCTACATTCTGGCAATCTTCGGCAAAAAGACCATTATGCCCCGTTTTATACACGGTGTTATTGTAATACTGAATATTGTAACTACGGTCTACTTTCAACCCTTCTCCGTGCCCATCATGCATGTACATATCATGGACTTGAATGTCCGTGGAATTGCGGAAATGGATCATATTATAATATCCGAATCCTTTCTTTTTATCTAGATTATTGTCATGATTTCCGTAAATTTCAAATCCTTTTATAGTAACTCCATGAATTCCGGCACTGCCTATCTGCGTTATCAGGGGCTTAAATACTGGCCAGTCCGCATTGTCTATAAGTTTAATTACGGCTGTAGGATCTCCTTCCAGGGTAGTATTACTTCCAATGAAAATACTATCTGAGATAACGTATGTATTATTGCCTTTCAAATGAACGGTTGTGAACTGCGGATTTTCTGCAAGATATGCAAGAGCTTGATTTATCTCTACCTGATCATCACTCCCATCACAGGTAAACTTTTCACTTCCATCGCCCGCTACATACACAGACGTATTTGACCTTATAAGGGGGGAGTTAGACTGTATTGTTTGATTTATCCCTACCTGATCATCAACAGTCTTATTTAAAGGTACAAGTGGAGAGTTGGACTGTATTATGATAGGAAGAATGAATACTTCCACTGCAATCAAGAAAATGAGAAATACAATGGCAAATCCTATTTTTTTCCAGTTTTGCCCTACGAAGCTAAGATCTTTTCCGCTCATTTTATCCCTTTTTTAAATTATAAATATAGATCTTGAAAAGTCTTTGGAGTGAATTATTGATCTAAAGTGATGAAATAAACACACGCTTGAGCTTTTGACATTTTCCACAATATTCCTTATTTTTTAATAATTGAAGAGAGTTTTAGTCATTTAAAAACGAAAACTTAAACCATGGAAAGCACGGAAAACACGGAAATAAAGGAAACAAGGGCACAGTTTTTCAGTGCTTTCCGTAGTTAATAGAGTCTTGATTGAGTTATTCATGCCCTTCAGAGTTTTCATGTTATTAATAGAGAGTTTAAGTGTAATATTTTGGTAAAATAAGCATTTATTATCTATTTTTTAGCTTCTAAAGCATTTTTGTCAATTTTGGCAAAACCTCACTTACATTTGAAAATATATACGTGGATCGCAAGATATTATGCTTAAGAGTTTCAGTAAATTATCTCTGGCCAATATAAAGTTGTCTAATTTATACATAGTAAGATACTTATCATGGCTCTTCGTCATCCTCTATGGATAAGATGATTTTCAATTCAAGACCTCGTTGATTTTTATGAGGATATCCACACAAAACAACGAAGAGCCAAGATTGAAAATCAAAGCAGAAAGGTTCTTTTTACTACTGTTCAAAGAGTAAATCTAAAGTATTGTTTACACTTTTTGTTAGAATCTCTATTATTTGAGGGAGTGGAATATAAAAGGATTATTTTGAAGAAAAGACAAAACGGAGATAGCCGTGAAGCCCTCTCTTACTTCACATTAGTTGCTTTTTTCTACTCGCCTTCGGCAGAGATTCAACGCCCACTCTTACTAGTTGAAAATATTTTAATTTCTGGAAATATATTGGCTCAGACATTTAGCAACTTATATATTAAATTGGGTGGTGAGAAGTAAAAACAAGTTCAAAAGGTGATGAAAAATAGCAGGCAACAATAACGAAACTGAAAAAAGGTTATGGGATGTAGCTAATGAACTCCGGGCAAATTCCGGCTTGAAAGCCTCGGAATATTCTGTGCCTGTACTCGGATTAATTTTTCTAAGATATGCCGAGTTCAAATTTGCCCACGCAGAACAGGAATTAAAGCAGGAAATGGAAAACAACACTTCCAGCCTGAGAAGGAAAAATGAAATCTCAAAAGTCGATTTTCAGGCAAAAGGAGTCCTGTACCTTCCGGAAATAGCCAGATACACCTATTTGCTGAACCTGCCTGAAAGTGGAAACACAGGAAAGGCTGTCAATGAGGCAATGGAAGCAATCGAAGCCGAAAACCCTGAATTGACCGACATTCTGCCAAAAGCCTACACATCTTTTGAAAATGACCTGCTCATTGCTCTTTTAAAAGCCTTCAAACTGCCTACTGACATCAAAGGCGATGCTTTTGGAAAAATCTACGAGTATTTCCTCGGCAAATTCGCAATGGCCGAAGGCCAGAAAGGCGGGGAGTTCTTCACCCCTATATCCCTTGTGAAACTGATCGTAGAAATCATTGAGCCCTACCACGGAAAAATTCTTGACCCTGCCTGCGGTTCAGGCGGCATGTTCGTCCAGAGTGCCCATTTCGTGGAAAATCACCACCGAAAAGCCAGTTCCGAAATCTCAGTCTACGGCCAGGAAAAAGTAGCCGATACAGTCCGGCTCTGCAAAATGAACCTTGCAGTCCACGGCCTCTCCGGGGACATTAAAGAAGGCAACACCTACTACGAAGACATTCACAACTCAGTCGGAGCTTTCGATTTCGTAATGGCAAATCCTCCTTTTAACGTGAAAAAAGTCGATTTTGAAAAAGTCAAAGGCGACAAAAGAGTTCCTCTCGGTACTCCTTCCACTGATAATGCAAACTACCTCTGGATCCAGCACTTCTGGTCAGCCTTAAACGAAAAAGGCAGAGCAGGTTTCGTAATGGCAAACTCCGCTTCCGACGCCAGAGGTACAGAAGCCGAAATCAGAAAGCAGCTCGTAGAAAGTGGCGCAGTTGATGTCATGGTTTCTATCGGCTCAAACTTCTTTTACACTGTCACCCTCCCCTGTGCACTTTGGTTCCTGGACAAAGGCAAAGCCAGCACCTTTCGAAAAGATAAGATCCTCTTCATTGACGCCAGAGAAATTTTCACTCAGGTAGACAGGGCGCACAGGGAATTTACCGTCGATCAGATCAAAAAGCTTGCAGGAATCGTAAGGAGCTACCGCGAAGAAGAAGGAAGCGAACCTTATGAGGACGTCAAGGGTTTGTGCAAGGTTTCAACTCTTGATGAGGTCAGAGATCAGGGATATTCTCTAAATGCGGGAAGATATGTTGGGATTGCCGAAAATTCTGAAGAAGACTTCGATTTTATTGAGCGGCTGCAAGAGTTGAATGAAGAACTTGAAGGGCTGAATCTCGAAGCTAAGGAGCTGGAAGAAGAAATTTCCTCAAATATTAATAAATTGATAGAGGGATAAAATGAAAGATGCAACAGGGGATTGGAAAAGAGTCCCTTTAGGAACTTTAGCTGAATTCAGAAACGGAATAAATTATAGTAAAGACAATTTTGGAAAGGGAGTTAAAGTCATAAACGTTAAAGATTTTCAAGATCTATCACTAGCTCCTTTCAAAGATTTAGATGAAATTAACCCTGAGGGAGTTGTCAAAGAAGAAAGTTTTCTTCATGAAGGGGATATAATATTCGTTAGATCTAATGGCAATCGACAATTGATAGGCAGAAGTTTATTTGTTAATAACCCTCCAGAAAAAGTAACGCATTCTGCATTCACTATTGAGGCTCTCAAATTAGGACTTTTATTTAAAAACCTATTCATTTTTTCGCTATTGCCTTAGCACGCAAATTAATCAATATATTTTTATAAAAAAAGTTGAAAACAGACTCAGTGCCAAAATCCAGTGATGAACATAAAATTAAAAATCACTAGATTTTGTAATTGGTTACAATCCTTGTGATTATACTTCTTTGTTGAAGTCTTTAGATATCGAATGTTAATTTTGATTAGAGATTGAATTCTTCTTACGAATTCAGATTTTCAATCAAGAAATGCAAAAATCACTGGATTTTGATACTGAGTCTGAAAACATCTCGTTTTATGAGTAAAACAAATATAGTGTACAAAGGAGTCCTCTATGAGGACTCATTTGAAAACTAT
>MCHG01000115.1_pt1 | contig 46057 bp, 35 predicted proteins | sample 787351 | NCBI WGS metagenome assembly MCHG01 (sample SAMN05430296, study PRJNA330682) | permafrost metagenome | biome: Cold desert; feature: permafrost; material: soil; isolation source: enrichment culture inoculated with soil incubated with H2/CO2 at 20 degrees... ... | reverse complement strand
AACACCTTGTCTTTATGCCAACATAATGACGAGGCAATTCGTGAATTGCCCCTACGGGTACCGCTATTATTTGCAGGAATACATGAGGAGTATATTTTTGTGATATCTAAGGACCGAGGCGCAGCCGAGGTTTTTCTTAAAATAAGCTAAAATAAGCTGTAGCCGTGCATACTAGAGAAAGCATTCTATTAATATAACTAAAGTTATACATTCATCTTTAGTTGAACGAGTTCACTTTTGATAGGATTGCTAATCAGTAATTTAGGGCGGTGATGTTATGGTATGGGTTATTCTCTTATCAATTAGTATTCTTCAGGTAGTTCTGATTGGCACAGTGATACTTTTAGAAAACAGAACACCAGCAGAGACTATCTCTTGGATCTGTATTCTTGGAATTTTACCCATCTTGGGATGTTTTATTTTTTTTATCGCCGGTCAAAAAAATCATCGAGATTTATTTCGAAATAAACATATTCCCAATAATCGATTAATCGAAACGCTGCGACAGCAAACTGACTACCGTTATGGCGACCTGTTGCCTCAACACTCTAATTCGCATCCTAAGCTGGTTAGTCTTCTCATGAAAAGTGGATTTGCCCCACTAACTCTTTACAATCGAGTTGAAATTCTTTTAAATGGAGGAGAGAAATTCCAAGTCTTATTCAACGCTTTAGAAGGAGCTAGCAATCACATACACCTTAGTTATTTTATCTTTCATGATGATGAAATAGGAGGAGACGTTTTTAAGATCTTAGCGCGCAAAGTTGATGAAGGTGTGGAAGTTCGGGTCCTTTTAGACGGAATAGGAAGTATATCGACTTCAAGCGGATTTATAAGAAGCATGCGTCAAGCAGGGATTCAGGTCGAATGGTTTTTCCCGATTCGTTTTCCTTATATAACCTCCAGGCTTAACATGCGTTACCACCGTAAAATCGTTGTTGTGGATGGATGTATTGGCTTTATGGGGGGGCTAAATATTGGAGATGAATACCTGTCTCGTGACTCTGAACTTGGTTTTTGGCGAGATACTCATATAAAAATAGAAGGGGAAGCTGTCCATACTATCCAAGCCATTTTTCTGAACGATTGGTATTTTGTGACTCGTCAAGAGTATACTGATGCTCGTTATTTCCCTCAAAATACCATTTCACAGATTCAACCAATTCAAATTGTTGGTGGGGGGCCTGATTCAAACTGGACGTCAATTTGGCACGGGGTTTTCAACGCGATTACAATGGCTAAACACAGTGTCTCCATCGAAACCCCATACTTTATTCCTGATGAAAGCCTGATTATGGCCCTAAAAACCGCAGCGCTTAGCGGTTTAGACGTGCGCCTTGTTGTACAAGGGATTCCAGAACACAAGCTAACATATTTTGCAATGTATTCCTATTTCGAAGAATTACTTCAAGCGGGTGTTAAAATTTTCCTATATATGAAAGGAATCTTGCACGCTAAAGTATTCTTCATCGACGATGAGCTAGCATCAGTTGGGTCTGCTAATATGGATCATAGAAGTTTTTTACTTGATTTTGAGATTTGTGCCTTTGTCTATGACCATGCCTTAGTTGAAAGGCTAAAAGTAGATTTTGAGCAGGACGTAAACGATAGTAGTGAACTTGTCTTACAAACATTTCAAGTCCGCCCTGTATTTCAACGATTCAAAGAGTCAGTTGCTCGCTTGTTCTCGCCTATTTTATAAGAATATTATTACTATCAATTTTGATAATATTGGATGCCTATATCTAAGCGAGAGACTCCCACTTGTTCAAGTGGGAGTCAACTTTAGTTGTCCAGACAAGGCAGACAAGGGGACGGTTCTTCTGTCTAAATATTTAGACAGAAGAACCGTCCCCTTGTCTGCCCCTTGTCTGCCGAACTTGTCTGGAACTTGTCTGGAAGAACCGTCTGCTTGTCTGCTCCTTGTCTGCTTGTGCGAGAACGTTGTCTTGTTGCCTTGGGCTGGAAGAATCGTCTACAAGTTGTTGCATAAATCTTTATTATTTTACTCACCTCATCAGAAAAGGCATCGGGCGCACGTCTATAGAATAGTAAGGATATAATTATTGAGTATATTAACTAGCGTGACGGAAGGAGACTGACGACGAGGTGGAAGCCGATTTGTCCTTTGAAAAGACCTATGAACTAATTTTTCCTTTAATCTACCGATTTGTATCCATCCGTGTACCTAAGGCAGATGTGGAAGATGTATCCGCCGAAATTATTGTGAAAGTATGGCGGGGGTTGCCTAATATAGAAAAGAAAAATGCTCTTAAAGCTTGGGCGCTAAAGATTGCAACCCATCAAATAGTTGATTATTACAGATCTCATAAACGCACCCCTGTCATGAATTTAGAAGAGATATCTAAGCCCTTACCTCAGGAATCCGATCAAAGCGAGACATGGGCAACATTCTTAAGCGTTGGAGAAGCCTTAGCAAAACTCTCCCCTCAGCAGGTAAATGTCATTCAACTCCGCTTGATCGAAGGTTTTAGTGCTGGAGAAGTGGCAGAGATTTTAGGTACAACTCAACAAGCAGTCGACAGCCTTTTATACCGGGCAAAGAAAGGGTTCCGTACATTCTACCAAGGGACCCCAGACAAAGGAGGAAGAGGCTGATGAAGAGGTTTAGAACGGATCTTAGATCTCTCTGGGAAGAAGATGGTGATTTGAAGCGAGTGAAGACTTACTTCCATACAATCCAGTCAGATTCAGAAGATACTGAGCAAATCAAACAAAGTATCAAGCAAAAAGCCCTTAAAATAATGGCAACAGAAGAAGGTGAAGTATTGCCATTACCTTCAAGGGTCGGGTTCGTTCAACGGATGTGTACTAAATTACGTGCGCTATTAGGACTTCGGCAATGGAAACTAGGTATTTCAGTCATAGTGTTAGCGATGTTGGTGGTCGTTGGACAAGGGGTTATGAAGGGCTCATTTAATTTGCTTCCACGTATGGAAAGCCAAGCAAAATTAGCCCAATCTGAAGATGGCCGGTCCAGCTTTGGAGCTCAAGAGGACAGTGGGGGAAGTAATACCCTTCCAGTCCCATCTAACCCTGCGGTAGTCCCGCCCGCTGATGCAGGAATCCCTCGTAAAATCACACACGATTTAACATTAACACTCGAAGTAGTTGCCATTAATGATTCAGTGACTCTAATTAGCAATGAAGTCCAACAGCTGGGAGGGTATGTCGTAGAATCTCAACAAACCGGATCGGATAGTCAATCATCTGCACATCTATCGCTAAAGATCCCGGCTGATAAACTGACGGGGTTACGCGATTCTCTTTCAACTTGGGGCAAAATCCTTAATCAACACATGGTTGCCAATGACATTACCAATCAATACTATGATTCCCAGGTACGCCTTCAAACACTTGAGACCGAGGAAAAGAGATACCTCGAAATCTTAAACCAAGCTAAGACCGTTGAAGACGTTCTAAAAGTAGAAAATGCGTTGGGCAACATTCGCCAGCAAATCGAACAAATAAAGGGCCAACTTAAATTTTGGAACAATATTGTGGAGTACTCCACGGTGAACCTTCAGCTTGTTACTCTTCAAGGACTTAATCTCAATGTTAAGAATCCATGGCAACCAATTTCCTGGAGCAATACTTGGCAAGCAACCCAAGATGCCGTGTTGAAAACTATTAGCAGTTCCTGGAATGTCTTTAATTATCTAGTGGTTGGGATCGGTTACGCATTTCCATATTTAATCATTAGTGCCTTGGGATGGATTGCTTACCGAGTTTGGAAAAAACGAAATCTATAATAGAAAAACTTTACGACGACCGAAAATCCCTATATACTAATTATAGGATGAATTGAATTAACATCAAACCTCCCCACACACTTTACGGAAGGTGGGGGAGGTTTTTTATCATATTAATGGGGAGGGCATTCATTTGAAAATTTCAAAAAGAGTAAGATTTATCCTTGGCGTTATTGCAATAGCAATAGGAGCTATAGTGGCTGCTTTCGGCATACAGGGCTTTATTGTCCCTGCTGGATTAGGCGGAGGTGGAGTCGGCGGGATTGCCTTGATGTTATTCTATACACTGAAGCTTCCAATTGGAATTGTGACCTTCCTGCTAAATATCCCATTATTTGTTTTAGCCTGGCGCGAGGTGAATAAACAATTTGTCTTTAAGACCATATGGGGATTGGCAATCTTTTCTGTAGCTTTGGATCTGTTTAACGGGGTTCAGACAATCGTCGTTAACGACATTTTTCTTGGTGCTCTTTATGGAGGGGTAATCTTAGGAATTTCAACAAGTTTAATATTCCACTACGGTGGTAGCCTAGGCGGCACGGATATCGTCTCTAAAGTCATTCAACGGAAATATGGAGTTCCAATGGGGACCTCTTCTCTTGCCATTAACGGCATCGTTATCTTGATATCCTGGGCCATACTTGGCTCAAACGCCACTCTATACACGTTGGTTATGATGTTCGTCTTTGGTCGTGTGCTTGATGTAATTCAGAGCGGAGTTCCAACAAAATCTATTACCATCATTTCAGACCACTCCGAGGCCTTAGTTGACCGGATAAGGGTAGATTTAGGACGGGGAGCGACTTTTTTACATGGAAGAGGAGCATATTCTTGCGAGCCGAAAGACGTGATTATTTGTGTTGTCAGTCTACCCGAAATAGGCCGACTAAAACAAGCTGTACGGGAAATAGACCCACAAGCTTTCATGATTGTCCAAAATGCTGGAGAAGTTTTCGGCACGGGGTTTGTTACGAATGATTAAGTATCAAGGTATGGTCCTGACAATTTCATCCGAAACTGCTACTTAATTTCAGAATCTAACATTTTAAGTGCACTCAATGTGACTATGCGATAACCGCGATCGCGGAGAGCATCTATAATCGGGCCCAACGCTTTAACGGTTTGAGAACGCTGATAACCCCCATCATGCAAGAGAATAATGGCACCGGGAAAAACGTTTTTCATAACATTATCTACAATTTGTTTTACGCCCGGGTTACGCCAGTCTTTGCTATCTACGCTCCACAATGCTACGATATGACCATTTTTTTTAACGGTTTCCAGTTGACTGTTGGATAAAAATCCTCCCGGAGGGCGATAAAAATAAGTGTGGATACCTGTTAACTCAAAGACCAGTTGATCTGTTTGCCTAATCTCTTCAACTAAATGGCGTTGCTGATAATCATGATTAAAACTATGATTTCCGATTTCATGCCCTTCAGACGCTATACGTTTTAACAAGTGAGGGCTAGCTTGAGCCGCTTGCCCCAAAACAAAGAACGTTGCCCGGACATTCTTTGTTATGAGGATATCTAGAATAGCAGGCGTATCGATTGGGTCAGGCCCATCATCAAAGGTCAGCGCTATGATTTTTTCCTGAGTATTTGTCTTGTAATAAGTTCCCGGCGCCCGAACCAAAGATGGGGCTGTCAAAGAACTCTGAGTAATGGTGAGTCCTCCACCGATTGTTAGTAGAAACAATAATAAAAGAACTAGCTTGCGGCGAGATAACACATAAATACGCATAAAATTCACCCCCAAATCGCTTCTATATACCTATGGATGAACGTCGCGTTCCATGCATATCACCCAATATTAAATACTTTTTGCACTTTTGCAATCGTAAGAGTACCATTTCTACAAGTGGGAGTGAATCTCGTATTCAGCTTCGGTGGCGGTAGTAACCCTAGCGATTAGGTATCCTTTTAGGCAATGAGAATAGGGAGTGACAAGGATGGGAATTAAAATCGGAGTGGATGGCGGAGGCAGTAAGACCGCGATTGTGGCGTTAGATCAAACAGGAAGAGTGCTTAGGATTCTGCGCAAACCAGCAAGTAATTATCATCTGGTCGGTAGAGAACTAGCTGTACGGCATATTATAGAGGGGCTTCGCGAGACCTTGAAGGAGGAGTCAGTTGAGGGGATCGGAATCAGTCTTGCAGGTATTGACACGCCAGAGGACTGGAAGATCATGGCTGTGCACCTAAAGGAAGAGTTATTGGTGCTTGGTCAGGAAACGGGGATCAATTTTAGTAGTATTCCTGTTGTTCTAGAGAATGATGTTTACGGGGCTTTAATGTCCGTTCAAGGGAAATTTTCTGGCAATGTTTTGGCGGCCGGAACAGGGACTGTTGCCTTGGGTATTGATTCTGAAGGTAAAGTATTTCGCGTAGGAGGCTGGGGACATCTCATCGGTGATAAAGGAGGAGGGTATGATATTGGACGAAAGGCTCTGGTAGCGATGGGAGCTTCGTTCGATGGATCTGGCCCTAAAAGCCTATTGGAATCAACCATAACTAAGCATTTGGGATTAGCCCAGGTGCCCAAAATTATTGACTGGCTTTACCAGACTAAACGCACAAACAAAGAAGTTGCAGCTTTGGTTCCAGTAGTTGTTGAAACAGCTTTAATGGGAGACTTCATTTCTATATCAATTCTAGTAGAGGCTGGCAGGGCTTTAGGCTTATTAACAAGGGCTCTCCTACGCAAAACCAACGGTTTTGAGGTGGGGCTAGTGGGTGGTATAAGTAAAATATGGCAATCTCTTGAACCATCTTTTATTTCCACCGTTCAAGAGGAGTTCCCTACCGTTCAAATACTGGAGCCTATCTATACCCCGTCCGTTGGAGCAGCTCTATTGAGCACGATCGACCAAGTAAGGCACATCGAATTTTAAGGAGCTGTTTTCTCATGAAACCCGATCGTATTTTAGACTTTCATGCCCATTTTCCAGCTAAAACTGGTATAGCTAGAAGAGAACTCCATCCCTTGGTCAAAGCCTATGCCAGAGATCTAAAAGAGCAGTGGCGGACTGTGTTCGACTTTCCAGAACCTGAGAGAAAGATGCGAGGTATTCAAGCTCAAGGAGAGCGTTGGGCTGCAGAAGTGCAGAATAATCATTTAGAGAAGGTTGTGTTCATGACGGGAGGCGGGAACAAGGTTCTGTCTGAGGTTGTACGCAAGCATCCGCAGGAATTCCTCGGCTTTGCCCATCATGACCTCTGTGCCCCTAATGCCGTGGAGGAAATGCAGTATGCCCTGGATGAACTGGGTTTGAGTGGGTATAAATGGTTCGGACCGATGACCACGCTACCCTTTGAGTCACCGGAGTTGAAGCCTTTTTGGCGCTTATTAGCGGATCGTAAAGTACCAGTTTTAATTCATTTTGGTGTTTTAGGTGGTCCAGGTGGAATTATCCGACATCCTCGAATTAGTCCGATTACCTTAGCAGAGGTGGCCCAAGAATATACGGATATCCCATTTGTTATCCCTCACTTCGGTGCAGGATATTTTCAAGACCTTCTTCACTTGGCATGGTCGAGCCCTAATGTATCTATAGATACCTCCGGGTCAAACGATTGGATTCGCTGGATGCCCCATCCTCTAACCTTAAAAGACCTCTTTGCTCGGGCCTTGGATACGGTGGGGTCGAAGAGAATTATTTTCGGCACAGATTCAAGCTGGTTCCCGCGCGGATGGGCTAAGAAATACTTTGACCTCCAGACCCAAGTATGTACTGAACTTGGAGTGTCGCAGGAAGAAATGAATGCCATCTTCTATGATAACGCTGTGAGCTTATTAGGTCTTGAACCGTGATTATGAAGATCATGCCCCTAGAAAGGAGTGATTTGTTTGGGTTTCCGTTTCGTGTTCGGTCGCGCGGGAACAGGGAAGAGTACCCTGTGCTTGGAAGAAATTCGCAGAAAACTACGGTTGAAGCCATGGGGAGCACCACTAATCCTACTTGTCCCAGAGCAAGCAACCTATCAGATGGAAGTTGCTTTAGCTAATACGCCCGATCTAGGCGGAAGTTTACGAGCCCAAGTCTTAAGCTTTCGAAGGCTAGGCTGGCGAGTGTTTTCCGAAACTGGTGGAGGGCAAAAAGTTTTGATCGGAGCAATAGGCAAACGGATGCTCCTACGCCGAATCATCTTAAAGCATCGTCTTCATTTAAAGGTGTTCGCCCGCTCTGCTACTCGACCTGGTATGGCGGATCTCCTCGCTCAAGCAATAGGAGAATTTAAAACATACAGGATTGCCCCTAACGATTTACGCAATGTTAAAACTACAACTGGACTATTATTTGATAAGCTTCAAGACTTAGCTCTTATTTATGAAGAATTCCAAGCGGCTTTAGGACATGGTATCCGTGACCCTGATGATGAACTGTCAGTTTTGGCAGATAAGATTCCTTATGCACCACTTATCCATGGGGCTCAGATTTGGGTCGACGGATTTACGGGCTTTACCCCTCAGGAATTAGAGGTCTTAAAGATGATCCTGATCACAGCCAATGAAGTTGTCCTAACTTCTCCACTTGATCCTAGCTTACAGTCAGCAGAGCATCAGCTAGAATCGGGAACCTTTAAAGTGGGAGAAGAGTTATTTGCAGGCCCTTGGCAAACTTATCAGGATTTACAACGCATTGTCTCTGAGACTGGGGCTCGTTTGCACGCTCCGGCTGTGCTTGGGAATACACAACGTTTTAAACATCCTTGGCTCTGGCATTTAGAAACATATTTCACAACTTATCCAACTGTAGTTTATGGAGAAGGTCAGAGTTCTCAAGGGGAAGGCATTCGGATCTTTTCAGCCGTCAATCGGCGTGCTGAAGTGGAGGGTGTTGCACTAGAACTGCGACGTCTAGCCAGGGATGAAGGACTCATTTGGAATGAAATGGCGGTCATGACTCGCGACCTTACAGGCTATCATGAGCTGATTACACAAGTGTTCACGGCTTATGAGATTCCTTATTTTTTAGATCATAAACGTTCTGTCCTACATCATCCCTTAATTGAACTGATTCTATCCATACCAGAAGTGGCGGGGAGCTATTGGGCATACGAACCACTTTTTCGCTGTTTAAAGACGGATTTCTTCCCACTTGAAAGGGATAGCATCGACCGTATGGAAAACTACGTTTTAGAACACGGAATACATGGTGAAGGTTGGAACAAGAACGTTCAGTGGAAATACCACCGTCAATGGTCTCTGGGGCAAAACGAGGCTCAACTTGCGACGGAGATTATGTTTCAAACGGAACTTAACTCTTCCAGGCAGACTGTTTTTGATCTCATGGCGCCATTTATTCAGAAGGTCAGGTCTAGTAGCAAAACAGACGGGTTAACTGTACGAGAGGTTACTGAAGTGTTGTATGGCTTCTTAGAAAAGCTTGATGTTCCAGCGACCTTAACGAAATGGGCACAGAATGACCAAGAAGAAGGAAAGCTCAGTGCGGCCAAGCTACACGAACAAATTTGGGAAGCCGTCATTCAAGTCATGGACGAAATGGTCGCTGGACTAGGAGATGAATGTCTGGAACTGGAGGACTACGCTTTAATTCTCTCTTCAGGGATAGAGGCTATCGAACTCGGGTTGATTCCTCCTGGGCTCGACCAAGTCTTAGTAGGATCACTTGATCGTTCTCGAAATCCAGAAGTGCGGGTTCTCTTTCTCCTCGGTGCTAATGAGGGTGTACTTCCTGCCCGGCCAACTTCTGATGGTGTTCTTGACGAAGAGGAACGAAAACAATTAGAGATAGCAGGAGTCGCTCTAGCCCCAAAAGGGAAGGCTCAGATGTATGAAGAACAATTTTTTATCTACACAGCACTAACCCGAGCCACAGAAAAACTTGTTGTCTGCTATCCATTGACGGATGAAGAGGGGAAAGGGTTGACGGTCTCGCCTGTTGTCACACGCCTTATGCATCTTTTCCCAACGCTCTCGGAGAGCTTTTTAGGTAATCAGGAGGATATTACGCGTATCAGCCATGCAGCTTTTGCAATACATGCCTATGCCGAACAACTGCGCACTCTGCGCCATGGAGAACCACTGTCTCCATTATGGGAGGCTATTGAAAAGTGGCTGACTCAGGATCCTACCCGCCAAAAGCAAGTGAAGCAGTTACAGACCAGTCTCTTCACCCAAAACCAAGAAGAACGAATTCAACGTCCCCTTGCACGCCGCTTATACGGTAAACGCCTGAAGGCCAGTGTTTCTCGTCTGGAACAATTCGCGAAGTGTCCTTTTGGACATTATGCTCGTTATGGTCTGAAGCTTCGCGAACGATCCACCTACCAGCTTTCGAGCCCAGATATGGGTGAATTCTTCCATGCTCTACTGCATGATTTTGCAATCCAATTGAAGGAGCGGGGCTTAGATTGGGGGAGATTGACGAAGAAAGAATCTTGGGCACTCGTCAGTGAACTGGCGGAGCAACTTGCTCCAAATCTGCAGCATGAGATACTCCTAAGTAGCGCTCGCTATCGCTATTTAACTCATAAACTCAAAAGAACCGTTCATCACGCTGTACGAGTGCTCGGAGAACATGCTCGCAGGGGGATATTTGTTCCGATCCAACTAGAAGTCGGTTTTGGCCCTGCAGAGGCCCTCCCCGGGGTCAACATTCCTTTAACAGAAGGCGATTCACTACTTTTATGTGGACAAATTGACCGCGTAGATGCAGCGTTCTTAGATGGGAAAGTATATTTACGTATCCTTGATTATAAATCCCACGAATTAACCTTAGCGTTGGATTCAATCTATTATGGGTTAAATCTTCAATTACTTACTTATTTAGATGTCGCCTTGCAAGGCGCCGAAGTCTTACTACAAACGACGACAGCGTTGCCCGCAGGTTTTCTTTATTTTCCAGTACTGGAACCACAACTTGTGGAGAAAATCCCCCTCTGCTCTGAAGAACTAGAACAGCGCCGCGTTAAAGCCGTCAAAGTTGGCGGATATTTACTAGCCAATCCACGTGTTTTAGAAGCGATGGATTCGTCCTTTTCAACAGGTAACTCCGATTTACTTGGTCTTAAATTGAAAAAAGATGGCACCTTCACAAAAGGGGCCAGTGTACTTACCGAGGATGAGTTCACCCTCCTCAGTAGCTACCTTCATCAATGGTTTAAGCAGACGGGTGAAGAAATATTAGAAGGGAATATTTCACTCTCGCCATTCCGGCGAGGGAAGAGTACAGGCTGCCAATATTGTGCTTATAAACCCGTGTGTCACTTTGATCCCTATCTCACGGAAAACCAATATCGAGATCTGCCCGCCTTAAAGCCTGAGGAGGTTTTGAGACGTTTGGGCAATTTGTCAGAAGACGGCAGTAGTGTCGCTGGCTCAATTCTCCTACCAACTACAAAGGGCTCTCTTATAAACTGGTTGGACAAATCAGGAAAAGAAAATTGCATTGAAAACAGAGATAAGAGCCCTAGGGTTAAAGGAGGAGAGATGTCGTGAGTAAAACCCAGTGGACTGCAGAACAACGTGCCGCTATCACGTTACGAGGCCAACTCTTAGTCGCAGCTGCAGCTGGTTCAGGTAAAACAGCCGTGCTCGTAGAACGCTTAATTCAGCGCATCACGAATCCTGAAGAACCTGAGGATGTGGACCGTTTTCTTGTCGTCACGTTTACTAAAGCAGCAGCGAATGAGATGCGGGAGCGTATCGGAAAGGCTTTGGACGAAGCTTTGTTTCTCGCCCAAGAGCCTGGAGCTGTTGAACGTCTCCTACGCCAACGCACCCTTCTTCAGCGGGCAAACATTACGACGTTGCATTCTTTTTGTTTAGAATTAATCCGGAAGTATTTTTACCAGCTTGAACTCGATCCTGCATTTCGGGTGGCGGATCAAGCAGAAGCTGAACTTCTACGCCAAGATGTAGTCGAAGAGCTCTTTGAGTCTCGGTATGAACGTGTTGACCGTGACTTCTTGAAGCTAGTCGATGCTTTCGGTTCGGATCGTGATGATCAACCCTTAATGGAGCATGTCTTACGTCTTTTTACATTTGCCTACAGTCAACCTCGTCCCGATATATGGCTTGCCGGACTTGAACAGGCCTATGTGTGGGAAGATATTGAATCCATGATCCAGAGTGATTGGGGTCAAGCAGTTTGCCAAGGACTACTTGATCTTGTGGGTGAAAGCTTAAACTCTCTCCTCCTGGCCCAAGAAATTACACAGCGCCCAGGGGGACCAGCCCTATACTCAGAGACTTTACAAGATGATATAAACCGTGTTCGATTATTAAGGAGCGCATTGGTAGACGGGGATTGGGCTCGGGTCGAAACAGAATTTCGATCCTCTGTTAATTATCCTAGGCTCCCATCTGCTCGCTCCAAGGTAAAGAAAAAAGTTGCTAACAACAGTTCAAAGCCCGAACCCGCAGCGGATGCGGTAATAGAGCAAGCCATCAATGAGGAGTCCTATCAAAAGAATTTACAAGAAGAATGTAAGAAACTGAGGGATGAGGCAAAGAAGAAACTCAATTCTTTAAATGATGAGGTCTTTGCATATCCGCTTGAAAACCAACTTCCTGCCTTACGAGAGATGGGGACTATGGCCCAAACGCTGAGCATCTTAGTGAGTGAATTTTCGCGGGTCTACGCTGCGGCAAAAGCCCATCGCAACGTCTTAGACTTTACTGACTTAGAACATTTTGCCCTCCAATTACTGGAGGAAAAAGGCGAGGTTTCTTTGATTGCTCAAGCATTAAAGGATTATTTTACAGAAGTGCTAGTGGATGAATATCAAGATATTAATCCCGTTCAAGAACGCATTTTGCAACTGGTCTCCAGGCAGGAGAAGTCGCCTAATCTCTTTATGGTTGGAGATGTAAAGCAAAGCATTTATCGTTTTCGCATGGCTGACCCCAGCTTATTTCTTGCCAAATACAGTAACCTCCCCCATTGGCACTATGGAATGTCTAGTAGCTCTACTCCAACTACGGAACTAGTAATTGATTTAAACCGCAATTTCCGAAGCCGTCTTGAGGTTGTGGAGGGCGTTAATTTTCTATTTCGTCAGATTATGACTAAAGGTGCAGGAGAAATTCCTTATGACGATCAAGCGGCCTTACAATGCGGCGCATCTTTTCTCACTGGCCTGGATCACATTAACACAGCGGAAGGACCCATAGAAGTTCACCTTATCGACCTGAAAAGTATTAGAAACCAGCTGCCTCTTAACTCCGAAGCTGAGGGACAACAAGATTTACTAACTGTCAATACGAGCGAAGGTCAGAACGACCAAGAATCTGCTCCTTCGGAAGGCGCCACAGGGTGTGAAGATGATTTAGGCTCTGAAATTGAAGATGCCATATCCCCGGAGGATCTCGATAAGGCCCGAATCGAAGCGCGTCTTGTCAGTAAACGAATTCAGCGCATGGTACAAGAGGAAGAATTTCAAATCCATGATCGGAAACTCAATGATTTTCGTTCGATCCGATACTCAGATATCGTAATTTTAATGCGCTCCTATTCAGCCGTTGCTCCGATCTATATCGAAGAATTCCAAAGCGCCGACATTCCCGTTTATGCCGAAACGACGACTGGGTACTTTGGAGCTAGCGAAGTCGAAACGATGTTGTCCCTTCTGAAAGTTATCGATAATCCGCGCCTAGATATTCCCTTGGCTGCGGTCCTGCGTTCTCCACTTGTTGGTCTAAACGGAAGTGAACTAGGTAAAATTCGCATGATGCTTCCCGAAGGAGATTTCTATGAAGCATTAACGATTGCAGTTTGGACTGTTCAAGATGAGGAAAGTATATCTCAGGAAAGCACTAACGCTTTCCACAAGATCTTAACGCTTTATGAAGAATCCATGGAGGTACGGCTAGAAGAAGCCAGGGTAATTGTGGCGACAGCTACGGGCTTAAAGGACAAAATCACAGCTTTCTGGACCAAACTTCAAATCTGGCGAACACTCTCCCGTCGTACGTCCTTAGCTGATCTTCTCTGGACTCTATATGAAGAGACTGGCTACTTGACTTATGTTGGAACGTTACCAGCAGGTGCTCAGCGGCAAGCTAATCTACGGGTACTCTATGATCGTGCGAGCCGTTTCGAAGCAACACGCTACCGCGGATTGTTCCGCTTTCTTCGCTTTCTGGATCGTTTCCGAGGGCAAGGTAAGGATATGGGAAATGCTCGCGCTTTAGGAGAGACTGAAGACGTCGTCCGCTTGATAACGGTTCATGCGAGCAAAGGTTTGGAATTTCCCGTCGTTTTCGTGGTTGGTCTGGGGAGAACGTTTAATACTCAAAGCCTCAAAGGAAAAGTTCTTCTGCACTCCAAATTAGGATTGGGAATGCCAATCATTGATATTGAAAACAATGTGCGTTACCCCTCTTTGATCCAGTATGCAGTCAAACAACGTTTGGCTCAAGAAGCTTTAGCTGAAGAGTTGCGCATTCTTTATGTAGCCCTTACTCGTGCGAAAGAACGATTGTTTCTATATGGGACTATAGATAACTCAGATAAGACATTTCTCAAATGGTATAGAACTATAGAATGGGGAGAGGTTGCCTTACCAGATGGTCAGCTCCGGAGTGCCAAATGCTTTCTAGATTGGATCGGCCCAGCGTTAGCACGCCATCCAGGAAAGCTTCTCGGCGAAACTGAGGGAATATCAGCCTTAGTCATTCCAGAAAATAATTCATGCTGGGATATCCAGATACATCGCACCCTAACATCGGACAAGGAAGAAAGTGAACTCGATCAACTTAAGTTGAACATCGAGACGTCGGCGGGGGAGTTTACCCCCACCACCAATTATCAATTGTTTGCTGAAGTCGATCGTAGATTAAGCTGGCAGTATCCACACCTCAAGTCTGTTCGGCAGGTAGCGAAAACCAGTGTCAGTGAATTGAAACGTCAATACAACTGGCAGGCCTATGAGGGAACAACTCAGCTGTCTACACTTCCAAAAAACACAGATTCAATGAAACGCCCTAAATTTCTTCAAGAAGAGCAGAAACTTACAGCAGCTGAACGTGGAACTGCCTTGCACACGGCGATGCAACACCTTCCTTTCGGGGAATGGGCTACGAAGTGGCCAACTTTGACCGAGATGGAACAAAGCAATATCATTATAGAATTCCTGAATAGGCTCATGCAAGATGAAATTATAAGTGCTGAACAAAAGGCCAGTATTAAACCCACAGAGATTGCTCAGTTTCTGAGTTCCCAACTGGGAGAACGATTCTTTAGAGCAGATCAAATTCTTCGAGAAACTCCTTTTACGCTAACGTTTCCTACCGAGAGTGAAACGAATATCTTAGTTCAGGGTGTCATCGATGTTGTTTTACTGAGCAAGGACGAACACCAAGAAATTCACGCGGAAATACTTGACTATAAGACGGATTCCTTTTGGAGCACTGGTGCGGACAAAACAGAAGACTGTGAAATTGATCCAGAAGAGATCTTGCGAGAACGGTATACACTTCAGCTCTCATTTTATGCTCTAGCGATTGAACGGCTACTTAAAATAGACATCTCACGCTGTACACTTTATTCATTTACACTAGGACGTGAAATAACCATATCAGATAAAGTTCGCAAGTCCAGTCAGTTAGCGGGGTTCCTTACTTTGCCAAACAAGGCACAATCTAATTAATTTATCAAACTTATTGCTTTGTAATCAATTATATTAGACCACAATAAGAAATTTTAATAGACTAATCACACTTTTCTAAAATATTTAGTCTGTTTGAGGCAGGATTTTCAAGTTATATGGCGAATTTAATACATTGTGATTGTATTAACTATCTCTATTATGAGAGAGTAAGGATGAAGAGGTGTTGTAATGAGTCAAAATAAAGTCGGTGCTGTATTGATAGTAGGCGCGGGGATTGCTGGCATTCAGGCTGCACTTGATTTGGCAGAGTCGGGTTACTTGGTCCACTTGGTAGAAGAGTCGTCAGCAATTGGCGGTACTATGCCAATGTTGGACAAGACTTTCCCGACTAACGATTGTTCAATGTGTATTTTGTCCCCTAAATTGGTGGAATGTGGACGCCATCTTAATGTTCGTATCTATACTAATTCTCAGGTTGTTAAATCAGAAGGTCAAGCAGGAAACTTTAAAGTAACTATTAAACAAAAAGCCCGTTTTATTGATCTCGACAAATGCACAGGATGTGGAGCGTGTGCCGAAGCCTGTCCAGTGAAAGTTGACGATGAATTTAATCAAGGCTTAGGAAAGCGTAAGTCTGCTTTCAAACAGTATTCTCAAGCTTTCCCTAATGCCTTTGCAATCGATGAAAAGACATGTTTGTATCAGACCAAAGGACGAGCCAAAGGCAAGGACGTTTGTCTGAAATGCGTAAAGGCTTGTCAAGCAGGAGCCGTTGACCATCAGATGGAAGACAAAGAGATCGAAGTGGAAGTAGGGTCAATGATCCTAAACCCAGGGTTTAAAGTATTCGATGCCACTAAGCTGGACTATTATGGGTATGGCAAGATTAAAAGCGTTATCACCAGCCTTGAGTTTGAGCGCCTCTTAAGTGCTTCTGGACCTTTCGATGGACATTTAGTGAGGCCTTTTGACCAAAAAGAACCTCAACGAATTGCGTGGATTCAGTGTGTCGGTTCGAGAAACGCCAAAATTGATAAGAATTATTGTTCTGGTGTTTGTTGTATGTACGCTATCAAAGAAGCGGTCATTGCCAAAGAACACAGTCATATTCCCGTCGATACAACCATCTTCTATATGGATATGAGAACCCATGGCAAAGATTTTGAAAAGTATTATGAAAACGCCAAGAATCAACATTGCGTGAACTTCATTCGTTCGCGTGTTTATGAAGTAACCGAAGCGGTCGATGGTTCTGGTGATGCTATCATTCGGTACTCTACCGAAGATGGCAAAATACTTTCAGAACAATATGATTTAGTCGTATTATCTGTCGGCATTGAACCTGGGGATAGTTCCAAAGAATTAGCAAAACTATTGGATCTTAAAGTTAATAAATACGGTTTTGCTGAGCTTGAAACTCTAACAGGTGTGAATACCTCCAAAGAAGGGGTCTTCGCGGCAGGGGCTTTCAGTGGCCCTAGAGATATTCCTGAAACGGTCATTCAAGCCAGTGCAGCTGCTGGTGCGGCATCCGCTATCTTAGCGGATGAGCGAGGAACTCTGGTCAGTGAAAAACAATATCCCCCTGAATTACAGGTCACTGGGGATGTTATTAGGACAGGGGTATTTATTTGTCACTGTGGTGTCAATATCGGCAGCATTGTTGATGTTCCTGCAGTTGTCGAGTACGCCAAGACACTACCTACCGTTGTCTATGCAACTGAAAAAATCTATGCGTGTTCACAAGATGCTCAGGCCTCTATTAAAGCGCTGATTAGTGAACAAAAATTAAATAGAGTTGTTGTCTCTTCTTGTAGTCCACGGACCCATGAACCGTTATTCCAAGAAACATTAAAAGAAGCTGGTTTAAACGCTCACTTGTTTGACATGGCCAATATTCGTGACCAATGTTCATGGGTGCATATGAATGAGCCTGAACAGGCCACTGAAAAAGCTAAAGACCTAACCAAACTAGCCATTATCCGAGCTTCGATGCAACAACCAGTTCAGCCAATCTTTATGGCCATGAACCATACCGCCCTAGTTATTGGTGGTGGAGTTGCTGGAATGACAAGTGCCCTATCGTTGGCTGAACAAGGGTATGAAGTTCATTTAGTTGAAAAAGATACGTCTTTGGGTGGTGTCGCTAGAAGATTCTCTACAGGCTTCAGAGGGGAAGATGTCAAAGCTTTCGTTGCTGAGCTGATTGAGAGTGTTAGTAAACATCCCAAAATTAAACTCCATGTTGGAATTAACATTAAAGAAGTTGGAGGCTTCCTAGGTAGCTTTACAACTACTTTAGAAAATGATGAAAAAATTGAACATGGTGTTGCACTTCTCACCATTGGTGGTCAAGAGTATAAGCCGAAGGAATACCTATACGACCAAGACGACCGCGTAATGACTCAAATTGATATGGATGAAGCTTTAGTTAACCATGATCCTAAGTTTGATAATGCGCAGAATTATGTCTTTATCCAATGCGTTGGTTCTCGTAATGAAGAAAATCCTTATTGTAGCCGTACTTGCTGTACAAAATCGGTTAAGTTAGCCCTTAAAGTCAAGACCAAGAATCCAGGAGCTAATGTCTTCATCTTGTACCGCGATATGAGAACCTATGGTTACTTTGAAGAGGACTATGAACTTGCTCGACGAAGTGGAATAATTTTTGTCCGCTATAGTGAGAATGCCAAGCCAGTCTTAACCAAAGAAGGAAATACCCTCGTTGTAACCGTACAGGATCACGTTTTAGATCGCCCCTTGGAGATCGAAGCAGATATCCTCTGCTTAGCAGCTGGAATTAAAGCTCCTGCAGATGGCAGAAAACTCTCCAAATGGTTCAAAATCCCCTTAAATGCTGAAGGCTTCTTCTTAGAAGCCCATATGAAATTGCGCCCTGTTGATTTCAGCACGGACGGTGTCTTCATGGCAGGTCTAGCCCATAGTCCTAAAAATATGGAAGAAGTTATTGCTCAAGCCAAGGCGGCTGCCGGACGCGCCGGTGTAGCACTGTCTAAGGAAATGGTAGAATCGGCAGGGTTGAATGCCTTCGTCGATAAACGCAAATGTACTGCTTGTGGTACGTGTGAAGCTATCTGTCCAGCTAAAGCCGTTACTGTCGATTTAGCGAACCACGTAGCCACGGTGAATGATGCTCTGTGTAAAGGGTGCGGGGCGTGTGCTTCAAGTTGCCGTTGCGGTGCCATCAGTCTTAGAGGATGCACTAATGAGCAAATTGTACAAATGTTAAACTCCTTCTAAAATGAATAACTATGGGAAGGTAGATGATTATGGGAGAATGTCAGGTAAAAGTGTACCAACCAGACACTAGTGAGTTCAAACCTAAAATTGCAGCTTTTTTGTGTAACTGGTGTAGCTATGCAGGAGCTGATTTGGCCGGCGTCGGTCGAATTCAATATCCAGCGACCATTAGAACGATTAGAGTTCCATGTTCAGGAAGAATTAATCCTTTATATATCTTAAAAGCAATGGCTAATGGGGCGGATGGAGTCTTGGTTTCTGGGTGCCACCCTGGTGATTGCCATTATATCAGTGGTAATTACGTTGCTCGCAGAAAGTTTGCTCTAATCCAGTCTCTCCTAAAGCATGTTGGCTTAGAAGACGACCGAGTCAGTTTTTCCTGGGTATCCGCGGCAGAAGGTGGACGATTTGCTGAAGTCGTCAAAGGGGTTACTGAGCGTGTTACAGCGCTAGGGCCTAATACAGGGATATTTAAAGTAGATGACGGGGGTGCAACGGATGAATAACATCATTAATGATATCCGAGAAACAGCCCGCCAATTACTGGTTGATGGAAAAGTTGACGTTGTTATCGGCTATGAAAAAGGTTCCTTACCTTTAAAGGCGACACCTTGCTTCGTGCGTACTCCGCAAGAGGTTGAGCGTTTGATCTGGGATGAAACGTGTGAAAATAATCTAGCGTCCTTTGTTGCTAATACTGCAGGAAAAAAAGCCATTGTCGCTAAAGGGTGTGACAGTCGGTCATTGGTAGTCCTAATGCAGGAAAATCAGGTACTCAGAGATGATCTTTATATCATCGGTGTTTCCTGCCCAGGTGTTGTCAATAAACGTAAAATTGAAGCTGAAGTAGGGGAAATCATTGAAGCAACAATTGCGGATGGCATAATTTCCGTCAAAGGGATGGAAGGCTCTAAAGAGTATGCCTTTGCCGATGTGAAAGACGCAACTTGCCTAACCTGCCGTTACCCTAATCCTGTTATTGAGGATATTCATATTGGCGGGACCGTAGAAGTCGCTCAATCGACACCGTTCGCTGATGTGATAGAAATGGAGACCAAGTCCGAAAGTGAGCGTCAAGCTTACTTTAAAGAAGAAATGAGTAAATGCATTCGCTGTTATGCCTGTCGCAATGCCTGTCCTCTGTGCTATTGCCCAGAATGCTTTGTGGATTGTAATTCCCCGAAATGGCTCACTGGTGGAGTTAATCGTGCGGAAAATCTCATGTTCCAAGCTGGACGTGTTCTCCATTTGGCTGGTCGGTGTGTCGATTGTGGTGCGTGTACTCGCGCCTGCCCACAAAATGTCGATATAAGAGCTATGAATCGCAAGACTGCTAAAGATGTCTTAGAAATGTATCACCATGAAGCTGGCATAAGCGAAACTGTTGTACCAGCTCTTAATGAATACAGCGCTGAGGATTCAGAAACATTCTTGGTAAAGGAGTGAGGTGAAGAAAATGAAGATAAGCAAAGAAAAATTTGGTCAATCCTTCGATGCTTTAGCCGCTGAGTACAAAGTAATTGCTCCGGTTAGTGATGCAGGAGGAGTTAATTACACAGCAGTAAAGAGCTTTTCCGAAGTCAAGCAGAATTATCTAAATTCTAAGCTTCCTCCAAAATCCTTCTTTTTTCCTCAGCACGAGAAACTTTTGTCATACAAAAAAGAGGGCAAGGATGTAACAGTCAAGAATGAGCTGAAGGTAGAAAAAACGATTCTTTTTGGAATTAGACCGTGTGATGCTAAAGGTTTTCTCCTCCTAGACACAGTCTTCAAAAATGATCTGTATACAGACCCCTATTATTTTGAGCGTCGTGATAATACCGTTGTCATTGGACTCGCCTGTAATAAAATTGCCCCTACCTGTTTTTGCTCCTCAATGGGCTTTTCTCCTGCTAGCAGTGCTGGCGCAGATGTTTTCCTCATTGATCTCGGAGATTCCTATCAGGTAGAAATTATTACTGAAAAGGGTAAGACTTTAATGGCTGGCTTCGCTGGACTTGAAGAATTATCGACTGAAGATCAAACTCTCGTTGAAACAATTAAGAGTGCTCAAACAACCAGTCAAGTGGATGTGTCTACCATTACTAGCAAGCTTGAGAAGTTCTTTGATCATTCCTATTGGGACACACTCCAAGAAAAATGCATCGGTTGTAATGCCTGTACATTTTCTTGCCCAACTTGTCACTGCTTCGATATTTCCGAGGAAGTGCGAAATAATGCGGGAACACGAGTTAGAACCTGGGATGGGTGCATGGCTCCTCTCTTTACCTTACATGCCTCTGGTCATAACCCTCGGGACAAGAAAAAAACCCGTTGGCGCCAGAGAATGATGCACAAATTCAACTATTTTGTCCATAACAGTGGAGATATTTCCTGTGTGGGCTGTGGTCGTTGCATCAAGAGTTGTCCAGTTAATTTAGATATTCGGCAGGTCATCGATGGGGTTAACAAAGCAGAATTGGTGGTGAACTAATGGAACAGAATCCTTATCTACCTATTAAAATGAAACTCATCAAAAACTTAGTGGAAACTGAAGATAGAAATATCAATACCTTCACTTTGGAGTTTCTCAATAAACAAGATGAAGAAAACTTTAAATATTTGCCTGGACAGTTCGCAGAAATTAGCGCCTTTGGTCACGGAGAAGCGCCGTTCGGTATCGCAACTTCCCCGACTGAACCTGGGATTCTCAAGTTTTCTGTTGCTAAAGTAGGGTGCGTGTCCAATGCTTTGCACCTTATGGAAGAGGGCACGATGGTTGGGGTAAGAGGACCCATGGGTAATTCTTATCCGATAGAAGACTTCAAAGGTAAAAATGTCGTGATCATCGGTGGGGGTTTTGCTTTCACTACTCTGCGCTCCTTGGCCGTCTATATGATGGATGAAAAACATCGTGCCGACTATGGGGATATTACCGTTATTTACGGTGCTAGAAACCCTGGTTTGTTGCTTTACAAAGACGAATTGGCAGAATGGGAAACTAATCCTAATATTAACCTCGTCACCACAATTGACAAAGAGTGCGATGGCTGGTGTCAACGGGTAGGCTTTATTCCTACCATAACAGAACAAGTAGCGCCCTCTTCAGTGAATAGCTATGCTGTCGTCTGCGGACCACCGGTTATGATTAAGTACACTTTGCCAGTATTGGAAAAACTGAACTTCCCTCCAGAGCGAATCATCACTTCTTTGGAAATGCGGATGAAGTGTGGTTTAGGTATCTGTGGTCGTTGCAATATCGGGACGGAATACGTATGTAAAGATGGCCCGGTATTTACTATGGCACAATTAAAAGAACTCCCAAGTGAATATTAATTTGATTGTTGGAGGTGATAGTAAGATGGGTGAACCCATAAGAATTAAAAGCTTAGATCCAACCTTGCGTAACGAAGTAGCTGACTTGATGAAAGGCTTTGATTATTCCAATTGTCTTAGTTGTGGTATGTGTACCGCGGGTTGTGTGTATAGTGATTTAATGGAAGATCATGATCCGCGCAAATTTATCCGCAAAATCGCGCTAGGCATGCGGGAAGAATTGGTTAGTGATCCTTTTGTCTGGAATTGCAATATGTGTGAACGGTGTACGGTAGAATGTCCAATGGGTGTAAACATTGCGGCTCTTACGAGAGCCTTCCGAGGTAAAACCGCTATGCCACCTGGTCATTTGCAGATTATTGCCGATGACCACATTCGCACGGGTAACCAAATGGCAGTTGAGCAAATTGATTATGATGAAACGATCGAGTGGATTGAGGAATTAATGCAGGAGGATCTGAAGGATCCTACCTTTAAGATTCCTATGGACGTACAGAATGCAGATTTTATGTTTGGTTTCAATGCTAGAGAAATCAAGCATTATCCGAGTGAACTACAAACAATTTTAAATATTTTCCACGCTGCCAAAGCTAACTATACGCTTAGCAGTAAGCGCTGGGACGCGACCAATATTTGTTTGTTTACCGGTAAAAATGATGAATTTCAAGAAATATCACGCCCGCTCTTCGAAGAAGCGGAGCGGCTTAACCCTAAGGAAATTATTGTCACAGAATGTGGCCATGCTTTCCGCTCAACCAGAATGTTTGCGCGTACATTCTGGAAAGGGAAACAGTTCCCTGTACGCCACATCGTCGAACTGTATGCCGATTGGATTAAAGACGGCACGCTTAAACCAGATAAAACCAGAAATGTATTGCCTGTCACCCTCCATGATCCCTGTAATACTGTTCGTAAAGAAGGAGTCTCTGAACCACAACGTTATGTCTTGGATAATATTGTCATGGATTTCCGTGACATGAATCCTAGTGGTAAGAATAACATTTGTTGTGGAGCAGGTGGGGGCGCTCTAGCTGTGGCTGCGACCAAAGGGCAACGTATGATTAAAGCAAAACCTAAGGTCGATCAATTACTGGCTACTGGCGCAACGATAGGATGTATTCCATGTCATAACTGCATTGACCAGTTTAACGACATGAATAAACACTACAAGCTCGGTATGAAAATTATGCATCTCAGTCCTCTGTTAGAAATTGCCTTAGGTTTAGCTGAACCGGAGTAATTATTATTCCAAGAAAACGAGGAAGCCCCGACGGCGCAAAACGCCGCACGGGGCTTCCTCATATGGATTTAATCTCAATATACCAGTCGACTAAGATCCAGTCTGTTTTTTTATCTTCCGACGTACCCTCAGAATTAAAAGTAAGATAACTACTAAGAAGGGAATAACGAAAAGCAATTTTTGATTTGAAAAGGTTTTAGGAGGAGTCGCTATGGTGGGCGCTGAAATTTCCGCTCCCAGCGTAGATTGTGAAATAACTTCTTTGTTTATATTCGCTTTATTGATTAGTACATCGTAGATGGGGAAACGAAGAGTGTTATTCCCATAAGCTAATCGATATTGACTGCTTCCCAAATCCATATATACGAGTTTAGTAAGATAGTATTTAACCTTTATAGACTTTAGGGTAATAGGCTTAGAATCACGATTATGGATAATGAGCCTAAGTTTGTCAATGGGGGGATTATTTGTCCATTCAATATCTTGTTTAACAGAGGAATCAGAGCGGATGCGGTTAAATATTTCTCCATCTGATAAATAATGTGTCGACGTGTCATTTAATCCAAAAAGACCATATGTTCGCCCAATCATATCATCTGAGTTAAGTTCCAATCGAAATGCATTTAGGTTGTCTACCTGAATTGTAATAGTTGTATCCGTTCCATCTTGAGTAGTGCTAAATTGAACTTCTTCTGATAAGATGAACGATTTTCTTTCTGCCTCGGTTGATGCGTCAAGAATCGAAGTAAGAAGGTAGGGTACTTCCTCGTCCTTGTCATTGATTATCCTTAAGTCATTGAGGTGATCACTGTGAGCATAGACAGCTTTATCAAGCGCAACGAATTTATACCCTTTTAAATTATCAGTTTGAATTAGCCTTGTATACTGAAAACTGCTAGCAGCGTATATTGGTGTTGTGAGTAGCAACAGAAGAATAATAAAGACAATAGTTATCATTTTATGCATGGAATTGCCTTTGTTCTAGGCACAAAGTATGACAAGAATAGGATATCAGAAGTCTCTCGAAATAATCATGCTTGCTCATAAATATCCCACCTTTCTTTATATATTATATTACTTTTCAAGACGTGAAAGCTAGGCTATCCCTGTGAAAGATTTGGGCAGCAATCGTTTAGCACCATCACAATAAGCTACCACTTAAGAAAAAGTGTACTCATTCAACTAACGTTGAACTTCGAGCACAATATTACAAAAAAGGTTATAATAAACTATCATAGAATAATCTTTGCCAATAATCTAGTTGAATTTTAAAATGGGCAATGAGCGAAAGAGAGAGAGAACAGATGGCAGTACAAATTTTAACCGATAGCACAAGCTACTTAGGGAAGGCTATTACCAACAAATTCAATATAAGAATGGTGTCTTTGAATCTTTCCTTTGGAAATGACAGCATGAGAGAAATTGACATAGATAACGACGGATTTTACAAAATGATGGCCCTAAAAGGAATCCCAACATCTTCACAACCTTCTGTCGGAGATTTGTATAATGAAATGATCGACGTTGTAGAGCAGGGGGATAGTCTATGTTGTATTTTCTTATCCTCGGATATGAGCGGTACGTTATCAACAGGGCAACTAGCAAAAGAAATGGTCTTGGAAAAGCATGAGAATGCCAAGATAGAGATTGTTGATTCAAGGTCCAACTGTATGCAACTTGGCTTTGCAGTCATCCTGGCAGCGAGGGCAGCAAAAGCAGGTAACACATTGGAACAGGTTAAAGAAGCTGCCTTACAAAATATCCAAAGAAGTCGATTCTTATTTATACCTGAGAATCTAAAATATCTAAAAAAGGGTGGAAGGATTGGCGGCGCTGGTGCTTTGCTAGGAAATCTATTTAAAATTATTCCAATTTTGACTGTCGAAGACGGAAAAACAACAATTCTGATGAAGGTTAGAACTAAAAAAAATGCCGTTCTGGCTATGACCGATAAAATGTTGCAAGATATTAGTACCTACGATTTAGGAGAAGTTGTGGTTCAACATATCGATTGTCTGGACGAAGCAGAAAATCTAGCAAAAGTGCTTAAAGATAAATTAAAAGTGAATATAGATATCATGGGTATTGGACCAGTCATTGGATTGCATGTAGGTCCTGGTACTATCGCTATTGCTTATTATACGCAAAAGGCTATGAGATAAGAGTTTATTTGCTTAATCTAAACTTCTCAAGAGAAGCCACCGCCGATATTCTTCGGGCGGTGGCTTCTCTTGTTTTTACGGCGAATAACTAAGACACTCCAAATCCGTCTACAATGATTTGTCTAAGTGCAATGATATAGTTGAATCAGTAGTTAATTTCTATTGAAAGTGAACTCGTTCAACTAAGTTGAACATCGGTACTTCAGTGGCATAGCAATTCAAATTACGAAGAGGGAAGGGATAAAACCATGTCAATTATGAAAATCACTCAATCAGGCGTTAATAACACGCTAAAATTTAAGTCGAATTGGACGACACTCGCCAATACTCTCTTATTCTCCATTATCATGCTATCCTCATTAGACTTATCCTTAGCATCCATCCGAAATGATACTTTGTCCAACTTCACGAAATATGTTTTAACAGATCTGACCCTCATCGTAATCGTCGTAATCTTCTCCTTTGATCTTATTAGAAAGGGTAGAGATTCTATTAAATGTTTTCTTGCCTACCTTTTGTTCCTATGGGTTTGTATAAGTATTCTGAAATCAATTTTCCCATTGTGATACCGAATTTAAGGTACGACAGTTATTAAAACTTTAACTACTTGACATTTTATGCCTTTCCCTCTAATTTGATCTACATAACTACAAGCATTATCAAGAGGGAGATAAGCAGACATACTCAAATTAAGTGTTGATCTTAATTTAACTTTGTTATTGATCCCTCCACCTAGCCAATATGAACCATCTTCTAATAAAATTGAATATACCAGTTCGCTTTCCTTTATAGGTTGCACTTTATCACACCTTCATCTTTAGTTGAGCGAGTTCAGTCCTTGAGACATAGGACAAAATATAATTATTCAATTTAGTTATTATAGACTCTACTTTTCATATTGTCTATATTCCACTAATTGCCTATGCTATCAAAAGATTTATATTGATATCCTCAGACAAATCGGTTATAATAAGAACAGACGTTCCTATTATTGAAATATGTGTACTGTTTGATTAGGAATAGGAAGATTGTATGTTTTGTGTGTTTCGGTTTTGATAAAAGATATATCTGATGCCTAGATTATTTGATCACAGTCTTTTGTATGGAGGTGCAATAATGTCAAACTTAACAGTCATATGTTATCTTTCCTCATTATTATCCTATGGGATGGGATTTTTAGAAACGTTAGCCATCAAGGACGGAGTAGCAGAACATGGAGGAGCTACCTTTGACACGTTTCATGTCTCAGTTGCAACGGGTTATTTCGTTTTAGCAATCTTCCTTGCTGTAATTGGATCGCTTTTCTTTTACACTAAATTGAGTCGAGAACAAGAAAGCATTAAAATAATAAAAAAAACGAGTTCCAAAGAAGAGCTTCTCTCGGCCTAGTGAACTCGTTCAACTTAAGTTGAACATCGAGACTTCGGTGGGGGGAGTCTACCCCTACCGAAGCGAACACGGGGTAAGACTCCCAATTGAAGAAGTGGGAGTCTTACGATTGGATCAATACATATTTTAAATTATATAGTTTTAACTCGTTTAACTAAGATTGAACAATATTAACCATACCACCTACCCCAAGGTGGTATGGTTAATATTTTGCTTGTAATATCCATGTTTGTATGATAAATTCTTATATATAATAAGTATACCCATAGGGGGTACTAGGGGGGGTAGATCTATGAAAGAGAGCATTTCGCGAAGAACATTTTTCAAGAGGACCACCGCGGCTGGAATTTTAGGGGTACTTGCAGCAACTGGTCTAAATAAGCCTGTTCAGGCCGCAGGACTAAGTAGTGGTAAATTAGGTACCCTAATTGACTTAACAAAGTGTGACGGGTGTAAAGATCATGCTTCACCCTTTTGTGTTGTAGCATGTGGCAAGCACAATCAGGCTAGATTCCCTGAACCCATAAAACCACTAAAAAATTACTGGCCACAGAAGAAAGTTGAGGATTGGTCAAACAAACGAGATCTTAAAAGTCGCTTAACTCCTTATAACTGGACATTCGTTGATCATGTTAAAGTCGAGCATAATGGCCTCCAACAAGAGGTTTTTGTTCCACGACGCTGCATGCACTGTGATAATCCGACCTGTTCAAAACTGTGTCCCTTTAGCGCGATCACTAAAGATCAATCAGGAGCAGTATCAATTGACGATGAATTATGCTTCGGAGGGGCCAAATGTCGTGACGTATGTCCGTGGGGTATTCCCCAGCGACAAGCTGGAGTCGGAATCTACCTCGATATCGCCCCAGATTTAGCCGGTGGTGGAGTCATGTATAAGTGCGATATGTGCGTTGACCTTTTAGGGGAGGGTATACAACCAGCTTGTGTAAGCACTTGTCCGAAGGGTGCTATCTCAATTGGTCCGAGAGAAGACGTGAGAAACCTTGCTTATAAAAAAGCAAAAGAAATCAGTGGCTATGTCTACGGGGATAAAGAAAATGGAGGAACTCCGACCTTGTACATTTCGGCCGTTCCCTTCGAGAAAATTGATGCAGCGATCAAAGCAGATAAAGCGAGTAAAAAGGATGTGGCTCCAGGTCGTCCTGGTATGCCTGTTAATGTTGAGAATTACCTATCTACCGGAAAAGGAATGTTCCTGAGTGCTGTAATTACTCCATTCGCAGGGGCAGCAGTTGCAGGCATAACGGCTTATCGAACTATAAAAGGGGATAAAGCTAAACGACTACAAAACAACAAGATCAATCAAGAAGGGGGGCAATTCGCAGGTGAAGAAAATGAATAACCTAAAGCCTCGTAAAATCTTGAGACAAAGCCTTGCCAATCGGTTTGTCCACTGGACAACGGCCCTCTCTGTTTTGCTACTGATTATCACAGGCTTAGGTCAACTTCCGCTTTATACTCGGTACAATGTCACAAAATTACCTGGTGCGGGATGGCTTGGCGATTATTTCATAACCGTTAACCTTCATTATTTGGCAGCATTTGGATTATTATTTGCCGTAACGTTCCATATTGTTTACGCCTTCGCACGCAAGGAGTTTGACATTTTCCCTCGTAAAGGAGATATGAAAGAATCCTATCAGATTATCAAAGCAATGCTGACCAAAGGCAAAGAGCCAGCCTCGGATAAATACCTTGCTGAACAACGAGTAGCTTATCTGTTTATTGGGCTAAGTCTTATCCTCTTGATCATTACTGGTTTGATTAAGACCCTAAAGAATGTGCCCGGTGTTGACCTTTCGCCCTCTTTTTTGTATTGGAACACTGCATTGCATAATATTGGTACTGTCTCAATAATCTTCGGGGTTATCGGACACTTAGCTGCATTTCTCCTCAAGGAAAATCGCCCACTACTTCCTGGAATGTTTACAGGTTCAATTAGCTGGGAGTATGTCAAACATCGTCATACCCTTTGGTATGCGAAACTTCTTCGCAATGGCGAAATTCTCGAAATCAACGAAACCAATCACGATGAATCCAAAATTCAACCTAAGCCAAATTCTATAAAATCAACTTCAATGTAATCGTGAGTCATATACAAGAACTCCCCACGGAATATCGCGGGAGTTCTTGTGCGTTCATAATTAGATATATATTATTAAGGCTTACTAGTTGATGGCAATTTAATAATATAACTAGGACTAGGACTAGGGAAGAATCTGTAATAATATAGTAATAAATAATCAAAAGTTGTGAGGGAGGGTCTAGCCCATATGCATTCTATGATAGTTCCACCAGGGCAACACCAGTTACCAATGTTATCGTATGCGTTTAATGCTCTTGAGCCCGTAATCAGTTCTAGATTATTACAAATTCACCATAACCAGCATCATAAGGCTTATGTAGAAGGTTTGAACAAAGCTGAGCTCAAATTGATCGAGGCGAGGCAAAACCGGGATTTTACCTTGATTAAACATTGGGAGAGAGAACTAGCTTTTCACGGTTCAGGGCATATTTTACATAGTATTTATTGGGCATCGATGGCACCCATCGGAAACAGGTGGGAGACCCCCGGAGCGCAGACTATTAAGCATATAATAAGTTACTTTGGTGATTTGGCTGTTTTCTGGGAACAGTTCAACGCTGCTGCTAACAATGTCGAAGCCTCTGGATGGGCTTTGCTAGTATGGCAACCGGCCTGGGGAAGGTTAGAAATACTGACCGTTGAAAAGCATCAGGATATATATCAAGTGGGTAGTATCCCTATATTGGTCATGGATGTATGGGAACATGCTTACTACCTTGATTATCAGAACAAACGCAAAGATTACGTAACAGCCTGGGGCCAATTAGTAAACTGGCAAGAGGTTGAAAGACGGTTAATTCTGGCCATGACGGCCCAGATGCCTTTGATTTCTTAGAACAGTAATTAGCAACCACAGATTAAGCCCTGGAAGCCATCTAACAATTGGCATTCCAGGGCTCTTGCTTAGCTATGGAGAGAGTTTATCCTATTTCACTTTTGCCCTTCTGTAATTCTCTAAGACGATTATTAAAATAGGTTTTGACTTGCTCAACATATTCGAGTTTTAGGGTAAATCTACTAAAGTAACAACTAAAATCCCTATCCATACCGTATGTCCCATATTCAGCCCATTCCTCATCAAGCGTACAAGTTGCTTTAATCTGATCGTACAAATATGTAGAGCTTGAAAATGTTTCAAACAGCTTCTGTAACTCGTTATCTATCTGTTGATGCGGTAGAAAAAGATTAAAAGGCTTTTTATAGTTGCCATATTGATAAGTATCTTCTTCTTCCCAGACAAATGGTTTTTCACAAGATTCTAAGATAGCTTGACAGGTTTTAATCATCGTTTCTTTATCTTCTATCACTAAGGACATTTTTAAACACCTCTAATATTATTTTATCGTTATTATACAGCAATATAGTATAAAAATGAACTTGATAGTTTATTATGATAGTTTTACACAAATCTTTTATTGCGCGTATGTTGAAGATAGTAATGTATGATATTATTGCCTAAAGAAGGTGTTATTCTGTTGGGAGGACCTGCTAAGATGAAAAGCTCGAATAGCACTGAAGAAAAAGGGGAAATAGGTCGTTTGAATTGTATCGATGTCTTTAGAGGCATCGCAGTCGTTTTTATGCTCATGTCCGCTAATCCAGGTAATCCGCTACGTGTCTATCCACAATTAAGACATGCCGAGTGGGATGGATTTACTGGAGCCGATTTAGGGTTTCCATTCTTTATGTTAATAATGGGAATGGTTATACCTTTTGCTATTGATAAGAGGATAAAAGAAGGAAAGACAAAACTAAGTATTTTCAACCATATACTTGTGAGAAGCATTGTTTTGTTCTCCATAGGAATTTTGTTAAACGGATTTCCTTTTTTTGATTTAATGACAATAAGAATACCCGGAGTTCTACAGCGTATTGCGATAGCTTATCTTTTCACCGGGATCATAGAATTAATTGTCAAATCATATATAAAAAAGAATTCTATACAAATTGCTGTTATGAGCGTTTTCGCACTCAGTATTATTAGCATATATTCTATGCTCTTGATTTCCTACTCCTTTCCAGACTATAGAAATCTTGTACAGGATATTGATTTATATTTTCTAAAGGGACATTTATATAGTCCGGATTGGGACCCTGAAGGTATATTAACTTCATTCTCATCCATTGCAACTGCAATTTTCGGTTCGATTGCTGGACACATCTTATTCAATCGAGATAGTAAAGATATAAAAAAGTTTGCAATAATTTTTATTCTTGGTATTGTTGCAATAATAGTTGCATCAATAATCCAAAAATGGTTTCCGTATAATAAAAATCTCTGGTCGAGTTCATTTGTTTTAATAACTGCCGGGATAGCGTATGTAAGTATTGCTATGCTATTTATGGTTATAGATGTGGCTGGATTTAAAACTATATTTAAGCCCTTAATGATTCTAGGTAGTAACCCAATATTTGTTTATATAGGTTTTCAATTAGTCTGTAAAACGCTTTGGGTTATTCCGATAATCAATTCAACAACCGGTGACTCCATGAGCTTGAATGTATGGATTACTACACGATTTATTAATCCTTGGGCTGGTGATCAGCTTGATTCATTCTATTTTTCATTACTTTATACTTTTTTGTGGATAAAGATGTTGAGTGGCCCATATAAGAATAATTCATTTATTAAATTGTAAGTGGATGGGCGAGAGGGAGCAGAGCATGTATCGATTTGAAGATTTCAATTATCCAAATGTCACGGCTGGAATTGCTTCTGGACTCTTGGCAATAACTGGCCCACCTGTCATGATCTTAGAAGCTGCCTCGAAGGGTAACTTTACAACCACTCAAACGATACTCTGGATGTTCTCTGTCTATGTATTTGGTGGCATTTTCAGTATATTAATTCCGCTTTACTACCGCATGCCGATTGTCGGGGCTCACTCGATTACTGGAGTTGCCTTTTTGACAACCGTCACGGCCCAATTTACCTATCACCAGCTGATTGGTTCCTATCTTATGGCAGGTCTGTTAATGCTACTAATTGGTTATCTAGGTATTTTCTCAAAACTGCTTGACTATGTACCCAAACAAATCATCGCAGTCATGTTAGCAGGAATGATTATGAAGTATATGGTGAGCTTTATAACGTCGATACTCCAACTCCCACTGATCGGTGGAATAGCTATCCTTACATATTTTGTGTTAAGCAAAATTCGTACACGGATTCCCCCTATGGTGGCAGCCATTGCGACCGGATTATTCCTCTTAATTTTAACTCAGCCCTTTAATAGCAATGGATTGACTTCATCGTTCATCGTTCCATCGCTTCAACTTCCGGAATTTAACGTTATGAGCTTTATATCCGTTTCAATTCCTCTTGCCCTCCTAATTTTGAGCAACGATGCTGCGGTTGGAATAGGAGCATTGGAACAAAATGATTATCGTCCCCCCGTTAATCGAGTCATTGCCTTAAGCGGTATTTTTTCGATTGTCACAAGTTTTTTGGGAGGACAATCCGCCAACGTTGCAGGGATGATGACAGCTATTTGTTCGGATACAGAGGCTGGACCAAAGGAGAAACGCTATATGGGAGCAGTGGTCTCAGGATGCATCATCCTATGTTTCGGCATATTTTCCTGGAAGCTGGTTCCTTTAATTCAGGCTTTACCGAAGGCCTTTGTTTCAATACTAGTAGGCTTTGCTCTTCTGGGGGTTTTCGGAAATAGTTTGTCCGTTGGATTCTCGAAGCCGACGTTGAAACTTAGTGCGGCTTTTACGTTTGTCATCGCCGTATCTAGTATTTCAATTTTTAATATTGGTGCTCCAGTTTGGGCCTTGGTTATTGGAACTTTTATTGCTCGTTATGTTGAAGAAGAGGCAAGGGGCGTTGTAGATGACGATTAGAACTGTTTCGATTATAGGCTTAGGTGCCTTAGGACTTATATTTGCAAAGCACTTTTCTGATAATTTACCGAAAAATGATGTTCGTGTTATCGTAAATCAAAGTCGTATGCAGAAATATGTGAAGAATGGCATCTATTGTAATGGTGAACGTTATGATTTTAATTATGTATTACCTGAAAGTGAACAAAAGGCTGTAGATTTATTAATCTTCTGTGTGAAATTCAATCAATTACAGCAGGCTATTGAGGATGCAAGGAATCAAGTGGGAGAGAATACAATCATTCTTTCGGCACTTAATGGGATTTCCAGTGAAGAAATCATTGGAAAAACATTTGGAATGGAAAAAATGCTATATTGCGTTGCACAAGGGATGGATGCAGTGAAAATTGAAAACATGTTAACCTATAAGGACAAGGGAATGATCTGCTTTGGTGAAAAAGAAAATACAGTATGGTCTGAAAAAGTAAATGCTGTTGCAGGCTTCTTGGATAAGCTTGAATTTCCTTATGAAGTTCCCAAAGATATGGATCATCGGTTATGGGGGAAATTTATGTTGAATACAGGAGTAAATCAGACTGTAGCAGTATTTTCAACAAATTATGGTGGCATTCAAGTTGAGGGTGAGCCTAGAGATGTTATGATAGGTGCGATGAGGGAAGTTATCGCCCTCTCTCGTAAGGTGGATATAAATTTAGATGAATCAGATTTAACGTATTGGTTAAATGTCCTTGCCAAGTTAAATCCGTTGGGGTTGCCATCTATGCGTCAAGATATGGCAGCAAAGAGGAAAACAGAAGTAGGACTTTTTTCTGGAACAGCCATCGCATTGGGAAGGCAATATCATGTTCCAACAGTGATAAATGAATGGCTGTATCAAAAAGTAGAAGAGATGGAACAGGACTTTTAGGAACTCGTCTGATCTATTAAATATAAGCCAAGCTGATTCACAAGAAACAGCTTGGCTTATATTTGTTGTCAGTTATTTTACAAATTCTTTTTAAGTCAAAGAAATGATTGCTATTTCCTCTCTAATATCGATTAAATGTTTAGCCATAAGACTTCTTGCACTATCCGGGTTGTTAGAAGAAATAGCAATATAAATCCTTTTATGTTCATTAAGGGTTTCTTCAAAACGATTAGGTTGAGAGAACCGGTAGCACCGCGTTGCTCTGATCGTGCCTTTCATACGATTAACCAGGACCTTCATTAAATCAAAAAGAATAGTGCTATTTGCTGCTTGGGCAACAGCATAATGAAAATTAATGTCTGCTGCTAGACCGGATTCTTCGTCATCTTTTGATTTCGCCATGGCATCCAAATGTTGACGGATTCGGGCAAGATCAGAAGATGAAGCGCGAACGGCTGCCTGGGCAGCGCATTCGGATTCAATAAGCCTGCGCACATCTAGCATTTCATAAACCATATTATCTTCTGCTTTAATAATCGCTACAGATAAATCGTTAATCAGGGTTGTTGTTTCGATTGGACAAATAAAGCTTCCTTCAGAAGATTTTATCTCAATAATTCCGCTCATTTCCAATGCCATCAGAGCTTCGCGAATGGTAGTACGGCTAACTTTAAAGCGTTTTGCTAGGACTCTCTCGGGAGGCAACTTTTGGCCGGCCTTCAATTCACCGTTAATAACGGAATCCCTGATACTATCAAAAATCATCTGATAGATTTTTTGTGTCTTTATGGGTTCAACCGTCGATCCAAGTCCATTTTCAGTGATGGGCATGTGACACGTTGCTTCCGGTCCAACCATAGGTTCGGAATGATCAATATATTCCATAATTACAGTCCTCCTTACAAGAATTTTATCATGGTTTAAGCTTAACAACAACGTTTAAGATCAAAAGTGATGTATAACAACAATATTTTTTTAGTTGTTATGTAAAATACGGGGAGGTATTTTGTCGGCAATCACGAATAGTAAGGAAAGGGTGTTGTTGGACCGCTTGGTAGTTCAATGAATTAATGGTCCAACCAAGCAACTTTATTTAATGAGTGATATAGATCTAATTAGTAAAATTATTAACAGATTAATTGTTATGGTAGGAGGAGTATCCTTGCTAGACAAAAGTTTAATTAGCTCTTTACAGCAATGTGTAGGCCGGAAAAATGTGTTAACAGACACAGAAGATATTATTTGCTATTCTTATGATCCGACGCCTAACCATCAGATTCCTGAAGCCGTGGTCATACCTGGAAATATTGATGAGGTTTCAAAAGTAGTGAAGCTTGCTAATCAGGCTGGTATACCGATAACGCCTAGAGGGGGTGGGTCAAATATTTGTGGGAACTCGATACCGGTCAAAGGGGGTATTGTCTTGGCAATGCACCGTTTTGACAGGATTATTGAAATAGATACAGCTAACCTTTGCGCAGTAGTCGAAGCTGGGGTAATTACTGCTGATTTCCATCGTCAGGTAGAAGCTTTAGGTTTATTTTATCCACCTGATCCTCAGGCTTCGAGTATGTCGATGTTGGGAGGAAATGTAGCTACAAATGCCGGTGGTCCACGTGGATTTAAATATGGGGTGACTCGCGACTATGTGTTAGGTTTTAAAATGGTTCTTCCCGACGGCAGAATTTTAAAAATGGGTGGCAAAACTGTAAAAAACGTCACGGGGTATGATTTAACTAAATTGTTTGTCGGTTCGGAAGGAACGTTAGGTATTTTTACTGAACTTATTTTGCGCATTGTACCGTTGCCTGAGAGTAAACGAACTATGCTTGCTATCTTCGATGATTTGTTAGATGCAGCTAGGGCGGTTTCAGCGGTCATTGCAGCCAAGATTATTCCGACCACCTTAGAGTTCATGGACCGTGAAGCAATGCGGTTGATTGAAGCCTATGTGCCGTGCGGATTACCGGTAGATTCTGCTGCTGCCATCTTAATTGAAGTTGATGGCAGCGAAAGGGATGTTCCAGTACAAATTAAACAGGTAGAAGAAGTGTGCCGACAGTCCGGTGCTCGTGAAATCAGAATAGCAACCACAGAGGCAGAGTCTAATCAAATATGGACTGCTCGTAAAGCGGCTTTTTCCTCGATGGCCAAGAGTGCCCCGACTCTCTATGTGGAAGATGTCACTGTACCACGTAGTAAGATTCCGGAGATGGTCAAGACTATCACAGATTTAGCGGCAAAATATAAACTTAAAATTCCTATTTTAGGCCATGCTGGTGATGGGAACATGCATCCCATCATTCTAACAGACGAGAGGAATCACGACGAAATTAAGCGAGTTAAACTAGCTATCGATGAAATGTTTAAAGTTGCTTTAGAGTTGGGTGGTACTCTGAGCGGCGAGCACGGGATTGGGCTGGATAAGGTCAAATACATGGAGTGGGAACTTGGTGAAACGGGAATTGATGTCATGCGGAAAATAAAGCAAGCCTTGGATCCCCAAAATATCATGAATGCCAACAAGGTCTTACCACCGGAGGCAGTAGAATGAAACCATTGCATGAATTAACTGAAGAATTATACCGTTGTATTCGTTGTGGTTCATGTACTGCTGTTTGTCCGGTCTATAGCGTGGAAAAGCGGGAAATGTCAGTAGCTAGGGGTCGGATAAGATTAGTTCGCGAATATTTAGAAGGGAATCTAGAATTAACTTCGAAAATGAGGAATTATCTGGATTTATGTCTGGGCTGTCGTGCGTGTGTTGTTAGTTGCCCACCACAGGTACCGACTGATAAAATCATCAGAACCGCAAGGGCCCATTTTGCAATTAAAAAGGGACAGCCCCTGGTACGTCATATTTTGTTACAAAACGTGTTGGTCAAACCTAGACACTTCACGCTGGTCTTAGATTCTTTAAAACTCGCTCGGAGAACCGGAATAACCCATCTGTTGCCCAAAAATTTAAAGACCAAGGAAAACATCTTGCCTCCATTGCCTAAGCGCACTTTCCGGGAACTACTGAAAGGGCTTCATCTTAAGAAAAGCGATAAAAAGGTGGGATTCTTCTTAAGTTGTATGGATAACAATGTTTACCCGCAGGTGATTATAGCTGCGATTAATATTTTGGAAAAGTTGGGATATGAAGTAGTAATTCCTACCAAGGTAGTTTGTTGTGGGGCAGCGCATGATAATTATGGGGATGTGGAAAACGCCCGTAAACTTGCCTGGCAAAATATTGAGGCCTTCTCTAACACCGGGGTTGATGTCATTCTAACGGATTGCGCTTCTTGCGGATCCACAATGCAGTCTTATGGCGAACTATTTCAAGGGAAGCAAGAAGAGGCTGAAGCTTTAAATTTTGTAAGTAAGGTAATGGATATCAATCAGTTTTTAGCTGACAAACTCCCGTCAGTAAGCGAATTTACTCAAACAACGGTTACTTACCATGATCCTTGTCATCTAGTCCGCTACCAAAATGTGAGGGAAGCTCCCCGGAGGGTTCTGGCGTCCGCAGGGGTAACCCTCAAGGAGATGGCTGAAGCTGATCGCTGCTGTGGCGGTGGAGGTACATTTAATATTTTCCACTACGATATATCAATGCAAATACTTGATCGGAAAATCGAAAATGTAAAACAAACAGGGGCTTCCATTCTGGCCACTTCCTGCCCGGCCTGTCGCATTCAATTAGAGCACGGCATAAAAAGGCATGGTTTGACTATAGAGGTGTTACATCCCATCGAATTATTAGAAATATCTTTCGTAAAAGAGGGAGGGGGAGTGAACTCGTTCAACTAAAGTAGAACACTCCGCTTCGGTGGGGGACTTTACCCCCACCGAAGCGGAGTACGGGGGACCAGTCCCACTTGTAGAAATGGGAGTCTCACGATTGGATCAAGATATAGAAAGGTTAAAGAATCGGTAATAATATAGAAATTTTTCTAATTATGAGGAGGAGACAAATTGAAAAAGTCAAAATTTATTAGTTCTATAGTAATCGGATTTTTAACGCTCGGTTTATTAGCAGGTTGTGGTGCTCAAAGCACGAACAAGGCTACCAGTAATGATCAGAAATGGGAACTCAAAGCTGGACATGTTGCCGCTTCTAGTCATCCGATGAACACGGAATTAATTACAATGGCTAAACAGATTGAAGAAAAAACTAAAGGACGTGTGAAAATCTCAGTCTTCCCTGAGGCCACCCTTGGCGGTGAAAGAGAAATGCTTGAAGGCGCTAAACTAGGAACTATGGATATTGTTTTGGCTACAACCGCGGTAACCGGAAATTTTGATCCTAAAATGAAAATATTTGATTTGCCTTTCCTGTTTAAAGATAGAGAACAAGCAATTAAAGTATTGGACGGACCTATCGGTCAACAGCTTTTAGACGGAATGTCCAGTCAGGGATTAGTTGGTTTGTCCTTTTGGGAAAACGGTTTCCGTAATTTAACGAATTCAAAGAGACCTATCGAGAAACCAGCAGATATTAAAGGCTTGAAAATCAGAACTATGGAGAACCCAATTCATCTTGATGCATGGAAGGCTCTTGGCGCTTCACCTACTCCGATGGCTTTTGCAGAAGTATTTACGGCTCTCCAGCAGGGTACGATCGATGGACAGGAGAATCCTTTGGCTATTATAAGTACTTCACGTTTGTACGAGGTACAGAAATACGTAGCATTAACCAAACATAACTACTCACCAATGGTTTTAATCATTAGTAAAAAAGTATGGGATGCTTTCCCTGATGATATCAAGGCGATTTTTAAAGAACAGGCTATGAGCAACGCTAAAGTTGAAAGACAAATGTTGAAAGAGGCTGATGAAAAGTATATTGCCGATATGAAGAAATTCGGTACGGTTATCACCACACCTGATACCACACCGTTCCGTGAGATGGTAAAGCCTGTCTATGATAAATACTCTAAAGACATTGGCGAGGATATCATAAAACAAATTCTTGATACAAAATAGAAAGCTTATAAGGGGGAGTAGAGGTTTCCTACTTCCTCTTATAAAATTTTAGAAGGGGGAACCTTATGCTGAGTGCGGTAGTTCGTAATATTAACAAAGTTATAAGTTTTTTCACAGTTTTACTACTGATAATTATGACCCTAGTGGTGTTTGCTCAAGTTATTTTCCGCTTCATATTACAACATCCACTGGCATGGTCTGAAGAACTTGCACGTTATTTGATGATCTGGATTACTTTCTTGGGAGCAAGTTTAGCCATAGAAAAAAAAGCCCATCCTGCTATTGAGCTATTTGTAGGATTTTTACCAGGTCGGATTAGACAAGTTGTACTGTTAATAGCGATGCTGTTAAGCAGTGCGTTTTACACTTTACTTATTTATTTCGGTGGCCAATTTGCTGTTAGATCTTTTGGTCAATTAACTCCAGCTATGGGAATACCTATCGGCTATGTATACCTCATTATTCCAATTAGTGGTGTCTTACTACTTATATGTTCTTTTGCCCAAATCGAGAAAATAATTAAAGGGGGGGAATTAACTTGAGTGGTATTTTATTTATTGCTACGTTAGTACTCATGTTAATCGGCGCCCCTATTGCTGTAAGTCTCGGTTTGGGAGCTGCTTCCGCTTTATATTTTGTAGGCAATATGAATTTATTAATTGTTCCCCAAAGGATGTTTGGGGCAATGGATTCATTCCCTTTAATGGCTATTCCATTCTTTATTTTGGCTGGTAATCTAATGGCCGCAGGCGGAATCTCTAGGCGTTTGATAGATTTCGCAAATACTTTAGTGGGTCGGATGCATGGAGGATTGACGATTGTATCCATTCTGGCCGGCATCTTTTTTGCAGCCATTTCAGGATCAGGTGCCGCTGCCACCGCAGCCTTAGGAACAATTCTCATCCCCTCCATGGTCAAAAAAGGATACAATAGAGAATTTTCAGCGAGTGTGCAGGCTTGTTCTGGGGCTATCGGAATTGTTATTCCGCCTAGCGTACCTCTGGTCTTATATGGGATTAGTGGCAACGTGTCGATTGGCGATCTCTTCCTCGGTGGATTCGGACCTGGTTTACTAATTGGCATTGCTCTTATTATTGTCGGGTATGTGATTTCTCGTAAAGAAGGGTATGGCAAAGAAAAACCGGCTGCTCCAAAAGAAGTCCTAATCGCTTTTAAAGATTCTTTATTAGGTTTGTTAATGCCCGTAATTATTTTAGGTGGAATTTATGGCAGTATTTTTACACCTACGGAAGCTGCGGTTGTAGCAGTCGTATATGGGTATGTTATTGGTACTTTTGTCTATCGGGAACTTACTTGGAAAAAGTTGCAGGAGAGTCTGACTTCGAGTGTTATAACGACATCTATCATTATGTTTATTATTGGATGCGCTGCACTATTTGCTTTAGTACTTACCCGGGAACAGATTCCTCAAGATATAGCTGTTTGGCTCTTAGGGATCTCCCGTAATCCTCTAGTCATTTTGGCAATTGTAAACGTTTTTCTACTATTAGTGGGTATGGTGATGGAAACTGCTGCAGCTATCATTATCCTTACGCCAATTCTTGTGCCTATTATCATTGCATTAGGAATCAACCCCGTTCATTTCGGAGTCTTAATGATTGTCAATTTAGGTATTGGTCTTGTTACACCGCCTGTGGGAATTAATTTATATGTAGCTGCCAATATCGCAGGAACTCGCATGGATCTTATAATCAAAAAGTTGTGGCCGTTCTTGATAGCAATGCTTGTGGCCCTAATCCTTATTACTTATATTCCGCAGATAACACTTTGGCCTTTGGAAATGGTTAAGTCATTGCAAAAATAACTTAATAGACCGGATTTTTCATGTCTAAAGAAATTAATAAACTACAAATAAGCCCTGGATGCCATTATCAATTGGCAATCCAGGGCTATTGAATGTATGCATTCTTATCTAGGTCAGATAAATCTCTTTCAAAGCATGGAGAGTAGCGTGGAATTCCTCATGTTTATTCGGTCCGATTTCTATTTCTTCAATCCTATTGAATGCAATTTTCATTTCAACCATTTTCTCAGCAGATAATACGCGTTCGGCCATGACATAAAGTATGTTATTCTCCTTGTCAATGTGTGAGGTCAATAGTTGACCATATTTTTGAGCATTTTCAATAATTCCATTTACAGAACTTTCTTTGCCAACGCGATAACCTTCAACTCCACTTCTTAAGCCCTCGACCAAACTGCGTCCTTGTACGTGTTCATAGAGCATAGCGTTGATTGGACCTCCCTCCCGAGGAATTCCAGCCTCTTCCATGGCGGGAAAGAGGACCTTTTCTTCCTTGCTATGATGACATTTGTCTACAAAAACTGCAAGGAATTCAATAATCTGGTCTAAATGGATCAATTCTACTTTATAGCCTGATTTTAAGCGTGTTGTTATCTGCTCTAAAATGCGAATTGTTAGAAGTACTGCTTCGTGTTCATTTTTTAATTCCTTAATTATTGTCATAGAAATTTACCATCCTTTTTGTTTTTAGTGTTGAATATAGGATAACAAATCCCAACGACTATTTATGTGATTGCTGTCACGATCCTATTTCATTTTTGCCAAGACAGAACTATCAAATATTCCTGTCACTCAGTTTAACAGGCATCGAAGGTGGTACCAGGAACACTATACCGCCTATTATGTTTGGAAACAATTACTGGATTGTGGCTTAGTGTGACAGAGTAAAAAAGATAATGACAAATTATAAAGAAATTGGCAGGGATTACTTGAAAAATATAGAATTTAGATTATTGGAATACTTCAGTACCAACACCACAATTCAGCGCCTTATAATTAGGTTAAAGATGGATTTGGGCTATGAGTGTAGCGATAGACCCTGGATTGAGAAATCATCTTCAGTAGGAGAGTTTTTATGAATAACTATTACAAAACATTAGACAAAGCTATGAATATTATTGCACCTGGTAGCAGGTTTACACAATCAAAAATTCTTGAAGATTCTATTAAAGATGTTTTAATCAATAAATATGGAATTCAATGGGCGGCTGCACAAAAGGACCTTTTTCTGAATTGCTATGAATCCTTGAACAATGGTTGTGAAAAAAAGTCTTATGCTGGTGATATTCCATACTTCTATTCAATGTATTACATGTTGATAAACATTCCAAAACTTCAACTTGTTTTACTTCAATTAATGAGAAGAAAAAAATTGTCCAGAAAACTGCGAGTCCTTGATATTGGAAGTGGGGTAGGCACCACAACTTTTGCCTTACTTGATCTAATCACCCTGCTAGATAATCTATGTGAGCTCTATGGTGAAGAATGCTTCTTTGATAAAGTAGAAATCTACTCGATTGAGGAGCACGAGGACAATATTAAGGTCTACGCAGAAAACGTTAGTTATTATTTAAGTAGATTAAACAATATCTCTAACATAGAAAAAATTACTATTACACCACCGAAGCAAGTAAATGTAACAGGACACACAATAACGGGTAATTATGATCTAGTTGTATTAGGAGATAGCACTGATGAGCTTGAATATAATAGCAGAAAACAGCTGCTCTCTCAGCTATCGAAGAACCTCACAACGAATGGAGACATAATTCTTATTGAACCCGCAACCGAATCGGCTTCAAAGTCACTACACCGCTTGAAGAAGGATGTCTATAATACAACAAATTTAATAGGCATAGCACCTTGTGGTAGTTGTGAACTGAGCTATCAATGTTGGAGTTTTTCAACCTGTGATATTGCAAATAGTGAATTGATTGGTTACATTGATAGTCTCTATGCGGAAAAATATGATTCTAAATATCTAGATGGATCTTATGGTAACAGCTTCAAATGGAGATATAGTATTTTATCTAATAGTTGCCCTAGCGATATATGTACAAACTTATCAGTTTTGCTAGAAACAGAGACAACTGTCAAAGTTAATATTGTTGGAAATAGAATTGGTAATTCTTATAAATTTTGTGACGGTCATGGGGGCCAAGGGGTCATTGTAGGGGAAGACATTGAGCTGGGGTATTATGTATATGGAGATTTTATTGAATTTACTAATATAGTTATTGATAAATCTAATGATCTAAAGATAGTTGTTTCATCAAATTCACAAGTTAATAATTATTATTCAAATTCAGACCGAAGTAAGTACATATTTAATAATGTAAACAAAGATAACTTGACATATCTATTGAAAAGATTATGGGGATTCAATAATTTTAGAGAAGGTCAGTTCGACTTAATTAAAGGAGCCCTAATGGGCAAGGATATTTTGGGAATACTCCCTAGTGGCGCTGGAAAATCCATATGTTATCAGTTGCCAGCACTTCTTGGAAACGGTGTATCCTTAATTGTATCACCATTAAAATCTTTAATAGAAGACCAAATTATACATTTAAACAAGATTGGATTTGAGTTTGCAGATTATATTGATGGTTCAAAATCGGATGCCGAAAAACGACAAACGTTAAGAAGATTTAAGGCAGGTAGTTTAAAGGTCTTATACGTAACAGCTGAGAAGCTTCAAATGAGGGATTTTCAACTAGAATTAAAAGAAGTACTGAAAAACTTTAGCCTTGATTATTTTATTATTGATGAAGCACATTGTTCATCAGAATGGGGACATGATTTTAGAGCATCTTATTTAAAACTTTCAGACGCAGTTACAACGATTGGCCCTGCAAATATTATTGCAGTAACTGCAACGGCATCTCCAAAGGTCAAAGAGGATATCCTGAACATTTTTAGGATAAATAAAGATAAAGTAATATGTTCAAAACCATTAGCTCGCAATGAAATTAGCTTTCAAGTTATTAATTTACCCATTGAAAATACCAAAGAGATCAAACTGAGAAAAGCATTAATGGAAGACATTCCAATGATTTTGCATAAAGAAAATATCCATGACGTTCATAAGTTAGGTTCAGGTATTATCTTTACAATATACGGAATTGCGAGGGGTGCAACTACCAGGTCATATGGAACAAAACATATTCTAAATGAGGTCAGATTATGTGGGATTGAGTCGAATCTTTATCATTCTAAGCTAAGTGATATTGAAAGATCTGATATTCAAGATAAATTCCAAGCTGATAAGTTTCCTTTGCTTGTTTCAACCAAGGGATTCGGTGTGGGAATCGATAAATCCAACATTAGGTATACTATTCATATGTGCTACTCAAATTCTCTGGAGGCATATTATCAAGAAGTTGGGAGAGCAGGACGAGATAGACAGCATGCTCACTCAATTATCATTTCAAGGGCAAGAACACAAGCTTGTATCCAGCATCAAGATAGTATCAGTAATTATGAACCCAAGTGTATCAACGGGTGGAGATGCGAATATACAATTGGAATAAAATGTGATTATGGCATGCAGGCGAAATTCATTAGTGAGGCTTATCCGAATGCTGATGAAATGACTCGTACTCTTAACAAATGCCATCAGTTTTTGGTACAAATTTCAAATGGCAATCCAAAGTTTACATTCGCTATTGATTCAAAGAACTCTGGTAAATATCAAACCTACTTATTTTATTTTCAGATGCAAGGGATCATTGTAAATTACTATACTTTAAGTTATATGGATGATGGTAGTATGGAATTTGAAGTAGAAGTTAATCGAAGCATCTTTATTTTACCGAACTCGACGAATGTGATAGAACGAATCGTAATGAGTCTTCAAAATATTAAAAAACAAAAGTATAATATGTTGCAAAGCATTTGGGAGTATGTTAATAATGACACAAAATGTAGACGTCAATTTTTGATGGAATATTTTCAAGATCCCGTTAGTTATGGTATAGAAGGTTGTGAATTCTGTGATATCGAAGGTATTAGTAACGAAAAATCTATTTCGGAAACAAGAAACTTAAGAATTAATAAGTTATTTATTGATTATCAACGTCTAATGGCTTCAAATAGTTTTGAATACGCATTGGCAAAAGAATTGTTTAATATTATGTATGAGGAAAACGAACAGGAGAGAGCCAAGATTAGGGCAATGAAGCACTTAGAAGACTATACAGAAAACCCAGTAGCTCTATATTTCAGAAGCCTGATCACTCTCAAAAGAGATAAAACTGATGCGTATGCAAGGAATCTAGCATTTGAACTAGTATCTACATTTTTTAGAAATAACGAGACGACGGCAGTTATAGGAGTTTTAAACGACATCATTGATATTGACGAAAAACTAGCTGAAGACATCCTGATAATGAATGAAACATTGGTTAATAATGTGGATGTTGCCAATCATTTGATTAAAGAATTAAAAAGTAATACGACTAGTGTAATTGTATATAAGCTTTTTATGAATAGCAAAATCAATAATCTAAACAATAAATTAGTTAGGAGGCATTAAATTGGATTTGCTAGAATTAGATGAAAGATTAGAAAAAGACATAAAGCATTTAGAGAAGAGTCTTATTGAATATGAAAGGTTGATGAACGAAGCCTCTCATTTAAAATATATTTTTGAAAATCAAACAAAGGAATTAATGGCAGCATATGGGGAAAAAATTGAACAACTCAATGAGCAATTTATCAAAGATAGAGAATTAGCCACAAAGTCGGTTAAAAGCTTTAATGATTATTACAATGACATCGTGCCATTATTTAATGATATTGAATTAAAGAAAAATGTATTTGAATTATATATCACTCAAATGGATGAATCATACGATGAAAAGTGGAAGGATATTCAAGTCCAAAACGAGAACAACCTAACTAAACTGGATGAAAAGGTTAACGACAAAATTAGTAAACTTGAAGAAGAAAATAAACAGGAATTGATGAAAATTATCAATGCTCTCACAGTTAATGAAAAAGAAATAGTACATTCTAAAAAGGAAGTCACAGAATTTATTAGTGATGAAGTTTATAAATTGTTAGGCAAGAAAAATGTTATTGATAAAAGCATTGAGTCCATCAATACAGATATATCGCAAATAAAAAGTGAATCAGAACGAAGTTTAATCGACTTTTCTAGCGAGCTTTTTAAAGAGACAATGCGTGCAGATGAGAAATATAGGGAATTAGATAAAAGGTTTAAAATATTTATGGCCATCAGCACTGTTATATTTATTATACTATTGATTTGGAGATAAAATATACAAATGGGAGATTCAATTAGTCAATGATTATTGGCCATTCTGGCTGAATACACTAGGGCATACATGTTGGGAATGAACTTTTTCCTTTCGTCATAGGGAAATCTTTAATTTAGCTGGTACAGAACAAATGCCATATCATACATGTAGCTAAATCGTTTTTATAAAAAAGTATTGACATTCTATATAAAAGGTAATATATTACTCACAATGGTAATACATTACCTTTTAACGGTATTGCGGCTTCTTTCTATTTCCCGGCTGCGAACGCTCAAATTGCTGATATTGTCCCAGAGGGACAGCGTTCCGAAGTATTTGAATAATCCGGGGCGGATTGAGCCACCATTCCGGCCAGAGAGAGCCACTGTTCCGGATTTTCAGAGCCACCCTT
>MCHG01000114.1_pt1 | contig 46140 bp, 56 predicted proteins | sample 787351 | NCBI WGS metagenome assembly MCHG01 (sample SAMN05430296, study PRJNA330682) | permafrost metagenome | biome: Cold desert; feature: permafrost; material: soil; isolation source: enrichment culture inoculated with soil incubated with H2/CO2 at 20 degrees... ... | reverse complement strand
GTTTGAGTAAGTAAAAATAAGAGAAATGAAAAAACAGTAATGGACGACGCATAGGATTTCTTAACCGATGACCAATGAAATTGTATCAAATAGACAAAAGTTTGGAGTGGATACAAATGAGGAATATAAAGACAATAGGCATTTTGCTAGCAGTCTTATTTGTAGTGTCAATGACAGCTGCGGCAGCAAGTGCTGGTTGCGGCGGTTGCAACAAATGCAACAAATGCGGCGACGGCATCGGATTGGGCAACTGGTTAGGTGACGGGAAAGGATTGGGCAACTGGTTCCCGGGTAAATGGTTAGGCGACGGCGGTTGCAACAAATGTGGCTGTGGTGGTTGCAACAAATGCGGCTGGGACGGTTGTAACAAATGCGGCTGGGACGGTTGCAACAAATGCGGCTGTGATGATGAGAAAAAAGGTTGCTTCATAACTGCTGTTCGTGCTGGTTGTGCCACGGGTGGCGATGGGAACTGGTTCAACGATTGGGGCTGGTAACTTAGCGGTTGTTTCGGCAAAGATCTCAATCGCTAACTTCTGACTAGTCGAACCATGGACTAAACTGTTAGGATAAATATCTACTGTTTAGATGGAAGAATAAAAATAAAAAATCTATATCAAAGTCTATGAAATGTAGAACCAAGAACTCATTCGTTGAGCCCGGAGTCGGTTACAGGGGCAGTAAGGCCCTTAACCTTTCTCAAAATCTATAAATTTATAAGATAGTCTTTCCTGATGGAACTTACGCACTTGAGGATCAAAATAAAGCATAAGCATACCCTCATAAATAATGTAATTAAATCAGTTTAAAGCCCATGCTACCGGGCTTTCAATTTGACTGCGTAAGTCCTACCTGAAACTGACTGTCGACCATGGTGTAAGTAGACGAATGAGTTTATTTTACATTTTTTATGATCAACTACGTTTTTTAATAAATTACAAAAATTCGGAAGTTTCTAATTTTCGATTCTGCTTCAGTCCACGAAACAATCCCTTGGTTTCTATAACTCGTTTCCACTGTCAATTACTGCGATTCCAAAATATATTCATAAACCTGAACTTTTGAATTTATTCATTGAACAACGAATTTTCTTCCCTGCATGCTATCGATTTGAAGCAAAAATAGCCATAAGTTTGAAGCACCGAAACCAAAATTTCTACCATTTATAACTTCATATTACTGAATATTTTGGAGAAGTTTTGTAAAAACTGGCTTTAAAGATCACGATTCATGAAAGTTTTAATTATTTTCCTTTCTCGGATAATATAAGAACTGCATTATGATACTTTATATTACAGCTCTAGCTAATAGCAAAATTTCAGAAAAAAAGAAGAATAATTGTACTTTAATTAAAAAGGAAAAGATGATGTTGGCCAAATGTCATTTGAATTTGGATAGTTGTATAAAAATTAATCCAACATAGAAAAAGATTAAAAAAAATCGTTTTTAAATAATAATGGTTTCTAATTTATTTTTCTTTACATATTATATCCAAGGGATAATAATTTACTGATGATACAATTTGTTGGTACAATTCGAAATCAATTCCATCCGATTATAAATGAGGATCTAATTTACCAATATATAACCATCAAGAAATAAATCTTGATGATTAATTGGCAAAATAATTTTCAGCACTATATATTCCGAAGGAGAGCGAATCGAAAAACCAACAATATCAAAATAGTATCAAATTAAGCAAAGTTTGGAGAGTGAACATAGATGGGGAAACAAATAGTAAAAAAGACAGTTGGTATTTTACTGGCAGTCCTTTTTGTAATGTCATTGACTGCTTCGTCAGTAAGCGCAACGCCTTGGCCGACGACTTGCTCGACTTGCGGTTGCAACCATGTTTGCAACAGTGGTTGCGGCTGTGGTTGCGTAGCAAAGACTTGCTCGACTTGCGGTTGCAACCATGTTTGCGGCCCTAATTGCGGCTGTGGTTGCAGTGGTTGCAATAAATGTTGCGATACCACCCCAACCTGGCAGGAGTTTTTCAACGCTTTCAAAAATGATGGATTTGAATGCTGGAGCGGTCTTGATGATGGTGTCTGGGACGGTCTTGATGATAATGTCTTGGGCGCCAGCTGGCTCTTGTGAGTCGGCTCGCTCGGCATCGTCTACAACACTTGCAACAGCTGTGTAATTGATTAAACTATGGACCAAACTGACTGTACAATGTGGATCGATAACGATTCGCCCATACAGTTCTGAGTCGGATTGCATAAGTAGTAAGATTCTTGATACCTAAATCAAAAAATATATTAGGAATTTTTCCTTATAGGAATTACGCACTTGAGGATCAAAATAAAGCATGACACAGCCATCATAAATATTATGATTTAGATTTTTAAGTTTCATGCTAATGTTTTCTCATTTCAACTGCGTAACTCCTATATCTACTAGTTTTTCAGTTCAACTGCATAAGTTCTACCTGAAGCTGCTGGTAAACATCAAAAAGGGCTAACGAATGAGCCAAATCAAATCTTCTTATAATTATTTTTAAGATTCTTCTTATGATTATGTCTTTTGTGAAAAAAGCTTTAAAAGTTTCTGGATTTTCTGATTTTTGACCCTTTTCAATCCTTGAGACAATCCTGAAGCTCACATCATTCATTTCCACTTTGTACAGGGCAGTTGGTACTACAGTATTTTTTGAGACAGCCTGTATTGAAGAGTTTTGTTACCCTGGCCGTACTATAATATAGTGCAACTCGAAATGAGTTGTTATGTATGTATTAATACTATTATCCCGGTGTTCTATCTCTTAGATGATATCCCTTACATTAAACCCGGTTCGCAACTATCCTGCTGGAACCGCAGCCACAACCAGAATTTTTAGAATCGATCAAACGTGGGTTCTGATAAAACATTTTGATTACTTCAGCGGCAGCTTGTCCAGACCGGGCCGTCCAATTTATTTACATTTTTCTCACCTGTCACTGATTCTTCTCTTCTTTTTCTTCTTGTATCTACAAAGGGTTTATATATTAGATGTGCTATTTAAAGGCAAAGTACATCCGAGATTGAGATTTCAAGCACCGAAGTGCCTGAAATCGTTTAACAGGATCAATGTGATGCTTAATGCTAAGTTCCTGGAAGTGTCCAGGAAATTGGGTTTTCTGCCGTTGATTTGGTAGAATTTCCTGCATTGAAGATAAATCCAGTGAGAAAAGTCGGATCAACATAAGTGTCAAAGGGCCAATGCTTTGAAACGCCCGCTTTTGGTGCCTCGAAGGCGCCTAAAATTGCACGAAACTGTTTAGGTTTTCGATGAGTTGCGGTTGCAGTTGCTGAATGTTGAAGTTTCAAGTCAGGTTACTGAGTTCAAGATCAGGTTACTGAGTTCAAGATCAGGTCACTGAGTTCAAGATCAGGTTACTGAGTTCAAGATCAGGTTACTGAATACTGAAGTTTCGAATCAGATTGCTAAATGTTTCAAATCAGGGCCGAATGGCTGGATTTGGGTCTGCCAGGGTCGTAAAATCGGTCCTTTAAGCGTATGCTCCTGCAGAGACTGCGGGGAAAGGATCGGATATTTGCAGATACCTGAAGGAATTAGGGTACCGGGAGCATAAAGCTCTGGTCTGCTCGAGGCTTTTCTGCCAGGCAGGTCTGAAAGACATCCCTCCCATACCTGGTAGCGTTCGGGGAATCCAGTGCATTTTTCTTTTGTCACTTGAGTTGCGCCGACCGGAGGGGCTGGTATTTCAATTGAAATTTACGGAGTAGAAATATGGCAAGCATACACCGACCAAAACGAGGTTCCCTCGCATTCAGTCCGCGCAAAAGGGCGAAGAGCCACATTCCACGGTTCAGGGCCTGGCCAGAGGCTACAGGTGAACCAAGGCTACAGAGTTTTGCAGGGTACAAGGTGGGGATGACCCACATAATCATGGTTGATGACATAAAGAACAGCCTTACCCAGGGTATGGAGATCTCCGTACCTGTGACTGTCATCGAAACTCCTGCAATAAGGGTCGCAGCCGTCCGCGCTTACGCAGAAGACAGCTTCGGAGAAAAGGCAATCGCTGAAGCATGGGCAGCTGATCTCGATCCAGAACTCAAGCGCAGGATCCATTTACCAGTGGCTGAACACGTGGACGAAACCCTTGAAACGATTGGGAAATTGATCGAAGAAGGTAAGGTAAGCGACATCAGGGCAGTTACCTACACCCTGCCAAAGAGCCTTACCGGTGTTCCCAAAAAGACGCCCGATATCATGGAATCCGGGATCAGCGCAAGGGATCTCAACACCAAATTCGAGTTCGCAAAGTCAATTCTTGGCACCCTTGTAAGCGTCACCGACGTTTTCAAGACCGGAATACTTGTTGACACAGCCGCAATTACCATTGGAAAAGGTACCCAGGGTCCTGTCAAAAGATGGGGCATTCAGCTTCAGAAAGGCAAGCACTCCAGACAGGGCAGCCTCAGGCAGATCGGTACTCTTGGTCCCTGGCATCCTGCTCACGTTTCCTGGAGAGTTCCCCAGATGGGTCAGATGGGATATCACCAGAGAACCGAATTCAACAAGCGCATCCTTAAGATCGGTTCCAACGGTGCAGAGGTAACTCCAGATGGTGGTTTTCTGAATTACGGCCTTATCCGCGGAGATTATGTGCTGATCAAAGGCAGTGTCCCCGGACCTTCTAAGAGGCTTATCAGACTCAGAGACCCTATCAGGGCAAAGAAAGCCGACCTTGGCGAACCGAACATCCTTCATATAAGCAGGGAATCCAAGCAGGGGTGAGCAAAAATGGCTACAGCAAAAACAATAGACCTTACAGGAAGGGTTGTCAGGGAAATTGAACTCCCAGATGTGTTTGATGTGGACTACCGCCCTGACCTGATAAAAAAGGCAGTGCTTGCGGCACAGGCAAACAGGCTTCAGCCCTACGGTCCCCGTCTCTATGCAGGAATGGATACTTCTGCAAGGTCCTGGGGTTCCGGAAGAGGCGTTGCCCAGATTCCAAGGCTTATAAACAGCAGCAAAGCTGCAAGAGTTCCGCATGCAAGAGGCGGAAGAAGAGCCCACCCGCCAAAACCCGAAGCTGACAGGAGCGAGAAGGTAAACACCAAAGAGCGCCGTTATGCAATCCGCTCTGCAATCGCAGCAACCAGAGATCCGACTCTTGTAATCCTGAGAGGCCATATCTTTGAAGCCGAGCTTCCTATTGTTACGGAAAATGCTCTTGAAAACCTGGAAAAGACTAAACAGGTAATAGAATTCCTTCAAGCTATCGGAGTCTACGACGATGTTCTCAGGGCAAAATACGGAAGGCATATTAGGGCCGGTCGCGGAAAGCTCAGAGGCAGGAAATACAAGCACAAAAAGAGCATACTCATTGTTACAGGGGAAGATGCCCCTATCCTGAAGGCTGCAAGAAACCTCTCAGGAGTAGATGTTGCAATAGTGAATTTACTGAATGCCGAGCTGCTTGCACCGGGTACTCATGCAGGACGCCTAACTATCTGGACAGAATCTGCAATTGAGAAGCTGGAGGGTGCATTCCAATGAGTTCCATTAATTATCCTTTTGTTACTGAAAAAGCGATGATGTTGCTTGACGAAAACAAGCTACAGTTTATCGTGGACACCAGGTCAAACAAAAAGCAGATCGTCGAGGATGTTGAAAAACTGTATGGATTCAAGGTAAAGTCCGTGCGGACCATGACTACCATGAAGGGTACGAAAAAAGCAGTCCTGACATTCGAAGAGCCCGAATCGGCTCACGAGATTGCAACCCGGATAGGACTAGTGTGAGGTGTGAGGTATGGGTAAGAGAATCATATCACAAAACAGGGGTAGAGGCACTCCGACCTACAGAGCTCCTTCTCACAAGTACAAGGCAGATCTGAGGCATCCCCGTGTTGATGAGAATACTTCCCTTCAAGGGAAAGTCATAGAGATAGAGCACGACCCTGCTCGCTCAGCCCCAATAGCAAAAGTAGCTTTTGAAAATGGGGAGAAACTCTTCCTTCTGGCTTCTGAAGGTATCGCAGTCGGAAACATAATCGAATGCGGAGATGATGCTGAGGTCAAACCAGGAAATATAGTTCCTATAAAAAACGTGCCTGAAGGTTTCTTCATTTGCAACATCGAATCAAAGCCAAATGATGGCGGCAAGTTCGTCCGCTCCTCTGGAGTATACGCAACTATTGTAACCCATGAGCCCAAAAGGACTGCAGTGTCAATGCCTTCAGGTGCTATCAAATGGCTTAACCCAAACTGCAGGGCAGTTGTAGGTATTGTTGCAGGTGGGGGCAGAGTGGACAGGCCCTGGCTCAAAGCCGGGAAAAAGTATCATAAGCTGAAAACAAGAGCTGCAAAGTATCCCAGGGTTTCAGGTGTTGCCATGAACCCGCGTGACCACCCGTTCGGTGGAGGTGCCTGGAAGCATCCAGGAAAGCCCACAACTGTTAGCAGGAACGCCCCGCCAGGAAGAAAGGTCGGACTGATTGCAGCAAGAAGGACCGGAATGAGGCGCTGAAGAGGGGTAGTCGTTATGGTAAAAAAATCATCATCAAGGTTACCGAAGAGAAAGGGTGAGTTCACCTATCACGGGAAAACCGTCTCAGAACTTCAGGAACTGAGTCTTGAAGAGTTTGTAGAACTTCTGCCTTCGAGAGAGCGCAGGAGCATCAAACGTGGGTTCACAGACGGACAGAAAAAAATCCTGCATGAATTCAAGGAAGGAAAGAATGTCAGGACTCACCACAGAGATATGATCATCCTTCCAGAAATGATCGGACAGACAATCGAAATCCACAATGGGAAACAGTTTGTTAGTGTGGAGCTTCAGCCTGAAATGGTCGGACACCGCTTCGGAGAATTTGCACCCACAAGATCAAAGGTTTCACACGGCAGTGCCGGTGTGGGAGCAACCCGCTCAAGCAAGTTCGTGCCACTGAAGTGAGGTGAAAGGGAATGGCAAGAATTGATTATTCAGTTAAAGGAGACCCTGAGATCACCTCTAAGGCTATGGGTTCGGAACTACACATTTCTCCTAAAAAGTCCCGTGAGGTCTGTTGCAAAATAAAGGGCATGAAGATTGCTGAAGCAAGGAAGTTTTTAGAGGACGTAATTGCTTTGAAGCAGGCAGTACCTTTCAAGAGACACCATGAAGGAACAGGACACAGGAAAGGTCCCATGGCCGCAGGTAGGTACCCGGTAAGTGCTTCAAAGGAAATCCTCAAAGTCCTGAAAAATGCAGAAAGTAACGCCGAGTACAAAGGACTTGAACCTGCAAACATGTACATCGTCCACGCTGCAATCCAGCGCGGGAGGGTAATTCATGGGTTCATGCCAAGGGCCAGAGGACGGGCCACTCCCAAAGACACGGAAACCGTAAATATCGAGATGATCCTTTCCGAGGTGCGCTAAATGGCAATAGAGAGAAAGTTCGTCAATGACGGATATGTCAAGGCCTCCATGGACGAGTATTTCGCAGAGCAGCTGAACAGAGCTGGATATGGCGGCATGGAGCTTAATAGGACCCCAATGGGCACCCAGATTATTATCTATTCCGAAAAGCCGGGAATGGTAATTGGGAAAGCCGGAAAGGTCATCAGAAAGCTTACGCGGGACGTTGCAATCAAATACAACCTCGAAAACCCGCAAATTGATGCTCAGGAAGTCAAAAGACCTGAACTTAACGCTCAGATGATGGCTTCCAGGCTTGCAGCTTCAATTGAGAGAGGCTGGTACTTCAGGAAGGCTGGACACAATACTATTCGTGCAGTCATGAATGCAGGTGCTCTCGGCTGCGAAGTCATAATCTCCGGAAAGTTAACAGGTGCCAGGTCAAGAGTTGAAAAATTCATTGATGGGTACATAAAGCACTCCGGACACCCTGTGCAAGAAGTAGTAGACGAAGGATTTGCAGTAGCAGTCAAAAAGCTCGGGACCCTTGGCTGCAAAGTCCGGATCATCCAGCCAGGCGTCATCCTGCCTGACTCATACAGAATTAAGGAAGCGAACGAAATTATCGAAGAGCCAGCCGAAAAACCCGCCGAGAAACTGGCTGAGAAACCGGCTGAGAAGCCAGCTGAGCCTCCTAAAAAGGAACGCGCAGCAAAACCCAAAGTTCCTCCTGCAGCAGCGCCCGAAAAAGTAGTTGAAAAAGCAGTAGAGGAAGTAGAAGTCGCAGAGCCCGAAGAAGCTGAGGAAGAACCCCAGGCTGAGGGATCCGAAGACTTTGAAGAAGTCGAAGTTATCTATGTCGAGGGCTCGGAAGAAGTCCGCAGACAGGTCAATGGTGTCTGGCAGCACAAGCATGAGAGCTATGACTACTGGCATCCGATGGCGCGGGTTCACAAGGAGGCTAAGGAATAATGGCAATTCTTAGAGCCAGCGAAATCCGGGCAATGACACTTGAAGAACGGGCTGACGAACTCGATGCCCTAAACAGTGAAATTGTCAGGGAACGTGCCCTCACCTCTGCAGGCGGGGCTCCTGAGAATCCTGGACGAATCGGGGAGATCAGGAGAACGATTGCTCGGATAAAGACAATTCAGCATGAGCTAAATGAAATCTAAAGTGGAAATTATGCCTTCGACCCTTATCTACCACGAATTGATAGGGCTCGAAATTAAGGTGATTCATTCCACTAATCCAGTATTGACAGGAATCCTTGGACGAGTGATAGACGAAACGAAGAATATGTTGATCGTAGAAAACTCGATGTCCAGGGAACTGAAGATTCCAAAGGCGGATTCGGAATTTCTCTTCCGGATCCCTGCCGAGCTCTCGGAAAAAGGCCGCAGATCCGATACATTCGTTAAAATTCAGGGAAACCTGCTGCTCTCACAACCCGAAAATCGGATCAAGAACATCAAAAAATTACGTAAATGGGGCTAAACTCATGGCAAGAGATATTGGATTAAACATACCGGCGCCATCAGCAGAATGCGAAGATTCATCCTGCCCCTTCCACGGCACACTCCCTGTAAGAGGTCAAATCCTTGTGGGTACCGTGGTAAGCAGCAAGATGGGCAATACGGTAGTTATTGAAAGGCAATACATGAAAATGGTGCCAAAATACCAGAGATACGAGAAGAGACGCTCGAAGGTTCACGCACACAATCCTCCATGCATTTCAGCAAAAGTCGGTGATATTGTCACGATTGCGGAATGCAGGCGTATTAGCAAGACCAAGTCCTATGTGGTAGTCAAAGCTGAGGTGCCCAAATGAAAGGCATACGCTCCAGCATCCCAAGGGCTCTGAACGCAGGCGCCAAAATTCCCTGTGTGGACAACACAGGAGCCAAGGTCGTTGAGATTATCTCTGTCAAGAAGTACAGAGGAGTCAAAAACAGAATGCCCTGCGCAGGAATTGGAGACATGTGTGTTGTTTCCGTAAAGAAAGGCACTCCCGAAATGAGGAAACAGGTTCTCCTCGCAGTGATCGTTCGCCAGAAACAGGAGTTCCGTCGTCCAGATGGTCTGCATGTATCCTTTGAGGACAATGCAATGGTAATCACGGATGAAGATGGAATTCCCAAAGGCACGGACATAAAGGGTCCAGTTGCAAGGGAAGTGGCTGAGAGGTATCCTAAGATCGGGACCACAGCATCTATTATTGTCTGAGGAGTGATTATGGTATCTAAACAGCCCAGAAAGCAGAGAAAGGCAAGATACAATGCGCCTCTTCACGTCAGGCAGAAATATATGGGTGCAAGACTTAGTGAAGAACTCTCCAAGGAATACGGTACAAGAAGCGCTGCAGTCATCAAGGGAGACACTGTTAAGGTCATGCGCGGAGACTTCAAGGACACTGAAGGAAAGGTCCAGGCCGTTTCCCTTAAGGACGGCACAATTTCCGTGGACGGAGTAATTTCCACTAAGGTGGATGGTACTGAAGTCCCAAGACCTATCTACCCCTCCAACGTTATGATTACGAAACTTGAAACTAAGGACGGGCGTAGAGCATCAAGCATTAAGAAGTGAGGCAGGTGATTTTGTGACACACCAGAAAAGATTATCAGTCCCAAAAAGCTGGAAGCTCGGGAAAAAAGGTTATAAATGGGTCTCCACCACCCGCCCGGGGCCTCACAGCCACGCACGCAGTCTTCCGCTCGGAATCATAATCCGGAACATTCTCAAGATTGTGGATAATAGTAGGGAAGGTAAGAGGATCCTCTCGGAAGGTAAGGTTCTTGTGGATGGAATTCCCAGGAAAGACCTCAGGTTCCCAGTTGGGCTCTTTGATGTAATTACATTCCCACTAACAAACGAATCATACAGAATGCTTCAGGACGAAAAGGGACGTCTAACACTCCACAAACTGAGTGAAACAAACGTTAACAAGCTGTGCAGGATCGACAATAAGACCACACTCAAGGGAGGAAAGATACAGCTTAACCTGAGTGATGGAACCAACATCCTAGGCTCTAACGAGTATGGGACAAAGGACTCCCTGATTCTTTCAATCCCTGACAAACAGGTATTAAAACACCTTCAGTTCAAAGTTGGCAACCTCGCAATGGTAGTAGGCGGCCAGCACTCAGGAGAAATCGGAAAAATCAAGGAGATCAGGGAAGTTAAAAGTTCCAGACACAACACGGTTGCGATTTCCGGAGAAACCGATTTCGAAACAATCGAAAGCTATGTAATTGTGATTGGCGAGGACGAGCCTGAGATTCGGTTGGGTGGTGAGATAAATGAATAACATTATGCGCACTCCCATCGTTGAGAAGGTGACTGTCCACATGGGTGTTGGAGAAAGCGGCCAGCATCTCGTGAACGCTGAAGAAATCCTTAAATCTATTACAGGTCAGGGAGTCGTAAGGTGCTTTGCCAAGAGAACCCTGCCGGCTTTTGCGATCAAGAAGAATGAACCTATAGGATGCAAGGTAACCTTGAGAGGCCAGAGAGCCCAAGGATTCCTTGAAACCGCATTAGGTATCGTTGAAAAAACTCTCGACAGGTCCCAGTTCGATTCCCTCGGAAATGTCTCTTTCGGAATTGAAGAGCACACCGACTTTCCGGGCATGAGATATGACCCGAATATAGGGGTTTTCGGAATGGACGTAACAGTTGTGATCAAGCGCCCTGGAGAAAGAATCTGCAAGAGAAGAATCGCAACCAGAAAGATCCCGACTGACCACAGAGTCACAGTCGAGGATGCGATTGCCTTCCTTAACGAAAGCTATGGCGTGGAGGTCATGTAAAATGGCAGAGACGATAAATAAGTCAGGAAGAGGAGTAAACGTATGCAAGCGATGCGGAAGAAGGCAGGGCATTGTTCGCAAATACGACATCTACCTCTGCAGGCACTGTTTCAGGGAGATTGCCCACGAGATGGGTTTTGAGAAGTATTCGTAAGGTGATTAAAATGGTATTACTTGATCCTCTTGCAAACGCCCTTTCAACAATTAAGAATGCTGAAGTCATTGGGAAGAGTTCCTGTATTATCAGGCCCGCTTCAAAGAACATTGGCAACGTGTTGAAGGTTATGCAAGACCTCGGCTACATTGGAGATTTTGAGTTTATCGATGATGGAAAAGCCGGTATTTACAGTATTGCCCTTGTGGGGAGAATCAACAAGTGCGGTGCAATCAAGCCGCGGTATTCCGTAGGGACTGGCAGCTTTGAACGCTGGGAAAAACAGTTTCTACCGGCAAAGAACTTTGGTGCCCTTATCGTAACAACTTCTAACGGAGTCATGTCACAGTACGATGCCCGTGAGAAGAAGATCGGCGGGCAGCTTCTTGCTTATGTGTACTGAGGAGGGAACAGGAAATGGTTAAGGAAATTGCAAGAAAAATAAAGATTCCTGAAGGAGTTTCCGTCTCTCTCACTCAGAATCTCTTTACAGCCAGGGGTCCCAAGGGAACTGTTGAAAGAAAGTTATGGTACCCCGGCATCAAGATCGAAGCTAGGGAAGGAGAAATACTGGTGGATGCAGAATCCTCCAGAAAAGAGCAGAAAGCTATGGTAGGGACTTTTTCTTCGCATATCAGAAATCTGGTCACAGGCGTAAGTGATGGCTTTGAGTGTAAGATGACTATTGTGTACGCTCACTTTCCGATGCAGGTAAAAGTTGAAGGCAAGACCTTCATAATCGGGAACTTCCTTGGAGAAAAGAAGCCAAGAGTTGCAAAAATTCTTGGCGAGACAAAGGTTAAGGTTACCGGAAACGAGGTATTTATTTCCGGAATCAACAAGGAAGATGTCGGGCAGACTGCCGCAAACATTGAACAGAAGACCAAGATCAAGAGGTTCGATCCGAGGACTTTCCAGGATGGAATCTATATTGTGCAGAAGGCCTGAGGTGGTTATGATGGCAGAAAAATCCAATGAGGTAGAAGGTACTTCAGTTTCCACCCTTGACATGGATCCTGAATCCAGGCGATTATTCAATGTGAGAAAGGTCCAGAAGGGAAAGAAACCCCAGTTCAAGAGAACGTGCAGTCACAAATTCAAGAGACTCGACACTAACTGGAGGCGTCCTAGAGGTTTACAGGGCAAACAGCGCAGAAAGTATGTTGCAAAAGGAGCCCTTGCCCAGGTAGGATACGGAAGCCCTACTGCAGTAAAAGGCCTGCATCCTTCCGGTTATTCGGATGTGCTAATTTCCAGCATTGTGGATCTTGAGCTTGTTGACCCTTCCTATGAGGCTATCAGAATAGCTGCAACAGTAGGCGCAAGAAAGAAAGCTATTATTCTCGCAAAAGCTGAAGAACTCGGGATTAGAGTGCTGAACCCTGGAAGAGGTGAATAAAAATGTCAGACCTGTTTAACCAGAGGAGGTTAGCTTCCAAAGTTCTTGAATGCGGGCTTGACAGGGTATGGCTTAATCCCGAAGCTTCCGAAGAAATCGCTTCTGCAATCACGAGAGAAGATATCCGTGGGCTTATTGAGAGGGGCACTATTAAGGCCAAGCCCGTCAAGGGAGTCAGCAGAGGAAGAGCCAGAGCTCTTGCTGCCAAACGTAAGTATGGGCACTGCAAGGGGCATGGTTCCAGAAAAGGTAAGAAGGGAGCCCGTACTCCGAAGAAAGAACAGTGGATGAAAAAGATTCGGGCTCTCAGAAGAAGACTCAAGGAACTGCGTGCAGAAGGGTCGCTTGAAAAGTCCGTGTACTGCAGACTCTACAGAAAGGCAAAGGGCGGCGAATACAGAAGTGTTTCCCACCTGAACTCCCACCTCGGGTCCGAAAAATTGTTAAAGAAAGAATAACCTGGAGGAGCTGAAAATGGCAACAGGACCAAGATACAAGGTTCCTTTTAGAAGAAGAAGAGAAGGGCGCACTAATTACCACCTTCGCCTCAAGCTACTGCTCTCAAGACAGGACCGTGTGGTTGTAAGGAAGAGTGCAAGAAATGTTCAGATACAGTTAATAGCTCCAACCCCAGAGGGGGATATAACCTATTCCTCAGCCGTTTCGAGTGAGCTCGCAAAGTACGGTTACACTGGGGCTACCGGAAATACGACGGCTGCATACCTCACAGGGTTCCTTTTCGGACTGAAGAGTTTGAAGAAAGGATATGAAGGAGGCATTCTGGATATAGGACTCCAGGCTTCCTCTGCAGGTTCTAGAGTATACGCTGCTCTAAAAGGAATGGTAGACTCAGGTTTCGAGATTCCCTGCAGCCCGGAAGTGTTCCCTTCGGACGAAAGAATCCGCGGAGAGCACATTGCTGAATACAGAGAAGAAAGCTCAGACCTGCCAGAGCAGTTTGAAGCAACCAAAGAGAAAATCTCTGCTGAATTTAGTTAAGGTGATTAAATGGCATTCGATCAAGATTGGGTTCCTAAAACCAGGCTTGGAAAACTAGTTGTTGAAGGACAGGTTGCTTCTATGGAAGAGGCGCTTCAGTCAGGCCTGCCTATAAGGGAATCCCAGATAATTGATATGCTGCTTCCTGACCTGGAAGATGAGGTGCTCGATATTAACATGGTTCAGAGGATGACAGACTCCGGACGCCGTGTCAAATTTAGGGCAACAGTCATCGTAGGGAACAGAAATGGCTATGTAGGACTCGGGCAGGCAAAGGACGTGCAGGTAGGGCCTGCAATCCGTAAAGCAATTGATGCTGCAAAGCTCAATATCTCTTATATCCGCAGAGGCTGTGGGTCATGGGAATGCGCCTGTGGTCTGTCTCATACCGTACCTTATGAAGTTACCGGAAAGGCAGGCAGTGTAAGTGTAACTCTGATTCCGGCTCCAAGAGGGCTTGGAATTGCAGCAGGAAATACCGCAACCAAGGTGCTGGAAAAAGCAGGGATTAAAGACGTATGGACCAAGACTTTTGGAACTACCAGGTCAACCCTCAACTTCGCAAAGGCGACATTTGATGCCCTTAACAAGGTCAACGTTATGAGGCTGCCGATATACTGCCGTAAGGAGGAAGCCTGAAATGTATGCAGTTGTGAGGCTTAGAGGCCAGGTTAATGTACGGTACACCATTGAAGATACCATGAAGATGCTTCGCCTGCACAAGGTTAACCACTGCGTACTTGTGCCCGAGGATCCTCATTTTAAAGGCATGGTTCTTAAGGTTAAGGACTACGTTGCGTACGGTAAGGTTGACGCCAAAACCCTTGTAGAGATCCTAGAAAGCCGCGGAAGGCTCGAAGGCGATGACCGCCTGACCGAGGAATATATCCGAGAAAACACTGCTTACGATTCAATACAGGCTTTTGCTGAAGCCGTAATTGAAGGAAAAGCTTTCCTTAAAGACGTCCCCAAATTGAAGCCTGTTTTCAGGCTTCACCCTCCAAGAAAAGGACACGCAGGGATTAAAAGAACCGTTCAACAGGGCGGAGTGCTCGGAAACCACGATATAAATATCAATGTGCTCCTGCACAAGATGAGATAAGGTGGTTTAAAATGGATACAAAGAAGTTCAGAGGTTCCAGGACATGCGGAGGCGGGACCCACAAAAACAGGCGTGGAGCCGGCAACCGTGGAGGCCGCGGGAAAGCCGGTGGCTGTAAGCACCACTTCGTAAGAGCGATGATGAGGGGATACAGCTACGGAAAGCATGGTTTCAAGCGCCCTGCTTCAGTTTCAAGGGATGCCACCATAGTAAATGTGGGAGAGCTTGACGAACTTGCTCTTTATCTTGTTGACGAAGGGCTTGCGGAAATAAAGGATGGTGCATACCACATTAACCTTGAGAATCTGGGTATCGAGAAGGTACTTGGAAGCGGACGTGTTACGAAGAACCTGGTAGTTACTTCGGAAGAATTTTCAGTATCTGCCCGCGAAAAGATTGAGAGCGCTGGTGGAAGTTGCATCAATGCTGAATAAGTAGTGTCATTATGGCATTACTTATTTTTATTCTTTGGAAACTCTTTCATATTAGATGTGCTATATAGCAATATCTTATTGTGAAATAAGCCCAATACTTCAAACAGCATAAATTAATATAATGTTTTGAATGGTGTAATCGATGACTCTCAGGGATACGTTAGAACCGTTTTTTAATAAGTTACCTGCAGTAGCAAGTCCGGAAAAACACGTCCACTTTAAGGATAAACTCTGGTGGACTCTGGGAGTTCTGTTGCTGTACTTTGCTCTGGCAAATGTGCCGCTCTTCGGGATGTCCGCGAACTCTGTTGACCTTTTTGAATCTTACCGTGCTGTTCTTGCCGGGGCTGCAGGGTCTTTGATTCTTCTTGGTATCGGGCCAATTGTCACGGCTTCGATCGTCTTGCAGCTTCTTGTTGGGTCAGATATTATCAAAATGGACCTGTCGGACCCCAAAGATCAGGCATTCTTCCAGGGAGCCCAGAAGTTCCTTGTTTTTATCATGATCATACTCGAAGCTCTGCCGCAGCTCCTTGGTGGTTATATCCAGCCGGATCCGGGGCTTGCTTCTGCTCTCGGTGTAGGCCTGGGAGTGATTACTTTCCTGCTTCTTATCCAAATCTTCATAGGAGGCGCGCTGATTCTTTTCATGGATGAAGTGGTCTCCAAGTGGGGTATTGGGTCAGGAGTCGGGCTTTTCATTGTTGCGGGAATATCACAGCAGATCGTTACAGGAGTCGTTAACTGGCAGGCTGATCAATCCGGGCTTCCCATAGGGTTAATCCCGAAGTGGGTCTACATCGCCCAGAATGTCGGGGCAGATTACCTCTTTTCAGGTCAGGGCATTATGTTCATGCTTATCCAGGGAGGAATTCTTGCACTCCTGAGTACGCTTCTTATCTTCCTGCTTGTGGTGTATGTGGAAAGTACGAGAATAGAAATTCCTCTTGCCCACAGTGCAGTAAGAGGGGCAAGAGGCCGCTTCCCTGTCAAGCTAATATATTCATCAGTTCTGCCGATGATTCTTGTTAGAGCTCTTCAGGCTAACATCCAGATGGTAGGAATTGTCCTTGCCGGCCGGGGAGTTACATTCCTTGGAGAGTTCAGCGGGTCAACACCTGTTAACGGAATCATGTATTACCTTGCCCCCTTAAACAGCCCCTATGACTGGATTCCTTCTCTCGTGCGGGAATCTTTTGCAGGCTATGGGGTGCCAGCTCCTGCTGTCTGGCAGATTGGACTTCATGTCTTCGTAGATGCCTTCATGCTTATAGTAGGCGGAATTGTCTTTGCCCTCTTCTGGATAGAGACCACAGGCATGGGTGCTAAACCCACAGCCCAGAAGATTTTCAATTCCGGCATGCAGATTCCGGGCTTCAGGCGTAATATAAGCAGTATTGAAAAAGTCATGCAACGCTATATTCCGAAAGTTACCGTGATAGGTGGAGCTTTCATAGGGCTTCTTACCCTGGTTGCAAGCCTGCTAGGTACCATTGGAGGTGCTGGTGGTACGGGGCTGTTGCTGACTGTGAGTATCGTGTACCGTCTTTATGAAGACATTGCATCCGAGCAGATGATGGAGATGCACCCGATGATTCGTTCCTTCTTCGGGGAAGAGAAATAAGACCTGCCAGAAAATCGAACATTAAGCGAATCGAAACAATAAAATAAAAGCATAAGAACGGGATCTTCGAATGAATATAATACTCTTTGGGCCCCCGGGTGCAGGAAAGGGCACCCAGGCCAAAAAACTGGTTGATTTCTATGGAATTCCGCAGATCTCCACAGGGGATATCCTGCGGGCAAATGTCAGGGAAGGAACCGAATTGGGCCTTGCAGCTAAGGCCTATATGGACAAAGGAGAGCTTGTTCCTGACGATGTGCTTATAGGGATCATTAAGAACCGCCTGACAGAACAGGACTGCATTAAGGGTTTCATTCTTGACGGTTATCCAAGGACTGTCCCTCAGGCAGACGCTCTTGCAGTTATTCTGGATGAAATCGAAAAGCCAATAGATGTTGTTCTCAACCTTGAAGTGCCTGACGAAGAGCTGATCAGAAGAATAAGCGGCCGCCTTATATGCAGCAAGTGCGGTGCAAGCTATAACAGGACCTTCAACCCGCCGAAAAAAGAAGGTATCTGTGATATCTGCGAGGGTGAGGTTTTCCAGCGCGCCGACGACAAAGAAGATGCCGTCCAAAACCGCCTGAGTGTTTACAAAAAACAAACTCAACCCCTTATTGCCTATTATGCAAAACAGGGTATCCTTGTGACTCTTGACGGCACTAAGGATATGGAAAAAGTCTTTAAAGATATTAAGGCAGTTCTTGTAAAATTTGCCTGAAATCTTTCTTCCTTTTTTCTTTTATTTTTTTTTATTGTCTTTTATTGTTTTTTATTGTCTTTTATTGTCTTTTATTGTTTTTTATTGTTTTTTATTGATTTTCTCTTTTCGGTCAAATTACTTATTAAAAAGTCTCTGCTTCAGTTTTTCATTTGTTTCAAACAATTAATATTTAAATATTATGGGGCTGTTTATGTCAACAAGAACTATGCGACGGAGAATCTGATTAATATGACTGAAAGCTCAATCGATGAACTGCTGAACTGGGTTATCAGTGTTGACCGCCGTTTGATTCTTATGGAGTCCATGAAAAGGCATACCTTTGTCCGGGCTTCGGATGTTGCTCATGAAGCAAGCAGATCTACGCAAAATATCAGTCATGCTTTAAAGGAACTTGAGAGCAAAGAATTAATCCAATGTCTGACTCCTGATAAAACCACATGGAAAAAGTATGCTCTGACAGATACAGGAAAAAAAGTTTTGGCAAAATTGGATGGAAAATATCTCTAGTTTTAATTGATCTAAATTAGAATCAGAAATTTGTCACTCCGTATTTCTCAAAGCCATGAATTCTTATGTCCAATTTCATGTGATGCGCTTAAAAGAACAACTTCGCCTCCGAATTCTTCTTGCAAGTTTTTGTACCCTTCAACCAGGTCGATTTTGATATGACAACAGATTCTTTAAACTCTGCCAGATCTGTAGTGAGATCTTCAAGAGCGCTTGCGGCTTCAGGACTGGTAATAATTGCTCCGTCATGCACTACTTTTATCTGAATAAATTTCAACTCCGCGTACAATGGATCTGTGAAGGATCACAGTGTCTGTTCCTATATTGCAGTCAAATACAACGGCTCCAAAACCGATAAAACAGCTTTTTCCTATCTGGCAGGAACCATGCACAATGCATCCGTGTGCAAGAGACGTGTTGCTGCCGATTCTCACTTCTGAATTGGAAAGGGAGTGAACCACCACGTTGTCCTGTACATTGCAGCCGCTGCAGATAACTATTGAAGATCCAGGCTCGTCTGCCCTTATCACAGCATTTGGCCCAACAAATACATTGTCTTCAATAGTTACATTTCCGATTATCAGTGCAGTCTCAAATATCCAAGATTTATTGCTTATTTTCGGGAATTGTCCATGGGGATTTGGATGATGCATTCGGTTCGACTCCTCTTCAGGCCTGAAGGTGTGTACGGAATCTCCATCTCGAATTATTGTTCTATGTTCTCAGGCTCAAATCGCTTTTATCACAATTTATGATAAAATATTTAAATTTATTTATTCAACTCCCAGAAACCTGACCCTTTTGGAACGTACCGCTTTTCCTCAAATTAAAGGAAACCCGGAGATTAGGCAACCGCACCAACAAACCTTCAGGAAGATTTTTCAGACATGACTGGTTTGTCTCCTGCGAGGAATTCAATACAGGCTTGAATCGCTCACCGATATTTAAATTGCTTCTTCTGCCATATCTACCTGCGAAAAACAACCCGGTAAGCAAGAAAGCTGACAATAGCTCCGTTACTTCTTCATCTTCCTCAAGGATAAGAAGGTTAGATTTGATGAAAAAATAAATTAACAAGTGTATAAAATATCTATCTAGTGTTTATAAGTAAAATTAGAGCATAATAAGAAAAATTAGAGTATAATGAGTGAGATTAGAGCATAATAAGTGAAATTAGTGTATAATGAGTGAAATTAGTGCATAATGAGTGAAATTAGTGCATAATGAGTGAAATTAGCGAATAATAAGTAGATATGATCCAGATTAAAAACAGGTAGAGTCTCCCAGCCCTAGAAAGCTAACGCTGTTGTTCAAAACCAGGGAGCTTTAAAGGCTCCTTAAGTTTAATGTTTAAGTTGAAATTAGATAACGAATAAAGTTTTGAAGATGTGAAACTATTATTTATGATATTACCTTCATCCAAAAGTTTGAGTGGATCTTGCCTGATGTTTATCAGGCAGAGGCTTCCTTGGTTAGGATGTAAGCAACCATCTCAGGGTTCAGCTTACTCTCCCTTGAGACTTTTTCTTCAATTCTTTCAGCAGGTGTGCCCTCAGATTTTAATTCCCTTATTTTCTCAATTACTGAGGGCGGGATACTGTAATATTCATTAATGTCCTTCCTATGGCCCCAGACATCTCCTTCAATAAGCTGGATTCTCTGCATCTCAAGGAACATTTCTATGGATTTTGAAACCGTGCGCCTGTAAGATTTGGGTAACTGAATTACCTCAATTTTCGGACAAGTTTCAACAAGTGCAAAGATGTCCTTGTTCGAAGGCCTGAAAGCCAAGTGAACAATCCGTTCATTAGGATTGAGAGTGAAAATTTCCTCTCTGGAACTAACTACTCTAATTCTCATATTCTGCCCCACTATAAAGTTCTTTTTCGTTTTAATCTCATTATAAACTACTTATACTCATTATAAATATTTATCTACCCGCAATGTTATTTTTTATGCAGTACTTAGATTTTTAGACCTTCTGTCAAATCCTTCAGGTGTCGAAAAAACGCATGTTAATAGATAAAAAATGCAAAAGTAATAATAAATATAAACATTAGTCTTTATATGTGCATTCTCTGCAAATAAATCAGATAAAAACAGTAATCAGAAATCGAAAAGGAAGTAGTTAGAGATTTCAGTGAGCTATAGACTATAGTGAGCTGAGATTACAGTGCTATTTCCTATTTATGGAAGTATCATGACTCAACTAGAAATCATCACTTTTCCTGATTTCCATTTCGGAGAACGGCATTTTGCCTTCCTTACCAGCTTTTCCAGCCCATGAAAGAGCACATATCGGACATTCAGGCCCAAAGCCTGCAGCATTATATCCCGTCATCCCTCCTGCTGCGTTATTTACCCTGGAAAGACCATGCTGTTTAAGGATACTGCAGCCCATACTTGACCTGTGCCCAGTACTGCATATAACCACCTTTTCAGCCTCAGGATCAAGCTCATGGTATCTTTTCCTAAGATCCTGCACCGGGATATTAATTGAGTTTTCTATGTGGAAAGTCTCATACTCGGAATTGGCCCTTACATCGACAATTACCAGAGGGTTTCCCCTTATAGCCCATTCATGAAGTTCGGGAATTGAAATCTGGGGCACATGGGCAGCCCTGAGTCCTGCGGTTACCCAGGAAAACATTCCTCCGTCCAGAAAACCGGCAATATTATCAAGTCCTACCCTGTGAAGCCAGACAACAGATTCAAGTGCTTGTTTTTCGCTTTCTGATACGAGCAGGATTTGCTTATCGGGAGGCAGAAGCCAGCCCGCATAAGTTGCGAAATTGCTCCGAAGGTCGATACACCATGATCCCGGAATGTGTTCTCCTCCAAAGCCTTCATAGCAACGAGTATCTAGAGTAACCGTATCTGCTCCCTGTGCAAGCTTGAAAAACTCCGCTGGAGGGATTCCCCTTACAGGCGGAAGTCCCTTCAGCTTTGTCGGCCCTTTTTGATTGATTTCAGTACAGCGGCTGAAATGATCCGGTGCAGGGGGCATGTCAGTTGTAAGAATCTCTATGAATTTGGTCCTTTCAGGAATCTGCAGGGCATAATTGTATTTGCGTTCATAGCCTATTGTGCTTGAGCTTTTGGCTCCAAGCGCTCTGCCGCAAAGAGAACCTTCGCCATGAGCAGGGTAGACCTCACAAGAATCAGGAAGGGAAAGTAGTTTTTCGTGCAAGCTATCGTAAAGCTTTGAAGCAAGTTCTTCTGCCCGGTTGGGAAATAAGTCTGGTCTGCCCACATCCCCAACAAAAAGCGTATCCCCACAAAAAACAGAAACAGGCTCAGAACCTCTCGAGGTGTCCGAAACAACGTAGCAGATATGTTCTGGCGTATGCCCTGGAGTTTCCAATACTCGTATAACCATGTCTTCGATTTTGAAAGTATCTCCTTCGGCCAGCCTAACGTGTTCGAACTCGCAACTAGCAGCTCTAGACGCATAGATTTTTGCCCCTGTTACTTCTGCAAGATCCATGTGCCCGGAGATAAAATCAGCATGCAGGTGAGTTTCCAGGATATGGGTAATTTTCAAACCCTTGAATTTTGCCCATTCGAGGTAGATATCTACATCCCTTTGTGGATCGATAACTGCGCAATTTTGCTTCCCCGCAAGGATATATGAACTGTGAGATATACCTTTTACAAAGAATTGAGTTATTTGCATACCATTTTCCCCAGATGGCCAGATTAAACCTGCCAGTTTAATGTAGATAATCACATAAGTTACAGCACTGTATAAATCGAAATTTTATCTCTATTTTGATCTTGCATTATATCCGTTTTCTTATTCAGCCTTACACTTAATCCAGGCTCGTGTGAATTCCTCCAGTAACTATTATGTTCCGAGCTTAAATATTTACACTTAAATCACTCAGAGTTCTGTGACAATATAAAACATCAACAGCAAGAGAAAATTCATCCAAGATTCGATAACTATGAAGGGCATGGGAAAAATTCACTCAAAACTCTATAAACGCTGAAAGCGTGGAAAACGCGGAACTCTGAGCTAGTGTTCACTTTCGTTCATGGTTTGCAACATCACTTTTGTAAATTAGTCCGCTTGAGGGAGCGAAGCGAGCGAAACGGACCTCGTGCTCCCGAAGCGAAACTCGGGAAGCGAAACTCGGGCAACTCTGCTGGAAAAACTGTGCCCTCATTTCCCTTCTTCAGTGCTTTCCGTGTATTCCGTGGGTCATCTCTTAACTTAGATTAGTGAACGAATTTAGGTATTTAAGTAGTTCTAGAACACGGATTGCTCAAATTCAGATATTCTTAGAAAAGATTGCAGGCAGAATCCTCTTGAAAAAGTGAAATTTCATGAGGGCTGGCTGCCCGCGTTTAAAACAAGTTAATCAGGTTTAGCCAGGAATGAATTGTTTTTGAAAGCTAAACTGTACTGAACTCAGAGGTTCAGGCAAACGGGTGTTTTGCAGAGTCCTTTTTGGCGAGCGCTTCTTCAACGGTTGGCCTATTCTCGATTGCACGTGATATAGCAAGCTTTGTCGCCTCATAGTTGTATTCGTAAACTTTGCCCTTATCTTTTGCATCCCATTCGATAAAGACTGAAACTATAATGAAGATATCATCGGCCTGTTCTTGAGGGAGAATACCTGCAGCTACAGAATCCATTACTGCCTTTGCAACCGCAGCCTGAGCCGGCCCGAACATCAGGGCAGCCTGCGCCACATTCTTTATCGTAACTTTATTTACGAGCAGGGTTACAGGCTTTGGCTGGACATTGGGCTCAAGGACTGCAAGAAGCGGCGTGTGCCCCTGTCTGGGCATTGCAAGGGAGTTCATAAATGCTGTTTCAACAGGTCCTCCTCTCGGCCCGATAACAAGGTCTATATGGGCAATTTCCGGACCTGAACCTATGAGAGCTTCTCCTACCATACTTTTCAGAATATTTTTTACCAGATTCAACACCTCAGTTTTTTTTGGAACATTAAGCCTAATACCCAGAATTATCGACAGAGGATAGAAAGATTTATCGCCATCTTTTAACTAACAAACTAGATCGCAAGCAGGTACTAAACACAATTATTTATATCCTGGAGAATAATTTTACCTGTAATACCTGCACACATAATAAATAAGTTCCCAATTCTATTTTTGACAGCGCCAACGAAGGGCTGTTACTTTGAATTAACGTATAAGGGTCGTGTCCTTGAGTTATTGATCAATTCCAAAAAAGCGAGTACATCCCCCATATTTGAGGAAAATGTAGAGAGATTCTTGTGTTTACGGTTTTCAATAACTCACACCCACGGCCGAAATTATGTATCTCTTAATCGAGCTCGAAGCGCTCGAAGCGCTCTATTTCTTCTTCTATTAAATTACATTAAGCAATCCCAGAATAACTTCACTGGAATTTTACATAATGACTGGATTTGCACTCGGCTCGCTCAGTGGTCACAGTACATACAAATGGCCTTCTCACACTCTTCGTTCTGGAATTTCCACTTCAATCCCCAGCGTTTAATCGCCTGTATTATTTTCACAAAATCCACCCCACTGTCGGTAAGGTAATATTCTGATTTCGGGGGATTTGCCGAATCGTCTACCTTCTTTGTAATCAAGCCTTCATCTTCCAGTTCTGTCAGCCTTTCCGAAAGTATTTTTGGGGTTATGTACCCGAGCTTTCTTTTCAGCTCGTTAAAGCGTTTCTCCTTCTTTTCCCCTTTGTGCAATTCGAGAAGGATATGAATCGTCCATCGTTTCCCAATTATATTCATAGTTTTATAGACTGTGCAGTCTTTCATAGTATAGACATAGAAACTGTCCAATATATAAGTTAGTATTTCTAATATACTGGTATCAAAAGGATACTTGTATATAATTGGATATATAAAATTTACCTTTATAAATATAGTAAAAGTTTTCTAGTATATAGCAAAACAGACTTATAATCAGTTTATGACTGAGACATTTTGGCTTAGTTATACAAAAACTGTCAAGTAGTTTCATTATTCAGTAAAATTCAGAATGTAAAATTTGGAGAAAGGATAACAATGAAAGACAACTTACCGGAAAAAGGCGCAATAGTTCAGAGAGATCGTGAGACCTACGCAATCGCTCCCCATCTTCCCGGAGGACTTGTAGACCCTGCAACCCTCAGGAAAATCGCTGATGTTGCAGAAAAGTATGGGGCAGCCGCCCTCAAGATGACTTCTGCCCAGAGAATTGCAATAGTCGGCCTGAAAGAGGAGGACCTGGATAATGTGTGGGCTGATCTTGATATCAAGCCCGGAGCAGCCATAGGACTTTGCGTAAGAAGTATAAAGTTCTGCCCAGGGACAACTTTCTGCAAGCAGGGAAAGCAGGATGCAGTTGGACTTGGCCTGAAACTCGACGAGAAATATCACGGAATGCCCATGCCTTCAAAGCTAAAAATGGCCGTGTGTGGCTGTCCAAACTCCTGCGCTGAGCCTGCTATCAAGGACATCGGGATAATGGGCACTGCCAAAGGATATACCCTGATGGTTGGAGGCTCTGCGGCTGCCATGCCAAGACTTGCCGAAGTTGTCGCAAAGGAGTTATCTGAAGAGGAAGTCCTTGAAGCGGTTGATAAAATATTTAATTTCTACAAAGGCTCAGGTACAAAAAAGAGGCTCGGAAAGTATATTGAAGACATAGGCCTTGAGAATTTCAAAACCCAGGTCGGGCTGTAAAATTACAGTTTTTAGATCGTTGGGATAGGCAATTAAAAAACGTTTCCTCCTGTAAACCTTTAACCCCGATAAATTTGGGGTTTAAAAGGTTTTAATTCATGTAAAGGTTTTAACTTATAATGGCTTCCCTTTGATGTCAATGGATATTTTTACTGATAGGGCATAAATGAGACAAATATCAGAATTGAATATGCAGACAAAAAGAGTAGTCAAAGAAAATAATTTTATAGCACACTTCCAAAAATTACCGGCATAATGCTGAAAAACACGGAAACTGTGGTCAAAAGGGGAGAATAATATGAAAGTTATTGAGATGAAATCTTCACCAGAAAAGCCGAATCCTCACAATGTAAGCGTCCGCACGCTCTATGATACGGAGCATGCTCAGGCAGTGCACATAGAACTCAAACCCGGAGAAGCCTTAAAAAAACACGCCACACCTGTGGATGTGTTCTTTTATGTTCTTGAGGGAGAAGGCGTTGTTGAAATAGGGGACGAAAAACAGGAAGTCAGCAGAGATATGTTAATTGAGAGTCCTGCAAAAGTTCCTCACCGCCTTCTGAATCCCGGAGATGGAATTTTCAGAGTGCTTGTTGTTAAAGTCCCAAGGCAAACTGAATCCACACGCTTGCTGTAAGACTGAACTACACAAAATGGTTTGTGTGATATGACAGAAAAAACAAATCCTACAACGATAGCTGTCGTCCGTTGTGACATAGTCTCTGAAGCCTGCCCAGGAGTGGGCTGCTTTAAAGCTTTCAACGATAGAAAGTCGCACTTTGAGACTTACGATAATAAAGCGCAGATAATCGCCTTTTTTACGTGTGGAGGCTGCTCTGGAAGGAGAGTATACCGCCTGATAATGCCCTGAAAAAGCATGATCTGGATGTTGTGCACCTCAGTTCCTGCATGCTTATGGAAGATACTTACCCTAAATGTCCCAATCTGCATAGTGTCAGAAAGACAATTCAGGACGCGGGAATAGAGTTTGTGGAAGGCACCCACCACTGAAAATTCACCTCAAAGACACATATAACCAACAAAGATATCAAAAACAGGACAGACAAAACACAAATGGGGAAAACATGTCTACAGAAGAGAACAAAGCAGTAGTTCGTAGATTCTTTGAAGAAGGGCCCTCTAAAGGAAATTTGAGCATTGCTGACGAATTGCTATCATCTGACTTCACCCTTCATGTTCCTCTTCCTGTGTCTCCAGGAATCGAGGGGATACATGAAGTAATTATCACTTGCAGGGCAGCCTTTGAGCATCTCAATGTTACAATTGAAGATATGATTGCCGAGGGTAATAATGTGGCTGCTCGTTTCACAGCCCATGGTATACATAAAGGCGATTTTATGGGTCTGCCGGCTACAGGAAAGCCAATAACTATGACCGGTATAGAGATCTTTCGCATTAAGGATGGTAAGATTATTGAGTTGTGGGGTGAAGCTAATCTTCTTGGTCTGATGCAGCAGCTAGGAATTTTTCCTGTGCCTGGGACCCAGGGTTAAACTCCATTAAGTGCGCCGCATTCTCTTCAAATTCATCTGCATTACGCAACGCGGTGGTCTATCAATAATAGGTTGAGATTTCTCTAGAACATTCCCATACTTGCATTCTGCCTCTCATTCGGGTTTTGGTGCATTTCCCGTACGCAGATAAGTTAAGAGAGAATGTGCAAATGGAAGGAATATCCATAGATGAAATGTCAACAATATATGGGCCATGACCGATATTTTAGTCCATAATGAAAATATAATCTATTATCAAGGGCAATGAAATGAACCAAGATATGAACAGGGACCGAAAAATGGAAGAAAACGAGAATTATGAAGGTGCAAATCCTGAGCTTCGGGATATTCCCCTTCCTAACACAGAAAATATGCTATATTCAATTTTGAACTCTTTAAATTATAATGTTGCTAACTTTTATGCTTATACGAAGTTCAAGGGCTATATCTCTGAAAAAACTTTAGATAAGGAATTGCTACAGCGGAGTATGAGCATTCACAGGGATTTTTCAGCTCTGTTTTTGCAAACTAAAGAAGAACTGGTATTTGTTTATCCGGAACTTTTAGAGAAAATTGAGAAACTTTTATTCAAAGGGGAAACAGGTACTGACCTTATAAAGTACACCTGTAAAATGTGCAAAGAAATAAGCGATTACAAAAGAATACTGCATAGAGAGGGATATTTGCCTGATATCAGAATGCCTTTATTGCTGGCTAACATCTGATTATCAGCAGTTCACGGCACAATATATGGTAAAATTTTTGTACAATTATCTTGAAGGGGGGTTGATTTCATGGCAAAACGAATGATCGTAAAAATTGACGAAGAAAAATGCACAGGCTGCGGAAAATGTGTCGCACCCTGTGCCGAGGGGGCTATTCAAATCATTAACGGAAAGGCAAAAGTCGTATCCGAAGAGCTCTGTGATGGCATGGGTTTCTGCATAGGCATCTGTCCCGAAGGTGCAATCTCAGTTGAAGAAAGATACACTGTCGAGTTTAATCGAGAAAAAGCAGAAGCCCAGCCCAAACAAACAGATATTTCCATCCACTGTTTCGCCTGCGGAGCAGGAGAATACACCCATTATCTCCTCCCCCTCAGACACAAAATGCAAAGCCTGTGGGTCTGCACTCGCTGCCTTCCTAAGCTGATCCACGGTTGATCTTTTAATTTATATTACCTAAAAAAAAATTATTAAAAATCTTCACCAAAATTAGTCCGCTTGAGCGAGCGAAGCGAGTGAAAGGACCTCGTGCTGTTGCACTTGCAGTGCAACTAAAAGAAAAATCATAGATTTTTCTGGTCCCGAAGCGAAACTCGGGTGGCGCAACTAGGCAGGCGCAATTTAGGATTATTGTTTTCATATGCACTTATCTGGGTTTTGCATAAACTTCTCCCATAGCGTGCAGCCACCTGTGGAATTCCTCATGCTTCCCAGGGCCTATTATTTCAGTTTCCACAGCTTCAAAAGACTCAAGCAAATCTTTCTGGACAACCTGCGAGAGATAGGCATCAGCCATCGGGAAAAGGTTATTTTCCTCTTTGTCAATATGCAGGGTCAGAAGTTGAATATAGGCTCTTGAATTCTCAACCAAAGTCGGTAGTTCCCTGTGTTCTTCTTTTTCGGAAACTGCCCTTTCAATTCTGCTGACATACTGCCTTCCCTCTTCATGCTCATTTTTAAGGGAAGTTATCAGTTCTCTTGAATCTGGAATATCTGATTTCTCCATTTCAGGGAAAAGGTAAGCCTCTTCTTTTGTGTGATGGCATTTATCAACAAATACTCTCATGAATTCTACGAGTTCCTCAAGGTTCTCCTGTTTAACACTTCTCCGAGATTCGATTTATGCATACGCCGTCAAGGATTCTCAGCATTAGTTTGACAGCCCTATGCTCCTCTCTTAGATCATCCGTTGGTTTCATTTTGCTTTCCACTCCTTATATTAAAAACTCAAAATCTGACTACATCCCCATCTCCGGCGAGTTGCACTTCATTTTCTCTTTCAGCTTGACTTTTTTGTGAGTTTACATTCCGGAATCTCAGGAATAGATAAATATTATGTATCTAATATAAAATACTAATATAACTACAATTGGGAGTTAACAAACATGGGAGAACATAAAGAACTGGAACATAAAGAGTTACTTGAGAGTATGAGTGAAAAGCTGGGTTTTACCCCGCATATTCTGGAAGTCCTTGGAGATCTTGATAGCGAATTCCTGCGAAAATATAACAGATGCGATAAAAAATTACTATCAGATGGAGCCCTGCCTGCCAAGACAAAAATCCTGATAGCTCTTGCAGTCGTTGCATCCAAGCAGTGTGAAAGGTGCACTGTTGTGCAGATGCAAAGTGCACTCAAGAACGGTGCTACCAAAGAGGAAATAATGGAAGTGATGGATGTTATATTCATAACTTCAGGGGCTCCTGCTGTAGCAGCATGCAGAGACGCATTAAAACTGCTTAAGTAAAAAAATTCATTTAACTTAATATTTTTTATGCATGTACAGTAAATGCATCAACGTTATATTATACGTCTGTAAACGATTTCTATTTTTAGTGTTTTATCTCGAAATAATTTCACTTTTTAAAGTTCTTACTCAAAGTTACATGTCAAGTCCGGATGAACACTATTCCGACTTCAAATTAGTTCACTATTTATGTCCATCTTATAGAACCATGATGAAATTGAAATCTCTCAACTTATAAATTTTTGAGTTGCTACTATTTTAAAAAATTAAAATATTGAAAATTATTAATTGTGCGAAACCATTTTAGGATACGACGGGATAAGCTCGATAAAAAAGCTCAATAAAGAAGGCAGAATCGTGAAGCATAATCCTCAAGAGTATAAAGATAAATCGAAAACCCATTTTGATGAAATGTCCTCGGATTATTCCAATACATTAGGAAAATATACTGAGCCTATGAATTATGCATTGATAAAAGAATTGGATGGTAAAAATTTCAAGACCTTACTGGATTTGGGATGTGGAAATGGTACATTCTTGTCAATGGTTTTGAATAAATTCGATGTAGAAGTATCCGGGATTGATATATCACCCGGAATGATAGAAAAAAGCAAGGAATTACTGGATGGGCGCGCGGATCTAAAAGTTGGGGACTCTGAGCATTTACCCTGGAACGACAAGTCCTTTGATATTGTTACCTGCAGTGCCTCTTTTCATCATTATCCCAGTCCTGAACTCGTCTTGAAGGAAATGAAACGCGTTTTGAGACCAGGTGGGATTCTGATGATAGCAGATCCATTTACTCCTAACAATCTATTGCGGTTTTTTGTAAATTTATTCATGAATTTCAGCAAGAGCGGAGATGTGAGAATTTATTCCCAAAACGAAATACACGAATTGCTTGAAAAGTGCAGGTTCAAGTTAATTAAATGGGAAACTAAGGGAGAGAAATTGAAAAAATATTTTATAGTTATTGCTACCTCAAGTGTATAAGTCCCGGAAGACTTTACAGAAAAGGTAGAAAAAAGAAATTAAATTAAGTTCATGCCTGAACTTGGATCTGCTCTTTTATGTACATTTCACCGGCTTTAACCTGCCCGATATTGCCATATATCGCATCCAGTTCCTCTAATTTGTTTAGAGTTATTGTGTAACTGTTATCCGGATTACTGAGAGCTCCCTTTTGAATTGTAATCCCGGTTTCTTTTTTAGTGACAGTGTAGGAATCCAGAGCATTTCCTGAGTTGTCCATGACTGTGACTTCGGTTACTCCTGCCTGGAAATAATCATAAGCTGGTCCACATGCACTGTCCATGCTTATGAAAACTGGATTCTCAGAGAATGGATATTGAGCTTTAAGTTTATTCCAGAAATCCAGGTCAGCTTGAGTAGTTACAGTGTCCCCTTCTGCATCATTATTGGTGAGATGGCTTATTTTGTAGGATGCTTCGGAAAGCAGAACTTCTCCATGGAGCAAGAGTGTATTGCAGTTATTTTTTAGCTCATCAATTATCCCTGTTTGCTGCTGCACCTGATCAATTGCAAGTGCTGAAGATGTGCAGACAAGAAAAAGAGATATTAGAGTTAAAAACACTTTTGCAGCGTTTTTTGGCTTCATTTAAACCTCCATATATGATTTTGATATGTAATTTGTTAAATGGTTGACGATTATCTGTCAATCCTTTAACATTAAATACATTTTCATTTTAAATTTAAATTCTGTTTGGCCTTCGGATGCTATAAGAGTAGTTCCTTTTAACGAAGGCAATTACTAACGATAAAGATGGTTTATCATAGTATTAGCACCCAAAAAATTAAAAGAACCCAAATTTATATGTTGAACTCATCCCATGATTCAAAGTTGCTTTTCTTAATATCGTACTCTGAACAATCAATCGAGTTTCTGATTACAAAAAAATGGTTCTGAAACTTACTGATTGGGAATAAACTAGCGAAATGGTTCCGTAATAAAACAAATTGAAAACCTGAAATTCAATTAAAGTACGGAGATAAAGAGAAGAATGCAACCTGTTGTAGGTTGTAAATAAAGTGTAATTGTTATAATACAGAAATATATAACAGGGATAAAAATGCCTGATAATCCAAGAGGAAAAATTGCTGATTCTGCAGCTTTCCGAAGATTCCAGGAAAATTGCTCGGCTTTTTTCGAAAGGGACCTCAATCAGAATTCTTAAATTGCTTGATAACAGCGAAGATCCTTTATTAGTAGTTTTACTGATGGCGTTTTAGCTGGAAACCATTTACTTTCCATACAAAACTTTCCATACAAAACATTAGTCGATCTGCCAAAATTCGAAGAGATTTCAAGAGATGCCTGGCGGCGAGCGCGTCATATTGACGACCGCCGGCAATTCCTCAAAACTGATATTGAGGAAGATATTAGAAAACACAAAAGTTAAAAAGAAGTTTGCAAGACCAGTTACAGAGGGTTTCTGTAACCTGTCTTTTTTTGCATTTATCCCTCGAGTACGATCTCGATGTTGATGTCTTTAGGAACCTGGATTCTCATAAGCTGGCGAAGTGCCCTTTCATCGGCTGCAATGTCGATGAGACGCTTGTGTACACGCATTTCCCAGTGGTCCCAGGTTGCAGTTCCATCTCCGCTGGGGCTTTTTCTTGTAGGAACGACAAGCTTCTTTGTAGGAAGTGGAACAGGCCCGGAAATACTAACTCCTGTCCTTTCCGCAATGGACTTTACCTGATTACAGACTCCATCCAGATCTTTGGGACTGATGCCTGACAGTCTAATTCTAGCTTTTTGCATAACCTCTTTTCTCCTTGTAACCTGAAAAAAGGAGAGTGTTATTTCTTCTGTGTAACACTCATGCACATGCCTGCGGCAATGGTCATACCCATATCGCGGATAGCGAACCTGCCGAGCTGTGGAATTTCCTTTACTGGTTCAATAACCATCGGCTTTGTCGGCTTGATGGTAACGATTGCTGCGTCTCCGGCCTTGATGAAGGCTGGGTTTTCTTCCTTAGTCTGCCCTGTCTTCGGGTCCAGCTTCCTGTTAAGGGCAATCAGCTGGCATGCGACCTGAGAGGTGTGAGCATGGAACACAGGCGTGTATCCGGCAGTGATTGCGGAAGGGTGCTGGAGAACGACAATCTGGCCTACGAACTCGTCAGCAACCTTTGGCGGGTTGTCGACATGACCACAGACATCTCCTCTACGGACATCGTTTTTGCCGAGACCGCGGACGTTCCATCCGATATTGTCTCCTGGGAATGCCTGCGGAATTTCTTCGTGGTGCATCTCAATGGATTTGACTTCACCAACTGTTCCACCAGGCATGAAAACGACCTTGTCGCCCTTCTTCATGACACCGGTCTCGACTCTGCCTACAGGTACGGTTCCGATGCCTGAGATGGTGTATGCATCTTCAACAGGGATCCTGAGAGGGAGAGTGGATGGTTTTTCAGGCATTTTAAGGTTGTCGAGGGCTTGCATCATGGACAGGCCCTTGTACCAGGGAGTCTTTTCACTGAGCTTGACGACATTGTCACCATAGAACGCAGAGGTTGGAACGAAGGGAATTTCACTTGGCTTGAACCCGATCATCTTAAGAATAACGGATACCTGTTCCACGACTTCCTTGAATTTGGCCTCGCTATAGTCTACTGCATCCATCTTGTTGATTGCGACAATCAGCTGGTTAATACCGAGGGTTCTGGCAAGGAAGATGTGTTCCTTGGTCTGGGCCATGACACCATCAGGAGCTGCGACAACGAGGACAGCGGCGTCAGCCTGGGAAGCACCGGTGATCATATTCTTTACGAAGTCACGGTGGCCTGGGCAGTCTACGACTGTGAAGTAGAACTTGTCTGTATCGAATCTCTTGTGAGCGATATCAATTGTAATACCTCTTTCACGCTCTTCCTTAAGAGAGTCCATAACCCATGCAAAGGCGAAGGATTCCTTACCCTTCTGCTTTGCTTCTTCTCTAAACTTGTCGATGATGTGTGGAGCTACAGCTCCTGCATCGTACATTAAGCGTCCTACGAATGTTGATTTACCGTGGTCAATGTGACCAATCACTGCTAAATTCAAGTGCGGTTTTTCTGCTGCCATATTATAATTCTCCTCTAGTTATGGGTGAGTTTCAAACGTATATCAAATATTTACTATATTAAGATTAGGGCAGGTTTCAATATTGATTTATTCATTTCTATATTCTTTTATCCAATCAATATTGTTCGTTTTCCCTTTCTGCCTTTTTCTTGAGCCAATACTTTATGAATATCCAGCGACCTGGATGTTTTTCCCCAATATAGGCATACCTTGTCTTAAAGCTTTCCGATTGGCCTTATCCTCGAACCGATAGGGATTCTTTTCCCTTCCAGGTCAGTCGAGATATTTTTGATTCATTCTGAAGGAGACAGGTATCACCTTAAAAATATTAAGGAGACGCGGAAAACTCCGCTTACATTGAAAGGTAGTCAACGGCTTTGGGCAGATCTTTCTTGAGGCCTTTCCTCTCTCTGATCTGGCCTACTACATCAATCTGGATGCTGGACGGCACTATATCGAAGCCTCCGAATTCAGTACTCCACATGGCACGTCCTTCGGTTGCGGACCTGATCTCGCCGGCAAATCCGAACATTGCGGCCACAGGCACCCTGGCCTCGATAATTGCCAGGTCTCCTTCAGTGGTCATGTTAAGGATAATTCCGCGGCGACCCTGCAGTTCCTTTGTTGCACCGCCCATTGTGAGCTGGGGCACCTGGATAAAGACCTTCTGATAAGGTTCGAGAAGGCTATCTTCTGCCATAAGCATCCCTGCCTGAATGGCCTGCCTTGCTGCGGGAATGACCTGGGCCGGACCTCTGTGAATCGCGTCTTCGTGAAGTTTTGCATCTACAAGCACGCACTTCACGTTTGCTACAGGCTCTCTGGTAAGGGGGCCTGCCCGCATAACTTCTTCAAATCCATCGAGCACCAGTTCCATTGTTTCGTTCAGATACTGGATACCCTTGGTCATGTCTATGAAGATGTTGGAATTGTGGATGCCAGCAATGCCTTTTGCTTCTTCTTTTCCCATGCCGAGTTCGAGGAGCTTCTGTCTGCGTTCAAGCTCAGGCATGTTCATGCTGATATCGCCGGACTTAATCAGATCGACAATTGCAGTGTCAAGGGGTTCCACAAAAATATAGAATCTGTTGTGCCTGTTAGGAGACTTACCTTCTATAGGCTCGATCTTTTTCTTGATGGTTTCCCTGTAGACAACAATGGGCTTACTTGTGGTGATTTCCACATTCTTGTCCCTCTGGATCCTGTGGGCGATAACTTCCAGGTGAAGTTCTCCCATACCTGCCATCAGGTGTTCCCCGGTTTCCTCGTCCAGAGTTATCTGAAGAGTTGGGTCTTCCTTTGCAACCTGTCTGAGGACCTCGATTAGTTTTGGCAGATCTTTGGTGTGCTTGGCTTCCACAGCCACAGTCACCACAGGTTCGCTTACATGCCTGATGCTTTCGAAAGGTATCATATCTTGAAGGGTTGTAACTGTGGACCCTACGATTGCATCTTTTAAGCCCGTAACTGCAGCAATATTTCCTGCAGGGATTATCTCCACTTCGAGCCTTTCGGGGCCCATGAAGATGCCTACCTGCTGGACTCTGCTCTTTTTTGCAGTCCCGGATGTGTAAACTTCCATTCCACGGGTAAGAGATCCGCTGAATAGCCTTCCGGTTGCGACTTCTCCTGCATGAGGATCTACGGAAATGTCCGTTACCATGAAAGCAAGGTCACCGGCTGCATTTGCAGTGGCCATGGATTTGCCAATTTCAGAGTTAGGATCTCCGTGCCAGATAGCAGGTACCCTTCCCTTCTGGGCATCAAGAGGATTTGGCAGGTACGTAATTACCATATCAAGGACAGTTGCGTGCAGGGGACACCTTTCTGCCAGAGACTTCATGTCCGCTACCTTACAATAGTCGTAGACTTCCTTGAATGAGATCCCGGTTTTCTGCATCATAGGCACACTGATTGCCCAGTTATATAGAGCGGAGCCAAATGCTACGGTTCCGGTTGATGCATCTACTTTCCAGCCGGCCTTGAACTTTGCCGGGTTCATGTTCTTGATGAGCTTGTTCACGTGGTCAATTACTTTGCCAAGGCGAACCTGCATTTCCTGAGAATCAACCTGCAGTTCATTGATCAGCCTGTCTACCTTGTTAATAAAGAGTACGGGTCTAACATGCTCTCTAAGAGCTTGCCTGAGTACGGTCTCGGTCTGGGGCATTGTGCCTTCTACTGCATCCACGACCACTACTGCACCGTCCACAGCTCTCATAGCACGGGTAACGTCCCCACCAAAGTCAACGTGCCCGGGTGTGTCAATCAGATTGATCAGGTAGTCTTCATTATTGTAAGTATGAACCATGGAAACGTTAGAGGCATCAATTGTAATACCTCTTGACTGTTCCTCTTCATCGGAGTCCATGAATAACTGTCTTCCGGCAAGTTCCTTTGAAATCATGCCGGCGCCTGCTAACAGGTTGTCCGATAATGTAGTTTTTCCGTGGTCGATGTGCGCAACGATCCCGATGTTCCTGATTTTAGCCGGTTCATTCATGAGCGTTGTTACGCGCTCGACCATTTTCTTCCTTCGTCCCATGCTGATACCTTTTAAACAAACATAATTTAGTAATATGATACTTTTTAATCGGGGCAACTCACACAATTGATTAGCGTGCTGCCTTTGCTACTCTTTCCTTTGCATCCTTTCTGTTGATAGAGAAAGATTTCGTATCGCGGTTTGCAGCGCCTATAAGTTCAGTTGCCAGACATTCTGCGACAGAGCGCTTGGATTTAAAGGCTGCGTTTTTGGTTCCCATGCTGATGTAGCGCAGAGCAGTGTCAACACGTCTCTGGGGTGCAGTGTCTACTGCCTTTGGCACGGATATCCCACCGTACTTTAACCTGACCACTTCTTCCCTGGGGCCTGCATTTGCAATGGCATCCACCAGGACCTGGATCGGGTTTTGCTTGGTCTTCTTGTTCACGATATCGAAAGCTTCCTCAACTGCGCGGAGGGTCAGCTGCTTCTTTCCGCTGTTAATTTCTGTCCGCATCAGATTGTTAGCCAGACGCTCTACAATGGAAATTTCTGATTTGTTAAATTGCTGCCTGGCGTGCTTTCCGCTACTGTGAGGGATAATGACAGGCGCAAGGCTGACGTAGCGCTTAATCCCGAGGTCTCTGATCTCAACTTCTGTAGGATCCCATTTTCCGAAAATGTTGTACAAGAAAATCATCTCCTGGGCTTTTCCAGTCTGCCGATTACCAGCTGGTTCAGGCATACATTGTTTACGGCAATCACTTTGAAGCGTACGCCGGGAATGTCACCCATAGCACCACCCATGCGGCCTCCAATCCTTTCGACGGTCACTTCATCGTGTTCATCAATGAAGTTCACTGCGCCGTCCCCCGGACAGAAAGCAGTTACCTGACGCCCATTTTTGATGAGCTGGATTCTTACGCATTTGCGGATTGCGGAGTTTGGCTGCTTGGCTTCAACTCCTACCTTTTCTAACACTATACCCCGCCCCTGCGGTGCGCCACCCAGAGGATCGGCTTTCACGTTCAGCCCAAGAACACGCCTACCGTAGTATGAATCTTTCCAGCGGGCATTTTTCCTGGTCTGTTTTAGAATATTAGCTGCATATTTTCCTTTAGCCATTGTTAATTTCTCCAAGTTAAGAATTGATCACAGTTTCCTGTAGTCATTAGATGCCGGATTGTCCTTTAACGACGGATTATGGATCAAAGTAAATTAAGGTAAGGGTAGATTACTGCAGGATCACGTCTTCTATGTCATGATGGCGACGGGCAAGCATTTTTACTTTTCCGATATTCTTGCCGCTGCGACCTATTGCAAGCCCCTTCTCTTTATTTGGTACCTCTACATAAGCTAATCGCTTACTATTTTTAGTTATAATGTTTACCGAATTCAAGGACACAGGCCCGAAGGCATTCTTTAGAAAGATGACAGGATCCTCTGAATATTCCACAAGTTCTATGGGTTTGTCCAGGACTTTTTTAACGCGATTTATACTCTCACCATTTTTTCCTATCGCAAGCCCCATATCACCCTGTTTTACTACATATACGAGCCTTTCCTCTTCCAGGATACAGTCGAGAATCTTTGCTCGCGTCATATTTTCAAATAATGCAATGTAATGGATGCTTTCTGCGGTAAGTCTTATTTCACCCAAGACGTTGCCAACTCCTTTTATTAAACTGTAGCTGCCAGGATATCCGATTCTCCTACGTCGAGGATTGCCATGGCTGCAATCGTAAAGGGCTTTCCGCAAGCGGGCCCGAGTTCTACACTTGTGCCTTCATATTCCAGAATTGGAACATTTGTTGCCTGAACTTTCTTTTTAATATCTTCGGGGCAGTTTGATGCCAGAACTACCATTTTTGCAGAGCCTTTTGCTGCTGTATCCACGGTCCGATTGGCTCCAAAGATTACTTTTCCTGTTTTCACAGCCTTGATAAGAGATTTATCAACATTAATCTTCATTTTCATCAACTCTGTCTCAAATTAGCTCTTCTACGGAGCCACTTTTTTCTTTTTGCCTGCCTGATCTTCATTTTCACCGGCTTTATCTCAAATAGCTCATCCACTCTAGCTTTTTTTAGACAAAGATATCCAGGCTGGCATGTATATGGTACTCTAAATACCTGATGCATTATATCAATTTTCTGGTTATGAGCCTCGCGGACTTAAGTTTCTGCAGCAGGATTTGGTGAGTGTCATAAAGGTTATTCATACCTGAAGCGGTTTTCTATCAGGTTAAACATTTAAATAATTATAGGTTAGGGAGCACAGGCTCTTATCTTGAAGCCTTCACTCCTCGGCTACTTCTATTTCCTCTTTCCTTCTGCTTATAAGGTGCACGTCGCCTGTACCCATTCTAATAGGTTGACCAACAATGATATTTTCTGTGACACCCTCCAGCTTATCCACATCTCCGCGCATGCCTGCATCCAGCAGATGGTTGACAGTCACTTCGAAAGCTGCGCGTGCAAATACGCTGGCCTTTTCACCTGAGATTCCATGTCTTCCGATCTGCTTCACTTCTCCGTCGCAGGTCATGAGGTCTGCCACGAGCATGATATGTCGGATATCTACGGTAAGACCCTGTTCGCGCAGGGTATCTGTGGCTTCCTTGATAATTGAATTTCTTGCAGCTTCGACTCCCAACACTTCGTAAATCTCATTGATATTATTTGTGCTGGTCCTTGTCTTGTCCACTCCTTCGAACTGAAACACATCACGCAGAGCCGAGCCTTCAGTATAGAGGGTGTACTCCTCCCCTTCCTTCCGGACCACCACTCGCTTGATTCCTTCTATCCCTTTCAGGGTGACAATGTGGATACTTTTTGCAAGCTGGAGGAGTTCCCTGTAAGAGGGTTCTCCTGGGGCGATGATAATCTGATTATCTATATCAGGGGAGATAGTGACCATTACGTTCAGTTCTTCGTTAAATTTCTCCTTTACCTGTTCTATAGTAATGTTCCTGCCTTCCATTGCTTTTTCGTGCAGGTCTATTATCAGTTTCATCTGGGAGAGGTCAGTTGTCACGTCAGCGATATGGTCGATTTTTGTCGCTTCAATTTCCCAGGCAAGGGCTCTGGTTTTTTCCCTGTCGTAAGCGAAGTCTTCAGGATGCTCTTTGGAGAGGGCAATTGTCATCATCGGAGTGCTCGGAATTTTCCGGGCATCCACTATTTCTATAAGGCGGGGCAGACCAAGAGTAACGTTAATCTCGGCCACACCTGCGTAGTGGAAGGTACGCATTGTCATCTGGGTGCCCGGCTCCCCTATGGACTGGGCTGCAATCACTCCCGCAGCGTCACAGGGCTCCATGCATGAGACCTCATATTCTTCCATTATCTTTTCTATAATCTCTTCCATTTCCTTCTTGCTCACTCCGGCTTTGATTACATCTTCCTTGAGAGCTTTAAGAACATTCGAAGGAAAAGGCAGGTCTTTTATCATGCTATCGATCGTAGCTTCGCTGATACTCATCAGGCCACCTCTTTGTTTATTACGGAACTAACAATCCTGTGGATAGTATCAGGTTTACTGAAGTCACTTTTTGTGGGGTTAATCCCATCTTCTCCGTATTTAAATTGTACAAGTACACCTCTAGTATCCCTGACTGTAAGGTCATACTGGACTTCCAGGTCCTGTAAGGCATTGACAAGTCTCCTCTGCAGGTAGCCTGACTGGGATGTCCTGACCGCAGTGTCCACAAGCCCTTCCCGACCACCGATTGCATGGAAGAAGTATTCAGTCGGACTCAATCCACTCTTATAGCTTGCCTTTACGAATCCATGGGCATCCGATCCAAGGTCTCCCTTTTCGAAATGAGGCAAAGTTCTGCCTCCATATCCTCTGCGAATACGTTCCCCACGCACCGCCTGCTGGCCGACACAGGCTGCCATCTGAGTAAGGTTCAGGATGGAACCCCTGGCTCCAGAGCGAGCCATGATAACTGCCGAGTTTTCGAGCCCCATATGGCTGTCTGCAATTCCTCCTGTCTCGTCTCTGGCCTTCCCAAGCTTCTGCATGATGCTCATTTCAATTGTCTCATCAAGTGTCCTGCCAGGTAGGGATTCAAGTTCCTTATTCTGGTAAGATCTGATAAGTTTCTGCACGGCTTCTTCGGCTTTGCCAAGAACCTCATTGATCTGGATCCTAGCTTCTTTTGGAATATCTTCGTCAGCTATTCCGAAACTCAGGCCTGTTCGCATTATCGCCCGAATTGCAAGCTTGGTCATATCGTCTATGAAGCTGCATCCAGCCTCAGGCCCTATTTCTTTGATAATACGGTCCTGGATTTTCCCTTTGAATGCCCCAATAGCTGCTTCGTCTATTGTGCCCATAAGTAGCACCCCGTTCCGGATTACCACATAGGCATCGTTCGGACACCCTTCTTTCTTGCAGGTGTCACAGTGTGCGCAGACCTGGGCTGAGAACTGTACATTCAGGTTTTCGGGCAGGATCTGGCTGAATATCTGTTTTCCTGTCCAGTAGGGCTTTCCGTCGTCATCGTAACCTGTAGGCTTGGGCAAATTGCGGGCTCTACTTTTCCGGAGAATGTCGTAAGCTTCGTGACTGGATATGTGATTTTCAAAACGGGTCAGCAGGAAAAGCCCTGATATATGGTCGTGGATTCCTCCAATAATGGGACCACCGAAACGTGGGGAGAGGATGTTTTCCTGAACCATCATAAGGATCTTTGCTTCAGCCCTGGACTCTTCAGTCTGCAAGGCATGCATGTTCATTTCGTCCCCATCAAAGTCAGCGTTGTATGGAGGACATACTGCCGGGTTCAGCCTGAAAGTCTTGTTAGGCAGAACCTTAACAGAGTGAGCCATGATACTCATTTTGTGCAGAGACGGCTGCCTGTTAAAGAGCACTATATCTCCATCCTTCAACTGGCGCTCCACTACCCATCCGAATTCCAGCTTTTCGGCAAGGTCGTCTTTGTTTACATTGGTTACCTTTATGCGCCTGCCGTCAGAACGCAGCACGTAGTTTGCTCCCGGGTGGATATCCTCTCCATTACGCACAAAGACTTTAAGCCGTTCGACATTTCTTGGCGTCACTATACACGGCATTGTCAGGATCCGTGCAATGGGCATGGGGACTCCTACTTCATTAATGCTCAAGTTCGGGTCCGGAGAGATCACGGTACGGGCAGAGAAGTTTACACGTTTACCTGACAGGCTTCCTCTAAACCTCCCTTCTTTACCCTTCAAACGCTGGGAAAGGGTCTTCAAAGGTCTGCCTGATCTATGCCTTGCAGGGGGTATCCCTGAGACAGAGTTGTCAAAGAATGTAGTAACGTGATACTGAAGGAGTTCCCAGAGGTCCTCAATGATGAGTTGAGGGGCACCAGCTTCCCTGTTCTCCTGGAAACGCTGGTTGATCCTGATAATATCTACCAGCTTATGTGTCAGGTCGTCTTCACTGCGCTGCCCGGATTCAAGGGTAATTGAGGGGCGAACTGTGACAGGAGGCACCGGCAGGACGGTAAGGATCATCCACTCAGGCCTTGCGTTCTTCGGGTCCATTCCGATAACTGTTATATCCTCATCAGGGATATTCTCGAAGCGATCCCTTATCTCGGTAGGGGTCAATTTTTCCCCGTTTTCAAGATATTCGGTGGGTTTTTCGAATTTAATGTCGAGCTGTTCCTCATTGCAGTAAGGACAGGTCTTTACTTTACTGGCTTCCTTATAAGCCTCGTTGATAAGGTCATCGGGCATGTGTCCGATTTCCTCAATGCCTGAAAGCTGACCTAGGACCTTCTGTTTCTGGACGGGTTCAAGCAGAATCCGACTGCATTTCCTGCAGGTTGCCCGAAGGAGCTTTCTGATCACTTTGTTGAAGCCAACGTGGACTACAGGGGCAACAAGTTCAATATGCCCGAAGTGTCCTGGACACTCACCTGCCCGACCAGAACAGGTCTTGCAGCGAAGCCCGGGGTCAATAACCCCGAGTTTTGTGTCCATAAGCCCCATGTCAATTGGAAATCCGTCATCATCATAAGTGTCGGCCGTGATAATGGGCGTTGAACTCATCTTACGGATCTCTTTTGGGGACAGTAACCCGAATTTAATAGAAGCAATTCTTTTCGGAATCGGAGGTACGTTTGCCATCTTCCACCTCACACTGCATCTTCAAGATTAAGCCTGGGAGCAACTCCCAGAGATTTGATTTCGTCCAGCAGCAACTTGAAAGCATAGCTCATTTCTACCGGATATATGTCCGTGTCAGCCCCGCAGGCAGAACAGAAAGAGACGCTTCGCTGCTTGTCAAATGTTGCAATCATTCCACAGTGAGAGCAGACAAGTTCCACCACTTTGTCAGACTCGTCCAGCAACCTCTCTTTTAAAGACATGGCTGCTCCGTGTCCTACCAGCACATCACGTTCCATTTCACCGAACCTGAGACCGCCTTCCCTGGCTCGACCTTCGGTTGGCTGGCGAGTAAGCACCTGTACCGGACCGCGTGACCTGGCATGCATTTTGGAGGTGACCATGTGGTGCAGTTTCTGGTAAAGGATCACACCAATGAAAACGTCTGCAGGGATCATCCTGCCTGTTGCCCCATCATAGAAAACTTCTTTTCCGGTGTGGGCGAAGCCGTGCTTTTTCAGGGCTTCCCTCAGGTCATCTTCATTTTCTCCTGAGAAAGCTGTTGCGTTTACTCTTCTGCCTTCCATGGAACCTACTTTTCCGCCGATCATTTCCAGTACATGCCCTACAGTCATACGTGATGGAATTGCGTGCGGATTAATCATAAGGTCCGGAGTCAGGCCCGATTCAGTAAAAGGCATATCCGCAATCGGAACCTTCAGTCCAATAACTCCTTTTTGCCCGTGCCTGGAAGCGAATTTATCGCCTATGTCAGGAATCCTTTCGTCTCTTACCTTTACCTTGGCAAGACGGGTCCCGTTAATGGATTCTGTGAGAATGATGGTATCTACGACCCCTGTTTCATTAGACCTCATGGTAATCGAGCTTTCTCTCCTCTGCTCGACTGCAATTCCAAAGTCCGTAGGTTCTTCAAGGAATCTTGGGGGACTGGTCTTTCCGATCAGTACATCGTTAGGTCCAACCGGAGTTTCAGGATTTACAAGTCCGTCGGTATCCAGATTTGCGTATGCGTCAGCGCTGCGGGATCCACGGTATTCGGAGTCAGGAATTTCGAACTTGTCTTCCTGCCCTCCCGGATACCTCCTTTCTTCTCCCTCAAAAGTCCTGAGGAAGTGACTTCTCCCGAGCCCTCTTTCGATTGAACCTTTGTTGAAAATCAGGGCATCTTCAATGTTATACCCTTCATAGGAAAGAATTGCGACCACGAAGTTCTGCCCTGCAGGCCTGTCATCAAAACCTATTGCCTCAGAGGTTCTTGTCTTTGTGAGTGCCTTTTGAGGGTAGTGAAGGACGTGGGCACGGGTATCGGGTCTGAGCTTCTGATTTGCTGTTGCAACTCCGATACACTGTTTGATCATGGCTGCACCCATGGTGTTACGCGGAGATGCATTGTGTTCCGGATAAGGGACCATTCCTGTGCAAATACCGAGCATAAGTTCGGGATCAATCTCCATGTGAGTGTGTCTGATGGTAATATCAGCTTCGTAGAGGGCAATGTAGGCATTTTCCTCTTCTTCAGCATCCATATACTCTACACAGCCTTCTTTTACAAGATCATCAAAGTTGATTTCCTTGTTCCTGAGTTTCTGTATATGCTCTTCAGTTACCTTGAGAGCTCCGTTTTCCACAACTACCAGAGGCCTTCTTGCTCTGCCCATATCGGAGTTTATAATTACTTCTCTGGTGCTGTCGTTAAGAGCTATGTTGACCTGCCTGGATATGAACCCCTGGCGCCTCATTTTTCGGAGTTCGCTCGCAAGTTCAGCAGGGTTATCATGGGTCCCGACAAGCTCCCCGTTTATGAATACTTTTGCTTTAGTCATCTGGCATCGACCCCTTAATCACCGAAAATTGATCCGGTATCGTCCATTTCTGAATAATCGTAGAATTCCTCATCTTTGTATTTGCTTTCAGCTGCCGGAGTTTCTTCAAACTCCTCGATGATTTCTTCTCCGAACTCGTCAAGTAAGATCTCTTTTATTCTGGCCGGGATTTCCGGCACCTTTACAACCACACGTTCGACGTTCAGGTCATAGAGTATTTTCTTCATGCCTTCTGTCTCTTCTACACCTGTAGAGAGCTCAACCATCTCAGCAAAGTTTTTCACCAGGCCACAATTCGGACCTTCAGGGGTTTCTGAAGGACATAGCCTTCCCCACTGGGTTGCATGCAGGTCTCTGGCCTCAAAGTGTGGTTGGGCACGGGAAAGGGGGGAAATTACACGGCGCAAGTGAGAAAGAGTGGAGATATAATCGTTCCTGTCCAGAAGCTGAGACACACCGGTTCTTCCTCCAACCCAGTTTCCAGTTGCCAGGGGGTGCTGAAGGCGGTCAGTTAGGACGTCTGCACGAACTATTGTAGCAACGTTCAGTTCTCTGTTCCGCATATTTGCGCGCTCGAGCTGGTACTTTATGTCCCTTGCCAGCCTGTTGAAAGATACTCTAAAGAGGTCTTCCATCAGGTCTCCTGCAAGTTTCAGCCTTTTGTTTGCATAGTGGTCTTTATCGTCTTCTGAACGCTTTTTAAGAGCCAGCTCGAAACAGGACTCAGCCATCCTTGCAAGGAAGTGGGCCTTTGAGAGTCTATCTCTCATATCATTTCCGAGATGAGGGAAAAGGTACCTGTCAATGACATAATTTGCTCTTTTTATCTGGTATTCCTTGGCCTGCCCTGCAGCAACCCTTGCCCCGATCTTCTCGATTGCTTCTTCCTGGGTTTCGACCTCTGCTTCTTCCAGATTTTCCAGCATGAACTTGATAATTTCGGGATCACTTGAAACTGCGTTTACGATATCCTCATCAGTTACAATTCCAAGAGCCCTCATGAGGGTAATAAAAAATACTCTTCCTGAGATTGAAGGGAAAGAAACTTCGAGCAAGGACTTTCTCCCTCTTTCTACGATTACGAGTGCCCTGTACCCGCGCTTCTGGGAGAAGACTTTTGCAACCTCGATATCATCGCCGTATCTTTCTCCATACTCGACAAGGATTTTGTTCGGGGCGAGGTCTTCAAGGGTCATGACCACTCTTTCGGTACCGCCAATAATGAAGTACCCCCCAGGATCAAGGGGATCTTCTCCATAGCGGACTTTTTCAATCTCGCTAAGCCCCAGAAGGTTGCAGATCTTGGACTTAATCATAATCGGAAGCTGTCCAATCTTTGCTTCCATGACCTCGGACTCGATTCCCTCTTTTACCACACTCATTTCCAGGTAGAGAGGGCCTGAGTATGAGAGGTTTCTGAGTCTTCCCTCATTTGGGTAAAGCTTTTCGATTGCCCCGTCTGCCTCTTTTACCACGGGATGTTCTACTCTGATCTTGCCGAGTTTGAGATAGGTCTCCTCAATGTCAGTTTCTATAATTCTTTGTTCGTCTATGATCTTTTGCAGCCCGTAATCGATAAACTTATTAAATGAATCGATATGGTGCTGCACTATCTTGTCCCGTGTAAAATAAGCCTGCGATAGTATACTACTGTCTAACGTGATGATAGCACCCTCTTTGCTTTATTAAAGTGAAAATCGATAAGCTATGAACTTCAGATCTGTATGCAGTCGTTGAGTATTTCCTTACGATGGTGCATGGGATTCAAAAAGACATTCCTTGAAAAAAATTATGATCTTGTAAACGGTTACGTTTCCCCTCCGCTTACTCGATCACAAGTCGATAATAATCTGCCTCCCCTGCAGTTTGACTTTTTCTTGTGATTTTTACTACATCTCCGAGGGCAGCTCCTATTTCCTTACTAACAGGGTCTTGCACCTTGATTTTCGGAAGTTGTTCCTTTTCAATAGAAAATTTGCTTAAAACAGACTTTAACTCGCCCTCAGACATAATTTCATGTTTAGGGACCGACTCATGGTCGAGCAGGCTGAATTTTGTCAAATAATTTCCTCCAAAAATAAAGCATCTAAAAAAATATGGTCAGATTTCCCGCGGATAGCCTTTTCCTCGGGTATGATTAAGAATATGGCGGGCCCGTAGGGATTTGAACCCTAGGCCGTCTGGTTAAAAGCCAGACGCTCTGCCGGACTGAGCTACGGGCCCAGTTGTTTATCTCCACTTTTCTTTGCACCTTAGAGGTTTGTTTTGTACGCCACCCTATTGCCCCGCTGCATTAGGGAGCACCTCTTACACCGATGCAACCCTCTAATTATAACTATTGTATAAATAGTTTATGGTGGCCTCTCTTTTTTTCCTAGTTCTCCTGTGAATCTGACATGAATTTATTTATTACGTGTTGAACTTCTACAAAAATAATTCCGACCTTTCCAGAAAGCTATATGTACGAGAATTTTTACTTTTTTAAAAGTAAGAATAAAAATTCGAGTTATTTCTCCACAGACCCGGGTAAATGGAAACTTTTGCCCCAATTTTAAATAACGCCCTGATTTCCCGGACAGTCACCCCTCCAAAAATGAAGCATCAATAACCCCTCCAAAAATGAAGCATCAATAACCCCTCCAAAAATGAAGCATCAATAACCCCTCCAAAAATGAAGCATCAATAACCCCTCCAAAAATGAAGCATCAATAACCCCTCCAAAAATGAAGCATCAATAATCAGATTCAGGTCCATTTGTCATCGGTTAACGAATTTTATGCACAACTTCGAATACCACGTATAGTGATTTTCCGACTTGAATGTTGAGA
>MCHG01000113.1_pt1 | contig 46258 bp, 40 predicted proteins | sample 787351 | NCBI WGS metagenome assembly MCHG01 (sample SAMN05430296, study PRJNA330682) | permafrost metagenome | biome: Cold desert; feature: permafrost; material: soil; isolation source: enrichment culture inoculated with soil incubated with H2/CO2 at 20 degrees... ... | reverse complement strand
TTAGGTTTTTTTCGTTGATTTACAAAGGATTTTTAGTCCCAAATATGGAATTTCTGTGTTTTAGGTCGAAACACGGGCTAGAGTATTATCTATAATACTGAAAGTATTTTTATCAAAAAAATGTTAACACAAAAAATAAGCCGTTATCCTACAATATAGTAGGATAACGGCTTTGTTTCTTTATCTTAGTTTTCGTTTCTATTATTTTTAGAATAACGAGACTTATCGTTTTTTCGTACATTACTTTTAGCAGTTGTTCCTTTACCTCTTCTATCCTCGTAACGTGAGGTAGATTTAAGAGGGGTAGTTTTTCGCGAAGACGATACTGATTTTACCTCAGGAGGACCTTCTACTAAAGGGTATGGATGATCTCCAACTAAGGGAATTGATTTAGATGTTAATTTTTCGATATCCCGTAATAAATGTTTTTCTTCTTGATCACAAAAAGCAATTGCGATTCCCCCAAGTCCGGCTCTTCCAGTACGGCCTATTCTGTGAACATAGGTTTCTGGAACTTCTGGTAAATCAAAATTAAATACGTGGGATAATTCTTCAACATCTATGCCCCGAGCTGCTATATCTGTTGCTACCAATATTCGTGTTTTACGTTGCTTGAAATTATTTAAAGCCAATTGTCTCGCATTTTGAGATTTGTTCCCATGAATGGCCTGAGACTGAAGTCCAGCTTTTTCTAAAGCTTTAACTATTTTATCTGCTCCATGTTTTGTTCTTGAAAATACTAGTGCAGAAACAATTTCTTTGTTTTTTAATAAGTGGATAAGTAAGTGTATTTTATTCTTTTTATTTACATGATAAACTGCTTGTTCAATAATATCAACAGTAGAAGAAACAGGTGTTATTTCTACTTTAAGCGGATCTTTTAGAATAGAACTTGCAAGCTTTGCAATTTCCTTTGGCATAGTAGCTGAGAAAAACATGGTTTGTCTTTCATTAGGAATAAATTTAATGATTCTTCTTACATCGTGAAGCATGCCCATATCCAGCATAAGATCCGCTTCATCTAGGACAAAAAACTTTACATTATTTAATCGAACGTGTTTTTGGTTAATTAAATCTAGGAGTCTACCAGGAGTAGCTACTAAAATATCCACGCCTCTTGCTAAAGCATTTGTCTGAGGATGTTGAGATACGCCACCATAAATAACTGTGGTTCGTAGATCTAAATATTTGCCATAATCTACAAAGCTTTCTTGAATTTGAATAGCAAGTTCTCTAGTTGGTGCTAAAATTAATGATTTGATTTGTCTAGGTGCTTTTGGGTTTTTTTGTTCAGATGCAAGACTTTGTAGAATAGGAATAGCAAAAGCTGCAGTCTTTCCTGTACCTGTTTGGGCACACCCCAATAAATCCATTCCTTCTAGTAAACGAGGAATAGCTTTCTCTTGTATAGGTGTAGCCTCAGTATATCCTTTATTTTTTAAAGCCTTTCTAATAGGCTCAATTAAGTTCAGTTTTTCGAATAGCAATATAATTTCTCCTTTAATATATATTAATTAGTATTTTTTAATGAGTTAGGGGATAAGTTTTTTTTATTTATCAAAACATCCGCCTTGTTTTCTAGTTTTAAACGCTTTTCCATTACTTATTTTTTTCGAATTTGGTTTTTCGTCAGTCATGCCTTGCTGTGCACACTGCTTCCTTTTGGCTTCAATTAACTTTTTCATTCCTTCAATATTGTTGGTTGACATAGTTTACGCTCCTTTATTTTTCCTTACCAAAGTGTTACCACTGTTTCTCGTAGGAAGTGTATGATACCATGTCCACAGATGCTATCATACTGAAATAAAGCGTCAAAGACGCTATTCTTGTGATGGTTATATCCTACTCTTGTACTTCTAAGAAACAGGGGAGTGTCTATGGTTAGGGAAGTGAGTACTGTTGATTTTTTTTTACTATAATTTTATTTATAATCAAAGCACCTGCCAGTATGCTGATAAATGTGCGAATAAACACCTTTTAAATAAGGTTTCATTGATATAAGAATGTAAATACTCATGTTCATATTTAACGATATTTTAAAATTTCGAAACCATTATTATAAATTAATACTTATGATATTATTCAAACATATATAAAGAATACCTACTAATGACCTATTGCATAATCGAAATGTAGAACTGTTAGACCATCAAAAATCGTAAAACAGAAGATTGGCAATAAGATAACAAAAGTAATGGCATTTTACAATTGAAATATATATACTTCATACTAGATTATACATGAATATCGTTAAAGTGTATACAAACAAATCCATAATCATTGCATTATGGATAATGAGAACGATACCATTCCTGGTACAAAATATAATTTGGTTTCAAACAGTACTTTTTTCACGGTAGAATCCTAGAGTAACTATCTTTAGAAATCTAATTGCCACCATAAAATAAATCACGGTGGTAATTAGATATATTTAAACATTATACGTTGATACCTACTTGATTAGGTGGACTATTGTCTCAACATGGGGTGTTTGTGGAAACATGTCTACGGATTTCACTCTTTTGATGGTATAGCCTGCATTTAAAAAATAGGGTAAATCACGGGCTAGGGAAGTGGGCTTGCAAGATACGTATACAAATGCCTTAGGTTGGAAATTTATTATTTTACTAATGGCTTTGGGGTGGATACCATCTCTTGGTGGGTCAAGGATGATCATGTCCGGAGATCCTTTTAAAGTATCAACTAAGTGTAAGACATCACCAGCAAGGAATTCGCAATTATCTATGCCATTAAGTTTTGCATTTTCCTTGGCAGCTACGATTGCTTCTTCTACTATTTCAATGCCTATTACTTTGTTTGCATTTGATGACAATACTTGAGCGATGGTACCAGTACCACAGTACAAATCGTATATCAAATTGCTTTTGGTACTACCTGTAAATTCTTTTACTATGGAATACAATTGCATAGCACCGATTGTATTCGTTTGAAAGAAGGAATAGGGTGTGATTTTAAAGGAGAGTTCAAACAACTTATCATAGATATAATCTTGACCATATAATAGCTTTGATTCATCTGCTTGAACCACGTCTGCCATACTTGCATTCGTCGTATGAAGAATACCTTTTACTTCCCCTTTTAAAGGAAGAGCAAGAATGCTCTTAACCAAACCATCTTCTTCGAGTTGCCCCCCAGAGTTGGTTACAAAATTGATTAATATATCTCCTGTTATGATCCCTTTTCTCACGACCAAATGACGGAGGAAACCTTCATGGGTTCTTTTATGATAGTATGAGTAATTCTGGCTTGTGGCAAAATTTAGAACTCCTGTTAGGATACTCCTGAAATCATTATCTACGAGTAAGCACTCACTAGTATTTACGATATCGTACATGCTACCCGTTTTATGTAAACCTAGGGTCAAGGGTCCATCTTTGTATTCATCTCCAAAAGAAAATTCCATTTTGTTACGGTATTCAAATGTATTTTTTGATCCTTCAACACCTTCATAAATGTTTTCTATGTTAAAATCCTTGAGGATATCTAATACAAACTTTTCTTTTAGTTTCAATTGATCTTCATTGGATAGATTTTGGTAGGTACAACCACCACAGTCATGAAAGACAGGACATGGAGCAAGGATCTCGTTGGGAGCCTTTTCTAAAGTTTCCAAAAGTATTACTTCTACTTTATCTTTTCTTTTCTTCTTTACTTTTACACGTAATTTTTGACCAGGAATGCTGTTTTTTATGATGAGTTTCTTATTGTCTTCTATAGTTGCAATTCCTTTGTTTGGAAATTTTATATCTTCAATAGTGACATCAAGTGTATCGCCTTTCTTTACCATTGCTACCTCCTAAAAAAATTAGTTATAATATAGTATCATAACATAAGTATATAAATATATTATGAATATAAATATAATAAATAATTTTATGATTTTGATTGAATTATTTTTAATTTAGTATAAAATAGCTATATAGGAAGGGGACTTTCGTTTTGAATTTAAAATCACATATTATCTTAGCTAATCATATAGCAGATATAATAGAAGAGCAGATTGACATAAAAATAGATAGAGATATGTTAGAATTAGGTGCAATATCACCGGACATGCAGATTAAAAAGAGAATAAAAATACATAACTTAAAACAAGTGTACAATAATTACTTCATACAAACGGAAAATATAATAAATAAAAACAAAAATAAATGGGGAGTTTCATTTTCACTAGGCATGTTGTCACATTATGTAAGTGATTCATTTTGTTTAGCCCATAATATGCCAATGAGGTCTTTTAAAGATTTCAAAACTCATGTAAAATATGAGAATAGATTATCAGATGAGATTGCAAAATATAAATTAGGATCTAACGTACAGGATAAAGTACAAGAAAATTTCTATAAATATCAAAACTTTGATATTTATGATTTTTTAGACGGCCATAAGGACAATTACTTAAAGAATGCAGATTTTGTAGATTTTGAGAATCAATTTATATCAGACATAGAACACTCTATTTTTTGTAGTGTCATCGTTATATTAGGATTTATAAGTGAATTAGAAACTGCCCAGTGTCCAGCAGTGGAAGCGCTTCATATCTAAGGGTAATTGATTATTTGAAATGTAGACTACTAAATAATGTAAGCTTCAGTAGAGTAAAACGAATATGAATGCAAAATGCAGAATGCAGAATGCAGAATTTTGGAGATTTCTAGGCAAAGCCTAGAAATTTTTTTATATATACCTAGAAAAGTACTACTTTTTAACAATCCATATCTCGACCTCAGCGGAGAGATTTGTATGGTAATTAAAGTTTTCAGGGTATTAAAGTGGAGATGCTTGACGCTTTTCAATTTTGCATTTTGCATTCTGCATTCTCCATTTCACTTTTTACAGTCTTTGTATTATAATAAACAGTGATTGTTGAGGTGAAACCATGGGTATTATTGATTTACATTGTGATACGATTCATAAGATCTTTCATATGGATGAAAAAAAATTATATGAGAATTCTTATTCTGTAGATATTAAAAAGATGCAACGGAGTAACGTGGCTGCACAGTTTTTTGCTTTGTTTTTAGATAAAGGTTGGATCGAAGAAAACGATGTTAACATTTATGAATATGCTAAGGATTTTTATAAAGTGTATATTTCTCAAATAGAAGAGAATAAGGAGTATATTCGTTTAGCTACTAATTACTCAGACTTACAGAATAATTTAAAGGATGGAGTAATGTCTGCTTTTCTAACTATTGAAGAAGGAGATTTCCTCCAGGGTAAAATTGAAAGGCTAGATGAATTTTATAAACTTGGCCTGAGGTTGATTACATTAACGTGGAATTACGAAAACTGTATAGGGTACCCTAACTCAGTAGATGAAGATGTAATGAAAAAAGGTTTAAAACATTTTGGTTTTGAAGTTGTAGAACGAATGAATGAGCTAGGGTTGATTATTGATGTATCCCATTTGTCAGATGGCGGTTTTTATGATGTGATAAAGCATTCAACAAGACCTGTTATAGCATCTCACTCTAATGCCAGAGAAATCACTCGAGTTCCAAGAAATATGACAGATGACATGATGCGTCTCCTAGCAAATAAAGGTGGGGTCATGGGGCTAAATTTTCATCCCCATTTTTTAGGGAATGATAATGTAAGCAAAATTGAACATATGATAAAACATATAAAACATATAAAAAATAAAGCTGGTATAGATACAGTCGCATTAGGTTCTGATTTTGATGGTATAGAAGGTGAACTAGAAATCAGTAATATTGGCGAAATAGAAAAACTAATTGTTGAATTAGGGAATTCTGGATTTCATCCAGATGAAATAGAAAAGATCTGTTATTTAAATGCCGAGAGAATAATTGTGGAATGTCTATAGTGGGAGTGAATCTAGTTGCGTGAAAATATTATAAAAGCAAAAAGGATTGTCATTAAAATCGGAACATCTTCAATAACTTATGACAATGGCAATATCAATTTAAAAAAAATGGAACAATTGGCTAGAATAATTTCGGATTTACAAAGTAGTGGAAAAGAAATTGTACTTGTTTCATCAGGTGCCGTGGGTGCAGGGATGGGCAGAATTGGACTAAGTGAAAGACCAAAGGAATTAAATGTGAAACAAGCAGTAGCTGCAGTGGGTCAAGCAATTCTTATGCAGTTATATCAAAAGTTTTTTGGTGAGTATAATCAAAAAATCGCCCAAATACTACTTACAAGAGATGTGTTTAGTAGTAAGATTAAGAAAAATAATGCTTTTAATACATTAAGTGCTTTGTTTTCTATGGGAGTAATACCAATTGTCAATGAGAACGATACTGTATCAACTAGTGAAATAGAAGAAGATCGTATAGGCGATAACGACACCTTATCAGCAATGGTGTCTGTATTAGTTAATGCCGACTTATTATTAATCCTCTCAGACGTAGTAGGGCTATGTGATAGTAATCCCTGCAGTAACCCAGATGCAAAATTAATTACTTATATAGAACAAATTACAGATGAAGTATATGCTCTAGCTGAAAATTCTAACAATGAATTTGGTACAGGTGGCATGATTACTAAGCTAAATGCTGCAAAAATAGCCTCAAAAAAGTCTATTCCAACAGTACTTTCATCCTCAGATAATATGCAGAATATTTATGATGTGTTAGAGGGTAAAGAGGTTGGTACCTTTATTAGTGGCAAAAGCGTAAAAAGTGTAAAGTAAAACACTTTTTAAATTCAGAATGCAGAATGCAGAATGCAAAATTGTAGAATCCAATGGATTCCTAATGTAGGGATCGATGCCCTTATCGATCCGAGACTTAGATATTGACTACTATAAGACCTAAGTTCAATGCAATAATTTAAAATTAAAGCTAAAAGCTAAAAGCCATTAGCAAAAAACTAAAGAGGTGTTTATTTGATAAAAAGATTTTCAAAATACTATAGGCCTCATCTAAAATTATTTACTATAGATTTTGGATGTGCGCTGTTGATGTCATTATTAGATCTTGTTATTCCAGCATTGGTAGCAATGATTATAGATAAGGCAATTCCACAAAAGAATTTAGATTTATTGTTTACTATTTCGTTAGGCATACTTGCATTATATGTCTTAAGTGCTATTCTAAATTATATTGTCACCTATTGGGGTCATGTGTTAGGTGTTAGAATTGAGTCGGATATGCGCAGTGACTTGTTTAACCATATTCAAAAGTTATCTTTTAATTACTTTGATAACACCAAGACAGGGCATATTATGTCTCGTTTAGTGAATGACTTGTTCGATATCGCAGAGTTTGCCCATCATGGACCAGAGGATATTTTCATTACCATGATTACTCTTGTGGGTACATTTATTATCATGCTTACGTTGAATTGGCAACTAGCGTTAATTATATTCATGTTGGTGCCGATCATGCTTATTTTTGCCATAATGAAGAACAAGAAGATGAGACATATTTTTAGAGAAATGAGAATCAAGATAGCTGATATTAATGCACAAATAGAAGATAGTATTTCTGGAATAAGAGTAGTGAAATCCTTTGGTAACGAGGGGTATGAAGAAAATAAATTTGAAGTTGGAAATAATAGTCATAGAATCACAAAAGAAAAATCTTACAAAGTAATGAGTGAATTCTATACTGGGATTGGTTTTTTCTCCAATATGCTTCATTTAGTTGTTATATTTTTTGGTGGACTCTTTGTTTACTATAATCAAATGACTCTAGGTGTATTGGTCCAATTTTTATTATATATCTCCATCTTCTTAGATCCAATAAAGAGAATAGCAAACTTTATTGAAACTTACCAAAAAGCAGGAGCAGGTTTTAATCGTTTTACAGAAACCTTAGATATTCATCCAGATATTGTTGATCGACAGGATGCAAGGAATGTAGGTAAATTATCAGGTGAAATTGAATTTAAAAATGTTAGTTTTCATTATAACAATAATGCATCAGTACTAAAAGAAATTAATCTAAAAATAGCTGCAGGTGAAACAATAGCTTTTGTAGGTCCCTCTGGTGCAGGCAAAACAACTATTTGTAGTTTGATTCCTAGATTTTATGAAGTATCTGACGGAAGTATTCTCCTTGATGATGTAGATATACGAGATATTACTTTAAGAAGTCTTAGAGATAATGTTGGAATTGTGCAACAAGATGTGTTCTTGTTCTCAGGAACCATAAGTGAGAACATAAAATATGGGAAAATAAATGCTTCTCAAGATGAAGTAATAAATGCAGCAAAGTTGGCAAATGCCCATGAATTTATTATTAAGCTACCTAATGGTTATGATACCTATACAGGAGAGCGTGGAGTAAAATTATCTGGAGGACAAAAACAAAGAATTTCCATAGCCAGAATATTTTTAAAAAATCCTTCGATACTAATACTTGATGAGGCTACCTCAGCTCTTGACAATAAGAATGAAGAAATTATACAAAAGTCCTTTGAACGATTATCAAAAAGTAGAACTTCATTGATTATCGCTCACCGTCTTGCAACTATACAAAATGCTGATAGAATTGTTGTTCTAACAGATGAAGGAATCCAAGAACAAGGATCCCACCAAGAATTAATCGCTTTAGATGGAATGTATAAATCCTTGCATGATTCACAAAAACTAACGTAGATTGCAAGCAATCTACGTTAGTTTTTGTTGGAAAGAAGAAAGTTGGAAAGTTGGAACTTTTATCAGTCCACTTAATTCTATTATGATGTTCCAACTGTCCAACATTCCAACTGCTCTTAATTAAATCGCTCTTGCATTATTTTTAAACAAAGATATATAATAATAACAAAGAAGTGTGAGAGGTGGACTAATATGAGATATTTAATAATCATTGGTACAACAATCGTTTCAGCAGCACTTATGGTAATGGGCATGCTCTATGTCATAGATAAAAAACAAGAAAAAAAAATAGGCGGCAAATTAATTAAAGTCGACTACAAGTTTTCAAAAGAATTTAATTAAATTAGCTGTTAGCTGTTAGCTGTTAGTCACTAGCTCTAGGGTATTCGTTTCAGATCATTAATGCTATTAATAATAGCAATTATGTTAGCGACGAGTGGCTAGCTGCTAGCATTTTGGCTAGGGACTAATGACTAGCGACTAGTAGCTAAAATAAAACGGCTCCCTAGAGGAGCCGTTTTATTTATACGGTACGAGTTTCTTTTCAATCAAAGCAACAATCTGATACATTACACCTGCTGCAACAGACAAAATCAAGGTACTTGTCATAACTAGATCTAACTGGAATACCTGACTACCGTATACAATTAAGTAACCAAGTCCTGCTTTTGACACTAAGAATTCACCCATGATAACGCCTACCCAAGATAAACCTACATTAATTTTTAAAGCATTAGTTATGGTTGGGTAGCTTGCAGGTAATATTACTTTGGTCAATACCTGCAATTTTGATGCGCCAAATGTCTTAACCAGTGTTATTTTAGCTTCATCTACATCAGTAAATCCGGTATATACACCAGAAATGGTTACAATCAAGGAAATGAGTAATGCCATGACTATTATTGCGGCTGGTCCTGCCCCTACCCAAACTAGGATAATGGGTCCTAGAGCTATTTTAGGCAAGCTATTTAAGACCACTAAATAAGGGTCAGCCACCTTTGATAGGAAAGGTGACCACCATAATAGGATGGCTATAAGTGTTCCTAGAATAGTGCTAGTCACAAATCCTATCACTGTTTCAGTTACCGTAGTAAGAAGGTGAGTAAACAATGTCCCTTGTGCAAGCAAGTTTCCTAAAGTCCTTAAAATCTTTGTAGGTTGACTAGTAATAAAAGAATCAATCCACTCTAGCTGAGCTGCGATCTCCCAAATAGCGATGAAAAGGACCAATATTATGATTCGAGTTGCAATTATATTAAATCGATCAATCTTTAATTTTTTAATATACTGTTGATGTTCCTTTGAAAAATTATCATCCGACATGCACATCTAGCTCCTTCCATATTTCATTATAATACTTCATGAATTCAGGAGCTTTTCTATTTTGTGTAGGCGTGTGATCCGTATTCGTTAGATCTATTGTATATATTTTTTTTATCATTCCAGGTCTTCTGGTCAATACAATAACTTTGTCTGCTAGTGAGATTGCTTCTGTTAAATCATGAGTAACCATGATGGCAGTTTTTTGCTCCTTTTTAATAATTGATCCAATATCGTCTGTCACAGCTAATCTGGTTTGATAATCAAGGGCTGAAAACGGTTCGTCTAGTAGCAAAATTTCAGGATCAATGGCGAGTGTTCTAATTAATGCTACACGCTGTCTCATCCCTCCAGATAATTGGTTTGGATAATGGTGCTTAAATTTATCTAACCCATATGTCTCTAGTAAAATTTCTGCTTTTTTTTTGTTCTCAGCAGTAGCTCTACCCTGAATTTCTAAACCTAAGTAGACATTATCTAGTATAGTTCTCCATGGAAAAAGATGATCGTCTTGTAACATATAACCCAGTTTAACATGATCTTTGCAATATTGAATTTTTCCGTCTGATGGCAAGAGCAAACCGGCTAACATTGATAAAACTGTAGTCTTTCCACATCCGCTGGGACCAACAATTACAATAAACTCTCTTTCATTAATATCTAAAGTAAAGTCTTTAATAGCAAGGGTTTCGCCACTTAGGGTATGAAATGTTTTCGCTAGTTTATTGATACTTACAACTGGAGTAGGCAACATTTTGAACCTCCCCTTAACTATTTAATTGACTTAATTGATTTTTTTGCAAATGTTGTGTTCACAAGGACATCATAAGGTGCTCTTTGATCAAGTTCCCCTGCAGATTCCATGATATCTTGCATATGTTCAAAGGATTTTTCTGATAATTTTGGAGTTAAGTTCCATGAATCTTGATCTTTATACCTTTTTACAACAGCAGTTAAATCTTTAATATTAGTATCCGGGAAAAATGAAGCTATAGATTCGGCTATTTCTTGTGGAGAATGTTCCTTTACCCACAATTGGCCTTTGTATACACCATTAGTAAATTTTTGAATATTTTCTGGATTTTTTGCTATGTAACTCTTTGTTGCATTGTAACATGTATATGGAACTTCACCACTTGCTACGCCTAAGGAAGCCACTACATATCCAGCACCTTCTTTTTCAAGAGCTAAGGCTGTAGGTTCAAATAATGATACATAATCTCCAGTACCACCTTTAAATGCTCCTGCTAATGCAGCAAATTGAATACTTGTATCGATATTTACGTCTTTATCTGGATCTATGCCATTTTCTTTAAGAACATATTGTAAGCTCATAAGTGGCATACCGCCTTTTCTACCGCCAACAACATCTTTACCCACTAATTTGTCAAATGTGAAATTAGGATCAGGCTCTCTACCTACGATGAATGAACCATCTCTTTTTGTTAACTGAGCAAATGATGTAGCATAATCTTCTTTACCTTGATTATAAACATATACGGAAGCTTCAGGACCGCATAGTCCTATATCAGCATCACCGGATATAACGGCAGTAAGTACTTTATCAGCGCCTTGAGCGTTGGTAAGTTCAACGTTTAATCCCTCTTCTTCAAAGAAACCTTGGCTAATTGCTGCGTATTGGGGAGCGTAGAACACTGAATGAGTAACTTCGCTTAGTTTAATTACTGTGACGTCCTCCTTTTCACATGCTGTAAAACTAAATAGAAGTATTGAAACAATAAGCACAATAGAAATGAGAATACTAATTTTTTTCAAAAACATTCCCTCCTTTATTTTATTATTCATTCCATTATATTCTCAGGGTGTGAAGTGGTGAGTAAATTAACTTTTTTTTCTTGAGACTATAATTTCTTTATGAATAAAAGTAAATGATAACAAGTGTGCATAATATATAGTATAGAAATAATAATAATAGCGTAATCGTAAAACTTAAATCAGTATTAAGTAAAAGAATATGGTATTATCAATAATAGATAGCAACAATTAATTAATCACTGTTTAGAGCGGTAGCACATTACTAATCATAGTATGGAGGACTTATAACTGCGCCTATAGCAGCATAGAAGGAGATTGAAAATGAAGACTATATTATTTTTAGGAGCTGGAGCTTCAAAGGCAGAAGGATCGCCACTTCAAGATGAATTATTTGTTGAGTACTTTAACGAATTTTCGTCAGGGGATGATAATTATTATGATATTTTAGAAGATTTCTTTTTGAGAACATACAATATCCGTGTTAAGGAAACCAAACAATTTCCAAGTTTTGAAGAGATTTTAGGGCTACTTTATACAGCTGAAAAAAGAAGAGAATCTTTTTACTTTAATATAGAACAAATTAAACAAGCAATTATTTACTCTATGGCAGAAATATTAGATAAGAGGTTACTGAATAATTCTAATTATCATCATAAGTTAATTTACAACTTAAAAGAACTTGGTTTATTAAAGGATTTTATTTTTATTACAACGAATTATGATTTGTTTATTGATAGTGCAATACTAGATCAGGAGTTAAATATTGATTATGGCTTCAAAGATATTCATAATTACAATGATACTTTTAGTTTACCATTATATAAAATATATGGGTCTTTAAACTGGAAATATTGTGATGTTTGTGATCAATTTATTATCTCACCAATTGAAAAAGGAGCGTTAATAAATAAAATTAACCAAGACTATACCTGTAGTGTTTGTAATAATCAATTTAAATCGATTATTATTCCCCCAACATTTTATAAAGAAATATCAAACTATTATTTAAATAATATTTATCATAACGTAAATAAAAGCTTATATGAAGTAGATAATATTATTTTTTGTGGATACTCTTTTCCAGAGGCAGATTTATATATTAAGTTTTTACTGAAACGTGCGGAGCTATATAAGCAAAGACCTTTTAATGTAATCGTGATTAATAGTTACAAAGGAAAATCAAAAGAGAAAATAGAATTAGAGAAAAACAAATACAATCTTTTCTTTAATGGAAAGGTACGTTATGAACAAATATCTTTTCAAGATTTTGTCTGCAATCCTCAAAAATATATCCACCATTAAAGGCAGTAAAACGCCTAATCAACCCCTCCATAATGAACATCACTTTATTATGGAGTTATTAAATTTTAAAATATTTTATATTTTATTGCTAAACTGTGCATATACATGAAGTAAGGAATAAAGGTGATAAGATGATATGTAAAACATGCAATATTAGAGCATACTGTCTATGCATAAGTGTGACTACTTGTATAATATGTGGCGAACAAATAATAACGAACCATATGCCTGGTTTCATAATTTGTTCTTCATGCGCGGAAGAAACTAATCTATGCCAACAATGCGGGGAGGAGGTAATTGAGTAGCAATTAATAATTAAGGCGAAAGTATTAACCCTAGCCAACGGGTAATAATGCAATGCAGAATTCAGAATGCAGAATGCAGAATTAAAAGCTAATAATGAAATGTAAGATGTAAGATGTAAGATGTAGAATGCAAAATTAAAAGCTAATTTAAAAGCGAAAACCTTATTAATGTCGTTTAGCGATCATGGATCACTGAGCCTCAGGACTATACCTAATTAACTTAATAGCTAAATGCCAACAGCTAAATGCCAACAGCTAAATGCCAACAGCCAACAGCCAAATAGCCAAATAGTATAAGAAGGGGGCGTTAATATTGATTGACGTGGACAAAATAATTACTGTTTTAAAGTATTGTGGTCCGCAAACTTATAATGATTTTCTCTCACATGGATTTCAAGGCGAAGAAATTGAATTAGATCAGTTAGTATTTAAGGGTATATTAGTGAAAAAAAACGATATTTTTGACATGCAAAACAGTAAATTACTCATTTATTATTGATTTATAATGTAAATAAGATACAATATAAGATAGCATTAAAATACAGATGGAGTTGATTAAATGAGTAAAGTATTAATTTTTTCCGCTTCCACTGGTGGTGGACACAATATAGCTGCGAAGTCACTAAGCGAACATTTTGAAAATTCTGGTTATGATGCAATTACATATGATGCGTTTAAAGAGACAAACACCCTTTTAGATAACATTATAACCAAGGGGTATGAAAGGATTGTAAGCATTACACCGAGGACGTATGGCAGACTCTATAAAGCTGCAAATAATAAAACACTCAGTCATTATATTATAGCGATTATAACAGATATCATTGAGAAGCGTTTGTTAAAAATTATCCATCGTGAGAAACCAGACCTTATCGTGGTTACTCATCCACTTGTTACCAATGTGTTAGGTACCCTTAAAGGAGAAAAAGAGTTTAATACGCCAATTATATCTATCGTCACCGATTATATGATCCACCAAGCCTATATCAATGACGATATAGATGCTTATATTGTTGGTAGCGATTATACCAAAGAAACTATGATAAATAAAGGTGTAGAAGAAAGTAAGGTATATCCTTATGGCATCCCTGTTAGAAAGTCCTTTCTAGATTATAGTGGAGTTGTTAAAAAGGACTACAATGTAGATTTATCCGTTCTACTTATGGGCGGATCTATGGGATCATCCCAGTTAGAAAAGGCTTTACAGAGCCTGATAAAAACTGAACACTATTTGAAAATAATCGTAGTATGTGGTAATAATAATAAGATGAAAAAGCGAATAGAGAAACTTGTGGAAGAAAATAATGGTTCTAAAAAAATTGAGATTTATGGTTTTGTAGATCATATTCCAGAATTAATGGACAAAGCAGATGTCATCATCACCAAACCTGGTGGGTTAACAACAACAGAAGCAATTATTAAAAATATACCCATGATTGTACCCTATTACATTCCAGGACAAGAAGGGGAAAATGCAGACTTTCTCGTAGAAACAGGAATGGCGATTAAAGTTGATAAAATCAAAGAACTAAGTGCTGTAGTAGATCATTTGGTTATGAACAAGGATATATTAGATTCTATGGCAAAGAATATGTCCGAAGTAGCAAAAGAACAATCTATAGAAATGATTATCAATTTAGGTAATGAATTAATTGTTTGTTAGCGAAAGATATTCTATAAATAAACCAATGGTTCTCTAGTAAGAGAACTTTTTTTATGATTGGACAGTTGGGAAGTGGAAAGTTGGAAAGTTGGAAAGTTGGAAAGTTGGACAGTTGGACAGTTGGGAAGTGGACAGTTGGACAGTTGGACAGTTGGACAGTTGGACAGTTGGACAGTTGGACAGTTGGACAGTTGGACAGTTGGATAGTTGGACAGTTAGACAGTGGAAAGTAGAGAGTAGAAAGTAGAAAGTAGAAAGTAGACAGTGGAAAGTAGAAAGTGGAAACATTACTCAACATCAGTGGGACTGAATAAAAAGTTCCAACTTTCTGCTTTCCAACTTACTCAATCATTAAAGATTAAGAGCTATAGTACTGATTGTAAAATAGGTAACAAGTACTAAAGTATCTAATATAGTACTGATCATTGGATTTGCCATAATGGCAGGATCTAATCCTATTTTTTTTGCTAACATAGGGAGGGAAGAACCTATTAATTTTGCGGAGGTAATGGTACAGATTAAGGTGAGGCTTACAATTAATGAGATATTAAGTGGATAATGAGCAATAAAATATAAACTAATAAAATTAAGAATAGACAATCCAATACCAATGGATAAGCTAACACGTAACTCTTTCCATAATACCTTAAATATATCTTTGAATTCCACATCACCTAGTGCAATACAACGAACCATTAAGGTAGATGCTTGTGAACCTGCATTACCGCTAGTACCCATTAACATAGGGATATTCGCACTAAGGATAACGATATTACTAAGTAAACTTTCATAGTTCTCCATAATTGCTCTGGTAAATGCTGCGGAGATCATTAAAACAGCCAACCAAGGAAATCTTTTTTTCACTAAGCTAATAACAGAAGTGTCCAAGTAGCTATCATCAGTTGTTCCCATACCAGCCATTAGATGAAAATCTTCTGTGACTTCTTCTTCCATAACGTCAATAACATCATCAACAGTAATGATACCCACTAACCTACTTTCTAGGTCTACTACAGGAAGTGCCAACAAATCATATTTTTGAAACATTTCGGCAACATATTCTTGATCTGTTGTAGTATTTACATACATAAAATCTTCTTGCATAATTTCTTCTATTATGGTGTTCTCATCAGCTAAAATTAATTCTTTTAAAGAAATAATTCCTTCTAATTTATGTGCATGATCAGTAACGTAACAGGTGTAGATTGTTTCTTTATCATAGCCAATATTTCTTATTCTCTCAATAGATTGCTTTATTGTCATTTGTTTCTTTAAATCAATAAATTCTATAGTCATTAAACTTCCAGCAGAATACTCAGGATAATTAAAAAACTGGTTTATTAATTTTCTTTCACTTTCAGGTGTGTTTTTTAAAATTTTCTTTACCAATACTGCTGGGATTTCTTCAAGGTAATCTATTTTATCATCAAAATTTAACTCGTTTACAATTTCTCTTAATTCTTCTTCAGCAATTAACTCTGAAAATTTTGCTTGATAAGATGATTCCAAATGGGAAAACACCTCTACAGCCAAATCTTTTGGTAACAATCTAAATATTAGTAGACTATACTTGTTATTTAATTCCTCCATAATTTCTGATATATCAAAGGGATGTAATGTCATTAAGTATTTTCTGAGCTCACTAAATTGCCTGTTTTCAATGAACGTAAAAACTTGCTCCAAGGGGATCACCTCATATTATTTCATTTTTGATCGATTCCCATCCACGAGTTGTAAAAATATGGATGGGTTGATGGGTTGATCTATATCATTTTCTTTACTATGTGGAATGTCATCCATATTTTCACCTCTATACGCTATATTTATTAAACGTTATATATAGTATAAATCTAATCAAAATATTAGGCAATAGTTTGATAGCGAACGATAACTGATAGAGGAGCAATATGGAGATGGTAGAGAAATAATAAAAAAATTCGAGGAGAATTATTTGTTGAATAAAATATGTGAGTCGCCACATATGATGACGAATATTAAATTGAAAAAAGGTGTAATAAATGGTCGATAATAATTGATAATAGTTGAACAATAGTTGACCATTGGTGTACAATAGGGAGATAATTGCCAAGCAGTAGCTCATTTTTTTTTGCTATTGAAGTTTAATATTAGTGATAAGCGCAAAACTTATGTACTATTATTCTGTAAATAGTAAATTTCTTAATACTTAAACAATATGAGGTAATGTTAACATTGATTTAAAGGGAGTGAAGAAAGAATGGAAACAAACATGTCAACTCAGTATAATCCAAAGAACATTGAGGAAAAATTATATACTCATTGGGAATCTAAGGAGTATTTTAAACCTGAAATAAACCCTAAAGGAAAGCCATATACCATTATTATGCCACCACCTAATATTACGGGACAACTTCATTTAGGACATGCTTTTGATGGCACATTACAAGACATTTTGATCAGGTGGAAGCGTATGCAAGGTTATTCAGCTTTATGGTTACCTGGTACTGATCACGCCAGTATTGCAACGGAAGTTAAAGTAGTAGAAAAAATTAAAAAAGAAGAGGGTTTATCCAAGGAAGATTTAGGTAGGGAAGAATTTTTAAATAGAGCATGGGACTGGGCGGATGAATACAAGAAGAGAATAACCGATCAATTTAAGAAATTAGGTGCATCTTGTGATTGGTCTAGGGAAAGATTTACTATGGACCAAGGTTGTAGTGAATCTGTTAAAGAAGCTTTTGTTAAACTTTATGATAAGGGTCTAATTTATCGTGGTAATAGGATCATAAACTGGTGTCCTGATTGTAAGACGGCTCTTTCAGATGCAGAAGTAGAATACAGCGAGAAACAAGGACATTTTTGGTACATTAAATACCCCATAAAAGATAGTGACGAATACGTAGTCATAGCTACTACTAGACCAGAGACAATGCTAGGGGACTCTGGAGTTGCTGTTAATCCTAATGATGGGAGATACCAACATTTAATCGGAAAGACAGTAATATTGCCCTTAATGAATCGAGAAATTCCAATAGTCGCTGATGATTATGTAGATATAGAATTTGGTACTGGCGTTGTTAAAATGACCCCAGCACATGATCCAAATGACTTTGAAGTAGGATTAAGGCATAATTTAGAGCAAATTAGAGTTATGAATGATGACGCCACCATGAATCATTTAGCGGGTGTTTATGAGGGATTAGATCGCTTAGAAGCGAGAAAGAGAATTATAGCAGACGTAGAGGCATTAGGATACTTAGTCAAAATAGAAGAACATGCTCATAATGTAGGTGCGTGTTATCGTTGTGATACTACTGTAGAGCCTATCATTTCTAGACAATGGTTTGTAGAGATGAAACCTCTTGCTGAACCTGCTATAAAAGCGGTGAAAAACGGGTCTACTAATTTTGTTCCAGATCGATTTAGTAAGATCTATTTCAATTGGATGGAGAATGTAAGAGACTGGTGTATTTCTAGACAACTTTGGTGGGGTCATCGAATTCCAGCGTATTACTGTGATGATTGTGGAGAAGTTATGGTTGCAAAAGATATGCCAGGCACTTGTACAAAATGCAATTCAAAGCATATTACTCAAGATGAGGATGTATTGGATACTTGGTTTAGTTCCAGTTTGTGGCCTTTCTCAACGCTAGGGTGGCCTGAGAAAACAGAGGATTTAAAAAAACATTACCCAACAGATGTACTTGTAACTGCTTATGATATTATCTTCTTCTGGGTTGCACGAATGATTTTTTCTGGTATAGAGCAAATGGATGAAATACCTTTTAAGGATGTTTATATTCATGGCTTGATAAGAGATACTCAAGGTAGAAAGATGAGTAAGTCTTTGGGCAATGGAATTGACCCACTAGAAGTAATTGAGGAGTTTGGCGCAGATGTGCTAAGATTTACTATTGTAACAGGTAACGCGCCAGGTAATGACATAAGATGGTCTGATGATAAAATTATCTCAAATCGAAATTTTGCAAATAAAATATGGAATGCCTCTAGATTTGTAATGATGAATATTGATCAAGATACATTAGAAAAAGAAAGCGTTGCACTTGTAAACTTACAAAATGCAGACAAATGGATTATTAGTAGATTAAATAAGATAACTGTTGAAGTTACTGATAACATGGGCAAATACGAGTTAGGGATAGCTGCTCAAAAATTATACGACTTTATATGGAATGAATTTTGTGATTGGTATATTGAACTTGTAAAAACTAGATTATATATTGAAGACGCAGATGATAGCAAGGTTGCTGCACAGTACACATTAGCTTTTGTACTAAAAAATATTTTAAAGTTATTACACCCATTTATGCCTTTCATTACTGAGGAAATATACACAAACTTAGTAGATGAATCCACAATTATGAACGCATCTTGGCCAACCTATGCTGAAGGTCATGCTTTTGAGGAAGAAGAAAAAGAAATTGAAATAATTATGAATACAATTAGGACAATTCGTAATATTAGAGCAGAAATGAATGTAATTCCATCTAGAAAAGCAGAAATTCTCATAGTGGCTCAGGACAAAGAAATAGAAGAAATCATAGTGAAAGGTAAACACTACGTGATCAGCTTGGCCAATGCTACAGATGTAAAAATCATACAAAAATCAGAGATACCTGAGAATATTGTAAGTGGTGTAATGAAAGGTGCAGAAATATTTATACCCCTATCAGATTTAATTGATAAAGAAAAAGAGATAGAAAGATTGAATAAAGAAAAAGTCAATTTACAGAAAGAAGTACAGAGGGTAACGAAAAAATTATCCAGTGAAGGATTTGTAAGTAAGGCACCAAAAGAAATTATTGAACAAGAGCGAGCAAAACAAGAAAAGTACCAAAGTATGTTGGAAAATGTTGTAGAGATGCTAAAAAAATATATGTAAAAAGATAGTAACGCCCTTCTAATAATAGCATAATAAAATCTGGATTGTCGAAGTTTGATGAACGGAATATGTTGAATAATGACGGAATATGAAGTATTATTTAATAAAACGTAAATAGAGGGGGCGAGCTTGCATGAGGAATATTTACGTATGTATAAAACAATTAAAAGAAGAAATGGATCTGTTAATAGATGGAAACGTAGAAAACTTACAAAAACCTGAAGTAATTAATGTTAGTCAAGCTTTGGACAAGCTTATACTTGAAACTATGTTGGAGAAAAATGCTGATAAAATAAACTAGTTTTCTTATTATTTAGGGTAGCCTAGGTTAAGAATATAGTTAATATAAATTGAGAGTAGATAAAGTATATTAGCAATGAATATATAAGAGATCATCAAACTAGTTTAGTTAGTTCAGTCACAACCGAATGTAAAGTAGCTAATGCTTAAAGTATATTATATAATACTTTAAGCATTAATAATTTAGATCCCTATGATTTAACAGGTGGTCAACCTTATGATTTAAGGTTTAAATGCCACTTAACACTTAATGTTCGATGATAAGCGTATCGATAATTTGTGAGTATATTTTATCTCCGTTTTTTTCCCAATTAGAACACATAAATTCTGCTTGATTTTTGTTTGCTACATTAAGTTTTAAGTCTATAAGAACCATATCATTCTCAAATAATTTAAGATTAACTGAAAACTCTTCATCACCTTGTTTATTATAAGATGATTGATATTTTACCTGTTTTAAAATTTTGTCTTTATTTTGTGAAATAAACATGCCAATAATTTCTTGAATATAAGATGGAATTCTTCTTTCAAATAAATGCAAAGTTGATTTGCCAGTTTCAGAAATTACATAGTAAAAATGACCTGCATCGAAAATTTCTTTGACAAATTCATCAATTTTAAGACTTTCAACTAAAAATTGGATATCAAAGTAACTTATTTGAATATTCTCCAATATAATTTGTGTAATTTGATCTTTTGTTAATGGAGTCTTGAAATGATTCAGCGCGTATAATATGATTAATTTGTTTTCTAATATATTTTCAGAGTCAAAATACATTTGATACACCAACTTTCAATTATTATTATATCAGAAAATAAGAAATATAATATTACATTTTGATATTTTTAGGGATGAAGGTGAAAGTTGGTTAGTTGGAAAGTTGGAAAGGTGGAAAGTTAGAAAGGTGGAAAGTTGGTTAGTTGGTTAGTTGGTTAGTAAAAGCTAAAAGCTAAAAGCTAGAAGCTAGAAGCTAGAAGTCAAAAGCCAAAAGCCTTTCTCTACATAACACCCCAAGAACGTAGCAACTATTAGGCAACAGCAATCAATGTCAAGCAACCTTGGTTGTTTTTTTTATGGGGTTAAATAGGAAAAGGGATCTTGAAAAGTGTAACATCTAGCGTTTAAATTATTAACATAATGTGGTATTTGTAAAAAAAAATCATTATTAGTGCCTTTATTTTGATTTATTATGAATAAGCTTAGCTTATCTTAAATACTATTTAATAATAAAGAAATAGGAGGCGAATAATTTGAAGGTATTTTTCTTATCAAAAAAGGCAATGGTTATTATTTCAATTATTTTTGTTGTGCTAATCTTGGCATTTGTATTTATGTCCATGAAAGGGGATGAATTGGCTTCTGTTTTTTCAGCTAAGAATAAATTGATACCAATTTATAGCGTACAGACACAGGAGAAGACTGTAGCAATATCCTTTGATGCAGCCTGGGGGGATGAATACACTCAGGAAATATTGGATATATTAGCAAAAGAAGATATCAGAACTACTTTTTTTTTAGTTAGTTTATGGATAGACAAATATCCTGAACAAGTAAAAGCAATCGTAGATGCAGGTCACGAAGTTGGAAATCATTCCACTACCCATCCTGATATGGCAAAGTTGGATCAAAAAAAGATTGAAGAAGAACTAAAAATCACTAATGATAAAATATATCAATTTACAAAAGAAGATACCACGTTGTTTCGTCCACCATTTGGTTCGTACAATGATGAAGTGATCAAGACCTGTGAAAAACTAGGACTCTATACTATTCAGTGGGATGTAGATTCCTTAGATTGGAAAAATGAAGGAACCGAGCAGATCATTAATCGTGTTATATCTAATGTAAGGCCAGGTTCTATTGTATTATTTCATAATAACGCTGAGTACACAACGAAAGCATTACCTACTATAATAAAAGAATTAAAAGAAGAGGGTTATAAAATTGTACCTATATCAGAATTAATCTATCAAAAAGATTTTACTATCGATCACACAGGTAGACAACAACCCAAAACTACTAAAAATTGAAATAATACACATACTAAACTGAAATGAATTTTAATATACTTAGGAGAAATTTATGAAAACTATAGCCATTATTGGAACCCATGGAAAGACATCGATATTATATATTTTGGAGTTGCTATTTTATGAATGTAATAAAAATATTGGAGTAATTGGTGATTTTGGTGTACGCATAAACAAAAATAAACTAAAGCATAAATATAAATATGCCAAGCTTGATGATGCGATAAAAGAAATGGAAACAAATAATATAGAATTCCTATTTATTGAACTTCATGAAGATGATTATCAATTAGAAAATACTATATTCGATTGTATTGTATTTAGTGACTATAATGAATGGGAGTATACAGAAGAGAGAGACTCTTTTTTTAGACAATCTATAACCAGATCTAAGAATATTATAATTAATTCAGATAGCGATCAAAGTCTTCGTGTAATAAAGGGAATTACAAATTTGTATACGATAACTTACGGATTAAACCATAAAAGTACAGTTACAGCTTCAGCAATTTCAGTAGTACAAGAAAGAATACAGTATAATTACTATCTGCAACGTGGAATTGTATCTCATGAGGGGAACGAGATTGGTGTTCAGGAGCTACCAGTAGAGGTTAATTTAGTTGGATATCAAAATATATACAATACTTTAGCTTCAATAACTACAGCACTCTTATATGATTTAGATATTGAGAATGTAATTACTATATTAAGAAATTTAAGTCAAATCCCAAATAGATTAGAGTTAATAAAGTGTAATGATATTCCAATACTTATTGACATGGCTAAGGATAGTCATTCTTTCAAGATGTTATTTGAAACTTTACAGTATCTGTTTTATAAAAAAGTATTTATTGCAATTTCCATAGAAAATTTAAAAGCTCTTTTAAAAAGCACAGCTATTGAAGATTTTATCGAAGATTTTTCACTAATTCGAGGAGAAAATATTTCAATTATAGGAGAGCTAAAAGAAAATATAGTAGACAAAGATAGCAAGAAGTTATTAGTAGAAGCAGTGGTGAAAAATAAGTTGGATTTTGATCATTTTACACACCCAAGGTTGTACTTTGACCAATACTTACCTAAACTGTCTAAAGATGATTTGATTGTATGGATTGGTTCTAGAATGATTGCTGAACCATATCTAAAATAATCATGAACAATCATCCACGATTGTTTCAGTTCTAAAGATTTAACTTATTGAATAGTATAGTTAGAAATCATTTTATACTTGAAGGGAGAAAACAATCATGTCAGATAACTTAATAGAAAGTAACAAAGTCACGCTAATTGGTGATTTAGTCAGTGACTTTGCTTATAGTCATACCATATTTGGAGAAGTCTTCTACAAGGTGATCATGGAGGTGCCTAGGCTAAGTGATAATGTGGATCAGTTGCCCGTTATAATATCAGAAAGGCTCTTAAATGATCAGTCATTCGAGCCAGGGCACAGAGTTTTAGTAAAAGGTCAGTTAAGGTCTTATAATAGAAGAGTAGAGGATAGAAGTAAACTCATTTTAGTAATCTTTGCAAAGGATATAGAAATGTTTACTGAGGACAGTGGGGATAAAAACAATCCAAATTACATATTTTTAGATGGATTTATATGCAAACCTACTATTTATAGAGAGACACCATTTGGTAGAGAAATTTGCGATGTTTTATTAGCAGTAAATAGAATGTATAACAAATCAGATTACATACCCTGTATTACTTGGGGAAGAAATGCAAGATATGCAAAAAACTTACAAATAGGCGATCGGATTCACATATGGGGAAGAATACAGAGTAGAAACTATGAGAAAAAGTTAGCAGGGGGAGATATTCAAGAAAAAATCGCATATGAGGTATCAATTTCGAAATTAATGAAAGAAGAGTTAGAGGAGTTATGTGAGTTAGAAGATGAAGTACTCATCCAAGAATATTAAGTCAAGTATACTGACCACAATTTAATCTTTAGACCTTACAAAAAAAGAATCTCTAATGAGATTCTTTTTTTGTGGAGTGTTTATACCAGTTTCTGTGATCTTATACACGACTAAACACAACCATCTACGTTACTGCTTAAAGATCAAATTCTTCTGCAATTGTTTTTACGGCTAATGTTTGGTCATTTGATTTAATTGCGTAAGAAATCTTAATTTCTGATGTGGTTACCATTTCTACTTCTATATTTGCCTTTGCCAATAAAACAAATATTCTTGCGGCCACACCTGATTGACTTCTCATACCAATTCCCACTACGGATAATTTGGTAATTTGTTCATTGATACTTAAGTTTATTTGTGGATATTTTGTTTCGAAGTATGATAATACTTCTTTTGCCTCTGTTAATTCATCTCTAGGTACAGTAAAGGAGATATTGACTGAATTATCTTTTGGAGAGGTTTGACTGATCATATCGATATTTACATCTTTATTTGCTAAACGTTCAAAAATTTCAGCAGTAATTTGTATACTATGAGGGACGTAGTTTAAGGCAATCATTGCATCGTTATTATCAATTGCTAAACCAGTAATTATAGTGCCTTCCATGGATTTATCACTCTCCTTAATTATGGTACCCGGTTCATCTCCCATACTCGATGCTACATAAATGGGTATATTGTACTTTTGTCCAATTTCAATAGCCCTTCCATGCATGACACCTGCACCTAAACTTGCCATTTCTAACATCTCTTCATAACTTATCTTGTCTAATTTCTTTGCTTTTGAGTATACTCTAGGATCCAGGGAATAGATTCCATCAACATCTGTGTATATTTCACAGGGACATTGTAACTTACTAGCTATAGCTACTGCAGAGGTATCTGACCCTCCTCTTCCTAAAGTGGTAATATCCTTGTTTTCATTAATTCCTTGAAAACCAGCGACGATGACGATTTTATCGTCTTTTAAATATTTTTTTATGATACGATCATCTATATCACTAATTCTAGATTTCATGTGATTTCCTACGGTTGTAATACCTACTTGTACGCCAATTAAGGAAATTGCATCATACCCAGCTTCGTTTAATGCCATAGACAATAATGCGACGGATACCTGTTCCCCTGTAGAGATGAGCATATCCACTTCTCTCTTTGGGGGATTGTCTGATATCTCGTATGCCATATTAAGTAGGGTGTCTGTGTTATCTCCCATAGCAGATAGGACTACAACTAGTTTATTGCCTTCTTCTTTCTTTTTTATAATTCGTCTTGCAACATTTTGTATTTTATCAATATTTCCTACAGAAGAACCACCGTATTTTTGTACCACTATCTTCATAAAATTTTCCCCTTTTAGTTCCAATATACTATCCTCTTAAATCTTGTAGTAATCCTGTTTTTGAAATTGTCTTTTCATCTTTTTGGTCTTTAATTACTTTTGCTGGAGAACCAGCAACAACGCTTCCTGCAGCAACGTTTTTAGTAACAATTGAACCAGCTGCAACAACAGCACCTTTGCCGATGTGAACACCTTCTAAAATAACAGCATTTGCACCGATGAGAACATCATCCTCTATAATTACAGGAGCTTTACTTGGTGGCTCTAATACTCCTGCTACTACTGCTCCGGCTCCTAAATGTACATTTTTGCCCAATTGACCTCTGGCACCAATCACTGCGTTCATATCCACCATAGTTCCATCACCTATATTTGCACCGATGTTAATGACTGCGCCCATCATAATAACACAATTGTTGCCAATATGAGCTCCTTCACGAATATAACAGCCAGGTTCAATTCGTGCATTTACTTGAGTTAGATCAAGCATAGGTATAGCAGAATTTCTTCTATCATATTCTAAGCGAGATGAATTTATTTTATCTTTACATTTTACCAAAAATTCTTGAAGTGCATCTTTCTCAGCAAAAATAACACAAGACTCTGGATTTCCATAATACTCTAACCCTTCTAAATCTTCTGTTGTAAGGTTTCCTTTTACATAAGCCTTAATTGGTGTTGTTTTACTCACTGCCTTAATATATTTTGCTATCTGATATGGATCTGTTAAATCAAACTGTTGTTTTAATTCTTCATTCGTCATAAATAAACTCCTTCTAAACATCGTGTATACCAAGATGTTTCTTAATCTTTAATATTGCAGAAAGCTTCTAGCAAAGCTACCTAAGGTTTTGTTTAAAATCAACTTCCCTCAACAGGATCCAGTAGTTAAAATGTTGAGCTAAGCCAAAACTATCGAGTAGATACTAGCGTCTACTCGATAGTTGAATTACATTAATCTTGGTTATGATTCTATTACTTTCCTCATATCATAGAATCCATTCTCTTTACCTATAATATATTTTGCTGCTCTTACTGCACCTTTTGCAAAAACCTTTTTAGAAGTAGCTAAGTGTTTGATCTCAATGACTTCGTCTTCTCCTGCATAGATTACTGTGTGCTCTCCAGAAATGGTACCACCTCTTATGGCGTGTATACCTAGTTCGTTGGACCGCCTTTTTGTGGACTTGCCTTCTCTTCCATAAGTAAACTCTAGGGAATCGTTTAATGCGCCATTTATTTCATTAGCTAACATTAAAGCCGTTCCACTTGGTGCATCTACCTTTTTATTATGATGCTTTTCAATTAATTCTATGTCAAAGCCGTTTAATTTTTTTGCAGCATCTGCAACTAATCCTAATAAAACATTAATGCCTACAGACATATTCGCTGTTCTAAATACTGGTATTGACTTGGAAGCGTCAACAAGGGAGTCTTCATTTTGTGGTGTAAGACCTGTCGTTGCCATAACTAGAGGTATTTTTTTATCTAATGCAAAGTTTAAAACACCTTCAAATGCACTAAAGTGAGAAAAGTCTATGATGACATCTATTTCTTTGTCACACTCTTTCAAATCAGTGTACACTTGGAATGTATACTCTTTGTTATTTTCGTGGTCATAACCAGCGATTACTTGCATATCTTCTTCACTGCCAATTACCTCTTGTAAAACTTTACCCATTCCGCCATTATAGCCAGATAATAGTACATTTATCATAGTTACCTCCTTATAGTAAGCCGTAAGCATTCATTTCTTTTTTCAGCTCAGCCACATTTTTTTCTTCCATTTCAAATAATGGTCTTCTCGTGTGACCTACTTCTTTGCCCATTAAATTAAGGGCTTTCTTCACAGGAATAGGGTTTGCTTCTAAAAATAAAGTTTTGTTCAGTCCATTCATTTTTAGTTGGTAAGCTAAACTTTCTTTCACTTTACCATCTAAGTAAAGTTGAACCATTTGATGCACATCATTTGGCAAGATATTGGCAGTTACACTAATTACACCTTTACCACCTAATGATAAAATAGGAACAACCATGTCGTCATTACCAGAGTATAAGGTAAAATCATCATTACATAAACGTGCGATTTCAGCTGCTTGAACGATATTCCCACTTGCTTCTTTTACTGCAACAATGTTTTTTACTTTCGATAATTCAACTATTGATTCGACTGAAATATTCACACCTGTTCGACCAGGCACATTATATACAATGATTGGAAGATCAATGCTTTCAGCTATCGCTTTAAAATGTGCAACAATACCATTTTGAGTACTTTTATTGTAGTACGGATTCATTATAAGTACAGCATCTGCGCCCACATCTTGAGCAAACTTTGACATGCTGATAGCATGCTTTGTGCTATTACTGCCAGTACCAGCGATAACAGGTATTCTCTTATTTATCACTTTTACAGTGAATTTAATCGCGTCTTCTTGCTCTTGATCAGAGATAGTAGGTGTTTCTCCAGTGGTGCCACAAATAATAATCGCATCAGTACCTTCTTGCACATGCCAGTTTAACAATTCTTCTAATTTATTAAAGTTTATACCATCATTTGTATCAAATGGAGTAACGATTGCTACTCCAGAGCCTTCAAATATAGCCATTATTTCACTCCTTTAATTAAATTTTTGCTCACCAACAACTCCGCAATTTGTACTGCATTAGTAGCAGCGCCTTTTCTAATATTGTCTGCTACAATCCAAAGGTTGATCCCTCTCTCAATACTTTCGTCTCTTCTGATTCTACCTACGTATACTTCATCTTTGCCTGCAACTTCAACTGCTGTAGGATATTTGGTGTCTGAACCGCCATTTTGAACTACAACACCAGGTGACGCAGCCAACAATTTTATTAATTCATCTAAGTCAAAGTCTTTTTCAAATTCTATATTTACGCTTTCACTATGACTGTAGTACACAGGTACTCTAACAGTTGTAGCAGTAATTCTTAAAGTATCATCGTGAAGTATTTTTTTTGTCTCATCAATCATTTTCATTTCTTCTTTGGTATATCCATTCTCAGTGAAATCATCTATATGTGGTAACACGTTGAATGCAATAGGATGAGGATAAAATTTGTTCGGTAGCCCAGTAACGCCTTCTTCTAAATCTTGGGTTCCTTTTACACCTGAGCCTGAGACAGCTTGATATGTAGAATAGATAATTCTTTTGATTTTATATGCATCATGTAATGGCTTTAATGGTACCATTGCTTGAATAGTGGAACAGTTAGGGTTAGCAATAATATTTTTATGCCAATCCACATCCTCAGGATTTACTTCTGGAACCACTAAAGGAACATTTTCATCCATTCTAAATGCACTACTATTATCTATTGCTATGACTCCATTTTTAGCTGCAATAGGAGAATATTTTTCACTTGTTGCTCCTCCAGCTGAAAAAAGAGCGATATCAATATCCTTGTCAAATGAATTTTCATTTAATTCTTCAACAGTATATTCTTTTCCCATAAAAGTTATTTGATCTCCAGCACTTCTAGCAGACGCCATAGGATATAGCTCTGCAATAGGAAAATTCCTTTCCTCTAATATTTCTAACATTTTGCGACCAACCATTCCGGTTGCACCAACTACGGCTACATTGTATCTTTTCATTGCTTTCGCCTCCAATTATTAATAAAAAAGCTAGTTTAATAAAAAACTAGCTGTATGTTTGTATATATCTATTTTAAAAAAATAAATCAAAACATAACAGATAGCTCCCCATCAACTCGATGACAGTGCTATTGCTATTAACAATAACACCAGCATTTTTTTCTTCAGGAAAAAATTGCTTCGGCATTTATTCCTTTTCTATTAATTCAGTTGATCCTGAAATCATCATTAATAGTACTCATAAGAAATGCACCTCTATCTTTAAATATAGAATTGGTATATATTATATCAGGTATAGTGTAAAAAATAAATGAAAAAATCTATATTTTTAATTTATCTTTGAGTTATAATGAAAGTCTAGGAGTAAAAAGTTAAAGAAATTAGTATCTATTCATATATTATTCAGTAAAAATAGTATTGTGCCATATATTTAATATAATTATATTAAATATATTAATTGGAGGGAAAAAATTGCAAGAAAATGTTTTAAACCTAATTGATGAAGCAAAAAAAATAAGAAGACAGTTACATACTATTCCAGAAGAAGGATATCAAGAATTCAAAACTTCAGAGTTTATATATAATTATCTCACATGCTTAGGAATTAGTCAGATAGAAAGTGTAGCGACAACAGGAATTGTTGCCTTATTACCTGGAGATTGTGCAGAAAACACCATCGCTATTCGAGCAGATATGGATGGCTTATCCGTAGAGGAAGAAAATAGTTGTGAGTTTAAGTCCATTCATGAGGGGATGATGCATGCATGTGGTCATGATGGTCATATGACCATCCTATTATTACTAGCTAAGTATATTGTAGAAAGTAATATAAGACCAAAGAATAATGTGTTACTTATATTCCAACCAGCGGAAGAGGGTCCAGGAGGAGCCAAAACAATCATAGAACAGGGCGTTTTAAAGAAATATAAGGTAAAGAAAATATTCGGATGCCATATTATGCCATCTATTGAAGAAGGTGTGGTTGGATGTAAAGCAGGTGCGTTAATGGCAAAAACTGCCGAGTTTTATATTACCATAAAAGGCAAAAGCGCTCATGCTGCATCACCCCATAAGGGTGTAGATGCGATTATGATTGCCGCTAATTTAATTAATTCCTTGAACACAATTGTAAGTAGAAATATGGATCCCATAGAAACCACTTTATTTTCAATAGGCACCATAAGTGGCGGAAGTAGATTAAATGTAGTCGCAGGAGAAGTCCAACTAAATGGAACTATGCGCACATTTAATGAAGAGACGTACTTAGTAATAAAACAAAGATTAGATGAAATTACTCAAGGATATGAACGTGTTTTTAATTGTTCCATTGATTGTAAAGTAGTAGAAATGTATCCTCCTGTAGTAAATGACAAGAATTTATACGAGGAGTTTAAAATAACCTTAGGCAAAATTCCTTATGAAGAAGTATTGCCTATGATGATCGCAGAAGATTTTTCTTATTATCAAAGAGAAGTACCAGGACTATTCTTTTATTTAGGTTCAAAAAATCTAGAACAAGATTTTGTTTATGATTTGCACCATAGTAAATTTAACTTTGATGAGAGAATTCTATTAACTGCAGTCGAAATATATAGCAGAGTAATTGAAAGAAAGATATGAGAGGACGAAAAGTGAAGAAAATAGTATTCATAATAATGGCTATAACACTAATGGTTGCAGTATGCCCTAAAGAATCTGTAAAAGCAGATGATGGGAAATCAGTATTTAATGGATTGTTTCTTATTAATGGAGACGTAGATCTTCAAAGTGTAATGATCGATATTTCTGTGGATAACGCTGAAACAAGCAGAGTGACTGCAACCTATGAAATGACAAATGCTGGAAAAGAGACTCAGTATTTGACTTTGGGGACACCAGTAACATCTTTGGCAATGACGAATTATGAAAGTTGGTTTACTCCTTACTTATATAATTCAGTTATCGTTAATGGTAGCAAGATAAATCAGATGATGGATCAAGTAGATGTAGACTTTGATAATTGGAGAAATTACAGTTTTGAGATACCCCTAAAACCGGGAGAGACCAAATCAGCTAAAATAATATATACTACACAAAATAAACAAGATTATACTGGAAAAGTTACCTTTGATATGGATATGAACCATTTGAAGACTTGGGGTAAACAACCAGAAAATGTAAATGTTAAAGCAAACTTTAATGCAAAAACGGTTAAAATATATAATTTTGACCACGAATTTAAAGTAGAACCTACAGAAATTACACTTGAATATGGTTATGTTTGGAAATTATCTGGAAAAGATATGTACAAAGACATTAGCTTTGATTACTATTTTGTAGATGATGAAATAATACAGCAGTTAAGTGCGCTCAAAAGTGGGCAAATCAATACCATGATTGCTAGTTACAATAGTAAAAATTATGCAAAAGTAATTGAATCTGGTAAAAATTATATTGCTAGTTCAAATAATGATAACGACCAAAATAAAGTTTACTTACTTATGGCTGATGCTTACGTGGCGTTAAAACAATATGATGAAGCTTTGGCGGTTTATGATTTAATTGAAACAGAACTTAGTAATTTTGGAGAGATTGCGGAGAAGATAGAATCCAAAATTTTATATAATAAAGTTATCTGCTATAAAGAATTAAACCAATATGAGGATATGTATGATTTAATAGATTATGAACTAAATTATTCTAATCCAAATACCTATATTGTTAATTGGTTAGAAAAGCAACTGAAATTAATTCCAGAAAAGCAACTAACAAAAATAAGAGAAACCCACAAAGAGCTTACTTCTATACAAAAGGTTGCAAAGAAATTCCTACAAGGTGAATTTCACATATACTTGTTTGTAGGGTTAGCTATTGTGATAATTATTGTATTGATTATACTATCAATACGAAGAAAGAGAAGGAAAAGTAGATTTTTCTTTTAGAGGAGAATTATGTACAATAAAATGTCAACAATATACGATCGTTTAATGGTAGAAGATGTAGATTATGGAAAATGGACAAATTATATTGAAAATATTTTTAAGAAATACAAAATAGAAGGTAAAAAGGTTTTAGATTTAGGATGTGGAACAGGAAACATCACCATTCCTTTATGTGAAAGAGGTTATGACCTCACAGGTATTGATCTATCAGAAGAGATGTTATCTATTGCTGATCATAAAGCCTTTGAACTAAACAAAAATATTAAGTGGATCTATGGGGATATGGTAGACGTACAGTTTCCATCAAATTACGACGCAATTATTTCCTGTTGCGATTCCGTAAATTATATAGTAGATGATGAGGAACTTCTACAATTGTTTAAAAATGCGTATTCGGGGCTTAATTCAGGTGGCGTTTTTGCTTTTGATATGCATTCCTATTATAAGATTAGCGAATTATATAAGGAAGAAATATTTACTTATACTTCGGATGAAATCAGTTATATTTGGGAAAATAATTACGATGAAACTACAGAAATTATCGAATACTATTTAAATTTTTTTATTAAAAATGATTATGACCAATGCTACACTAGAGCAGAGGAGTTACACTATCAAAAGGCTTATAAAAGTGAGGATATTATACACATGTTAGTCCAAGCAGGTTTTACAACAGTAGATCATTTTAATTTTAATACCTTTGATTCACCAAACCCTAAAAATGAGAGGCTCCAATTTTGTTGCAAAGCCTAGAATAGTTCACTAAGGAAAGTGATCAATTGAGATCAATAACCAACTTAACTACTTGTAACAATGAAGGGATGTAAAAATAATGGATTATATGATCAGTGCAACAATTAAAGACGAACCTATTAGATTATTTGCAGCCGATACAACTATCATGGTAAGAGACGCGCAAAGGATTCACGAAACATCACCTACAGCATCAGCCGCTTTAGGAAGAACAATAACAGCAGTAGCAATGATGACTATGATGTTAAAAAATGAAAATGATAAGATTAGTGCCCAAATAAAAAGCAATGGTCCTACAGAAAATATAATGGTGGTAGGAAATTACCGTGGAGACATCAAAGGTGATATATATAATCCTGATGTTTATATTCCATTAAACCGGGAGGGGAAACTTGATGTAGCAGCTGCTATAGGTGAAGGAACTTTAACCATTATAAAAGACTTAGGGTTAAAACATGCCTATATAGGTACAGTTGAAATAGTAAGTGGCGAAATAGCTGAAGACTTTACTTACTATTTTGCAATTTCAGAGCAAGTACCTTCTGCAGTATCTTTAGGTGTATTGGTGAATCCTGATGGAAGTATTGCAAAAGCTGGAGGGTTTATTATTCAATTATTGCCAGGTCATACTGAGGGTATAATTGACTATATCGAGAAAAGAATTGTAGAAATACCTAGCATCACCAATCTACTCCATGAAAATTTAAGCCCGGAAGACATTATAAAATTACTGTTTGAAAAGTATACCGTAGTGTTCACAGACAAAAAAAATGTAAACTATTCATGTGATTGCAACAGAGATCGTTTTGAAAGAGGGCTGATATCTTTAGGTAAAGAAGAATTACAAACAATAATAGAAGAAGATGAAAAAGCTGAAGTTACCTGTCATTTTTGTAGAGAAAAATATATATTTAATAAAGATGATTTGGAAAAACTTAAATAAGGCTAGTTGGAAAGTTGGAATATTAATACAGGATTAAGTAGATTAAATAAAAGTTCCAACTTTCTGCTTTTCACCTATACACATAATACAGTCATCCTGAGCGCAAGTGTCGCTGTGCCCCGTTTATCGGGGAAGGATCACCGCTTTTATAAGACCTAGGGAAGCTGAAAAAAAGCTTTTTCTTGTAACCTGCATCGAAGTAATACCAATAGCTAAAAGCGATTAGCCAATAGCCAATAAAAAAACTTTTAAAAAAGATGTTGACTTTCAAATAGTCATACTATATACTAATAAATGTCCTCAAAAACGAGAACAACATGGTCGCATAGCTCAGCTGGGAGAGCACCTGCCTTACAAGCAGGGGGTCATAGGTTCGAGCCCTATTGCGACCACCATTATTTAAGTCTGAGACGTGAGTCTTATGACAATATAAATGCGGCCTGGTAGTTCAGTTGGTTAGAATGCCAGCCTGTCACGCTGGAGGTCGACGGTTCGAACCCGTTCCGGGTCGCCATTTTAAAAATAATGAGGGAATAAGAATTTAGATAGTAATTAAAAATAATATACAAGCACGTAGGGATCGAACCGTGAGACGGTTTCGAAACGGTGCTGCTAAGCAATTTAATATGCTAAATGCATATTAAATAGTGAAGAAATCTCTGAGTGAACAACGAAGAGGGTAGACGCAAAGCGGATACACCCCGTATTGCACAAAGTGCAATAAATTGAGAATGCAAAATTGAGAATGCAAAATTAAATGCAGACAACTAGTAACTGAAATTGAGACGGTTAAAAACAATGTGAAGCAATTAATAGTTGTTTAAGAATATAATTATTAAACAGATTAAAACAATAATACATATACTTATTTCTCTTACACCAAACAATGCAAAATGAAAAATTATAACGTATTCCTTTGGAATACATCAGCTAGTAAGTAGTAACAAATTGATAGTAGCTAATTACTTGCCTTGATAGCTCAGTCGGTAGAGCAGAGGACTGAAAATCCTCGTGTCCGTGGTTCAATTCCGCGTCGAGGCACCATTAATTAACAATTATAAAGTATTCCATCGGAATATGAAATATTAAGTACTGGTTATAATAACTAGTAGCTAATATGCGAAAGTAGCTCAGTGGTAGAGCACCGCCTTGCCAAGGCGGGGGTCGCGAGTTCAAATCTCGTCTTTCGCTCCATTTAAATGGCGGCATAGCCAAGCGGTAAGGCACGGGTCTGCAACACCCTCACCCCCAGTTCAAATCTGGGTGCCGCCTCCATAAATATGCCGAAGTGGCGGAACTGGCAGACGCACAGGACTTAAAATCCTGCGGTTTTAACGACCGTATCGGTTCAATTCCGATCTTCGGCACCATGTTTAAAATTATTCCAGAGTTATTTGACTTTGGTTTTTTTTATATATAAGAAAATATAAATATATTTAACAGGAGGTTAAAATGGATAGAAAAATACTCGCTTTTGATTTAGATGGCACATTATTAAATGCTAATCATGAAATTACAAAAAATACACTTCAAGTAATCAAAACTTTAAAGTCTCTGGGTCATCATATTGTGATTATTACTGGTAGAAGTTTTAACGCTTGTACGTATTACTCAAAATTGATAGGAGCGGATTATACCATAGCTTGCAACGGTGCGTTTACTTTTAATAATAGAGATAATACAATATATAATAAATTACCTCTAGAAAAGGGTCTTTCACGACAAATATTAAAATTATTGTATGATAAAAAAAATCATCTTAAAATACAGTGGGATAGCATAGCTACCTACTATTCTAATAACATTACCCCTTTTGAAAGCTTTTATATCAATAATTACAAGAGAGATTTCCCTGAAGATCTATTCAATCATAGAATAATAGAAGAATATGAACAGTATGAAGTGTTAAAAGATTGTGATGAAGAAATTTTTCAAATATTTTTTCACCCTATTGACAATTGTAAAAAGATGTATCGTGAAGCACTAATTGAGCTTAATCAATTTAGTAATGTGAACATTGTAGACTTTAAAAGTGATTGTACAGATATTAACCATAGCTCGGCAACAAAAGGAAATGGATTAAAATCCTTGGCTGACTCATTACAGATATCTAGAAAACAAGTTGTAGTATTTGGTGATGGAGATAATGATATATCAATGTTTGAATACGCTGGATTAGCTGTTGCTATGGAAAATGCTTGTGACGAAATCAAGGAATTATCCCATATGGTAACAGATAATCACGATAAAGAAGGTGTAGCAAATGCGCTGCAAAAAATATTCAAGTTAAAAGCATCAACCATTTAATGGAGAAACTAAATACATCGTATAAAAAAATTACATAATATTTTATGGATAACACAATCATGGAAGTAGAGATTGTTTTTAAGTAATGCAGGAAATTTGTCAGAAAAAGCATATAATTAATAAAAAATAGATGAAAAATAGATGACGTTTTAGCAGATTATTTGTCATGTAATATAACACATATAAATAAATGTATATCAGAAATCACTTATGTACAGGTATATACATCACATAATGGATATGATATAATGTTAAAAATGTTGCCTAATATAAGGTAAGAATTATCTTTAATTATAAATTTCAAGGAGGTCCATAATGGTAAAAAAAATGAAAACAATGGATGGGAATACAGCTGCTGCGTATATATCATACGCATTTACTGATGTAGCTGCTATATACCCTATTACACCTTCGTCAACAATGGCAGAATTAGTTGATGAATGGTCAGCACATGGCCTAAAAAATATTTTTGGACAAACAGTAGAAGTCGTGGAACTGCAATCTGAAGCTGGTGCCGCTGGAACTGTTCATGGCTCTCTTCAAGCTGGTGCATTAACAACCACATATACAGCATCCCAAGGATTGTTACTCATGATTCCTAATATGTATAAAATGGCAGGAGAACAATTACCAGCAGTATTTCATGTAAGTGCTAGAGCACTTGCGAGTCATGCGCTTTCAATATTCGGTGATCACCAAGATGTTATGGCAACTAGACAAACTGGATTTGCCTTCCTCGCTTCAAATAGTGTACAAGAAGCAATGGATTTAGCAGGGGTAGCTCATTTAACAGCAATTAAGACTAAAGTTCCTTTTCTTCATTTTTTTGATGGCTTTAGGACATCACATGAAGTGCAAAAAATTGAGCAAATTGAATATGATGATTTAGCAAAATTAGTTGATTACGATGCTCTACAAGATTTTAGAAGTAAAGCGCTTAATCCTGAACATCCTGTAACTAGAGGTACTGCTCAAAATCCAGATATATACTTCCAAGCAAGAGAAGCATGTAATGTGTTTTATCAACGAGTTCCTGATGCAGTAGCAAATTATATGAAAGAAATAACTAAACTTACTGGTAGAGAATACAAACCTTTCGATTATTATGGTGCACCAGATGCAGAGCATGTGATCATAGCGATGGGATCAGTAGTTGAAACAATAGAAGAAACCATAGATTATTTATTAGAAAAGGGAGAAAAAGTTGGTGTAATTAAAGTTAGATTATATAGACCTTTCTCTGAAAAATACTTCTTTGACGTTTTCCCAAGTACAGTTAAAAAGATCGCTGTTTTAGACAGAACAAAAGAGCCAGGCGCTCTAGGAGAACCATTGTATGAAGATGTTCGAACACTGCTCTATAATAGAGAGAATGCACCAGTAGTAGTTGGTGGAAGATATGGACTAGGCTCTAAGGATACAACACCATCTCAAATACTATCTGTTTATGAAAACTTAAAACAAGATGATCCTAAAAATGGATTTACTATTGGGATAGTAGATGATGTTACATTTACATCATTAGAAATTAAAAAAGTAATCGATACCACTCCAGAAGGAACCATCAAATGTAAGTTATGGGGATTAGGATCTGACGGTACTGTTGGTGCAAATAAGAGTGCAATCAAAATTATCGGAGATAACACAGATTTGTTCGCTCAAGGTTATTTCTCATACGACAGTAAAAAATCTGGGGGAGTTACTATTTCCCATTTAAGATTTGGTAAAAAACCAATAAAATCTACATATCTAGTAGATGAAGCCGATTTCATTTCTTGTTCTACACAAGCGTATATTTATCAATACGATTTATTAAAGGGTCTTAAAAAAGGTGGAACATTCTTGCTAAATACCATTTGGTCTGAAGAAGAATTGACCAAACATCTCACGGGAGAAATGAAAAGATATATTGCACAAAATGATATTAAATTCTACACAATTGATGCATCTGCTATTGCAGAAGAAATTGGCCTTGGTAGAAGAACAAATATGGTAATGCAATCAGCATTCTTTAAATTAGCAAAAGTAATAGAAATTGATGAAGCTGTAAAATATTTAAAAGATGCCATAAAAAAATCATACGGAAGCAAAGGCGATAGTATTGTAAAAATGAATAACGATGCAGTAGATCAAGGAATCAAGTCTATTGTAGAAGTTAAAGTTCCTAAAGAATGGGCAGATGCGCAAGATCAATTTACAAGTGAAAAAGACCAACCAGAATTCATTGAAAAGGTATTAGTTCCAATGAATAGGCAAGAAGGAGATTCTTTACCTGTATCAACTTTTACAGGTTATGAAGATGGTACTTTCCCAAATGGAACTGCTGCCTATGAAAAAAGGGGTATAGCATTACAAGTACCTGAGTGGCAAATTGATAAATGTATTCAATGTAATCAATGTTCTTTCATTTGTCCACATGCAGTTATTAGACCTTTCTTATTAACGGATGAGGAAGCTAAAAATGCACCAGATTCTTTCCAAACAAAAAAAGCAATTGGTAAAGGCTTAGAAGGATATAATTATAAAATTCAAATATCTCCATTAGATTGTACTGGATGTGGTAACTGCGCAGATATTTGTCCATCAAAAGAAAAAGCTTTAATTATGGAACCATTAGAATCCCAAGAAATAGAAATAGAAAATTGGGAATATACCAAAACTATTCCTTATAGAGATAATTTAGTACCAAAAAATACGGTAAAAGGTAGTCAGTTTGTACAGCCTTTACTTGAGTTTAGTGGAGCTTGTGCAGGTTGTGTAGAAACATCCTATGCAAAGGTTGTTACTCAATTATTTGGAGATAGAATGATGATCGCTAACGCCACTGGATGTTCTTCAATCTGGGGTGGATCTGCACCTTCAACGCCTTATACTACAAATGCACAAGGTAAAGGGCCTGCTTGGGCAAACTCTTTATTCGAAGATAATGCTGAGTTTGGTTATGGTATGGCTGTTGGAGTGAAGAAAACCAGAAACACAATTAAAAATTATTTAGAAGAATTAATTGCAACTGATGCAACGAATCAAATTAAAGAAGCAGCTTCAGCTTGGATAGATTCTATGAACGATAGTGAAGCTTGTAAAGAAACATCTGTAAGTTTAGTAGAAGCCTTACAAGGATATCAAGGGGACAATAAAAATGTTAAATTCATAATAGATAATCAAGACCAATTAAGTAAAAAATCTGTTTGGATATTTGGTGGAGATGGATGGTCATATGATATTGGATACGGTGGTTTAGATCACGTACTTGCCACTGGCGAGAATGTAAATATTTTAGTCTTTGATACAGAGGTGTATTCAAATACTGGTGGTCAAGCATCAAAAGCAACCCCTACAGCAGCTGTAGCTAAATTTGCTACATCTGGTATGAAGGTAAAGAAAAAAGATTTAGGTGCTATCACAATGACTTATGGTTATATATATGTAGCACAAGTATCCATGGGCGCAGATAAAAATCAATTTATGAAAGCAATCCAAGAAGCTGAAAGTTACGATGGACCATCACTAATTATCGCATACTCACCATGTATTAACCACGGGATGAAAGAAGGAATGGGAAGAACACAAGCCCAATCAAAATTTGCAGTGGATACTGGATACTGGCATTTGTATAGATATAATCCATTGTTATCTGAAGAAGGTAAAAATCCATTTATCTTAGACTCAAAAGAACCAACGAAAAGTTTCCAAGACTTCATTAATAGTGAGGTAAGATACACGTCACTTAGGAGATCTTTCCCTGATATTGCAGATGAAATGTTTGAAAAGACAGAAAAAGAAGCAAAAGAGAGATACCTAAAATATAAAAAAATGGCAGAATAGTTAGTGAAAGCACCATATCCGAAAGGGTATGGTGCTTTTAAGTGTAAAGTGTAAAGTGTAAAGTAGAAAGTAGAAAGTAGAAAGTAGAAAGTAGAAAAACGTTAAAGGTAAAGCAAAAATTACTAATTTTTCATTATTCATTATTAATTGTATCAAAATCCCGCCGATATTAGTTTTATCATGAAAGGTGAGTGTACTTATGAGGGTAGACAAAGTAAATAGTGAATATAAAGCAAGTGTCACCATAAAACAACATCATGATCATGTTGCACCTTTTAAAGAGGTGGAAAAAATCACAGTACCTCTAAATCCAACGACTTTTGATAATTCCAAGGAATTGGTGGATATTAATAGTATTCAAGGTAAGATTGTGGATATGTTAAAGGTTAATCAGAGTTCTCAAGAAATTGATGGTGCTTTTCTAAAAATAATCAAGAGTCTTGTTCAAGGAAAGCCGCAATTGATTATTGAAAGCATAAATATTATGGATGATAATTCTTTAGACATTTTCCTTAGAGATGGAAATGTAATCTCAATAAAAAATATGAAGGAATTTATAACTTCAAAAGAGGGAATAGAGCTAATTAAAAATGAAATAAAACAACCTTATAATGAAGTCAATATAAAATTTATGAATAAGTCCAGTTTATATATTTTAATTAATGGAAAAAGTAGTATTGAAGAATTGTTTCATATTAATGAAACAACGTATAGACATTTAACGACTATGAATCCAAATGTGGAAGACATATTGAATGAATTTATAGCATTAGATAAACAAGGGAAGTCAATGGTTATTTATATTCCAATGTTAGGATATTTGTATTTGGATAACAACATTCTCAAGAGGATAATTTATCATTTGCCTTATTTATCTTCGTTACATGAATATGGAATTAAGTTTACTGTTATTGATATGATGAAAAAATATACCTGGCAGATGATTTCTGTTTTGCTTTTGTTTTTACTTGTTTTATTACAAATATAATCTATACAAAAATAGCGCATAAATAAGGAACCTGAATGAAAATATTCAGGTTCCTTGTTTATGTTGTGTGTAGTTCTAATAAAGTTGAAACAATCCAACTATTTGCTATTTATTTGGTTTCCAAGAACTCTTTAGATTAACAGTCAAATTAAACACTAGCTTATCATCAGTACTATCCTTTGAGTCAAGGACAAAGTAACCATTTCGTACAAATTGAAATTTATCTCCACTTTTAGCTTTTGCTAATTCAGGTTCAAGATATCCAGTAATTACTCTTAATGAATTAGGGTTTATTTTAGTTGAATGATCTTCACCATCTTCAATAACTTCATCCTCTGCTTTCAATAGGTAATCATAGAGCCTTATTTCTGATTCTACACAGTCCGTGGCACATACCCAATGCAAAGTACCCTTCACTTTTCTTCCTGTAAAACCACTACCTGATTTTGTCTCAGGGTCATAGGTACAATGTAGTTGTGTGATGTTTCCGTTGTTATCTTTAATCACTTCATTGCATTTGATAAAGTATGCTCCCATAAGTCTAACTTCATTACCAGGGAAAAGTCTAAAGTATTTCTTTGGTGGCTCTTCCATAAAGTCGTCTTTTTCAATATAAATTTCTCTACCAAAAGGTATTTTTCTATTTCCTAAACTTTCGTTATCTTGATTATTGAGCATATCTAGCCATTCGATTTCACCTTCAGGATAATTTGTTATGATTACCTTGATTGGATCTAAAACAGCCATTACTCTGATGGTTTTCGTCTTTAGATCATCTCTGATGAAATGTTCAAACATAGCAATATCTACTAGACTATTGGATTTTGCTACACCAATTTCATCACAGAACTTTTGAATTGCCTCTGAAGTAATTCCTCTTCTTCTCATTCCTGATATGGTCATTAAACGAGGGTCATCCCAACCATCAACTACACCAGTGTCTACTAATTCTCTTATAAATCTTTTACCGATAATCGCTCGACTCAATTGTAATTTTGCGAACTCTATTTGCTTTGGACGTTTTATTTTATAATCATCCAGGTTTTCTAGTAGCCAATTGTAAAAAGGTCTATGATCTTCGAACTCAAGAGTACATATAGAGTGGGTAATACCTTCAATAGCGTCCTCAATAGGATGTGCGTAGTCGTACATCGGGTAAATGCACCATGCATCACTTGTGTTATGATGATGAGCGTGTAAGATTCGATATATTATTGGATCTCTTAGATTAATATTAGGACTCGACATATCGATTATTGCACGTAAAACTTTGGAACCATCTGAAAATTCTCCAGCTTTCATGCTAGTAAATAATGCTAAATTATCTTGGATGCTTCTGTTTCTATAGGGACTTTCTTTACCAGGAGAGGTTAACGTGCCACGGTAATTCTTAATTTCCTCAGCTGTTAAATCATCCACATATGCCAATCCTTTTTGAATAAGCTCTATTGCGTAATTGTACATTTTCTCAAAATAATTCGAAGCAAAGAAGATGTTGTCTTCCCAATTTACGCCGAGCCATTTGATATCTTCTTTTATTGACTCTACATATTCAATATCTTCCTTTACAGGGTTGGTATCGTCAAAGCGTAAATGAAATTTGCCATGATATTTCTGTGACGTGTTGTAATTTAATAATATAGATTTAGCATGTCCTATATGAAGGTAGCCATTTGGCTCTGGAGGAAAACGGGTTTGTATCATGTTATTTTCATATACGTTGTTTTTTATATCTTCATCAATGATGTTATAAATAAAATTTGATGTAGTTGGTTCACTACTCACAAAATCACTCCTTATAGATTATATTTCCCATAATTGCTAATCATTATTTTAACACAACGACAATTAAATGTTAATATTTAATTATCGTTGTTATCTGAAAGCAGATATATTTAAGATAAAAACATTCTATCTAAACACAGGTTGTAAAAATACTTAAGAGGTATTTCTACGTTACTTTCCTTTAATCTTTAACTTTGTAAATAAGGAAGTGATCAAATTATTGATGTTTTTGGTCAATAATGAAGTCAATACCATTGCCATTGCCATTGCTACGACTGCTAATAATGTGTCAGTTGCAGTTTGAGAAATGTTACCACTATTTTGCACTAGGTGCATCATTGTGTTATACAATCCTATACCAGGTACCAAAGGAATAATACCTGGCACAGTAAAAATAGTAGCTGGCATCTTCATAATACGTGCAAAGACTTCACTACATATAGTAATAAAAAAGGTAGCAAAAAAATAGGCAACCATTTGGTTACTTGTCCCTGGAGACAATGCCAAAAAAATAGCATACCCAGACCCACCTATAAGAGAGGTTGGTAATAGACCCTTTTTAGGAACCCTAAATAAAATGGCTATAAAAAAAGTAGCTATTATAGATAAGAAAAAATAAGTTAACAGTATGATCACTTCTTTCGTTGGTGGGGGTTGGGGTATTTATTGATCAAAAGCTATAGTAAATCGCAAGAACTGATCCGACGCCAAAGGCTAAGGCAATGGCTACTAGCAAAGCCTCCGCACCTCTAGCTACGCCAGATAGTAAGTCGCCTCGCATAGCGTCTCTAATTGCGGTTGTCAGAGCTAAGCCAGGTAAGAGGGGAGTCATTGCACCGGTGATGATTTTATCTAAATTTCCAAACTGAAATAGAGTAATGAAGGCGAGAGCAATACACGCTATGATTGCACCGCCGATAATGCTAATCGCAAAATTAAATATATCATTAATTTCAATCAAACTAAATACAAATTGAACCACGATACCACATATAGCAGCTACGAAAAAATCAAATAAGTTTCCTTGTAAGAGCAGTGCAAAGAATCCAGAGGAAATAGCAGCCGAAATAATGTATCTAGATTTTTTTTCTATTTTATGATTATGCAATATTCTCAAGCTAACTAGTGCATCTTGAGTGCTTAACTGTCTAGCCACGAGCTTTCTTGATATATCGTTGACTTCATGAACGGCAGATAGATTAACTGTTCTCTTTTTAATTCTCCTAATTACGGTATTGGTTTGTCCACCATCATGTCCCACTGTAATAAATATGCCCGTAGGAATTGCAACAATATCTGTTTCGAGTCCAAGAGAGTGACCAATAAGAGAAACGGTATCCTCGGCACGATAAGTTTCGCCACCATTTTCTAATATGATTTGTGCACATAATTTTGCTATGTTTGTTACTTCTTTTATATCTACGTTTTCCATATAATTATCTCCAATTTAATTCCATTAATGGGTAGTGAGACTTTACTTCAATATTTTAAGGAATACTAAAAATCTTGCTACTGATTAAGATTTTAGTATATTCTTGAATAATTTATTATAGCATATGCCAGTAGTTTATACGATGATTGTATAAAAATTATAAAAATTTGCCATAATCTAAATAGTAGCTTAATGAGGAGGAGTAAAATGGTAGATTATAATGGTTTAACAATGGCTTTAGGTGAACTAAAAGGAGAACGTGTATTAGAAATCGCACGAAAATTTATTTGCAGTAATCCAAAAGAAGAAGATGAAAAAGCATTCATGGAAGCAGCAAAGAGTGGAATAAGCATAGTAGTAAGTCGTTTCGAGATGAGAAAATATTCAGTCGGTGATTTAATTTACGCTAAGGAAATCTTAGCCGAGATTATGGATATGCTATTACCGTTGGTACAAGAAGCGTAGTAGGTGAGATGGGAAATGCAGAATGCAAAATGCAAAATGCAGAATTAAGATGCAATGCAAAAACGAGATTTAAATTAAGCAGTTTCGCTTTAATAGGTCAGCATTAAGCCTTAAGGTTTAAATACGTAGATACCTTAATGCTTAATGCTGAAAAAAGTTTAATACTATCTTTCTAATACTAACCAATATGGGTAGAAGTCAATTCCTTATAGGTACTAAAATCCTTTATTAATGTAGTATGATACTGTCTTTAAGATAGACTGTTTGATAGGCTCTTTTGAATGAATACAATAAATTTAATGTGGACTACAATAACGATAGTAAAGTAATCAGTGAATCACGTACTAACTCATTATTGTATCTATACTTAGATCTAAGTTAAATTGAGATGGCATAGTTGATTAGGGCTTATCTAATTATTCAATATAGATGGATAAAAGTTGCGATATTTTGAAATTGATTGTAAAATGAAAAAAAACTAAGAATTAAGAATTATTGCTTTGTTTTAAACGCCTTTTTGTTTTCCACGTAAACCTTAAAGCTTAATTAAATAAAGGAGCTAATATGAACTGGAAAAATTCAATCTACAACTATAATCCAATTAACGAGCAAGAGGTAAAAGACAAAGAAACATTTCTATACTGTATGAATCACTTTAGTGATATTCTTACAAGAAATCTATTAGTACATATAACGAGCTCAGCTTTTATTGTGAATAAAAGTCTAGATCATACGCTCATGGTATACCATAATATCTATAATTCATGGTCTTGGACAGGTGGACATGTTGATAGAGATGAGGACTTCTTAAATGTTGCCTGTAAAGAAGCGAGAGAAGAAACAGGCATTACATCAATAGAGCCCATAACTAAAAATATTTTATCATTAGATGTACTCACAGTTTTAGGACACAAAAAGGGAGAAAACTACGTATCACCCCATTTGCACCTGTCCATTGGATACGGTGCAATAGCCTCTGATACACAACCATTAATAGTCAAAGAAGACGAAAATAGCGATGTAAAATGGATACCCATTGATAGAATTGAAGAATATAGTACAGAGGAACATATGAAAGTAATATATACAAAATTGATCCACAAAATTTCATTAATTAACAATTAACAAAGCCAAAAGCCAATAAGAGAAAAGCCAAAAATAATAACTAACAGATAAAATAAGACAAGGTTCCAACTGTCCAACTGTCCAACAAAAAAGGCAACGCCAGCTTTTAACCCAATAGCCAACCGCTAAAGCCCAAAAAAATACACACAAGAGAAAGTTAAACCTAAAGGTTTGAACAGATCTTGTGTGTTAAGAATGTTTGAGTATACAGGGTGTAGTGTGCAAATAATCTTATTACATGTTATTATTTTTAGCTTTATCTTCATAAGAACGAATCATTCTTTTTACCATTTCTCCACCGATAGAACCCGCTTGTTTTGAAGATAAATCGCCGTTATAACCTTCTTTTAAGTTAATGTTGAGATCTCTTGCGCATTCAGTTTTAAATTGTTGTAAACCTGATTTTTGTGCTCTTTTACTCATTGTTACACCTCCTTTGTATAATAATAGTATGTAATAATATGAGACGAATAAACATGAAATTAATAGCATATTTTCTTTAATTTGTTAATCATAAAATGTATAATCTGCGTAAAATAATTTTACTGTTTGAAAAGAAATCATTTATAAAATATTTCATTTTTTTGTGTGCCAGGCATGGCAATTGACTAGGTGGTGAAAGTCCACTGTGGGGGTCTGTAGTTACCAACCACTAG